>Ga0137396_10001575_pt1 | contig 12092 bp, 17 predicted proteins | sample czc16metaG_FD_108284 | JGI IMG/M metagenome (GOLD analysis project Ga0137396, IMG submission 108284) | Vadose zone soil microbial communities from Angelo Coast Range Reserve, California, USA - czcobulk3.16 metaG | ecosystem: Environmental > Terrestrial > Soil > Vadose zone | place: USA...
AGAGTTCGGCGACGTCGTGCGCGCGGTCATCGACGCGACCGACCGGATCGCGGGACGCCTTTCCACGGCGGAGCGGGCGGCGATGAGGCGGCACTTCGTCGCGACGAGCCGATACGAGTGGATGTTCTGGGAGATGGGTCACCGCCGCGAGGCGTGGCCTGTCTGAAGGCGCCCGTGGACGCGTCCGAGCGGCGTGAGCGCGCCACCGAGCTCTGGCAGGAGGCCTACCGCCGGCAGATGAAGGGCGACCTCGAGCGCGCGATCGAGCTCTACAAGCATTCGCTCGAGATGTGGCCCACCGCCGAGGCGCACACGTTCCTCGGCTGGACCTACAGCTTCCAGGGCCGGATCGACGAGGCAACCGCCGAGTGCCTCAAGGCCATCGAGGTGGACCCCGACTTCGGGAATCCCTACAACGACATCGGCTGCTACCTCATGCAGCAGGACAAGCTCGATCAGGCGATTCCGTGGCTCGAGAAGGCCAAGCGCGCGCCGCGTTACGAGCCGCGACAATTTCCCTACATGAACCTGGGCCGGATCTACCTCCGCCAGGGCCGTTGGTGGGACGCCCTCCGCGAGTTCGAGGCCGCCGTGCGTCTGGCCCCTGACGACGCAGAGCTCCGCCGCACGCTCCACTCGCTGCGCGCTCGATTGAACTGAGCCGGCGTCAGCCGGCTGACTCGCCCGTTTCGAAGCCTGACACTTCTCCGAGCCGAGGCCCACGCTGGTCCAGTCGTTTCGGCCGAAAATCGCCGGATCGCGTGTTGGCGGCTGCGTTGCAAAGGGGGCCCACGGAGGTCGCGCTATAGGTGCGTCGATCCCAAAGGAGGAGGGCTATGCGACGGATTGTGATGAGCGTCATGCTGCTGCCGGCCGCGGCGCTGCTCACGGTCGGATGCGCCACCCGCGATTGGGTACGGGATGTGGTCGGCAAAAAAGAGGTGGAGTTTGACCAGCGGCTGGGCGAGCAGGCCCAGCGTGTCGACGGCCGGTTCAAGAACGTGGAGACCGGGCTCGGCGAGACGGGCGAGGTCGCTCGGGGCGCTCGCGCGCGCGCGGACGATGTCGACCAGCGCCTCTCGCGGCTGTGGTCGAATCGTAACAAGCGTGACGTGGTCGAGACCCTCGAGGTGCGGTTCGGTTTCGACAAGTGGAGCTTGAACGACGCCGCGCAGACCACGCTCGAGTCGCTCGTGAAGGAGCTTCGCGCGAACGAGCGGCTCACCGTGGACCTCCAGGGCTACGCCGACCCCAGGGGGACCTACGACTACAACGTGGGCCTGAGCCAGCGCCGTGTGGAGGCGGTCCGCCGCTTCCTCATCGAGAAGGGCGTCGAACTGCCACGGATCAACCTCGTTGGCCTGGGGCCGATTATGGAGCGCGGTCAGCCCGACGAGCAGAAGCGCCGGGTGACCGTCCGGCTGATGGTTGCCACGGACTAGCCGTCAGGAGCGGTAGCGCTCGAGGATGCGCCGGTCGAGCTCGAGCCGAGCCCCGGGCCCGCCGGCACCTCGAGCAGATCGCCGGCCCGCCTCGGTGGGCTGAGCGCGAGCTGGTCGCAAAGCGCGTTCGGCGTGCGGAGGCCGAGGCGGTCTGTCACGCCTGGGGCCCGACCGGCGCGGATCGTCAGGGCGTGTTCCCCGGTTTACCCTGGCGCATGCGCTCGCTGCGCACGGCGCTCGTCGCAGGCTTGCTGGCTCCGCTACTCCACGCGGGACCGGCCGCGTCGCAGGGCCTGCCGGCGCCGATGCCCGATTGGCGGGGGACGGGCACCGTCGTCGCCGTCCTGCCGCCGCCGTCGAGCCTCCACGCGACCCGGCCCGTGATCATCATCCACCACGAGCCGATCCGCGGCCTCATGGAGGAGACGATGGACATGCCGTTCATCGCGGCGTCCACCGATCTCTTCGAGGGTCTCCGGGCCGGCGACCGCATTGCGTTCGTCCTCAAGAACACGCCGGACGCCCTCCTCGTCGTCGCTATCGAGCGCCTGCGCGCGCGCTGATCCGACGGACGAACGCGGCGACCGCGCGGCCGATCTCATCGGGCGAGTCCTCCTGTACGAAGTGCGCGCCCCTGACGGTCACCTCTTCCTGGTTCGGGAAGGTCCGGCAGAACTCGCGCAGCCCGCCCGTCAAGAGGAAGCCGGGGTCGCCGTTGACGAAGAGCTTCGGCACCGGGGTCTCGGTGAGCCACGCGGCGTACGCGCGCGCGACGGCGACGACGTCGGCCGGCTCGCCGTCGAGCGGGATCTGGCGCGGCCACGTGAGCGTCGGCCGGCGCGACTCGCCCGGCTCGCGGTAGGGCGCCCGATAGCGCTCCATCTCCTCGGGGGTGAGCTTGCGCAGCACGCTCCCCGGCAGGAGCCGCTCGACGAAAACGTTCTTCACCAGTACGATCTCCTCGCCCGCGGGCGACCGCAGCGCCTGGAAGATCTTGCGGGCCGGCTCCGGCCACTCCTGCCATGTCATCGGGCGGACGAGTGCCTCCATATACGCGATGCCCCGCGTGCGCTCGGGATGGCGGCGGGCCCAGTCGAAGCCCAGCGCCGAGCCCCAGTCGTGGACGACGAGCGTGACGTTCCGGTCGAGCCCGAGGGCGTCGAACCAGGCGTCGAGGTAGCGCGCATGATCCGCAAAGCGATACGCTCCACCCGGCGCCTTGCCCGACTCGCCCATGCCGACGAGGTCGGGAGCGAGGCAGCGGGCCACCGGGACGACGTGCGGGATCACGTTACGCCAGAGGTACGAGGAGGTCGGGTTTCCGTGGAGGAACACGACCGGGTCGCCCGCGCCCGTGTCCACGCACGCGAGCTCGGTGTCGAGGACGCGAACGCCGCGGCGGGGATGGGGGTCGGCGGCGTTGATGGGCATGACGGTTGTTCCCCGGCGTCAGTCGAGCACGACGCCGCCGTCGACGACGAGCACCTGACCCGTCACGAAGCTCGACATGGGTGAGGCGAGGTAGACGACCGCCTGCGCGACGTCGTCGGGGTGCCCCATGCGTGAGATCGGCTGCGCCACGACGTTGTAGTCGTAGCCGCGCGTCATCTCCGTCTGCACCGGCCCAGGCGCGATGGCGTTGACGCGCACGCCGTGGCGGCCCGCATCTTTCGCGAGCCAGCGCGTGAACGCGACGACGCCGCCCTTCGCCGCGGCGTAGGCCGGGCCGCTCCGGCCCCCGCGCGCGTCCGTGTCGTTCTCCGGACGCGAGACCGCGCCGCCCGCCAGCCCCGAGACCGAGGCGATGTTGACGATCGCGCCGCCTCGCTGCTTCAGGTGCGGATAGGCTGCCTGGCTGACGAGGATCGTGCCCTTCAGGATCACGTCGAGCTCGTGCTGGAGCGTCGCCTCGTCGAGGTCCTCGAGCGCCAGCCGCTCGCCGACACCCGCGTTGTTGACGACCACGTCCAGCCGGCCGAGCTCCACGAGCGTCAGGGCGACCGCCGCAGCCACGGCGCGCCGGTCGGCGACGTCGGCGCGGAGCGGGAGGCATCGGCGCTTCAACGCCTCGACCCGCGCGCAGGTCTCGAGCGGCGGCTCGAGGTCGAGCGCCGCGATATCGGCGCCGACTGCGGCCAGTGCCAGGGCGATCGCGTGGCCGATGCCCCGGCCGGCACCCGTGACGAGCGCGACCTGGCCCGTGAGGTCAGCGGGGGCGCTCGGTCCAGTCGTCATGGGCGAGAGGATACGCCATAATCGAGGAGCATGGTCATGGGCCGCTTCAGTCCCGGGATCCGGCAGGCGCTCAGGATCGACATCTCGGCCGGCCTCCTGCTGGCCCTCTGCACCGGCCTCACGGCGCCGTTCACGGGGCTCATCTTGAGGCGAGAGCTCGGGGCCACGCCGCTCCAACTCTCACTCATGTCCGCCGCCACGGGCGCCTCACTTCTGCTGTCGCTTACGTGGGCGCGGGCGCTCGGAGCGCGGGCGCCGCTCCCGTACCTCGTCTGGCCGTCGTTTGTCGCCCGTGGGATCTTCCTCCTGGTGCCCTTCACCGCGGGAGCGTGGTCCTTCGTCGGCCTCGTCGTCGCGGCTAGCGTGTTCGGCGCGGCCGCCGGTCCGGCGCAGGCCGCCGTGGTCGAGCGCCTCTATCCGCGCGCTGAGCGCGGCCGCGCCCTCGGCGTCGTGAAGATGGCAGGGGCGGCGCTCGGCATCGTGGTGGCGGTCGCCGCCGGCCAGCTCTTCGAGCGCGTGGACTGGCGGTGGATCTTTCCCGCCGCGGCGGTCGTGGGAATGGCGGCGAGCCTGACCCAGCGACGGCTCCTCGTGCCCGACCGGCCCGTGGCCGCAGCGGCCCCGAGACTCGCGAGCGCGTGGGCGACGGTCCGTGACGATCGCGCATTCAGGCGCCTCCTCGCAGCCGCGTTCCTATTCGGTGCCGGCTGCTGGATCCAGATCCCGGCCCACCCGCTCCTGCTCGTGGACGTGCTGGGCGCCAGCGCCGAGCAGGTCGGCGTCTTCGCCGCCGTCGCGGCGCTGGCGACGCTCGTCGGCAGCCCAGGCTGGGGCTGGTTCATGGACCGGCGCTCGAGCCTCGTCGCGCTCGCGCTGATGTACGCGACCGGCGCGGTGGCGCCCGCGATCTGCTTCGCCGCGCGAAGCCCGTGGGCGCTGGTCGGCAGCTCGGCCGCCGACGCCCTCGTCGGCGTCGGCCTGGACCTCGTCTGGATGCTGGTCGTCATCGACGTGGCTGGTCCGCAGCGCACCCCTCAGTACGTCGCGATCGGCGCGACGCTCGCGGGGGTTCGCGGGATCCTGGGGCCGCTCGTGGGGGGGCTCCTGATCCACGCGGCAGGGGTTCGGGCCGTCTATCTCGTCGCCGCGGCGCTCGAGGTCGCGGCGGCCGGGCTCGTCGCGCGCGAGCTCCGGTGGCTGGCCAGGGGCCACGAGGCCGTCGTCGCCCAGCGTGTCAGGGGGTTATACTCCGGTTGATATGGTGAACTCGACGCGGCTCCTCGCCCTCGCACTATGTCTTGCCTGGGCGCCGGCGGCCTTTGCCGGCCAGTCGCCCACCGAGCAGCTCCGCGAGTACACGGACCAGGTCTCCAAGGTGCTCGACGACGCGACGCTCCGTTCTCAGGACCGCCGCGCCGCGGTGCGGAAGATCGCCCACGAGGTCTTCGACGTCGGCGAGACGGCCAAGCGCGCCCTCGCTCGCCACTGGCAGGGGCGGACCCCGGCCGAGCGGGAGGAGTTCACCCAGCTCTTCGCCGACCTGCTCGAGCGAAGCTACATCTCGCGGATCGACCAGTACGGCGGCGAGAGGCTCCGGTACCTCAGCGAGACCGTGGACGGCGACCGCGCCGTCGTGCGCGCGCGGGTCGTCACCAAGAATGGCACCGAGGTCCCCGTCGAGTCACGGCTCCTCCAGCGCGGCGACCGCTGGCTGATCTACGACGTCCTCATCGAGAACGTGAGCCTCATCGCCAATTATCGCGCGCAGTTCGACAAGATCATCCGCACCACCTCGTTCGATGAGCTCGTCCGGCGTCTCAAGACCCGACGCGACGAGTTCGAAGCTGAGGTCGCGCCCAAGCCCGGGAGTTGACAGCGCTTCGATAGTTCCATAGACTTGGAAATATGAAGACGCTGGCGGTCGCCCGGCTCCAGGCACGCGAGGACCACGTCGAGGCGTTCAAGGCCCTCGCCCACCTGTCCCGGCTCCAGATCTTCTTCTTCCTCGTACGCCAGGCGCGTGAGGTGCCCGCCGGCGAGATCCAGGCCGAGCTCGAGATCCCCGGCCCGACGCTCTCCCACCACCTCGATGCGCTGCGCCGGGCGGGGCTCGTCCAGAGCCGAAAGGAAGAGCGCTTCGTCTACTACTCGGCCCGCCCCGACACCGCGTCGGAGCTGGTCCGCCTGCTCACCGCCTGCTGCTAGGAGGGTCGCCCATGGTCGACGTCCCGCGCATCCACGTGCACATGAGGGTGTCGGACCTCGCGAAGAGTCGCGAGTTCTACACGCGCTTCTTCGGTGTCTCGCCCGTGAAGGACAAGCCCGGCTACGTGAAGTTCCTGCCGCCCTGGGGGCCGCTCAACCTCGCCCTGTCCGAGGGCCAGCCCGCGGTGGGCCGAGGCCCAGTGGACCATGTGGGGATCCAGGTCGCATCGCGCGAGATCGTCGTGGGCGAGCTCGCACGCGTGCGGGCGGCCGGTCTCGCGGTGCGAGAGGAGTTCGGCGTGGACTGCTGCCACGCGAACCAGGACAAGTTCTGGGTGCAGGATCCCGATGGGCTCGAATGGGAGGTGTACGTGCTGAACCGAGATCTCGAAGACGCGCCGCGCGGGTTGCCGCTCGCGACCCGGACGTCCTGCTGCGCGTCGTCCTGATGGGTCCGACGGGCGCGACGGCCGCGACCGTCCCCGTCGAGGTCGTCTCCTGGGTCACGAAATTCATCGGCGGCGACGGCACGGGGCGTCGGGTGTTCGAGGAGACGCTCCCGCCGGGCGCGACCGTCCGGAGCGTCCTTCGACGGCTCTCGGGGCGCTATCCCGATCTCCAGGCGGCGCTCTGGCACGGGGACGAGCTCGGCGAACACATCGAGGTTCTCGTGAACGACGCCGTCCTGGGCATCGGGCACACGCTCGACTCCACCCTGCGCCCGGGTGACCGCGTCACGCTCCTCGGCCAGTTCATGGGCGGGAGCTAAGCGCTTCTCCCGATGACCGGGCGTGTCGGCGCCGGGCCCGCGCTCCGCTAGATGGCCGAGTACCAGATCATCGCCTGGCGGGAGATTCCCGCGGTTGTCGAGGCGCGCGACGGCACCGGGAGTGTCACGCGCCAGCTCTCGGAGCGTTTCCAGTCCCTGATCGACTCCGTGGCCATGCAGCTCGGGTTACTGGATAGCGAGGCGTACCTCGAGCAGTGGACCCGTAGCGAGATGGCCGAGCGGCCGGGGACCGCCGAGGAGGTCGCCGACGCGGTCACGGCGCAGCTCGAGAGCCGCTTCCAGGAGTTCATCGGCGTGGCGTTCCGCCGTCCGTGAGACTCGACGGGTGGCTCCTGACGGTCTGCGCGTCGCGGACGTTGATGACGTCCATGTTCATGACGTACGCGGCGACCCTGCCGGTCCTCCGGACCGAGTGGGGGATGACGGCGACCGCGGCCGGCTCGATTTCCACCGGCTTCCAGCTCGGCTACGCGGTCTCCCTCGTGTTCTTCTCCGCGCTGGCCGACCGCGTCGGCGCGCGCCGTGTCTTCCTCGGCTCGGCGTGGCTCAGCGCGGTCGCAGCGCTCCTCTTCGCGGCGTTCGCACGTTCCTACGCCACGGCCCTGGTCCTCTACACGCTCGTCGCGCTCTCGCAAGGCGGGACCTACACCACGGCGATCATGCTCTGCGCCGACCGCTATCCGCCCGCGCGGCGTGGCGCCGCGGTCGGATGGCTCATCGCCAGCTCCTCCGCTGGCTATGCGCTCTCGCTCGCGGTTTCCGGCGCGGCCGTCCGGTGGGGCGGCTACCCGCTCTCCTTCTTGGTGAGCGCGCTGGGCCCGGCGCTCGGCGTCGCCGTCGCCTGGCTCTCCCTCCGGACGACCCCGAATGTCGTACACCTCCGCCGGGAGGGCGCGCGTTTCGGCACCGCCGTGCTGATGAACCGCGCCGCGGTCCGGCTGATCCTCGGCTACACGTTTCACTCCTGGGAGCTTCTCGGCATGTGGGCGTGGACGCCCGCCTTCATCGCGGCCGTGTTCGCGGTGTCGGGCACCGGCTCGCTCCGCGCCGTGGAGCTGGCCTCTTACGTGGCGGCCGCGTTCCACCTGATGGGGCTCCTGGCGTCGAGCTCGATGGGCCGGCTGTCGGACGGCCTCGGGCGCCGCATCGTCCTCGTCGGCCTCGCGACGACGAGCGCGATCTGCTCGCTCGTCTTCGGCTGGCTGATCGGCCTGCCGATCGGGGTCGTCTTCGTGGTCGGCGCGGTGTACGGCTTCGCCGCACTGGGTGATTCGCCGGTGCTCTCGACGGCCCTCACCGAGACGGTCGGCGCCTCACACCTCGGCGCGGCGCTTGCGCTGCGCTCGTTCATGGGCTTCGGCGCGGGCGCGGTCGCCCCGATCGTCTTCGGTCGCGTTCTCGACCTGACCAATGCGCCGGGTCCGTTCCCGACCGCGTGGGGCTGGGCCTTCGTGATGCTGGGCCTCGGCGGGCTCGCGGCGGCCTGGTGCGCACGGGGGCTCGCGCCCGACGGCGTCAAGGCGACCGAGCCCGCGCCGATGTAATAAGCTAGGGCGGAGGAGACGGCGTGCCCCGGCCCATCCCCCTGAAGCTCGTCGAAGACACGGCGCGCGAGCTCATGGCGCGCGCCGCGATCGACATCCCTGCCGACTACCGCGAGGGCGTCCGCCTGGCCCGCGAGCGCGAGCGGAATCGTCTGGCGCGCTTCGTGCTCACCGAGATGGAGCGGAACTGGGACATCGCGACCGCCGAGCGGCGACCCATGTGCGCGGACACGGGGCTGCCGCGCTACTACGTCAAGGCGGGGAACGAGGCGACCGTCGAGGGCGGCTTCGTGGCGCTCGAGCGCGCGCTGCGGCGCGCGACGGCCGACGCGACGGCGTCGGTTCCGTTGAGGCCGAACCGCGTCCACCCGCTCTCCCGTGTGGACCACGACAACAACGTGGGCGTCCACGCCCCCGAGGTGACCTACACCTTCGAGCCCGACGCACGCTGGCTGGACCTCACCACCGTCCACAAGGGCGGCCTGTTCGGCACCGACTACCGGATGCTCTTCCCGGCCGACGGCGTCGCCGGCATCAAGCGCTTCTTCGTGGACACGCTCGTCGAGTTCGGCCGGCGGGGCCTGGCGTGTCAGCCGGCGATCGTGGGCCTCGGCATCGGCGGATCGAAGGACACCTGCATGCGGCTCGGGAAGGAGGCGGCGTGCCTGCGCGTCGTGGGCAGCCTCAATCCGGACCCGCAGGTGGCCGCGCTCGAGGCGGAGCTGACGGCGCTCGGGAACTACGTCGGGATCGGGGCCATGGGCTTCGCCGGCACGTCGCTCGTCGTCGCGACGCACGTCGAGGTGGCCTACACGCACACGGGCGGCATGCCCATCGCGATGCACAGCTTCTGCCTCTCGTCGCGGCGGGCGACCGCGCGGATCCATCCCGATGGGCGCGTCGAGTTCCGCGCGGACCCGAAGTGGTTCACCGACTACTACCGCCGCGAGGGGATCGAGTGACCCCATCGCCAACGATCGGCCGGCTCGACGACGTCAGGATGGACGAGGTCCACCTGACGACGCCGGTCGCCGACGCCGCGCTCGCGCGGCTCAAGCTCGGCGACGTCGTCTATCTCTCGGGCGTCCTCTACACGGCGCGCGAGGGCGTCTACCGGAAGGTCGTGGACCAGGGGGCGGAGTTGCCTGACTCCGTGCGCGCGCTGACCAACGTCAACTTCCACTGCTCGCCGGCTGCGGCCGTGCGGCCCGACGGCACATACGCGGTCGAGGCGGTCACGGCGACCGCGAGCTTTCGCTTCGGGAAGTCCATGAGCCGGTGGTTCGAGCGCTCGGGCGCCAAGGTCGTGGTCGGCAAGGCGGGACTGACCGAGCTCGCCTACCGCGAGTGGTTCGTCCCGCACGGCGCGGTCTACCTGACGACGGTCGGGTACGGGATGGGCGCCGCCTACGGTCGGTGCATCCGCGGGGTACGGGAGGTCCACTGGCTCCAGGAGCTCGGGATCGCCCAGGCGCTTTGGGTGCTGGAGGTGGATCGACTCGGCCCGTTCCTCGTGGAGGGTGACCGCGCGGGGCGGAGCTTGTTCGCCCTGGCCAACCGCGAGATCAACCTGAGGCTCGAGGAAGTCTACCGAGGGCTCCCGCCGTTCGCGATGGGCCGCTTCGGCGAGACGACCGCGCGTACCGATGAGGTCGTGTAGTCGTGCAATAATGGCCTTTAGGGGTATGGCAGCCTTAAATTCCTTCAAGGAGGCAGGCATGCGGAAGCTGACAGGGTGGTTCGTGGTGATGCTCGTCGCGGTTGTCGCGGTGTCCTTCGCATTCGTGAATGTCGTCGGTGTCACCTACGCCCTAGCCCAGGGCGACAAGAAAGACGACATGAAGAAGGACGACAAGAAGACCGACAAGATGGACAAGAAGGCCGAGAAGAAGGACAAGAAGGCCGAGAAGGAGAAGAAGGCCGACAAGATGGACAAGAAGGCCGCGAAGATGGAGAAGAAGGCCGAGAAGAAGGAAGAGAAGAAAGAGGCCGAGAAGAAGTAAGGGCCGCGACGTTGCGCCGGCTTCTCGTCCTCGGAGCCCTCTTGCCGGTGGTTCTTCTCGCCGGCGCGGCGGCCGGTCAGGCCCTGCGGCTTGGACAGCCGGCTCCTGAGGTGACGGGCGAGCCGTGGATCAATGGCGGCCCCCTGAGCATGCAGGGGCTCAGGGGCCGCGTGGTCCTGGTGGAGTTCTGGACCTACGGCTGCGTCAACTGCGAGAACGTCATTCCGCAACTCCGGGCGTGGCACGAGAAGTACGGACCCGCAGGGCTCGTGGTCGTCGGCGTCCACAGCCCCGAGTTCCCCTGGGAAAAGCGCCACGACAAGGTTGTGACAGCGACGAAGCGATTCGGCATCCGTTACCCGGTGGTGCAGGACAACGACTTCGCCATCTGGAACCGGTGGGGTGTGCGGGCCTGGCCGACGATGCTGCTGGTCGACAGGCAGGGCGTGGTCCGGTACCGCCACATCGGTGAGGGCGACTACGACGAGACCGAGGCGGCGATCCGTCGCCTCATCGCCGACGGGAGCTGACTCGCGTTCCCGCCGCCGCGCCGGCCAAGGGATCCTCGTCCGCCGTCGCGTCTCACGGCTCGCGCCTTGGGCGTCGTGAGATGCTGGACGTGAGCCAGGAGACGGCCAGGTCATGTTGATCCGACGCGCCCCGCGATTCACCTCGAGTGACGTCACCGACGAGACGCTCTACTGGAGCCGCCGCGAGTGGATCGCCGGCGCGACGGCGGCGCTGGCACTCCTTCCGAGCGAGGCCACCGCGGTCGTGCCCCCAGGGCCGCCGCTCCAGGCCGCGCGTAACGAGGAACTGTCCCTGAGGGAACCGCCGACCAAATTCGAGGCGGCGACGACCTACAACAACTTTTACGAGTTCGGCGTCAACAAGGATGACCCCTCGCGGCTCGGGCACACGCTTCGACCGCGACCGTGGACGATCCACGTGGACGGGCTCGTGCACAAGCCGAAGACTTTCGACGTGGATGAGCTCATCCACCTCCATCCGCTGGAGGAGCGCGTGTACGGTCTGCGCTGCGTGGAGGCGTGGTCCATGGTGATCCCGTGGATCGGGTTCCCGCTCGCCGCACTCCTCCGGCGCGTCGAGCCGACCGGCCAGGCGAAGTACGTCGAGTTCACCACCCTGGTCGATCCGAGCCAGTTCCCCGCGCAGCGGCCGGGTTTCTTCGGCTTCTCGTCGCTCGACTGGCCGTACGTCGAGGGCCTCCGCCTCGACGAGGCCGTGCACCCATTGACGCTCCTCACGGTCGGCATGTACGGGCAGGTGCTGCCGAACCAGAACGGCGCCCCGCTCCGTGTGGTCGTGCCCTGGAAGTACGGTTTCAAGAGCGCGAAGTCGATCGTGCGCATCCGCCTCGTCGCCGACCAGCCGAAGACCGCGTGGAACAAGGCGGCGCCGCAGGAATACGGGTTCTACTCGAACGTCAACCCGCAGGTCAGTCACCCGCGCTGGAGTCAGGCGACGGAGCGTCGGATCGGCGAGTTTCGGCGGCGCCCCACGCTCATGTTCAACGGCTACGCCGACCAGGTGGCCCATCTCTATGCGGGGATGGACCTGAGAAAGTCCTACTAGCGGTCGTGTCGCGGCGCGCGCGCCTCGCGCTGAAGGCGGGGGTTTGGGGCGCGTGCCTGATGCCCCTCGGCTGGCTGCTCTACCGGTTCGCGACCGATGACCTCACCGCGAACCCCATCAGCTTCGTCACCAATACGCTCGGCGACTGGACGCTCCGGATCCTGCTCGCGTCGCTTGCGATGACGCCGCTCCGGATCGTGTTGGGGCTCGCGTGGCCGATCGCGCTGCGGCGGCTCCTCGGCCTCTTCGCCTTCTTCTACGTGTGCCTGCATTTCTC
>Ga0137396_10001576_pt1 | contig 12091 bp, 10 predicted proteins | sample czc16metaG_FD_108284 | JGI IMG/M metagenome (GOLD analysis project Ga0137396, IMG submission 108284) | Vadose zone soil microbial communities from Angelo Coast Range Reserve, California, USA - czcobulk3.16 metaG | ecosystem: Environmental > Terrestrial > Soil > Vadose zone | place: USA...
AGCCGCGACACCTTGAACGGCACCGGTCCGTACTCGGTCGCCAGCGTGACGAGCTCTCGCGCCAGGATCGTCCGCCGCACCTCGGTGAAACGCACGCCGATCGTCGTCGACTCCTCGAACAGGGTCCGCGCGACGTCGGGCACCCGGTCGGGCGGGCAGAGGGCGGTCACCACCACCCCGGGTCGGCTCCGCTTCATCACGACCGGAGTGAGGAACACGTCGACGGCGCCGGCCTCGAAGAGCCGGTCCATCAGCGGCTCGTAGAGCTGAGGCGACATGTCGTCGATCGTCGTCTCGACCTGCGCGATCGTCTCGAGGGCGCCGGCCGCCTGGCCGGTGTCCCCGACGAAGCAGCGGAGGAGGTTCGGCGTCTCGAGCTCCCGCGTCCCCGCGCCGTAGCCGACCGCGCGCACGGTCATCGCGGGCATCGGGCCGGCCGACCGGGCGAGGGTCGTGAGGATGGCCGCGCCCGTCGGCGTGACCAGCTCGGCGCGGACGCCGGTGTCGACCACGGGGAAGCCCTTCAGGAGCTCGGCGGTCCCGGGTCCGGGGACCGGAATCTTGCCGTGGGGCCCGTCGACGGAACCCCCGCCAATCGGCAAGGCCGACACGTGCACCGACTCGACACCGAGCAGGTGGAGTCCGGCCACGGCGCCCGTGACGTCGATGATCGCGTCCAGCGCGCCCACGTCGTGGAAGTGGACAGCCTCCACGGCAGTGCCGTGGGCGCGGGCCTCGGCCTCCGCCAGGCGGCTGAAGATCCGCGCGGCGTCGCTCCGCGCGCGCGCCGGGAGGCCGCTCCCGTCGAGGAGCCGGAGGATGTCGCCGAGCGAGCGGTGCCCGCCGGCGGGCGCCCGCACCTCGACATCGGCCTTGGTGGCCCGAAAGGGGCCCCGCCGGACCTCGCGCGCCGTGAGCGCCCAGCCGGGGAGGCCGAGCTTCGCGAGCTCGCCGCGGAGCGCGTCGAGCGAGACGCCCGCATCGAGGAGCGCGCCGAGGATCATGTCGCCCGAGGCGCCGCTCGGGCAGTCGAAGTAGATCGCCTTCACCTGATCTTGTGGATCAGGCGATTGATCCGGGACGCCTGGCAGGCGGCCCCGTACCCGTTGTCGATGTTCACGACGGAGATGCCCGCGGCACAGGAGTTGAGCATCGCGAGCAGCGCGGTGATTCCGCCGAACGAGGTGCCGTAGCCGACGCTCGTGGGCACCGCGATGACGGGCCGGTCCACGAGCCCGCCCACGACGCTCGGGAGGGCGCCTTCCATGCCCGCCACCGCCACGATCACGTTGGCCTCTGTCAGGAGGTGCTGCTGGTCGAGCAGCCGGTGGAGGCCGGCCACGCCGCAGTCATAGGCCCGCTCGACGCGGTTGCCGAGCGTCTCCGCCGTCACGGCGGCCTCCTCGGCGACCGGGAGATCCGCCGTGCCCGCCGACACGACCGCGACCAGGCCCACCTCCGCGGTCGGCTCCGGGCGGGCGACGACGACCCGGGCGAGCGCGTGGTAGCGGTGCGGGATCCCCGCCGCTCGGAGCGCCTCCGCCACCTCGGGCGCCGCGCGCGTCGCGAGGACGTTGGCGTGGTGCTCCACGAGCCGGCCCACGATGGTCACGACCTGCTCCGGCGTCTTGCCCTGGCAGAAGACGGCCTCCGGCGCGCCGCTCCTGAGCGACCGGTGCGTGTCGACCTTGGCGAAGCCGACGTCGGCGTACGGCAGGTCGCGGAGCTGCCGAACCGCCGCGTCCACCGGCACCCGGCCGGCGGAGACGCCCTCGAGAAGCGCCCGGAGCTTGTCCCGGTCCATTACGCCGCGGCCGCCTCGCGCCTCGTCGACGTCATCGGCTCGCCTCGCCCTCGCCGACCGCGCGCGTTCCGCCACGCCTCTGAAGCGTCAGCGCCAGGTTGGCGCTGCCGCTCTGGAACCCCGCCAGGTCCACCGCGACGTAGACGTAGCCGAGCTCTCGGAAGCGTCGCAGGATCTGCGCGTGCCGGTCCTCCTGCCAGAGGCGCGGGATGTCCTCGAGGGGGAGCTCGAGGCGGGCCAGCCGGTCGTGGTGCCGGACGCGGAACTGCCGGAACCCGAGGCTCCGCACGAACGCCTCCGCCGTGTCGATCCGGCGGAGCTTCTCGGCGGTGATCGGATCGCCGTACTGGAAGCGCGACGACAGGCAGGCGAAGGACGGCTTGTCCCAGGTCGGCAGCCCAAGCTCCCGGGAGAGCGCGCGGATCTCCTCCTTCCCGAGTTCCGACTCGATCAGGGGTGCCCGCACCCCCCGCTGCCTGGCCGACTGCATGCCGGGCCGGTGGTCGCCGAGGTCGTCGACGTTCGCCCCGTAGACGAGCGTCTTGAACCCCAAGCGTTCGGCGATCGGCTGGAGCGCCGCGAAGAGCTCTTCCTTGCAGAAGAAGCAGCGGCTGGCGCCGTTGGCCGCGTACTCGGGGTGCCCGAGCTCCCGCGTCTCCACGACCATGTGGCGCATGCCGAGGAGCTGGCCAAGGCGTTGGGCCTCGGCGAGCTCCGTCCTGGGGTAGGTCTCCGAGTCGGCGGTCACCAGGAGCGCCCGGTCGCCGAGCGCGTCGTGGGCCGCGCGGGCGAGGAGCGTCGAGTCCACCCCTCCCGAGAACGCCACGACCACGCTCTCCATTTCCTCGAGGATCGACAGGAGCCGCCCGTACTTAGAGGTCAAACCCGCACGAGCTCCTGGAACCCCGCGTACCGCCGCTCGACCTCCGCCATGCTGAGGCGGGCGAGCCGGTTCAGCGAGAAGTCCTCCACCGTGAAGGATGCCATCACCGACCCGTACACGATCGCCCGCCGGACGGTCGCCTGGTCGACGACCCCCTGGGCGGCGATGTAGCCCATGAAGCCTCCGGCGAACGCGTCCCCCGCCCCCGTCGGGTCGAAGACCGACTCCAGCGGGTACGCGGGAACGAAAAAGAACGGGCCGTTCGACACCATCACTGCCCCGTACTCACCCCGCTTGACGACGACCGTCCGCGGGCCGAGCTTCAGGATCTCGCGGGCGGCCTTGATGAGGTTCGGCTCCTTCACGAGCTGGCGTGCCTCGCCGTCGTTGACGAGAAGGACGTCCACCTCCGCCAGCACCCGGAGCAGCGCCTCTCGCCGGCCCTGGATCCAGAAGTTCATGGTATCAAGCGCAGTGAGCTGCGGCCGCTCCATTTGGCGGAGCACGTCGAGCTGGAGCTCGGGGGCGATGTTCGCCAGGAACAGGAACGGCGTCTTCTTGAGCGAGCTCGGCAGCATCGGTTTAAAGTCGGCGAACACGTTGAGCTGGGTATCGATCGTCCGGGCCTCGTTGAGGTCGAAGCCGTACTCGCCGACCCAGCGAAAGGTTCGCCCGCGGGAGGTCTGGAGGCCCGTCACGTCGACGCCGCGCTCCTTGAGGAGCCGGAGGTGCTCCTCCGGGAAGTCGTCGCCGACGGTCGCGACGAGCCGGACGGTCGTAAAGAAGCTCGCCGCGTAGGAAAAATAGGTCGCCGAGCCGCCTAGCACCTCCCGGACCTTGCCGAAGGGTGTGGTGACGCTATCGAGCGCGACCGAGCCCACGACGGCGAGATCAGCCATGACGGGACCGACCCCGGCCGGCTCGGCTCGGCCGCGCCGCCCCCGAGACCCCCGGGAAGTACTTCCCGATGAGCAAGTCGAGCTTCTTTCGCGTCGTCGCCGGAAACGTCTTTGGGTTCGTGATGATCGCGTTCTTCAGGAGCGCGGGGCACGGGCACGTCCGGGGCGGGCCCACGGCCGGGATCAGCCGCCGGAGCACCTCCTTCGCGGTGACGACGTTCTTCAGCAGGTTGGCGATGACGGCCTCGACGGTGACGGCGTGGTGGGTCTCGTGCCAGACGTCGTAGTCGGTCGCGAGCGCGAGGGTGGCGTAGCAGAGCTCCGCCTCGCGCGCGAGCTTGGCTTCGGGCATGTTGGTCATGCCGATGACGTCCACCCCCCAGGAGCGGTAGACCCGCGACTCGGCCTTGGTCGAGAACTGCGGCCCCTCGATGCAGACGTAGGTGCCGCCCCGGTGCACGGTGGCGCCGGCCTCCCGGGCCGCCTTCTCGAGCGCGGTGGCGAGGTCCGGGCAGACCGGATCGGCCATGCCGATGTGGGCGACGATGCCGTCGCCGAAGAACGTCGAGACGCGGCGGCGGGTGAGGTCGAGGAACTGATCCGGGATGACGAGGTCGAGCGGGCGGATCTGCTCCCGCATGCTGCCCACCGCGGAGATCGAGATCACCCACTCCGCCCCGAGGGACTTCAGGCCCCACACGTTCGCGCGGAAGTTGAGCTCGCTGGGCATCACGCGGTGCCCGCGCCCGTGGCGGGGCAGGAACACCACGCGCCGGTTGGCGAGCTGGCCGACGCAGTACGCGTCCGACGGATCGCCGAACGGCGTGCGCACGCGCCGCCAGCGCACGTCGGTCATCCCCTCGAGCTCGTACAGCCCGCTGCCGCCGATCACCCCGATTGTCGTCACGGCATCAGTTCTCCGTCGGTCGCCGTCGAGTGAGCGCCCGTGATGCGTACCCGCGCCAGCCGTCCCATCAGTGCGTCCGGTCCGTCAAAGGTGACCGCCACGTAGTTGTCGGTGAGGCCGGTCAGGCGCCCGGTCGCCCGGTCGCGGACGCCGAGAACGTGCGCCTCGCGCGCGGTCCCGACGAGCCGCGCGCGGAAGCCCTGGCTCTTGGCGTGGCCGAGCTCCCGTAACCGCCGGCTCCGCTCGGTCACGACCCGCGCGGACACGTGATCGCCGAGACGCGCCGCCTCGGTCCCCCTCCGGTCGGAGTACGCGAACACGTGCAGATAGGCAAAGGGCAGCGCGTCCACGAGCCCGAGGGTTTGCTCGAAGTCCGCGTCGGTCTCGCCGGGAAAGCCCGCGATCAGGTCGGTGCCGAGCCCGAGGTCCGGGATCGTCCCCGCGAGCTTCTCGACCAACGCCCGATAGATGGCCGCCGTGTACGGCCGGCGCATGCGGCGCAGCACCGCGTCGCTCCCGCTCTGGAGCGGGATGTGCAGGTGCGGGACGATCGGCGGAAGCGAGACCACCGCCTCGACCAGCTCGGGCGTGAAGTAGGCAGCCAGCACCGACGAGAGCCGGAGCCAGCGTAGCCCGGGAATTTCGGCGAGTGTCCGCAGGAGCGCGGTCAAGGTCGTCCGGGGCCGGAGGTCGGCGCCGTAGTGCCCCATGTCGATGCCGGTCAGGACGATCTCGGGATGCCCGGCCGCCACCAGTTCCCGTACGCCGTCGACGACGACCTCCGGCTCCCGGCTGCGGCTCGGGCCGCGCGCCCAGGGCACGATGCAGAACGCGCAGCGATGCTGACAGCCGTCCTGGATCTTGACGAACGCGCGCGAGCGCCGCGCCGCGGCCGCCGGCGGCGCCGGCGCCATCGAGACACCAGCGCGGGCGTCGGCCGCCTCCACCCGAGCAGGCCCGGAGGGCCCGAGGCGCCGGATCAGCTCGCCGATCCGGTGGCGGTCGGCCGTGCCGACGACCAGATCCACGCCGGGGATCGCCGCCACCGCCTCGGGGTTCGTCTGGGCCCAGCAGCCGGTCACGACGATCCGGGCGTTCGGGTGGCGCCGGACGGCGCGCCGGATGAGCTGGCGATCGGAGAAGTCGGCGCGGCTCGTGACGGTGCAGGTGTTGATCACGACGACGTCCGCCGTGGACTCGAACGGCACGGTCTGGCAGCCGAGCGCCTCGAGGCGCCCCTGCACCTCTCCGGTGTCGACCTGGTTCACCCGGCAGCCGAGGGTGGCGAAGGCGACCCTAGTCATCCGGCCGCGCGCTCCAGGGGCTCGCTGAGCTGACCGCACGCGGCGCCGATGTCCTCGCCCTTGCTCCAGCGCACCGTCGTCGTGATCCCGGCGTCCAGGAGCACCGACTGAAAGGCGAGGATCGTGGAGAGAGGCGGTCGCCGGAACTCCGCCCCCTCCCAGTCGTTGAACGGGATCAGGTTGACCTTGGCGCGGATGCCGCGGAGGAGGCTCGCCAGCCGCCGGGCGTCGTCTAGGCTCGTGTTCACTTGGTCGAGCAGCACGTATTCGAAGAAGATCCGGCGACGCGTCGGCAGGGGGAACCGGCGCACCGCGCCGAGGAGCGCGTCGAGGTTCCAGGAGCGGTTGACCGGCATGAGGCGCTCGCGGACCGCGTCCGTCGTCGCGTGCAGGGAGATCGCGAGGTTCACGCCGAGCGCCTCGCGCGCGAGCTTCTCAATGCCGCTCACGAGGCCGACCGTCGACACGGTGATCCGCCGCGGCGAGTAGCCGAGCCCGTAGCGGGCGTCGGTCAAAATCCGGATCGCCCTGACCGTGTTGGCGTAGTTGGCGAGCGGCTCGCCCATGCCCATGAACACGAGATGCGTCACCCGCTGGTGGGGGGGCAGGGCGGCGTTGGCGAGGAGGAGCTGGCCGACGATCTCGTCGACGCCCAGGTTGCGCTCGATTCCCATCGTGCCCGTGTGGCAGAAGGCGCACGCGAAGCCGCACCCGACTTGGGTCGAGAGGCAGAGCGTCAGCCGATCCTCGTCCGGCATCAGCACCGAATGGACTCGGCCCTGGTCGGCGAGCCGGAGGATGAACTTCTGGCTGCCGTCTCGGGACGGTATGACGCGCTCGACGGCGGGCAAGCCGATCCGGGCTCGCTCCCGGAGGCGCTCGCGGAACTCCTTCGGCAGGTCGGTCATGGCGTCGAGATCGAGGACGCCCTTCCGGTAGAGCCAGGTCGCGACCTGGCGGCCCCGGTAGGCCGACGCCCCCAGCTCGCGGGCGAGCGCCTCGAGCTCCGACGGGAGCAGGCCGAGCAGGCTTGGGGGTCGCATAGCATGGCAAGGATAGCATCACGTCCGGAGACCGCTCCACTCGTCCCCTTATCCACACGTCACGTGCGCGGCCAGTGGATAACCCGGTGGGCGGGCCGCGTCGAGGCGTGCGATTTCAACGCCTCCGAGCGCGTCGCCTAGTCTCGACGCAGCGGGTCCGCCACGAGGAGGTAGAGATCGAGCAGATTGGTTCCGGTGGGACCGGTCATCACCAGATCGCCGGTCGCGCGGAAGAACGCGTGCGAGTCGTTGGCCGCGAGCGCCGAATGAGGGTCCACTCGCCGGCAGGCCCCGCGCGCGAGCGTCCCGCCGTCGGCGATCGCGCCCGCGGCGTCCGTCGGCCCGTCGGTGCCGTCGGTACCGGCGGCCAGCACGGTCAGGTTCGGCGCCCCCGCCAGCTCGAGCGCGGCCGCGAGCGCGAACTCCTGGCAGCGCCCGCCGGTGCCCGCGCCCGCCACGGTGACGGTGGTCTCGCCCCCGGCGATGAGGCACGCGGGCGGCGTGAGCGTCCGGCCCCGCGCGACGAACGTGCGGGCGGCCCCCCGCGCCTCGCCGGCGAGCGCCCGGGTGAGGATCTCCGGCGCGTAGCCGAGCGCCGCCGCGCGGGCGGCCGCGGCGGCGACGACGAGCGAGTTGTCGCCGATGACGAGGTTCGTGACGCGCGCGAAGATCCTGTCGTCGGGCTTCGGCGTCTCCGGGATCCTCCCCGCCGAGCCGGCCTCGAGCCGGTCGAGGACGCTCCGGGGCAAGCGCCCCTCGAGGCCGAAGCGCCGGATCACCGCCAATGCCTGCGCGTAGGTGGTCGGGTCGGGTGCGGTCGGCCCCGACGCGATCACGTCGACCGAGTTCCCGATCACATCGGAGAGCGCCAAGGTGAGGACGGTGGCCGGCGCCGCCGCCCGGGCGAGCTGCCCGCCCTTCAGGAGCGAGAGATGCTTGCGAACCGTGTTGAGCTCGCCGATCGTGGCGCCCGCCGCGAGCAGGAGCTCCGTGAGCCGGCGTTTCGCCTCAAGCGTGATCGGCGGGGCCGGGGCCGGCAGGAGCGCCGAGCCGCCGCCGGAGATCGCGCAAATCACGAGGTCGTCGGGCCCCGCGGCGTCGGCCAGTCGCAGGAGCTCGCCCGCCGCCGCGCGCCCGCGCTCGTCCGGCACCGGATGACTCGCCTCGACGATCCGCACCGGCCCGGCCCGCCGCGCGTAGCCGTCCTTGACGACCACGAGGCCGCCGGTCACCCGGTCGCCGAGGATCTCGACGACGGGCGCCGCCATGGCCGCCGACGCCTTCCCCGCCCCGAGCACGAGGACCCGCGCGACGGGCGCGAGCTCGAGGGCGAAGGGGCCGGCCCGGAGCCGGTCGCCGTCCCGCACGAGCTCGCGCCGGACGAGCGGCTCCACCTGGGAGGCGGCGAGCGCCGCCTCCCAGACCTCGACGGCGACGGCCCGGCCCGCTCGGCTCATGCGGAGGGGCCGCGCCGCCGGCGGTCTCGGCCCGGGATTAGGGGACGATGACGTCGCGCTCGATCGGATCCACGGTGACGCCCTTGGCCTTGAGCCAGGCGATCCCCTTTTCGAGGTTCCGCTCGTCCCCCTCGAGCTCGAGGGCGACCCAGCCGTAATCGCTCTTCACGTCGGCGCGACGAATGTTGGTGATGATGTCGAAGTCCTTCACGAGGTGGTAGATGAGCGGCTCCTGTATCCGTTCGGGCGGAAAGGTCAGCCGCACGCGCATCCGCGTCATACGCCCGGGTGCCCGGCGCGCCCTCCCGCGATGGCGGGAACGATCGAGACCTCGTCGCCGTCCCGGAGGGCCGTCTTCTTGCCCTGCAGGAACCGGATGTCTTCCTGGTTGACGTAGATGTTCACGAAGCGCCGCAGGTCTCCGGTCTCGTCGATCAGCCGCTCCTTGAGGCCGGGGTAGCTCCGCTCGAGGTTCTCGATGAGGTCGGCGACCGTCTCGCCGTCGCCCCGGATCTCCGCTGATCCCTTCGTCATCGCGCGCAGCGGCGTGGGAATCCGCACCAGCATCGCCATCGTCGTTATCCCTCCCGCACCGAATGGGCCTTGAGGTCGGCCAGCGCCCGGTCGAACGCCGAGAGCGAGGGCCGGATCTTCACGTGCGTCTCCAGACGCGCGTAGAGCGCGTCGGGCGTCTTGAGCCCGTTCCCCGTGATGCACACGACCAGCGAGTCCTGCTTGCCGATCACGCCGGCGTCGATCAGCTTCCTGGTCGCGGCGACGGTGACGCCGCCCGCCGTCTCCGTGAAGATCCCCTCCGTGCGCGCCAGCAGCAGCATCCCGTCGATGATCTCGGGGTCGGTCGCGTGCTCACCGTAGCCGCCTGACTCCTTGACCGTCCGGTAGGCGTAGTAGCCATCGGCCGGGTTCCCGATCGCGAGCGACTTCGCGATCGTGTTGGGGCGGACGGGGACCAGCACGTCCGTGTCGTTCTTGATCATCGTCACGATCGGCCCGCAGCCGAGGGCTTGGGCCGCGTGGACCTTCGTCCCCACGCGCTCGATCAGGCCGAGCTGCTTGAACTCCTTCATGGCCTTCCAGATCTTCGTGATCAGCGAACCGCCCGCGCACGGCACCACGACGTGGTCGGGCGTCCGCCAGCCGAGCTGCTCGACGATCTCGTAGCCGTAGGTCTTGGAGCCCTCGGAGTAATACGGACGGAAGTTGACGTTGACGAACGCCCAGCGGTACTTGTCGGCGATCTCGGAGCAGAGGCGGTTGACCTCGTCGTAGGTGCCCTCGACCTTGACGAGGGTCGGGTTGTAGACGAGCGTCGCCACCACCTTGCCTGGCTCGAGATCGGCGGGGATGAAGATATACGACTTGAGGCTGGCCTCGGCGGCGTGCGCGGCCACCGAGTTGGCGAGGTTGCCCGTCGACGCGCAGGCGACCGTGTCGTACCCGAACTCCTTCGCCTTCGTCAGCGCGACCGCGACGACGCGGTCCTTGAACGACCACGACGGATGGCAGACCGAGTCGTTCTTCACCCACACCTCGCGGACCCCGAGCTCCTCCGCGAGGTTCTGCGCCCGCACGAGGGGGGTGTAGCCGACGTGGTGCCCGACCGCGATGTCGCCCTCGACCGGCAGCAACTCGCGGTACCGCCACATGCTCGGCGGGCCGGCCGCGATCGTCTCGCGCGTGACGACGCCCTTGAGGGCCTCGTAGTCGTAATCGACCTCGAGGGGCCCGAAGCAGAACTCGCAGACGTGGACGGGCGCTGCGCGGTAGGCGCGGCCGCACTCGCGGCACTTCAAGCCCTTCAGCTTCTCCATGGCCTCTCCATCGGTAGGGGATTTGAGCCCCGGTGTCGTGCTGCACCGACCGCCATTGCTCAAGCAGTTAACATGTAAACTCTCACCAAGTCAACCAGACCGGCCGTATGATGCGAAGCTGTGAGACGCGTGGCGTGGGCGCCGCTCGGTCTCCTCCTCGCGTACGGGCTCGCGTGGGCCGCGGCGGCCTTCGGCGGCTCGCTCCTGTGGGCCGACGACCATCCCGGGCAGTACTTCCGGCTCTGGCACGGTCTCACGCGCGGCCTGGCGCCGTGGACCTGGAACCCCGACTGGTGGACCGGCTACGCGGAGCTCCAGTTCTATCCGCCCGGCTTCGTCTACCTGGGGGCGGGGCTCCACTACCTGGCGCTCGGGCTTCTCCCGCCGGCGGCGGTCTACCAGCTGCTCCTCTGGATCGTCTTCCTGGCTCCCGGCGTCACCACGTTCCTCTGCCTCGCGCGACGGCTGTCGAGCTCCTGGCTCGCCCTGCCCGGCGCCTTCGTGGCGCTCACCGCCTCGGCGGGGACGATGAGCGGCGTCGAGGGCGGGGTGCGGACCGGCATGATTGCGGCCCGGCTCGGGTGGGCCCTCGTGCCGCTGCTCGTCCTCGCGCTCGCCCGCTGGGTCGAGGACGGCGGCGCGCGACCGGCCTTCGCCGCGCCGGCGCTCGCCGCGATCGCGCTCGTGCATCCCGCGCACCTCCCGGCGGCCGTCCTCTATCTGGCACTCGCCGTCGGCGTGGGCCGCGGCTACACGCCCTACCGCCTCTTCCAGGCCGCCTGGCTCGGGCTCATCGCCGCCCTCTTCACCGCGTTCTGGACCGTGCCGTTGCTCGCTCGCCTCACCGAGTCGCGGGCGCTCGCCTGGGGCGACCCCGCCGGGGAGATCCTGCGGCGCCTCCTGGGGACGGGGCCGCTCCCGGGCGTGCTGCTCGTCCTCGCGGTCGCCGCCCCGCTCCTTCGCCGCGATCGCCTGGCCGTGCTGCTGACGGCCTTCCTTCCCGTCATGCTCCTCGTGATCGTCCTCGATCGATCGAGCCGCCTGCCGGCCAACCGCCTGGTCGACAGCCTCGTCATGGGCACGATCCTCGCTGCCGGTTTGGCGATCGGCAGCGTCCTCGAACTCGGGCTCGGACTCTTGAGGGCGTGGGTCGCGGGCGCGCCCGCGGCCGGCGTCGTCGCCTCGCTCGCCCTGGCCGCCCTGTCGCTGCCGACCCCCCGGGCGCTCGCCCTCTGGCCCGATCCGGGCGCGTGGCCGACGCGGGCCGAGGTCGAGCGGGAGCTGCGGCTGCCCGCGCTCTGGGAGGCGCTCAGGACGGGGCCGGCGGGACGCGTCCTCTTCGTGCGCTCGGGCGCCCCGCTCGTCGCCGGCACCGAGTGGTATCGACCGCACACCCACGCCACCGCGCTCACGCCGCTCTACGCCGGCCGCGCGATCGTCAACGGTACGTTCACCCATCCCTCGCCGATCGCGGCCCTCGTGTACACGGGATCGGTCGCCTCCGGACCGATCACCCAGCTCGTCGAGCAACGCGACGGCGAGAGCCTCTTCGGCCGGCCGCTCGGGTCCCTCGACGCCGCGGCGCTCGATCGCTTCGCCACGGCGCTCGGCGTGAGCACGATCGTCATGCTCGAGATCGACGCCGGCCGATTCCCGGCGCTCGAGCGGAACCCTCGATTCGCCGGGGCGGTCGTCCCGCCCTGGGTCGTGTACCGGAGCCGGGAGCCGGTCGCGCTGCCCGAGCCAGACACGCCCGACCGCTGGCGGATCGCCCTCGCGGGGGACCCCGGCCGGTGGGTCTCGGCCCGCGTGGCGTACTCGCCGCTCTGGCGGGCGGAGGCTGGAGGCGGGGCGCTCCCCGTCCGCCGCGGCGACCTCGGCGACCTCGAGGTGCGGCTCCCGAAGCCGGCCGCCACGGTCGATCTTGTCTACGGCGACGGCCAGTGGGAGCGCGCCGGCCTC
>Ga0137396_10001578_pt1 | contig 12089 bp, 12 predicted proteins | sample czc16metaG_FD_108284 | JGI IMG/M metagenome (GOLD analysis project Ga0137396, IMG submission 108284) | Vadose zone soil microbial communities from Angelo Coast Range Reserve, California, USA - czcobulk3.16 metaG | ecosystem: Environmental > Terrestrial > Soil > Vadose zone | place: USA...
GGGCGAATGAATAGTATCGCCGGTGCGCTGGCTGGGAAAATAGGCGATGAAAAGATCCACAAAAGGTTGTTTCTCAGCAGGATTTTGATAAACGCGCAGGAGGAAGTCGCCGGGACCGAGCACCTCGAGGACGTCTTTTTGGATCGCAATATCTGTGCTCGTCCAGTTGCTCAACTGCGTAGGGAAAGACTGCAAAGGAAGACGAGGTGGAAAAATTTCATTACGCCCGCGCGCCTGGAGAAAAATCGCTGCTGCAGCGATCAGCGCCGCAGCCAGGATGAAACGCAAGCTGGACGCCATCATGACTCTTCGCCTTTCTCAGGCCGCAATATTCGCATCAGGCTGTGCAGAGCATAAAGCATGACCAGAGACACGACGAAGATAATCCACCCCCAGGAAGCGTGGAAGTATCCCTCTGCCTTGTCGGTGTCCCAATACTGCACCAGCAGACCGGTCCCGATAATGCGCACGCTATTGGCAGCGACAGCGATCGGCACGGAAGCCAGCGCCAGCAGCACCCGCAGCGCGATCCGTTTCTCCATCAGATACCCATAGATAATCGCGAGCGTCACCAGCGACATTAACGAACGAATGCCGCTGCAGGCTTCGGCTACTTCCAACGTCATGGCAGGCAGAATAATCACGTTGCCCTCGCGCAGAATTGGGACACCCAGCAGAGGCAGGACGGCGGCGGCCACTTTCGAAGCCAACAATTGCAGCGGGAAGGTGATCTGGTTGAACAGAATCGTGGGGATGGGGATCATGAGCAGCAGAAAGGCAATAGGGAAAAAGAGCGCGCGGAGATAATTCCAGCCGAGAAAAAGCACAATCAAACTCGCCAGCAATAGTACGAGCGAGAATCGCGCCAGAAAAAGCTCCGCGCCCATCTGCCCAATGATGAGCACACATAAAGCGAGGGCCAAACCTCCCATACCCCACCAAGAGGGTCGGGTTGCAAGGGACGCCAGTCGCGCCCGCTCCTGCCAAATCACGAATGCGGAAAAAGCAGGTACGAAGAAACCGTGGGAAAAGTTGGGGTCCTGCCACCACTGCCCGACCAGGCGAGAAAGAGTAGGAGCATAAAGCCAAAGCGAGACTCCCGCCAGTATTGCCATCTGCCAATAGGGCAGCCCCACCCGCAAACGGAACGAGGGCGAGGAGACCAGCGGTTCGGTTTGCACCAGTTGGTTCACGGAAGCAGCGCTTTCCTGCTGTGGAAAAGCTGAGCATATTCGAAAGAGGAGGTGTTTCGCAATGCAGAGCCGGACACTGCAGGTAACTCAGTTGGGTAACTTCAGCCCTGGCTTCCCTGGCATATCGCCGATGACGACCATAAGGAAGGCTGAAAGACGAGGGTTACTGTCGTCCGGGTTAACTGCACGATCGCGAGCTTGCGCGCTCATCCCGGCCAGATGATCATAGCGCTTTGGTTGCCGAGCGCTTGGGGAATACATTATCCTATTCCGCCCTGGAGATCATGCCGCCAGCCACCCAATGTGGGCAAATCATTTCCTATGTATTCGCGTCCTATGCTTTCAGCGTTGCTACCTGTTACTCTCCGAAATTGACTTTTTTTCCCCTAAACCATTGAAAACAAGTCATAGAATGATTGCGATAGTCTGGTTTGCCAAAGGTGCTATGTGGCAGTAGTCTTGCTCTCAAAGAAGAGGAGCGAAGCTACGTATCGTTTTGTCTCCACAAAGGGTAAAACATGGGGAAAGATTTGGCTGAATCGGTCAACAACAGCGACGGAACAACTGCTTCCATTGAACCGTCGCGATTCGTCTTTTTGGAGGGGATTAGCCCCAGTATGCGTGCAGTGGAAGCGGTCATCCGCGAACTGGCGCTGAGCGAGGTTCCGGTGCTGCTGCTAGGGGAGCTGGGGGCAGGAAAGCACGTTATAGCGCAGCGCATCCATGAGATGTCACGCCGCAGCGCACAGCCGTTTCGCGCTGTGTCCTGCGCGACGCTGCAGCCCGAACAATTGGCCACACCCAGCGCGGGCGTGGAGACATTACTGTCGCAGGGAACTGTCTTTCTGGATGAGCTGGCTGATCTCAGTACTCATTGCCAAGCCCGGCTCTTGGATATCTCGCCCACGGTGGAAGACCACGAGGGCCTGGCAGGTAGTCGGGCCCGATTGATCTGCGGAAGCGCTCGAGATCTTGAGTTGGAAGTAAAAGGAGGACGGTTCCGCGAGGATCTCTACTACCGGATTAGTGGCGTATGCCTCCGCTTGCCTCCGCTGCGCCAGCGCCGGGAAGACATTTCGCTTTTAGTCGGTCATTTTTTGCGTAAGTACGCTCGTGACTTCCACCGTCCCGTGCCGCTGTTGAGCGCCGAGACGTTGCAGCTTTTTCAGGACTATTCATGGCCAGGAAATTTGCGTGAAATGGAAGACGCCGCCAAGGCGCTCGTCGCATTGGGGGACGAAAGCCTGGCTATGGGCGGTTTGCGGGCGCTGTTGCGGAGGCCAGACCTGGCCGGCAATGGCGGACGGATCTCGCTGAGACAAGCGGCGCGGGCAGCCTCCCGCGAAGCCGAGAAAGAGCTAATTCTGAAAGTGCTCACCCGTACACGCTGGAACCGCCGGCGCGCAGCCCAAGAGCTGCAGATCAGTTACAAAGCCTTGCTCTATAAGTTGAAGCAGATTGGATTTGAGGGATACGGAGCTTCCTAGCTACTTTGGAGACGGCATGACGAAGGTGACTAAACTCGCGCTGCTAATCATAGGTGGGCTGCTTGCCTCCGGGACGTGGGCGCAGACCGACGGCTCGGCCAAGAACGCGAAAACCAATCCGGCGCCGGCAGAGTCCATGCCCAGGTCAGTGGCCGGTCCAGACTATGTGATTGGCGCCGATGACAACCTTCACATCTCGGTGTGGAAGGAGCCTGATCTGACCACCAGTCTCCCGGTTCGGCCGGACGGCAAGATTTCGCTGCCGCTACTCAATGACGTTCCAGCGGCGGGGCTGACTCCCATGCAGCTGGCGGACTCGATTACAGAGAAACTGAAGAAGTACATCGCCGACCCACGTGTCACCGTAGTGGTCACGGCGATGAACAGTCGCCGCGTCTATGTGCTGGGCGAAGTGCTGCACACGGGTGCTGTGCCTCTTCTGCCCAACATGACGGTCCTGCAAGCATTGGCCACCGCGGGCTTCACTCAGTTCGCCAACGTCAAGGGAATTTATGTGCTGCGCACGGAAAACGGCAGGCAAGTGAAACTTCCGTTTAACTACAAACAGGTCGTCAAGGGCGCTGATCCGCACCAAAACATCGCTCTAAAACCGGGAGACACGGTGGTGGTCCCGTGAGGAACGCTCGATGAGCAAACTTCACAGCTTTCTCCTCCTGATGCTGTTAGTCCTTGCGCTGGGTAGGTCGCGAGCACAAGACAGCAGCAGCCCGCAGTCCCCGGCTGCGACGCCGGACACTGGCCAGCAGCCCGAGACGCCGCCTGCTCCTGCTTTCGGCCAGGAGAACCCTCCACCCCCCGTAAGCGAGAATCCTCCCATTTCGGGGATTGATCAACCCGGGCTGGAGCCCCATGCGGCTCCGCTGAGTTATTTGCAGCCTCGCCTGCACCTGAGCGAGTCGGCTGATTCGAACGTCGCTGACACCCTCGGGGGCTCAGCCTTTCATTCGGTCACGCGTGCGCTGGGCAGTGTCACGCTGCAGCGATTGTGGCGTAATTACAAACTCGCTCTCGACTTCGTCGGCGGCGCGGGATATTACAGCTCGCACGGTATCGGCTTCCAGCAAATAGAGCAATTGGATGTGGATCAGAGAATCACTTGGAAGCGGGGTCAGTTGGGTGTCCGCGATAGTTTCAGCTACCTGCCTGAAGGCAACTTCGGCAGTGCTTACGGCGGCATGGGCGGCTTAGGTGGGACGTTAGGAGGGGGCGCATTTGGTGGTCAGAATGTTTCCCTGGGCGGTGGCCAATTCGGATCGCTGGGGCAGGTTCCCCGAATCATGAACCTCAGCTTGGTGGATGTGGTTGAAAACCTCACCCCCAAGTCTTCGGTCACACTGACCGGCGGGTACGGGTTTGTACTCTTCATGGGAAACGCCGTCGATCTGTCTTCTGGGAACCAAGCGTCGGCTCAGTTTCTGGGGAGCAGCCAAGTGTCAGCCCAAGCGGGCTACGACCGCATTCTCGGGCAGCACGATCAGGCGGCTCTTATGTACGGCTACCAGGGATTCAACTTCTCGGTTTCCGGGCTCGCCTTCCATAGTCATGTGGTGCAATTGATGTGGGGACATCGCATTTCCGGACGGATGGATTTCCTGATCGCAGCTGGGCCCCAGATTACGCGGCTGAGCACGGCATGTCCGCTAGGAGATGTTTCCCCTCCCTGCACATTTCTACCCGCCACCGGGCTGGAATCGGGAGAAGTGGCGAGCACCAGGCTGTCCGTCGCCGGCCGAGCTACTCTGCGGTATAAGTTTCCCAAGACGGCGTTGAGTGTGAGCTTCGACCGCTACACGACCAGCGGGTCTGGCTTTTTTCCAGGAGCCCAGAGCAACATTGGACGTTTAAGTGTCAAACGCCCACTAGGCCGGGTTTGGGGCGCCTTTTCGGATTTAGGATATGCCCGCAATGGCCGTGTGCAGACCTTGAGCCCGACGCAACTGCAGGCCTGTTCGTTGTCGAACACGAACTGCCCAGGCATCATCGCGAAAACCTACTCCTACGGTTTTGCCGGGCTTGGCGTGCACAGAATGTTCGGGCGCAACTTCCAGGCTTTCGCCAGCTATCAGTTCAATTACCTGAGTCTGGATAGCTCTTTTTGCGGAGTGGGAGTTAGCGCCTGCAATCGGATCTCGCAGCGGCACGTCGGCACAATCGGAATTGACTGGATTCCCCGACCCAAGCGGCTCGACTAATTTTCAGGCTGCCTGGGATGAGCAGCCAGAACGGACACGAGGATGATTGAAAATCGCGAATTGACCATGGATGACTATCTGGCGATGTTGCGCCGGAGGTTGAAGCTGATTCTGATTCCGGTGCTTCTTGCGCCTTTGGCAGGCTGGCTCATTTCCTATGCCTTCCCCGCGAAGTATACCTCGCAAGCGCTCGTACTGGTGGAAGGCCAGAAGGTACCCGAGGGCATGGTACAGCCGGTCGTGACAGCGGATCTGACCGCGCGCGTCGCTACCCTGCAGCAGCAAGTGCTGAGCCAGAGCCGCTTGCAGCCTATGCTGGAGCGCGTTTATGGTCCTGTCAAGAACGGCCAGAACCTGGACGAGCAGGTTGACAACATCCGGCTGAACATGACGGTGGAGCCGGTTGAGACTGATCTCTCGCAGCTCGGGACGACCGGGAAAAAGAGACCAGGTCAGGGCAGTCCCGTGCCTGGGTTCTATATCAATTACACTGCGCCAAGCCCACGCGAGGCGCAGCAGATGTGCAACGAACTGACCTCGCTGCTGCTCGAGGAGAATCTCAAATCGCGCGAGGACGTGGCGCGGGGTACAACCAATTTCTTGAGCAAGGGACTGGAGGATGCCAAGCGCAACTTGGACGATCTGGAATCCAAGCTGGCCCGTTTCAAGAAACAGTATGTGGGACAGCTTCCCGGCCAAGAGGAAAACAATCTCAAGATCCTGATGGGATTGAACTCGCAGTTGGAAGCAAACACCCAGACTCTGAACCGGGCCCAACAAGACAAGTCTTACACCGAGTCTCTGCTGGCGCAGCAGGTGGCAGCGTGGAAGTCGGCCCAATCCTCGACCAACCCGCAAACCCTCGAAAAGCAGCTTTCCGAATTGCAGTCGCAATTGCTGCAATTGCAGGTGCGCTACACCGAAGACCATCCCGACGTGATCAAGACCAAGGCGGATATCGCCGAATTGAAGAAAAAGCTGGCCGAAATTAACAGCACCTCAGCGCAAGCCGGCGATACCACCACTGACAAAGCGTCGGCGACAGAGCCGCCAGAGATCCGGCAGTTACGGTTGCAAATCCACCAATACGGCGACCTGATTATGCAAGCCACGCGCGATCAGAAAAGGCTGCAGCAGGAAATTGGGGTGTACCAGGGACGCGTTGCGCTTAGTCCTGCGGTCGAGGAGCAATACAAGGGGTTGGCCCGCGATTACGACAACGCCCAGAAGGTCTACCAGGATTTGTTGGCCGACAAGAGCAAGTCCCACATGGCGCTCGAGATGGAGCAGCAGCAGCAGGGCGAGCAGATGCATCTGCTCAATCCCGCCAACCTGCCTGATGCGCCCAGCTTCCCCAAGCGGCTGCAATTTGCCGGCGGCGGATTAGGAGCCGGTCTGGCGCTAGGTTTCGGCATCGCTCTCTGGCTGGAGTTGCGGGATAAGGCGATTCGCACCGAGGCGGACGCCGAGGCAGCGCTGCAACTTCCCATCCTAGTCGCGATTCCGTGGTTGGGTGAAGCCGCCAAGGAGAGCACGAACGGCACTGGCAGGTTCTGGAACAGAAACAAGGCGGAGGAAATAAAGGAAAGCGTCGGAGTCTAGGCAGAACCATGTACAAAGGCTTTTACGGACTGCGTGCGAATCCCTTCAACGTCAATCCAGACCCGCGTTATCTGTTTTTGACGCGGCATACGGAGGAGGCACTGGCCTGCCTGACCTATGGCATTCAGAACCGCAAGGGATTTGTGCTGCTCACCGGTGAAGTCGGCACGGGTAAGACCACTCCGATTAACAAGTTGCTGGAATGGCTGCGTGTGCAGCAGGTGGCCACGGCCTTCATCTTCAACTCGCGCATGAACGTGCCGCAGTTTCTGGATTACATGATGGCGGACTTCGGCATTGCCTGCGATTCGAAGGCCAAGAGCCAAATCTTGCTGCGACTTTACAACTGGTTGCTGGACCGGTACCGGGTGGGAGAGACGGCGGTGCTGATCGTCGACGAAGCGCAAAACCTTACCGATGAAGTTTTGGAAGAGATCCGCCTGCTCACCAACCTGGAAACGTTCACGGAAAAGCTGCTGCAGATCGTGCTGGTGGGGCAGCCAGAATTGGAGCAGAGGTTGAAACAGCCACAACTGCGGCAGTTGAGGCAACGGGTCACGCTGCGCGCCAAGACCTACCCTCTCACCCTGAATGAGACCGAGGCCTACGTGCAACAGCGATTGCGCATTGCCGGCTCGAACGGACAACAGATTTTCGATCCCGAAGCACTGGTGGCGATTCACCGGCACGCCAGCGGCATCCCTCGCGTGGTGAATCTGCTGTGTGAGCACTGTCTTGTGAGCGCCTTTGTCGATCAGCAACACGTGATTGTGCCAGCCGTCGTGGACGCCGTGGCCCGAGATCTTGATCTCAGTGACAACACCGCTTCGGGAGCAATGACGCCGCCGCTCCCGCTGCAAACTGGGAGCTCGGAAAAGTTCGACCTGGTGGAAGCCTTGCGATCGCTAGCCACACTCGCTGATCGCTTACGTGAAGAAGAAAAAGACCTCCCCAAGGAAAGGAAACTATGAGCCGAATTCATGAAGCGTTAAAGAAAGCCGAACAGGAACGGGCGGCACAGGGAGGTCCTGTACAGTCCAATTTCGCTGCGACTCCGATGGCGGAACAGGCTGCAGGTGAGCCGATGGTCCCAGATGCGGAGGGCGCTGCCACCTCCCCAGCGGTAGCGCCGGCAGTGAGCACCCACGCCAGCCCCCCGCTGTCATCATTTAGCGGTCCTTTCAGCCTGGACGCCCTGCAGACTCGTTGCGCGACCGTGTCCTGGAGTCCCGATCCGAGGGCTATGTTGTTCCTGAACGGCAACGACAACGTGCGTGGCTCCGAAGAGTTTCGCACACTGCGCTCTCGCCTCTACCAAATCAGGGAGAAGATGACGCTGAAGAAGATACTGGTGACCAGCGCACTGCCGAAAGAGGGCAAGTCCTTTACCGCCGCGAATCTCGCCCAGGTGATGGTTCGCCAACATGGACGCCGTGTACTGCTAATCGATGCTGATCTGCGCGGTCCCCGGCTGCACCTAATGTTCGGAACTGGCTCTGCTCCTGGTCTGGCTGATTATCTGCAGGGAAAGAATGATGAATTCTCCATTATTCAGCGTGGGCGTTTGGAGAATCTGTTCCTAATCCCCAGCGGAAGCGAGATTTCCAATCCTGCGGAACTGGTAGCCAACGGGCGGTTGAAGTTCCTGCTGCAACGCGTAGAGCCGCTGTTTGACTGGATCATCATTGACTCCCCGCCGGCTGTGCCTGTCTCTGACGCAAGCCTGCTGGCCAATTCGTGTGACGGAGTGTTAATGGTGGTGCGTTCCAATGCGACGCCTGGAGATATGGCGCGCAAGGCGCGCCAGGAATTTCCCGACAAAGTCTTGGTGGGAGTAGTGCTCAACGGGACCAGCGGGGAAACGGGCGCCTACTCGCGCTATTACTACGAAGCCTATGAGAAAAAAGGGACGGAAGCTAAGACCTAGGGAGTCTGAGCACTGTGATCCGGCTCTTCAAAGTTTATTATTCGGTCGGCACGCTGGTGCTGTTGGCTGGCGGAGGCTCTGATCGTTTGGGTCTCGTTCCTGTTACCTGCGTTGCTGCAGAACCGGGAATACATCTGGCTGTTGCCCAACCTCGACATCGGATAGGTAAAGATCCTCGCGATCACCGCGATGGGGTTGCTCATACCGACACTGCATTGGTTGTCTGGAGAACGGCATACGGGTGGTTGCTGCAGCAGCCCTACACGCCGGAACGGGTTTACATGCTAGGGACGGGTGAACGTGACCGGAGGCTGGTCAATGGCGTACGCCAACGCGCCTAGCGAGAGATCTAAGGACAGGTGCAATGGTTATCCGTATGTTTAATGCGTATTTTTCCACCCGCACCGTATTGTTGGTGCTTTCGGAGGCCTTTGTTGTCGCACTGGCCTTCACCATGTCGTGTGTCATCTGGCTAGGAAGGGATGCAGACATTTTTCTCAATTATGAAGGGGGCTTTGCCAAGATAGTTCTCATCACCGGCGTGTTCATGGTGTGCATGTATTATCTGGATTTATACGATTCTTTAATACTCTCAAACCGTCGGGAGATCTTCATTCGTCTGGTGCAGGTCGCCGGTACCGGCACTCTGGTCGTGGCGGTGCTTTACTCCAGTTACCCCAAAGCTAGATTGGGAGCGAAGAATTTCACTTTGGGTGTGGTCCTCCTAATTCTTCTCGTTTGGTTTTGGAGGGAGCTGTTTTTATGGCTAGCTCGCTCCAAACGCCTTGTGGAACGCGCCATTCTTGTAGGTGAGGGTCCTCTAGCCGGTGAACTTACAAAATTGATCAATAGGCGGCCTGAGTTCGGTGTTAATCTTGTGGGCTGTGTCAGCTCCTTCCCCGCTCAGATCGACGGCAACTTGCCTTATCTTGGCACACCGGATCGGCTAGCAGATGTGGTGCGAAAGCAGGGAGTGCGCCGCGTAATTGTCACCATGTCCGACCGCCGTGGCAAGCTTCCGGTTGAAGAACTGCTCGCGATTAATTCCCAATATGCGCGCGTCCAGGACGGGGCAGACGTCTACGAAGCCCTCACCGGAAAATTACCCATTGAATCACTGCGTCTGAGTTCCTTGTTGTTCTCTCCTGGATTCCATGTCTCCCGTAAGTTCTTGCTTTACAAACGAATGCTCTCTTTCGGAATCTCACTCTCACTTCTCATCCTCACGCTTCCTTTAATGTTAGTGATCGCGCTGGCGATCCGCTTGGATTCCCCTGGCCTAGTCATCTTCCGGCAAAAGCGCGTGGGCATACACGGAAGGATCTTCACGCTCTATAAGTTTCGTTCGATGTTCGACGGTGCCGATGTGGGGCAGAATCATAGCCCAGCGATGGAACAAGATGGTCGAATGACGAGGGTGGGTCGGCCGCTGCGCCGAACCCGGTTAGACGAACTGCCGCAGCTGTATAACATCCTGCTTGGGGATATGTCCTTCGTTGGGCCGCGTCCGTTTGTGCCCCATCAAGAGCAGGAACTTGTTAAAGTTATCCCCTTCTACAGCCAGCGCTGGAGCGTCAAGCCGGGTGCAACCGGGTGGGCACAGATCAATCGAGGCTACTGCGCAAGTGTCGCTGATAATGCAGAGAAACTTGCCTACGATTTGTTCTACATCAAGAACATGTCGTTAGCTCTGGATCTGTTTATCTTATTCAAGACCATGAAAATTCTCTTACTCGGCCGAGGTGGACGGTGAATGCCGAAGGAGTCTCGGTGACACGAGTCGTCTTCTGGATCTGCGCTTTCTTGGTCGTATACCCCTATGTCTTTTATCCGCTCGTGCTCTTTTTCACGTATTCACTGACGCAGGTTTGGCGTGACCTGTTGTACTTGGCAGGCCGGCGCGACCGACGCACACCCACCCCGGCTCCAAATGAGCTGCCTGCGGTCAGCATCATCGTTCCTGCCCACAACGAAGAACAAGTCTTGCCGCAAAAAATTGAGAACTTGCGACATCTCGACTACCCCGTCGAGCGCATGCAGATTATTCTGGTCTCCGACGGATCAACCGACAATACGGGAGGGATTCTGCAGGCGATCGAGGATCCAAATTTTGAGTCCATCCTGCTCAGCGAGCGCCAAGGGAAGGCTAACGCGCTCAATCAGGCAATAGTACGAGCCAGGAACCGCATCTTAGTCTTCTGTGACGCGAGCACATTGTTTGAACCCGATGCGGTCAAGAAGCTAGTGCGACATTTTTCAGAACCTACCGTCGGAGCGGTTTGCGGTGCTGTGTGCTACCAAGCCACTCCGGAGGCACAGCAGACCGAAGGCGTTTATTGGCAATACGAGAGCACGCTGCGGATGATGGAGGCGCGGCTAGGTGCGATTCTGAATGCCAGCGGAGCCATCTATGCGCTGCGCCGCGAGTGTTACCCTCACCTTTCCCAAAGTACTATTCTCGAGGACTTCGTGATCCCGATGAACGCCCGCAGACTAGGCTTCTCCGTTCTCTACGACCCTGAAGCTGTTGCCCTGGAGTTTCCGGCCAGCACCGTTTCTGGGGAGTTCACGCGCCGTGTGCGGCTGGCAGTGGGCAGCTTTCGCGCTTTTGCTGATCTCATCCGCGTCCCCCTACGAGGTTTTACTCTCATCGCCCTACTGTCGCACAAGCTGCTGCGTTGGGCAGTGCCCTTCTTTCTCATTGGGCTCCTGGCAACCACCGTACTTCTTTGCAGCGGTTGGTTTTATCGCGTGGTACTGGTGATGCAAATCGCATTCTATGTCTGGGCAGGAGTAGGGTTCCTCTTCTACCAGGAGATGCGGCGCATACGGTATGGGCTGGTGGCTTATTTCCTGTTTGCCATGCACCTGGCTTTCCTGGTCGGTTTTATTCGTTACCTGGTAGGTTCCGAAAAGCCTGTCTGGCAAAAGGTTAGTTAGCGATGAGGGAGGTGCAAGAATTCGTTTGTCGAAATTTCCTTCAGGAGAGCAAAGGGCGATGGTGTTGCAGACCATACGGCGACCTTAAACACCTGCTGAAGACACTAGTGGCATTCGCCAACTCAGTCGCAGACGACACGGCGAAAATCTTCATTGGCGAGAAGGATGACGGCACGGTTCAGGGCGTCACTGACGCAGACAACATCCAAAAAAACGTTAAGAAGGAAGCCGACAAAATCTATCCCGAGATTTATTACCGAACGGAAGTATACAAGCGGGAAGGCAAGCAATGTGTTCGTGTGGACATCAAGCACAATGGACTCGGACCACACTTCGGTGGAGCGGCTTGGGTTCGTCGGGGTTCAACTTCGGTTCCTGCGACTAGGCACTCTATCAGCAACTCCTCGAACTGCGTTCAAGCAAAGTCCACGAATTAACCAAGTGGGTCGGCAAGAAAGTCATTGTGTCTTGGTCCGCTGCTGTCCTACAGGTCTAGGTCAATCCCGAGATGAAAACCAGACCGCCACAGGGTTGGTGAAGCCCCGCTTTGAAAGTGTCGGCCCATGAGACCAAGCCAGGATTGCCGATGCTAATCTAGAGACTTCCGAGTAACGCGCTGTAGGTCTACTGCTGACATCCACCTCGTTCCCCAGCAATCTTTCGGCATCAGCTGCTGGGATGCGTATTCCGGACGAAGCCGATCAGCGTTCCGGCATGATGTCGATCA
>Ga0137396_10001579_pt1 | contig 12088 bp, 9 predicted proteins | sample czc16metaG_FD_108284 | JGI IMG/M metagenome (GOLD analysis project Ga0137396, IMG submission 108284) | Vadose zone soil microbial communities from Angelo Coast Range Reserve, California, USA - czcobulk3.16 metaG | ecosystem: Environmental > Terrestrial > Soil > Vadose zone | place: USA...
CAGCGGCTCTCGCGTTTGTCGCATCGGGTGTGTGGTCCGGCTGAAGCCGGACGCCACCGGAACCGCCAGAGTGAGATTCGGTGGCGTCCGGCTTTAGCCGGACCTCACCGGATGTTTTCGGCGCTTCCGGAACGGTTCTCTCCGTGAACTCACGTCCCGGCGGCGAAGGCTTCGGCAGCTCGCTGGCGGTCGCTTGCGGAGGAGGCGCGACCGGATCGGGCCGCGACCACGCGACGTATCCGCCCGCGAGTCCCGCCGCGACGCCGAAGATCAGCATCACGATCAACGGCCACGTGCGCGCGGGGGGCGGCTCCGCGCCGTCGCTGCTGAGCAGACCGGCTGGGACCGGTGGCACCTTCTCCACCACCTCGCTGTCCTCCGTGGTGGCGAGGTCGCTCTTCGCGATTGCGGGTGCAACGGCCACGTCGGCGTATCGCGCCTGTTCGGCGGCCCGCAGATCGAGATCGCGAAGGTCGAGGTCGGGTGGACTCTCGGGTTCGAGATCTTCAAGCGGCAGGCGGGGCGCAATCGCTTCCAACGCGATCGCTTCGGGATGCCGCGCCGGCAGCCCTGGCGGCTTCGCCGGCGGCGCAACGACCGCAACGCCCGGGAACGCGCCGTTGAGCGCCTCGGCAAACTCGAGCGCGCTGAGGAATCGTGCGGCTGGGTTTTCGGCCAGCGCGCGCGCGAACACCGATCGCAGCGCGGGCAGGTCGCCGTCGGCGATCTCGGTCAGCGATTCCACCGCCTGCGCGCCCGTGCCGGCAAGTCGGCGACCCCAGAGGAGCTCGTGGACGAGTGCGGCCAGACTGAAGATGTCGGCGCGCCGATCCCACCCGGCGCCCGAAATCCGCTCCGGCGCGGAATACGGGCGGCGCACTGGGGCGGTCACGCCGACCTGCTCGAGCGCGCGGGCGACGCCGATACCGGTCAGCTTCGTCGCGTCCGGCGACAAGAGCACGTCGCGTGGATGCAGCCCGCCATGATGGATGTTCACGACGGCGGCGAAGTCGAGCGCGCCGGCCAGTTGCGTGGCGACTCGCAGCGCATCGCCGGCAGGCGCGGGACCGTACTCGCGAACAGCGAGGTCTAATGACTCGGCGGAGGCGTACTGCTGCGCGAGGTAGGCTGAGCTCTCGATGATGCCGGTCGCAAGCGGCGCCGCAATCGCGTCGTGAGTCAGCCCCGCGCCGATCAGGCGCTCGAATGCCGCGACGAGCTGATGCACGCGCTCGGGCGGCAGGTCGAGTTTGAAAAGCTTGACGGCAACCAGGGCGTCGCGCTCGGGATCGTACGCGCGAAACACGGGTCCCAACGTCCCGGCACCGACTTGATGAAGAACACGAAACGGGCCGAACGCGTCAGGAGGCGCAGCGCCCGAAGCTTCCGTGTGCAGTGAAGACTCCTGTGAGGAAGGCAGCTAAGTGTAACATGGTTGACAGTTTCCGCGACGCTCTGAGACAGTAGGTTTTCTGGTGCACGTCAACTCATCCGAGCCTTCCGTCCGCATTCCAGTCGACGTGCGCCGCTTTCCGTGGATTCGAAAGCTCGCATCCGACTACGCGTACGATTTCAAATCGGTCGCGCCGTTTTTTTCCGGCGACCCGGCCGACCGCGGCGCGTGGGCCGAGGCGATCGCGCGCACGCACGCGCACGATCGGCACCGCGACGACATCGCCCGCGTCATCGGGCAGCAGCAGGAACGCCGCGGCGCCCCGCCGCGTGCGCGCGAACACGCAAAACTCCTCGCCGATCCGCGCACCGTCGCCATCGTGACCGGCCAGCAGGCGGGACTCTTCGGCGGACCGCTCTTCACGCTGCTCAAAGCATTGACGGCGCTGAAGCTCGCCGAGCAGGTCTCGCGCGATCACAACGTCCCAGCCGTCGCGGTGTTTTGGATCGACGCGGAAGATCACGACTGGGAAGAAGTTCGGTCGTGTACGGTGTTCGACAGCGAGCTGACGCCGCGCACGGTGTCGCTCCCCGCCCGGCCGGGCGCCGACCCAGCGCCCGTCGCCACGATCCGGCTCGACGACTCCATTCAAACCGCCGTCGACGAGCTCGAACGCATCCTTCCACAAACTGAATTTCGCCCGGATATTCTCGCCGCGCTGCGCCGCGCCTACACACCTGGCGCCGGCATGGCCGAATCGTTCGGCCGGTGGATGGAGCACGTCCTCGGCGATCGCGGGCTGCTCGTGTTCGATTCGTCGGACCCGGCGTCGAAGCCGCTGGTCAGCCAGGTGTTCACGCGCGAGTTGTCGATGCCCGGACAAACCGGCAAGCTCTCGGCGCTCGCCGGCTCGGACCTGACGGCGCGCGGCTATCACGCGCAGGTGCATCAGCACGACGACGGCGTCGCCCTGTTCCATCTTCAGGGCGGCCGACGAGCAATCCGCCAGCAGGACGGCGGCTTCCTCGTCGGCGATCAGCAATACCCGGCGTCGGCCCTGCTGCAGCAGGCCAGCGAACAGCCCTCCGGTTTCAGTCCGAACGTGCTGCTGCGGCCGGTGGTGCAGGACACGCTCTTCCCGACCATTTGCTACGTCGCGGGACCCAACGAGCTCGCGTACCTCGGCCAGCTGCGCGGCGTCTACAACCACTTCGGCGTGCCGATGCCGCTGATGTATCCGCGCGCGACGGCGACCATTCTCGACGCCGCAGCGCTGCGCTTCCTCACGAGGTACAAGCTGCCGCTCGAGGCGTTGCAGGCGCAGGACGAAGCCGCGTTGAACGAGCTGCTCAAGACGCAGATTCCACCGGTCGTCGAGGAGTCGTTCACGGAAGCCGGACGCACCATCGAATCGCAGATGGCGCACCTCATCGAGGCGATGCCGGCGCTCGATCCGACGCTCGAAGGCGCGGCGCGCTCGACGCTCGAGCGCATGCAGCGCGACCTGCAGACGCTTCACGGCAAGATGATTCAAGCGGCCAAGCGGCGCGATGAAACGCTGCGCCGCCAATTCATGCACGCGCGCGCGCTCGCTTTCCCCAACGCGCACGCGCAGGAGCGTACGATCGGCTTCATCTCCTTCCTGAATCAATACGGTCCAGCATTTGTCGAACGTCTCGACGAAGAACTGCCGCTGGATCTGGGGCGTCATTGGATTGTCACGATATAAAGCCGAACTCATCCGTCTGAAGATCCGCATCGAGGGCGTCTGGCGGCACCGCTGGGTCCGGTTGACGGCGCTGGCGCTCGCGATCCCGACAGTGCTTCTCTTCTTCGCGGCCGGCTTCTACTACGTCAGCTTCGCACGGCTGCTCGACGCGCGCCTCCACGGCGAGCGCGAGCGCGTCTTTCCCCGCGTGTTCGCGCGGCCGCTCGAGCTCCGCCGCGGGCAGTCCATGACCGAGCGGCAGCTCGTCGATCGCTTGAACGATCTCGGCTACGCGCAGCGCGCGAAGGTCGAGAAGCCGGGCGAGTTCGCCATCGGCCAGGGCGCCGTCGCGCTGATGCCACGCGTCTCGAACACGAAGGGCCAGATCGTCCGCGTCGTCTTCCAGCGGCCCGCGGCGGCTGATGTGAAGAGCGCGGCGCGGCGGACGCCGGTGCGCGTGCCCGATCGTGTTCAGCGACTCGAGCTTGGCACCAAGCCGAGCGAGCGGCTCACGCTCGACGCGCCGCTGTTGACGGCGATCATCAACGGAGAGCGGGAGAAGCGGCGGCCAGTCGCGCTGGCGGCGATTCCAGATCGCATGGTGCAGGCCGTGCTGTCGATCGAAGATCGCCGGTTCTACAGCCATCCGGGCGTCGATCCGATCGGCGTCCTCGGCGCGATGTTTTCGTACGCGACCGGACGACGGGCGCAGATGGCAGGCGGCAGCACGATTACGCAGCAGCTCGTCCGCAACGTCTTTCTGCCGCAATTGAGGGGCATCACCCTTCAGCAGGCGCGGGCGCGATCGGTCCAGCGCAAGCTCGTCGAGATCTGGGTCTCGTTGGTCCTGACGAGCCGCGCCTCGAAGCCCGAAATCCTCGAGATGTACGTGAACGACATCCCGCTCGGCCAGCGCGGATCGTTCGCCATTGCCGGAGTCCCTGAGGCTGCGAGGCTCTTCTTCGGCAAGGACATCAGCAACGTGACGCTCGCGGAAGCCGCCACCATCGCCGGCGTCATTCAAGCGCCGGGCGCGCTGTCGCCGTTCACCAATCCCGTGCGCTGCAAGGAACGGCGCAACGTCGTGCTCGAGGCGATGGTCGACGCCGGCTACATCACGCACGACGTCGCGGACCGCGCCGCGCACGAACCGCTCGTCGTCGTCCAGCGCGCGCTCGAAGCTGAGGCGCCGTACTTCGTCGACTACGTCGGCCAGACGCTCGACGAGCAGTATCCGGGCCTCACGACGAAGACGACTCAGGCGGTAGAGGTGTACACGACGCTCGATCTGCACCTGCAGCGGCTGGCGCAGGACGCGGTGCGCGACGGCCTGACGCGCGTCGACGAGCTGCTCTCGCGCCGCCGGCGGCGCGGCAAGGCGGAGGCGGCGCTGATTTCGGTCGACCCGCGCACCGGTGACATCCTCGCCTTTGTCGGCGGCCGCTCTTACAACCAGTCGCAGTACGACCGCGCGATTCTCTCGCGCCGCCAGCCGGGATCGGTGTTCAAGCCGTTCGTGTATCTGACGGCGTTCGAGGAAGCGCGCGATCAGGGACGCACCGACGTGACGCCAGCCTCGATCGTGAACGACGAGCCGGAGACCTTCGAGTTCGACGATCAGGTGTGGACGCCGGAGAACTACGAGAAGGCGTACGACGGGCCGATCACGTTCCGGCACGCGCTCGCGCACTCGCGCAATCTTGCGACGATTCACGTCGCGCAGGCGGCCGGATACGATCACGTGGCGGCGCTGTGGAAGAAGCTCGGCGTCGGCAATCCGCCCAAAGCGTATCCGTCGATCGCGCTCGGCGTCTTCGAAGCGACGCCGTACGAAATCGCGACCGCGTACACCCTCTTCCCCAACGGCGGCGTCGTGCGGCCGCTGAAGCACATCGGCCACATCACGAGCGGCGGCAAGGACGTCACCAGGAAGTCGCCAGCCGAAGGACGCGTCGTCGCGCGGCCGGACACGACGTTCCTCGTGACCAACATGATGCGCAGCGTACTCAACGAAGGGACCGCCGCCGGCGCGCGCAGCGCCGGCTTCACGCTCGACGCGGCCGGCAAGACCGGCACGACCAACGATCTCCGCGACGCCTGGTTCGTCGGCTTCACGCCGGAGTTGCTCACCGTGGTCTGGGTCGGCTTCGACGACAACCAACCGGTCGGCCTCAGCGGCTCGCAGGCGGCGCTGCCGATCTGGACGCAATTCATGAAGACGGCGCTCGCCGGCCACGCCGACACGCCGTTCGAGGCGCCCGAGGGCATCACGTTCGTCGACATCGACCCCGAGACCGGCAAGCTCGCGACGCCGGCCTGCCCGAAGCGATTCCACGAGGCGTTCGTCGCGGGGACGGAACCGACGCAGCCGTGTGAGCTGCATCGGTTCTGACGCTCGGCTGTGTGTAGTGTCCGCCTTTAGGCGGACCATGCGCGAAGGCTTCAGGCGGGCCGCGTATAATCCAGACCAGATGAATCGAGAAGTATTTGCCGCGGTCGCCGACGCCCTCGAGCGCGGCGAGCCGGCGGCGCTCGTGACGATCATCTCGACGACCGGATCGACGCCTCAACGCGTCGGCGCCAAGATGCTCGTCTTCGCTGACGGCCGCATGGTCGGGACGATCGGCGGCGGCTGCTACGAGAACGACGCGTTCTGGAAGGCACGCGAGGCCATCACGAATCGCAAGCCGAAGGTCGTGCACTACGAGCTGTCGGACGACTTCGCGCAGGAAACCGGATTGATTTGCGGCGGGCAGATGGACGTCTACATCGAACCGATCGAGCCGTCGCCCGAGCTCTACATCGTCGGCGCGGGCCATGTGGGCTTCCATCTCGCGCGCCTCGCCAGCGACGTCGGGTTTCGCGTGCATGTGATCGACGACCGTGAGAAGTTCGCGAACAGCGAGCGGTTCCCGTCTGCGGTCGAAATCGTCGTCGACGACATCCCGGCGTGGATTGGACGGACGAATCTTCCGGCGCACGCGTACGTCGTGATCGTCACGCGCGGTCACACCAACGATTTGGAAGCCTTGCGCGCGCTCGCGCCGTGCGAGCTGCGGTATCTCGGCCTCATCGGGAGCCGCGCGAAAGTCGCCCGCATCTACGATGCGCTCACCGAAGCGCAGATGCCCGCCGAGCTCCTCAAGCGCGTGCACGCGCCCATCGGGCTGGACATCGGCGCCGTCACGCCGCAGGAAATCGCCGTCAGCATCCTCGCGGAGCTCATCGCGGTGAAGCATGGGAAGGAGCGCCCGACGTCGATGCAGTGGACGCCACCGCACCTCGACAAGGTGGGGGTGGACGCACGCGTCCAGTCGTCTGTCCCTGGGGCCGACACATAGGTCGGCCTCTGCATGTCCTCTGTTTTGATTCGAGGCGGGATCGTTCTGACCATGAACGACCGCTTCGACGTTCTCGCCGGCGACGTGTCGATCAAAGACGGGCGTATCGGGGCGATCGGATCGAACATCACCGAACGCCACGATCGTGTGATTGATGCGGGCGGCGGCTACGTCCTGCCCGGTTTCATCCAGACGCACATTCATCTCTGCCAGACGCTGTTTCGGGGCTACGCCGACGATCTGCATCTGATGGACTGGCTGCGCACGCGCGTGTGGCCGATGGAAGCGGCCCACACTCCGGCGACGCTCCGCGCCGCCGCCCGGCTGGCGACGACGGAGCTGCTGTCCAGCGGCACGACCGCGGTCCTGACGATGGAGACGGTGCACGACACGGACGTGGTCTTCGAAGCGGTCGCCGAAAGCGGAATGCGCGCGACGATCGGCAAGTGCATGATGGACTTCGACGCGCAGGTCCCGAAGCGTCTGCAGGAGCAGACGCAGGCGTCGATCGACGAGAGCCTCGCGATTCGGAAGAGGTGGGATGGCGCGGCGAACGGACGATTGCATGCCGCGTTCGCGCCACGATTCGCGGTCTCGTGCTCGCGCGAGCTGCTCGAAGCCGTGGCCCATCTCTCCGACCAGCATCACGCGCTGGTGCACACGCACGCCTCGGAATCGCGCGACGAGATCGCCATCGTCAAGCAAATCTCCGGTGGACTGTCGAATCTCGAATATTTCGAGAGCCTGAGTCTTGCGTCGCCGCATCTCTGCGCCGCGCACTGCGTATGGGTCGACGACCGCGATCAGCAACTGCTCGCCGATCACGACGTCAAGGTGATGCACTGTCCTGGCTCGAATCTCAAGCTCGGATCCGGCGTCGCGCCGGTGCCGGAAATGCGCGCGCGCGGTATCACGGTGTCGCTCGGCGCCGACGGTGCGGCCTGCAACAACCGGCTGGACATGTTCGAAGAGATGCGGCTCGCGGCGGTGCTGCAGGCCATGCGCCGGGAGCCGGGCGTCCTGCCGGCTCGCGACGTTCTGTGGATGGCGACCCGCGCCGGCGCGCGCACGCTCGGGCTGGAGCAGGAGATTGGTTCGCTGGAAGTCGGCAAGCGCGCCGACGTCATCGTCGTCGATCACGACCGTCCGCATCTGGCGCCGGGGCCGGATCCCTATTCAACGCTGGTGTACGCGGCGCGAGGGAGTGACGTCCGCACAACCGTGATCGATGGTGACGTGCTCGTCCACGATTTCGCGCCCGTTCGTGTCGATTGTCGCGAAGTGTCGATGGGGGCGCGGGCGGCAGCCAAAGATTTGGCGAAGCGCGCCGGCATCTAGGGACCGACTATCGAATCATCCGGCCAGTCCACGAAATCCTTGCTATCGTTGAGTTGACATGTTCCACAGCCCGCAGCCGCGAACGAGCGCGCGCATCCTGGTCGTCGACGACGAGCCGGTCGTGGTGGAGTTTGTCGAGCGGGTCCTGCAGACAGCCGGTTACGACATCATGACCGCCACGAGTGGCGACGCGGCGCTCGAGCTCTGCACCGAACGGGGCCTTCCGGATCTCCTCGTCACCGACATGAAGATGCCGCGGATGGAAGGCGATGAGCTCGCCTCGAAGCTGCGCCAGCGGGATCCCGACCTCAAAGTGCTCTACCTGACGGGCTTCGCCGATCTGCTCTTCAAGAACAAAGAACTGCTTTGGGACGGCGAGGCCTACCTCGAGAAGCCGTGCACGATTGACGGTCTGCTCGAAGCGGTCTCGCTTCTGCTCTCCGGCGAAGTGTCCGCCGACGCGGTCGACACGTAAGTTGTTGATGTATAATCCTCTTAGCAATCACCGATCACGAGTGCTAATGGAAACCCCTGACCGCTCCAAGCGTGTGCTCGCGGCGCTCGTACGCGAATACATCACGACCGGCGAACCGGTCGCATCTTCACTGCTCGTCACTGCCGCGGGACTCGGCGTCTCTTCGGCGACCGTGCGGAGTATCCTCGCGCGCCTCGAAGAAGACGGTTACGTCCAGCAGCCTCACACGTCGGCGGGCCGCATTCCCACCGATCGCGGTTACCGGTTCTACGTCGATCTCCTCCTCGAGTCGAAACGAACGTATCGAACCGCGACGGCCGTCGAAGCACGGCTTCGTCGAGATACCCCCGACTGTCTGATTGATTCACTGCTGCCGCAGGTGTCGCACGTGTTGTCACAGACGTCGCGCAGCATCGGGTTCGCCGTCCGGCCGGCGCATGAGGTGGCAGTCTTCGACCGCGTCGAGTTCATCCCGCTCAGCAGCACTCGTGTGCTGGTGGTGATCGTCGCGCGCGGCGGCCACGTGATTCAGAAAGTCATCGACGTCGAGGAAGCGCTCGGCGCCGTCGACCTGCGCGAGGCGGCGAACTACTTGAATGCGGAGTTCGCGGGTCTGCCGCTGCATCGGGCGCGGGAGGCAGTTCTGGAGCGGTTGAACGAAGCGCGGGAGCTGTACGACGCGCTTCAGGCGCGGGCGATGCGGCTCGCCAGCTCGACGTTTACCGACCTGCCCGCCGATCAGACGATCTACGTCGAGGGCACCCCCGCGCTCCTCGACGATGGAAGTGGCCTGACGCTGCAGACGTTGCAGGCGCTGCTGGAAATGATCGAGGAGAAGCAGAAGCTCGTGCGGCTGCTGAACGAGTACATCGACGGTCCCGGGCTGACGGTGGTGATCGGCGCCGAGCATCTCGACCCGAACCTGCGCCCGTTCAGCCTGATCGTCTCGACCTATGACGATGGTTCGGGCATCGGGACCGTGGGCGTCATCGGCCCGACCCGGATGCGCTACCCCCGCGCCATCGCGGTCGTCCACGGCGCCGCGCAGGCCGTGTCGCGCGTGCTGCGAGATCCGAACTAATTTTTCCGAGTTCCCTATGGCTGATGAACCTGTGACCGACGCGGCGGAAGCGCCAGCCTCGCCTGCAGTCGGCGACCTGCAACGCGAGCGGGACGACTACCAGGACCGCTGGCTGCGCAAGAGCGCTGAATTCGACAACTATCGCAAGCGGGTCGAGCGCGAGCGGCGCGAGCAGGGCGAGCAGGCCGTCAACGACCTGCTGCAGGAGCTGCTGCTCGTCGTCGACGACTTCGATCGGGCGCTGACGGTCGACGCCAGCGAGGGCGGCGCGCCGTACCGCAAGGGCGTGGAGCTGATTCACGCGAAGCTGAACGACCTCTTGCGCAAGTACGGGGTGCGGCCGTTCGAGGCGGTCGGCGCCGACTTCGATCCGAATCTGCACCAGGCCGTCGTGCACGAAGAGAGCAGCGAGCACCGCGACGGCGAGGTGATCGGCGAGCTGCGGAAGGGATACATGATCGGCGATCGGCTGCTGCGGCCGGCGATGGTGAAGGTGGCGAAGGCGTGAGCAAGCGGGACTACTACGAGATTCTCGGGGTCACCCGATCGGCCACCGACGTTGAGATCAAGAGCGCGTATCGCAAGCTCGCGATGAAGTTCCACCCGGATCGCAATCCAGGTGATCAGCTCGCCGAAGAAAAATTCAAGGAAGCCGCCGAGGCCTACGCGATCCTCGCCGACAGCGACAAGCGGAGCCTGTACGATCGCTTCGGCCACGCCGGCGTCAGCTCGGCGGCCGGGGCCGGCGGCGGGTTCGATCCGTCTGTCTTCTCGGGCTTCGAAGACATCCTGGGTGGTCTTGGCGACATCTTCGGTTTCGGGGATCTGTTTGGCGGCGGCCGCCGCCGCGGCGGACCGCAGCGCGGCGCCGACCTGCGGTACGACCTCGAGATCTCGTTCGAGGAATCGTCGCGCGGCGCAGAAACGACGATCCAGATCCCGCGACAAGAGAACTGCGAGACGTGTCACGGATCCGGCGCGGCGCAGGGCTCGTCGCCGACTCAGTGCCCGCAGTGCCGCGGCCAGGGACAAGTCCGCTTTCAGCAGGGCTTCTTCACCGTCGCGCGGACGTGCCCGCAGTGCCGTGGCGCGGGAAAGGTCGTCACCAACCCGTGCAAGACGTGCCGCGGCGCGGGACGCGTGACGCACGAGCGCAAGATCACGGTCAAGATTCCTGCGGGCATCGCGACGGGACAGCAATTGCGTCTGCAGGGTGAAGGCGAGTCGGGCGCCGCTGGCGGTCCCGCCGGTCATCTCTACGTCGTCGTTCACGTGCAGGAGCACGAGTTCTTCCGCCGCGACGGCAACAACCTGTTCTGCGAGATCCCGGTCAACTTCACGACCGTCGCGCTCGGCGGCGAGATTCAGGTGCCGACGCTGGACGGCGTGGACACCATCAAAGTGCCCGAAGGCACACAGACCGGCACGACGCTTCGGATGCGCGGCAAGGGGATGCCCGACGTCAACGGGCGCGGGCGCGGCGATCTGTTCGCGACCGTGCAGGTGCAGACGCCGAAGAAGCTGTCCAAGGAGCAGCGGCAGCTGCTCGAACAGCTCTCGAAAGCGCTGCCGAAGGAGAAGTTCGAGCCGCGGCCGCGCGACGAAGAGCAGGACGAGCGCAATCTCTTCGACCGTGTCAAAGACATGTTTGGCTAAGACCTATCCGGCGCTCGACGTTCAGTCAACGTCGCCCGACCTTGTGCTCGCGATCGTCGACGATTTCGGACCCACCGCCGTCGAAGAGCGCGGCGACTGCTTTCGCATCTTCTTTCCGACCACCGCCGCGCGCGACGACGCGTTGAATGTGCTTGCCGCGACAGCGCCAGCGAGCGCCGTCGATGTACCCGACGAGGACTGGGCGCGTCGCTCGCAAGAAAACCTGCAGCCGATCACCGTCGGGCGCATCACGATCGTTCCAAATTCCAAATTCTCCATTCCAAATTCCATCGTCATCGCCCCGTCGATGGGCTTCGGCACCGGGCATCACGCGACTACCCGCATGTGCCTGGCCGCGCTTCAGGAAATCGACCTGACCCATGCCTTCGTGCTCGACGTCGGGACCGGGTCGGGCGTACTGGCGATTGTGGCGAATCACCTCGGCGCATCGCGAGCGCTCGGGATCGACAACGACCCGGACGCCATTCAGTCGGCTCGCGAAAATCTCGCGCTCAACCCGGATGCGCGTCACATCGAGGTGGAGGTCGCCGACCTCACAACCTTTGAGCTGCCGCGCGCCGACGTCGTCACGGCGAATCTGACCAGAGCGCTGCTCGTTCGATCCGCCGCTTCTCTGACCAGAGCGGTGCAACTGGGCGGCACGCTGATCCTGAGCGGCCTCCTCGCGAACGAGCGAGACGAGGTTTGCCGAGCGTTCGCGACCGCGGCTGTCGTCTGGGAGCGCGAAGAAGAGGGTTGGGTCGGGCTGATCCTCAGTGTTGACTAAGCGGAAAGTCGCCGCGAAGTTGCGCGCCGAGCCGATGGCGAGGTGTGGCAGGCGCTGGGGGTGGGGCCCCAGCGCAGAATAAGAAAAGTCAGTCGCCGCGAAGTTGCGCGCCGAGCCGATGGCGAGGCGTGGCAGGCGCTGGGGGTGGATTCCCCAGGGCAAAGTGAAAAAAAGATGACAGTCAACCTGACCGCCCAAGGTCAGGTCTAATAGACCGAGATGCTCGCCATCTTTTCTTACTTCGTGCGCGGGGGCCCACCCCCGCGCACGAACCACGGCTCGCTCATCCGCTCGCCGCGTTGGTTCGCG
>Ga0137396_10001580_pt1 | contig 12087 bp, 15 predicted proteins | sample czc16metaG_FD_108284 | JGI IMG/M metagenome (GOLD analysis project Ga0137396, IMG submission 108284) | Vadose zone soil microbial communities from Angelo Coast Range Reserve, California, USA - czcobulk3.16 metaG | ecosystem: Environmental > Terrestrial > Soil > Vadose zone | place: USA...
CTTCGGGCATCAACTACAACAACGTGTGGGCCGCCCTCGGCGCCCCGCTCGACGTGATCGCCGAGCGCCAGAAGGCGGGCGAGCCCGAGGACTTCCACGCCGGCGGCAGCGACTGCTCCGGAATCGTCTGGTCCGTGGGACGGGACGTGAAGAACGTCAAGGTCGGCGACGAGGTGATCGTGCACAGCGGCTGGTGGCGCCCGGACGATCCGTGGGTCCAATCGGGCAAGGACCCGATGCTGGCCGAGAGCACCCGCATCTGGGGCTATCAGACCAACTACGGAAGCTTCTGCCAGTTCGCGCGCTGCCAGGCCCACCAGTGCGTTCCCAAGCCCGAGCGCCTCACCTGGGAAGAAGCCGGGTGCTTCTTGCTCTGCGCCTCGACCGCGTACCGGATGCTCATGGGCTGGCCGCCTCACGTCATCGAGCCCGGCGACGTCGTGCTCGTGTGGGGCGCGGCGGGCGGCCTGGGCAGCATGGCGCTCGAAATCACGCGCGCCGTCGGCGGCCGTGCGGTCGCGGTCGTCTCCGACGACGCCAAGCGCAAGTTCTGTCAGGAGCACGGCGCCGCGGCGGTGGTCAACCGCAGCCAGTTCACGCACTGGGGCGCGATGCCGAACACCGCCGATACGAAGGCCTACGGTGAATGGGCGAAGGGCGCCCGGGCGTTCGGCAAGGCGATCTGGGACGGCCTGGGCGAGCGCGTGAGCCCGCGAATCGTCTTCGAGCATCCCGGTGAGACGACCTTGCCCTCGTCGGTTTTCGTGTGCTCGACGGGCGGCATGGTCGTCATCTGCGCCGGGACGACCGGCTACACCGCGACGATGGACCTGCGCTACCACTGGATGCGCCAGAAGCGCTTCCAGGGCAGCCACCTTTCCAACGATCCGCAGGCCGCCGCCGTCACCAGGCTCGTCGCCGAGGGCAAGGTCGACCCGTGCCTCAGCCACACCTATGCGTACGACGACATCCCCGAGTGCCACCAGCTGATGCTCGAGAACAAGCACCCCTACGGCAACATGGCGGTGCTGGTGAACGCGCGTCAGCCGGGCCAGGGCGCGACACCGTAGGAGGCGACACGTGCTGATGCGGATCTCCGCGGCCATTGGTCTTCTGTGCCTCGTCGCCGGCGTCATCCCGGCTGTGGCACACCACGGCTGGAGTGGCTACGACGCGACCAAGGAGATGACGCTCACCGGCACCATCAAAGAGGCCGGGTACGAGCATCCCCACGGCCACGTCCGGCTCGAAGTGCCGGGCAAGGTCTGGCTCGTCGTGCTGGCACCGCCGACACGCATGGAGAGCCGCGGGCTGCCGGCCGCCAAGCTGCGCGTCGGCGGCAAGGCCACCGTCGTCGGCTATCCCCACCGCGGCAACGAGGACGAGATGCGGGCCGAGCGCATCACGATCGACGGAGCGACAGTGGAGCTCCGTTGACGCCGGCCGGCGCTGGCTGGACCGGGTGGCTCGAGGCCACCGCCGCGGCGACGGCGATGCGCCAGTCGCTCTGGCTCTATCCGATCGTCGAGATCCTCCACATCATCGGCTTCGTCGTCCTCGTCGGCAGCGCGGCGATGTTCGATCTGAGGCTGCTCGGGCTCTCGCGACAGCTGCCGGTAAGCGGGATGGAGCACCATCTCCTGCCCTGGGCGCGAGTCAGCGTGCTCCTGATCGTGCCGACGGGCGGGCTCATGTTCGTCGCGCACGCGACCGAGTTTGCCGGCAATCCGGCGTTCAGGCTGAAGCTGCTGTTCCTCGTGCTGGCAGCGCTCAACGCCGCGGTCTTTCACCTTCGCCCATTCCGACGGGTCGCCGGATGGGATCGCGGCGCTCCGGCCCCGCTCGCGGCACGCCTTGCCGCGTGCCTGTCGCTGGCGCTGTGGACGAGCGTGATCGCGTGCGGAAGGCTGCTCGCGTATTTTTAGGATGGGGGGCCACGAAATGGCCCCCCATACCCCCCAATCGCGGGACGTGACCGCAGCCCTTTGAGGCACTGGGATCGCTCGCTCAGCGCGCGCTGGTGTGCGGCGCCTTCAGTAGTAGCCTGGCTCGCCCGGGAGAAGAACGCGGCGCTTGTCGCCCTCGATGATCACGCGGGGGAGGATGGTCCGCACGTCGCGTCCGTTCAAGCGCTCGAGCGCCGCGGCGATCGTCGGCGCGCCGTCGAAGAGCTCGAGGTTTTTCACCGTCGGGTTGCGCAGCGAGAGCTGCCCACGCGCATTCGCGTCGATCGCCTCGCGCGGCGCGAGCCACCGCACCTCGGTGATCTCGCGCTCGTCGGCGACGGCCTCCTGACCCTCCGGCATCGGCGCGGCGAAGAAGCGCGTGTCGAATCGCAAGGGCTGGATCTCCGGCGTGATCCAGTGGGCGAAGTAGACGAGGGCGTCGGTCGCCAGGGTGAGGCGCTCGGCGCGCAGCATCTCCCAGAACGTGCGGTGATCGGCCTGGCACGCGCGACGGTAGTCGGCGTAGCGGCCTCCGTCGACGCGCACCGGCCGGCCGTCGGACGCATAGGCCAGCAGAATCCCGACCTCTTCGAACGTCTCGCGGATCACGCCCACCCAGTGGCCGAGCGCCGACGACGGTGGCGAGGCGAGATTGAGTCGGCGCGCGGCGTGGGCCGCGTCGACGCTCCGGCACCAGCCCGCGGCATCGTCCGGGCCGTCACTGGCTTCGATCTTGCCGCCTGGAAACACGAAGTCGCCGGCGGCGAACTTGCTCGCGCTGTGACGGCGAATCAACAGAACCTCGAACGCGCCGGCGGAGCGACTTCGGAGGAGCACGAGCGTGGCGGCCGGGACCGGCGTCACCGGCGGAGGTTTGACGGGCACGACGTAGTGTGCCACGATGACGCGGCCGCTGTCATGCACTTCGTGGAGGACAGATCGCGATGAGCGCCGAAGCACGACTCAAGGAAAAAAACATCACGCTGCCGAAGCCGACCAGCCCGATGGCGAACTACGTCGGCGCCGTGCGGACGGGCAATCTGCTCTTCGTCTCCGGCCACGGCCCGGTGCGGGACGGCAAAGCGACTTCTCAGGGCAAGGTCGGCAAGGATCTCTCAATCGAGCAGGGCTATCAGGTCGCGCGCGAGGTCGGGCTCGCGCTGCTCGCGACGGTGCGCGCCAACCTCGGGAGCCTCGACAAGGTCCGTCGCGTCGTCAAGGTGCTCGGCATGGTGAACTCGGCGGAAGGCTTCGGCGACCAGCCCAAGGTGATCAACGGGTTCTCCGACCTGATGGTCGAAGTGTTCGGCGAAGCCATCGGCAAACACGCGCGCTCGGCGGTCGGTATGGGCGGGCTGCCGGTGAACATTCCGGTCGAGATCGAGATGGTACTCGAGGTAGAGTGAGCACATGGGGCTCCTGCTCGACCTCTGTGCGACGTTGATCTCGCTGGTCTTCCTCTCGATCGTCGGCCTCGTCGCCGGCGTGGCCATCCCCGGACTGTTCATGCCCGCCGCCGCGCCGTGGCTCGACCGGTTCCTGCCGCTCAACAAGAAGTCGTAGCCGGATCGATCAAGCGCGGCAGCATCCTCAAGGCTTCCGCGATCCGGGGCCCATGCCACGAGAAGGGCTTGCCGTCCACGAGGTGGATCCGCCCATCGCGCACCGCGGGGACCTCGAGGTATCCCGTGAAATCGGCCAGGTGCGCGCGCCTGAACCGGAACGGCTCGTCCGGGAGCAGAATCACGGCCGGCCGCTCGCCGGCGACCTCGTCCAGTGTCACGGTCGGGTAGCGCTCCGGCCGGTCGGCGAACACGTTGCGCGCGCCGCAGACCCGAAGCATGTCGTGAATGTACGTGTCGCGGTTAATCGTCATGTAGGGCCCGCGCCAGATCGGATAGAAGACGGCCACCGGCGCCCGCCGCGCCGCCGCGCTGCGCACGCGCTGGTAGAGCGGCTCGATCTCGCCCAGGAGATCGGCCGCGCGCGCCTCGGTGCCCGTCACCGCACCAAGCTCGGCGATCAGCCGGATGCCTTCCTCCACCGTGCGAGGGAACGTGACCCACACCGGAATCGACCACGACCGGAGCGTCTCGACATGGTCGCGCCGGTTCTCCTCGATGTTCGCGACGACCAGGTCGGGCTCGAGCCTCCGGATCTTCTCGAGGTCAGGATCTTTCTCGCCGCCGATGCGCGTCTTGCCGCGGACGACCTCGCGCGGCTCGACGCAGTAGACCGTGATCCCCACCAGCGCGTCGGCCAGCCCCAGGGCACAGAGCGTCTCGGTGATGCTCGGCACCAGCGAGACGATCCGCCGCGGCGGGCTCGCGAGCTCGACGGCCACTCCGGACGAGTCGACCCGCGCGACCATCAGGCGCTCCGCGAGCCTACGCGTCGAGATCGAGCGCCGGCGAATCTTTCCACAGCGGCTCGCCCTCCGGCTTGAAGTTTCGCGTGTTCACGAAGTGCAAGCCGTGATGCAGGTTCATCTTGAACTTGCCGCCGCCGTACCGGCCGCCGATCCAGCGCGTGGGTTCCTCGAGGAACGACTCCATCTCGCTCGAGGGCAAACGGACGAGCCACTTGAAGCGGATCGTCCCGGACCACGGCTCCTGAACGCCGATGGTCGCCGTGAAGTCGGGCCACACGCGCGCGAACTCTTCGAGGATCTCCCGTCGGCTCGGGCGCTCGACGCCCTTGTTGACCAGATTGCGCTTGAGGTACGGCTCGATGAGGTCCCAGCACCACGAAGCAATCACGGCGGCGCGCAGTGTATCATGGCGTCGTGCGGATGACCTTCCGGCGCCGCGCGCTCTGGGCGTTGCTCGCCGCGAAGCTCGTGGGGGGCTGGGGTGTGGGCTGGGACATCCGCTGGCACCTCGTCATCGGCCGCGATTCGTTCTGGATCGCGCCTCACGTCATGACGTACGCCTCGGTCGTCGTCGCGTCCATGATCTCGCTCGGCGTCCTCCTCGTCGAGACGTGCCGCGCCCGGAGCGGAACACGAGCGCCGGACACCATCGCGATCGCCGGGCTCCACGGAACTCGCGGCTTTCACCTGGCGTGGTGGGGCATGGCGATCGTGATCCTGGCGGCGCCGATCGACGACCTCTGGCACCGCCTCTTCGGGCTCGACGTGACGCTCTGGAGCCCACCCCACGTGCTCGGGCTCGCGGGCTCTCAGGTCGCGAACCTCGGCGGCCTGCTCATCGCGCTCGAGGCGTACGACCTGGGGTGGAAGCGCTGGTCGGCGCTCATCGCGAGCGGGATATTCCTTCTCGGAACGTTCTATATTCTCGTCGACCAATCGGTCCAGACCGCGTTTCGTCGTGGCTCGATCTTCTTCTTCACCTTCCCGGTGCTGGGATCGCTCGCCTTCACGTTCGCGCTCCTCCTGGTGGCCCGCATGACGGAGAGTCGGAGTGCCCCGCTCGCGCTGGCCATCGGCGCGCTTCTCGTGCAGATCTCGATCCTCCTGGTCGGAGATCTTGGCTTCGCGATCCTCGAGCCCATTCCGGCCATCGAGGAAGCGATCGCGGCCGACCCGACGTCACCGATCGCCATCGCGCACGAGATGGCTCGCCGCAACGGGTGGGCACCGGGGCGATCGATGATCCTGCGCCTGATCCCGCTGGCGCCGGCCGCGCTCATGGCCCTCGCGGATCCGCTGAGACGGTGGCGGCTCGCCGCGGGTGTCTTCGGCCTGGGCCTGGTGGTCACCTCGGCGGCCGTGCTCGGACGCTTGCCGGCGCTGAGCCACGCGCTCCCGTCGGCGGCGGACGCCGCGCTCGCCCTGGTCGTCGCGCTCGCGTGCGCGATCTTCTCGGGATGGTGCGCCGTGAAGACCGCCGACGTGTTCGCGCGCGCGACGCCTCGCCTGTCCGTGGCTCCCGGCTTCGAGACGGTCGCGGCAAAGAGCTAGAGCCTGAGCGGCAAGCCCGAGATCCGCGATCGCGTCTGGGCGCTGCTCACCGAGCGCAAGGTCGGCCGCTTTCCGTTACCGCTCCACGACCGGATCCCGAACTTCGCGGGCGCCGAGGCGGCCGCGCGGCGATTGACCGAGTTGCCGGAGTGGCAGGCCGCTCGACGGATCAAGTGCAATCCCGACGCGCCCCAGCGCGCGGTGCGCCTGGCGGCCTTGAGGCAGGGCAAGACCGTGCTGATGGCCGTCCCGCGCCTGCGCGCCGAGCGCTGCTTCCTTCGCCTCGATCCGCGAGACCTCCAGGGAAAGCTTGCCCAGGCCGCGACGATCAAGGGCGCGTCCACGCTCGGCGTGCCGGTTTCGCCCGCGCAGATCGGACGCATCGATCTGATCGTGGCCGGCAGCGTCGCCGTCAGCCCGGGCGGCGCCCGCCTCGGCAAGGGTGGAGGCTACAGCGATCTCGAGTTCGCGCTGGCGCGCGCCGTCGGTGTCGTCGACGACACGACGCCCGTCGTCACCACCGTCCACGAGCTTCAGGTCGTCGACGAGACGATTCCGATGACGGCTCACGACGTGCCGCTCGACATCGTCGTCACCCCGGAGCGTGTGATCCGCGCCCCCCGGCCCCACAAAAAACCGGTCGGCATTTTCTGGGAGGAGCTATCCGAGGCGCAGCTCGCCGAGATGCCGGCGCTCGCGAAGCTCGGCCGAAAGCGCGTGCGCCCCTCCCGGCGCCGCGCGTGACCCGGCCCGCTCAGGCGCGGAGGATTTCGGGCGCTCGCCAGGCCGCGAGGCGGTCGAGCAGATCGGTCGGCGTGTCGGCGAAGAGCAGCAACCCGGCATAGTCCGGGCTCACGAAGCGTTCCCGCACGGCGTGATCGATCACGGCACGGAGCCCGTCCCAGTAGCCCTCGACGTTCAGCGCGCCGATCGGCTTAGCGTGAATGCCCAGCTGCGCCCAGGTCAGCGCCTCGAACGTCTCGTCGAGAGTGCCCAGACCACCCGGCAGAACGGCGAAGCCGTCGACGAGCGAGGCCATCGTCGCCTTGCGCTCGTGCATCGAGCCGACGACGCGGAGCTCGGTGAGACCCGGGTGGGCCAGCTCGCGCGTGACGAGCGCCTGGGGGATGACGCCGATCACCTCGCCACCGTGGCGCAGCACCGCGTTGGCCAGGCACGCCCATGATCCCGACCGCGCACCCGCCGTAGACGAGCCCGAGGCCCCGCGCGACCAGCTCGGCGCCGAGCTCGCGAGCCGCCTCGGCATAGGCCGGGCGAGCGCCCTCCGAGGCGCCGCAGAAGACGCAGACTCGCTTCATAGGGAGGCTGCGAACTCCGCCGAGAGCGTCCCCGAATACACCTCCTCGACCGGGCCCTCCAGGCGGAGCGACCAGTCGGGCCGCACCTCGATCGTGAGCTGGCCGCCGGGCATGCTGACCTTGACCCGGCCATGAGCGCAGAGTCCGTTCCTGACGGCCGCCGCGGCCGCGCCGCACGACGAAGAGCCGGAGGCGAGCGTGTATCCCGCGCCGCGTTCCCAGATGAGGATGTCGAGGGCATCGCGCGCGGAGACGCGGGCGAACTGCACGTTGGTCCGGTTGGGAAACGCCGGGTGGCGCTCGATGAGCGGTCCGAGCCGCCGGCACTCCCCTTCGTCGAGCCGATCGACGAAGGTGACGCAATGGGGATTGCCGACCGAGACAGCCGTCACCGACAGGCTGGTGCCGTCGGCGAGCTGGAGCGGTACGGCGACGACCTCACGATCCGGGCCGTTCATGGGGATTTCCGGCGCTCGAAAGGTCACCCGCCCCATCTCGACCGTGACGAAGCCCATCCGACCACCTTCGACCCGACACTGGCACTCGACGAGGCCGCCCTTGGTGTCGACCGTGAAGGTCGTCTTCTTCGTGCGGCCGTGGTCCCAGAGATACTTGGCGAAGATTCGCAACCCGTTGCCCGACTTCTCAGCCTCGCTGCCGTCGGGGTTGAAGATGCGCAGTCCGAAATCGGCGCGCGGCGTGGGAACGAGCAACAGGATGCCGTCCGAGCCGACGCCCCAGTTCCGGTCGCAGATCCGCTCGATCGCCTTGGGCGAGAGCGCGGTGGGCAGGTCTTTCTCCTCGATTACGATGTAGTCGTTCCCGAGCCCGTGACCCTTCGCGAAAGGAATCATGGCCGCGCCAGCTCGACGCGGCGACCGGTCGCCGCCGACACGTAGCCCGCGTAGATCACCTCGACGACCTCGCGGGCCAGGAGCCCGCCCGAGAGCGGCTCGCGCCGCTCGCTGATGGCACCGACGAAGTCTTCCAGCTCCTGAGGATATCCGCGCATCCAGTCCTCGTCCGGGCTCGGGAACTGCCAGCCGGCCTTGGTCTCGACCTTCTCGGTGAGATACTCGTCGCCCCACACGGAGGCGTCGGGCGCGTAGACGGTCAGCGTGTTGTTGGGGTTGATGTTCGCCTGGACGACCGCGTTCGTCAGGTACGCCGTCACCACGTTACGGACGCCGCCGAGCGTGATGTCGTTCGAGTGAATCGTGGCCATCGTCCCGTCCTCGAAGGTGAGCACCGCGACCGACCAGTCCTCGACGTCTTCGGCGCGGGTCGACATGTGCCGCTTGAGGCCCGCGACCGCCGGGAGCCGCGTGAGGCTGGCGACCTCGGCGAAGACCGCGCGCGAGCGGATGGGCCGACCGCGACGGCGCATGCCCTCCCAGTGCTTGAGCTGCAGGACGGCGCCGATCGGATGCGAGCCCATCCTCAAGAGGGCGCCGCCCCCGGCGCTCTTCCATCGGCGCGCATACGCCGCGTGAGAGCCCGAATGGCTCTCCTCAGCCCGCAGCTCGAGAATCGCCCCGCCGCTCGCCTCGAGCAGGCGCCGGAGCTTCGCCACCGGCGGCGCGTAGACGAAATCCTCCGCGTAGCAGAGGATCACGCGGGCCTTGGCCACCGCCTCGAGCACGGCGTCGGCGTTCGCCAGCGCGGTCGCGAGCATCACGTCCCTGGCCTCGGTGGCCTCGCAGAAGGCGCCGGTCAGCGGCTTCTCGACGATGACGTGCTTGCCGGCCCGCGCCGCGGCGATCGCGATCTCGTGGTGGCTGTCCGTCGTCGCGCAGATGTCGACGACGTCCACGTCGGGCGACTCGACCAGCGCCCGGTAGTCGGTGAAGACGCGCGGGATCGCGTGGCGCCGCGCGAAGTCTTCGGCCTGCTCGCGCGTGCGCGAGCACACCGCGGCGAGCTCGGCTCGCGTCCCCAGGAGCGGTCGGTAGTTCGTCGCGTGCAGGTCCGCCGCGAAGCGAGCGCCGACGATTCCGATCCGGAGGGCGCTCACGCCAGGCGCGCCTTGAGCCAATCGCGAACGCGCTCGCGCGGGCCGCGCACGTCGCAGGGAAGGCGGTGGCGATATTTCCCGGCGAAGCGTACCAGGGCCGAGTCGCGACGTTCGCGGTCGGTCCGTTCGAGGCTTGGATCGTTCTCGAATCCGCGGGTGCGCGTCTTGCCGCCGTGGTGCCAGAACGGGGCGTGGACGATCAGGCATCTCCGGCCGCGGTCGACGACGGCCAGCGAGAGGTCCCGGTCGATACCGTGATAGAAGCCGTAGCCCTCGTCCAGGCCGCCGATCGAGTCGAGGAGCTTGCGCGAGATACACAGGCACACCGCGTCGACGAAGGCCACGTCCTCCCACGGCGCCTTGACGGTCGGGCGCGGGAGCAGGCTGTGGACGACCGTGCGGCTCACGATCCGACCGCTGGCGCGCAGCCGCTTGGCTCCGTAGAGGCCGGCGAGACCGGCGTCGGGCTCCTCGAGCGCGCCGAGCAGGCGCGAGAGCCACGCCGGCTCCATCATCTCGGTGTCGTTGTGGAGAAGACAGACGAACTCGGTGTCGGTCAGCCGCCAGGCGTGATTGAGGGCCGCGATCACGTTGCCGTTGGTCTCGTTGCGCGTCGAGGTCAGCGGATACGGGTACGGAAAGCGCTCGAGGAACTCTGGGGTACCGTCGCTCGAGGCGTTGTCCGTGACGACCAGACGAAAGGGCTCGGTGGTCGTTCTGAGACTGTCGAGACAGGCCCGCGTGTGCGCGAGCCCATTGAAGACGGCCATCACGAGGCTGACGCGCGGTGCTGCGCGCACAGCCCCAGGCTAACGCCGGTCGATCGGGACGTACGTGGCGTGCGTCGGGCCGGTGTACTCGGCGCGCGGCCGGATCAGCCGGTTGTTCGCGTGCTGCTCCATCACGTGGGCTGCCCAGCCGACGATCCGGCTCATCGCGAAGATCGGGGTGAACTGGTCGGTCGCGATGCCCATCGACGAGTACGCCGCGCCGGAGTAGAGGTCGACGTTCGGGAAGATCTTCTTCTGCTCGCCCACCACGCGCACGACCGTGTCCAGGATCTGGACGGCGCTGGTGTCGCCGGCCTGCTTGCCGAGCTCCTGGGCCAGCCGGTGCAGGTGCTTGGCCCGGGGGTCCTCCACCCGGTAAACCCGGTGGCCGAAGCCCATGACGCGCCCGTGATCGGCGAGCGTCTTCCGGATCGACGCCTCCGCGTTCGCCGGCGTCTTGATCTTCTGGACCATCAGCATCACCTGCTCGTTGGCGCCGCCATGGAGCGGCCCCTTGAGCGCGCCGATCGCCGAGACGATCGCCGAGTGTAGATCCGACATGGTCGCAGCGGTCACGCGAGCCGCGAAGGTCGAGGCGTTGAACTCGTGGTCGGCGTGCAGGATCAGGGCGACGTCGAACGTCTTCACCGCGAGCGGGCTCGCCTTCTTCCCGGTCAGCATGTACAGGAAGTTCGCGGCGAGGTTGAGCTTGGGGTTCGGCGCCACCGGCGCCTTACCGCGGCGGATCCGCTCCCACGCGGCGACGAGCGTCGGCATCTGGGCGGTCAGCCGAAGCGCCTTGCGGGCCGTGGCGTCCTTCGAATTGTCCGCGGCGTCCGGGTCGTACGCCGAGAGCGCCGAGATGCCGGTGCGCAGGACTTCCATCGGCGTGGTCTTCTTCGGCAGGGCCTTCAGGAGCGAGACGATCCCCGGTGGCAGGCGCCGGTTCGCGGTGGCGTTGAGCGCCTTGATGTGCGCGTCCAGCTCTTTCTTGCTCGGGAGCCCGCCGTGCCAGAGAAGGAAGATCACTTCCTCGAAGGACGAGTGCTCGACGAGGTCGTTGACGTCGTAGCCGCGATAGACGAGCCGGCCCTCGCGCCCGTCGATGAAACAGATGTCCGACGTCGATACGACGATGTCTTCGAGGCCGCCGCGGCTTCCGGTACCCATGGTCTTCCCTCGCCGAAAGGTGTGGTGAAACCGGTTTGCTTTTACCATACCCCCGGCCATGCTTCAAGGCGCCCCCGGACGCGTGCGGGAGTACTACGACGAGCACCCGATCAGTGAGGCCCGGGTGCTCTCGGCCCTCGCCGGCCGCGGGCTCGGCGGCCCGCTCACCGCCGAGGACCTCTTCGAGTTCGACCAGGACCACTACGGCGGGCTGGCCGCCGTGGAGGCCCTGGCGCGTCGGGCCGGAATCGGCGCCGCGAGCCGGGTCCTCGATCTCTGCGCGGGCCTTGGCGGTCCCGCCCGGTTCCTGGCGAGCCGACGCGGCTCCGCCGTGGTCGCGCTCGAGCTCCACGCCGGACGCGCGGCCGGCGCCGCCCGGCTCAATCGCCTGGTGAAGCTACCGAGGGTGACGGTGGTCCGTGCAGACGCGACGACTCTGCCCTTCGCGGGCGGCGCCTTCGACGTGTGCCTGAGTCAGGAGGCGCTCCTGCACATCGGCGACAAGCCCGCCGTGCTCGCGGAATGCCACCGCGTGCTCGCCTGTGGCGGCCGGCTCGCCTTCAGCGACTGGATCGTGTTTCCGAGCCTGGGTGATCGCGAGCGCGAGCGGCTGTGGGACTGGATGGCCGCCACCACTCTGCAGACACTGGACGGCTATCGCGGGCTCCTGGGCCACGCGGGCTTCACGGCGGTCGAAGCGGAGGATCTGTCGGGCGAGTGGCGGACGATCGTACGAAAGAGGCTCGAGCTCCACCGGGCGCTTCGCCCGCAACGTGAGGCTCGGCTGGGCCAGCAGCATTACGTGGAGTACGACCAGCTCCACGCGTATTTCGTGGGGCTGATCGAAGCCGGGAAGCTCGGCGGCGGTCGCTTCACCGCGACTCGCTGAAAACCAGCGCGTCCTTACACTTCGGGCATCTCAGCGACGGAAGCGCTTGAGGAGATC
>Ga0137396_10001581_pt1 | contig 12084 bp, 13 predicted proteins | sample czc16metaG_FD_108284 | JGI IMG/M metagenome (GOLD analysis project Ga0137396, IMG submission 108284) | Vadose zone soil microbial communities from Angelo Coast Range Reserve, California, USA - czcobulk3.16 metaG | ecosystem: Environmental > Terrestrial > Soil > Vadose zone | place: USA...
AGTCCGCCGACATACGCGAGCTTCCTGACGACGCCTAGGACGAGAGCCAGTCCGAGCGAGATCTCCAATATGCCAATGCCGTACACGAACGGCGCGGCGTTTCCGACCGTGACGTTGTACCAGAAGTTGAACCAAGGCTGAAGCCACGCGGGCTGGCCAGCCGACTTGATCAGATCCGGGAAGGAGTCCACAAATCCCGGTTGGAATTTTAAAGAGCCATCTATCAACCAGACGATGCCTAGGATAATCCGGATGAGGGATTTCACCCAGTAGACATTCCTAACGACCCAGTTCGCACTAGCCACCTTATCGTCGGTCCGGCTACCGCCCACGGAGTTCTTCGTGACACTCAAGATTCGAGGCTACTAATACAAGATTCATCCGTCTGTTTAAGTTGATTACCGAAAACCAAATGCCAGTACGGCCTTTAAGCGCAATAGAGAGGTAGACAAATCACATTTCTAGCAGCTAAGTCTAATTATGACTGCGACGGGTCTGCCCCTATGAGCGACACACCCCTCTTCCCAGTGACAGTCGTGGGAAGCTGGCCACGGCCGACTTGGCTGATCGACGGATTGAGAAAACGTCAAGCTGGCGAACTCTCATTTGAAGAGTTCAACGCATCAGCAGATGAAGCAGTTCTAGCAGCAGTAAAGTATCAGGAAGACGCGGGCGTGGATATTCTAAGCGATGGAGAGCAGCGTCGAGACAACTTCTACTCATTCGTCGTAGAGAAGTTGGAAGGTGTCAATCTGATGACGGTCGCGCATCTACTCAACCATGTCAAGGATCGGGCTAGGTTTGAAGAGACCTTGCGGGCGCTAGATGTTCCCGCGTTTGCGATGAAGAGCCCGGTTGCTACCGGCCAGGTCAAAGCGAAGAGAGGACTGGCCACTGACGAGCTCCAATTTCTAAAGGCTCACACCAAGCGTCAGACAAAGATCCCGCTTCCCGGTCCATACATGATGACAAAATCCAGTTGGTTTCCAGGACTCTCCGACAAGATGTATCCGACCGTCGAGGACCTAGGCGTTGAAGTGAGTAAGCTCCTGCGCAGCGAGATCATCGCGTTGCGAGATGGTGGCGCGGATTTTATTCAGCTTGACGAGCCGATTTTGACCCAGATGGTCTATGGCGCAGAGGGTGCAGAGTCTTTCATGTGCGCCGCATTGGCCTCGCGCAAAGATCCGACGGAGGAATTGTCGTATGCATTGGAACTGATGAATCGAACCATTCAAGGAATCTCTGGAGTGAAACTCGGAGTTCATGTCTGCAGGGGAAACTGGAGCCGAAGAGAGGATGTGCTGCTGAAAGGTAACTACGGCCCACTGCTCCCATACCTCATGGAGATGAAGCTAGACCAGCTTGTGCTGGAGTTCGCGACACCAAGAGCCGGAGAGCTTGAGGTGTTCAAGGAATACGGTGACGAGAAGGAGTTGGGTCTTGGCGTCGTCAACCCGAGAAGCTCAGAGATAGAACAGCCGGAGGTTATCGAGAAACGGGGTCGCGAGGCTTTGAAGATCTTCGACGCGTCAAAGATATTCCTTAACCCAGATTGCGGTTTCGGAACCTTCGCAGAACGTCCAATGAACGATGCTCACGTCGCATTCGCAAAACTTCAATCAATCAGCGAGGCCGCGAAAAGGTTGCGAAGAGTTGAAGTTGGGATTCCAGCTTGAATTCGGCTCAGCAACGCTAATATAACATACGTCATATGTCCGAGTGCTATGCAGAAAGTCGAAGAGAAGGAGCTGAACGGTCTCACTGTATCGAAACTTGAAGCATTCGTCAACGACATAAGGTCGAAGCCCGACGCAGCCAACGCCGTCAATGGGCCATGGCGTACGCGAGTCGAATGGCAAGGCGGACTACGAGCAAAGGCGTACATGCGCAACCATGTGGCCAGCTTCGACGAACCTGAAGGGCTAGGCGCCACAGACACTGCCGCCAGCGCCCATGAACACGTTCTCTCCGCTGTTGGCGCGTGCATGATGACCGGCCTCGTATTCCAAGCCACCCGGAGAGGAATCAAGATCCACAACGCCGAGATCGCGCTCGAAGGAACCTTCGGCGACATCAAGAACTGGGCAGGACTAACCGATGATAGCACGCCTGGCTATCCTGAGATCAAAGCGAAAATCTACATCAAAGCAGACGCCGACAGAGCGACACTTGAACACCTATGGAACGAAGCATGGAAACGCTCCGTAGTCGCTCAGACAGTAACACGAGGGGCGAAGATCGTTCCTGAATTCGAAGCCATCTAGCAGCTAGAAAAAAGATAGCATCAACTTTAGTAGATCACTTTTCTCGGCTGAATTGAACCAATCATAAATTCATTAGAAGGGCGGGAAATTATTGGCCGAACTGGTAGACTTCTCATGGATTGATCGCAACAAAGATGATCCTGGGCTGGTCATCGCTGATTCTCGACCACCCATAAAATATCTTCAAGGACACATTCCACGAGCCGTAAACCTTCCCACCTCACGAATATTTGACAAGGGAACACTAGAACTCCTGCCCATCGAACGGCTGGCAGGACTCATTGGAGATTCGGGAATTGACGGGGATAGGACGGTCCTGGTCTGCGATGACCGCGACGGTCAGAACGAGGCGATGCTTGCGTGGGCGCTCGAGCTTCTCGGTCATCTCAGAGTGAAACTCCTTTCCAGTTTCTTGGGCCGTTGGACCAAAGAAAACCGACCGATTTCGTATCGACCAGCGACGCTTGAACCCAGGACGATGCACACGAATCTTAACTTTGATGTGCGCGCAACGCATGACCAGCTTTCTAGCGGAAACTCGATGAAACTAGTTGACTTGAGAAGCCAAGATGAATTCGAGGGAAAATCATCGGACGGGCCGAAGTCCAGACACTTACCTGGAGCAGTAAGCCTTCCATGGACGAGTTTGCTCGGTGAAGGCGATGAGCTGTTGCGTGAACTGCCTCAGTTGGAAGCGCTCGTCCACGGGCTAGGGCTTGGCCGAGATGATCAGATCGTTACTTACTGCAGTTACGGCCCACGAGCGACCATCGGGTACGCTGTACTCCAGCACCTAGGTTTCAAACATGTGAAGGTCTATGACAAATCATTCCAGCGCTGGGCCGATCGAACAGTCTTATCTTTGGACAGCTGTGTAAGTCTGACGTAGTCATCACTGGTTCGACTGTCACATCTCGGCAGCCGTAAGGTGAAGAATCGTTCTGATGCCTTGTATCCACGTGTGACTCGTTAGACATGTTTTCACACAATTCCGCGGCCGCGGATGGCGTGGTACTGGTTTGCCCAAGTGTTACCATTAACTATTAATGAATTGAGAGCCCAGCTGAATAGAGTTGGAAGAGAAACGCCCGCGCGCTCGCCACCGATTCGATTTCTCCGGAAAGTCGAGAAACAGAGAAGCCCAGACGACAACCGATCAGATTCTCAACAGCCTGAACCGACAGGCACAACCGGCCCGCAATATTGGGCAAGATCAAGGGAGCGTCGTGGAAGAGTCTGTTCAGATTGCAGAATCGGAACAGCCGGCCGAATACCCTGGGGGTAGAAGTATAGGCAGATGGCTATTTTTCGGGTTGATACTAGGTGTGGTCATTGTTCTCTGGGCGTTTGGCCTGTTCCCGAGGATCCTGTATGTTGACACTGTCGGCAGTATCGACAATCTGGTTTCGATGATTCCCACCATAGACCTGATGATAATTGTAGTGATCTGGATGGCTGCTCTTGTCATCGGTCTGTTAGGAAGACGAGCTAGACACGTTTCGAAAGCCAGTGTGATTGGTTAACAATCAGCAGTCGATAATCATCTAGACAGGATCGGGTTCAGGTAGGAGGCTGAGCAGGGGATTGTTTGAAATCGAAACAATCCGACATGTCGTCAGCCTGCGCGTCCCTCTGGTTCAGCGCGGGCAACCCGAACAGGGATTCGCAGAAACGGACAAGACTGATGTGCGAGTGTAGCTTCTTCGAGATGTAGCCGGATCTCGCGAACGGGCTGAGTATGAGACAGCCGACCCGCGAGCCGTATCGGAACTGTGTTCCCCTGTAGGATGCCTGCGGAGTCGCCAGTTTCCAAGTCTCCACATTAGGCGGGTCGACGTGGTCGTACCATCCTCCCCAATCATCCCAGGTAACGAAGATCGCAACTCTCGACCAGAGTCCGCCCTTCACGATTGCGTTGACCTGGTCCACGGTCCACTGCATACCCGTCGTTACGTTGCCCATCGGACCTTTACCAGGGTCGGGAGGGTGTTCGTCAAACTGACTCGATGTGTAGAGCCAAGACACATTCGGGAGCTTTCCTGTTGACGCATCCTTTGCGAACTGGTCGGAGGTGAATTTCTTCTTGCCGCCGACACCGCTAAGATACTGAAACGCATAGCCTCCATAGTTACCCCAAGTGAGGTTGTGGGCTTCCAAGGTCTGGGGAAGCGAAGAAGAGAGCCTGGAGGGATCGCCCTGAGAGGGGTTATCGATGAAGGGCGAGTCAGCGGCGATTAGCATTAGATGGTTCGGCGTTGAGGGTCCGGCGACCTCCGTGAAATACTGGTCGCAAAGTGTGAATTTTCTTGCATAGGCAAAGTATGCTGGTATGTCAGCCTCTACGAACTGCTGGCGGACGGAGGTCGTGTTACGTGTTAGCCAGGCGCTATGGCGGTGGTCCGGGTCCCGAGGCGGCGGATTTGGCGATCTCGGCATCGTCATCCCGTTAGCTCCAGGGAAGGTGCCGAAGTAATTGTCGAAGCTATGGTTCTCCTTCACGATGATCACAACGTGATCAATTTTGCCAGAACCTGGCCCACTGGCCGGTTGCTTCGCCCTAACCATGTGAGGATTGTAGGTCCTCTGAAAGAATCTATTTTACGCTTGTTCTGTCACCATGAACAGACTTGTTAGGCCAGTGCTAGGCGTGCAGCATGAAGTTCACATACTCGGCCCGTCTTCCAGAATCACGGATGTCGGAAGTATCTAATTGAAAAGTTTCCTTTCAGTAGCCGACGCCTCCAAACTAGAGATGGATAGAGTACTCGCGAGGGCCAAAGCGATCAAGACCCTCATCAAGCGAGGGCGATCGCTCGTTACGCTAAAGGGGAAGATTACCGGACTGCTTTTCGAGAAGCCGTCGACTCGGACACGGACGAGCTTCGAGGTCGCTGCTCGCAGACTCGGCGGAGACTCGATCTACCTTGCAGCCAACGAGCTTCAGCTTAGCAGAGGAGAGCCTGTAAAGGATACAGCAAGGATTCTGGGCGGGTATCTTGACGGGATTGTTGGTCGGGTCTACGCGCACGAAACTGTGGTCCAATTGGCGAAGTATTCGGGCGTACCTGTTGTCAATGCTTTGAGCGACCTTGAGCATCCGACCCAGATCGTGTCCGACCTTTTCACTATTCAAGAGGTTAAGGGGAAGCTGAAAGGATTGAAGCTCACTTATGTCGGAGATGGGAACAACGTCTGCAACTCTCTACTTCTCGGCGGAGCACTAGAGGGAATGAGCATCTATGTAGCGTGTCCAGCAGGCTACGAGCCGAACGGGACGGTTCTTAGGGAAGCGGAAAAGACCTCCCGCATTTCAGGCGGCAATATTGATGTGTCTCATGATCCTTTGGAAGCGGCTAAAGATGCGGATCTGTTGTACACCGATGTCTGGGTCAGCATGGGGGACGAGACTTCGAAGGAGAAGAGAATGAAGGATTTCAACGGCTACCAGATCAACGATGATCTTCTGAGGGTTGCCAAGAAAGATGTGAGTGTCATGCACTGCCTTCCGGCGCATCGGGGCCTTGAAATTACTGACGATGTGATTGAGGGTAAGCAGTCGATTGTCTGGCAGCAGGGCGAGAACAAGCTCTACGGCGCCGCATCCGTGATAGAGTGGCTTCTGCGCCAGAAATAGCTCAGGCGGTTTTCATGGACTCCAAAGTCAGAGCAGAGTGGGACGCCTTACAGGATGTAGTGATTCACCGACCCGGGACGGAGATGTTCTTTGGGCTCATCGAGCCTTTCGCGTTCCTGTACGAGCGAGCCTTCAACATGGACGAGGCCATCCATGAGCATAGAGAGCTTGAGCACGCGCTCGAACTGACAGGGGTAAGAGTGCATCGCCTGAAGCATCTCGCGATCAAACTGGCGAGGGAGGATCCTCAGCTGGTTGGGATGCTGACGAAATATGCGAAAGGGATCGTGAAGTTCGAGGGTCCAGCTACTGAAGTCAAGAGGGCGCGGCGCGAATTCGAGAGGAACCTGCCTGACCTAGGCGTGGAGACGATCTTCAGCGTCCTGGTATTCAGGCCCAGCATCAGACTGGACCAGAAGAGGGGTGTTCGAATGATCTATCCCAGAGTGCAGCTCGATGTGCCGCTCGCGAACCTGTTCTTCATGCGGGACCAACAAGTTGCCTCAGACCTTGGCTTGATTGTCGGCAGAATGTCCAAGCCGCAGCGTCGAATGGAGCCAGACATCACGAGCACTATACTGGAAATGGCTGGAGCGAAGATCGTCAATCGCGTGAAAGCACCCGGAACATTCGAGGGTGGAGACTTCATACCCACCGGAAAGATCGCGATGATCGGGATTGGCGACAGAACAAATCTGAATGGCGCGAGTCAGGTCCTCCGACGTGGGATCAACTTCGAAGAGGTCGCTGTAATTCATCAACCGGCCCATCCGCTGATCCCAGGCGACGAGCCCGACCCGATGATCAACATGCACCTGGACACTTACCTCAATTTTCCGGGAAAGAATATCGCTGTCGGGTGTATTCCACTTTTGAAACGGGCCAAGGTCGAGGTTTACCAGAGATCATCTCTTGGACACTACATGAGGATGAGCAAGACTCCCAATTTGTACGAGTACTTGATGGGTCATAGGTTCACAATAGTTCCGATAACGACCCTTGAACAGATGTGCTACGCGTCAAACTTCCTCTGCGTGAAAGACCACAGCATCCTAGCCATCGAGGTCGAGAAGGTGGTGAAGAAAGTCCTGAGAAACCTGGAAGCTAAGGCGCTCGCTGACCCGCACCGCTACCGTGCCCTCTTGGAAGAAGCAAGAAAGGACTTGGCGAGACTCAAACAATCCGACCAGTTCTTCCCCCACAAGCGCGAGTTCCAAGAGCTTTCTATCGACGTGACGTCGCTCCAGCTCCAGGAGATCACGGGAGGATACGGCGGCATCCGCTGCATGACCTGCGTCCTCAACCGAAAACCCTCCAACTAAGGCCAGCCCCATGAAAGTTTTAGTGAGTCTAGGAGGCAACGCTATTCTCAAGCACGGCCAGAAGGGAACTGTCGAAGAGCAGGCCGTGAATGTGCAAAACACGGCGAAGCATCTTGCGGCTCTTCTCCGAAGAGGGGAGAGAATTGCGATCACGCACGGCAACGGCCCACAAGTTGGAAACATTCTGCTTCAGAACGAGATCGCAAAAGAGACCTTGCCGCCGATGCCGCTGGATATTTGCGGAGCCGAGAGCCAAGGAATGATAGGCTACATGCTCCAGCGAGCACTCCGCAGCGAGCTAGAGTCAGGAGGACCAAACCTGCCGGTTACAACTATAGTCTCGCAGACGCTCGTCGATGCTGAGGATCCGGCGTTCAAGAATCCAACAAAACCGGTGGGACCGTTCTATACTTCGACAGAAGCACGGCAACTGAAAGAATCGAAAGGATGGCATATCATCAGCGACAGCGGACGAGGCTATCGAAGAGTGGTCCCATCCCCGACTCCCCTGGACATTCTGGAGAAGGAGACCATCATTCGACTCTTCGAGACTGGGACGGTAGTGATTAGTGTCGGCGGGGGCGGGGTCCCTGTGATCAGAGACAGGAACGGTAAGCTCAAAGGGGTCGAAGCGGTCTTGGACAAGGATCGAACAGCGGCTTTGCTTGCCAAAATCCTCGGAGTAGAGATTCTCCTCATCCTGACAGACGTCGAGAAAGTGTTCATCAACTATGGGAAGCCAGATCAGCGTGCTCTCGACAGAATGACAGTGCAAGAATGCAAGAAATATCTTGCAGAAGGCCAGTTTCCCTCGGGGAGCATGGGTCCCAAGATAGAAAGCGCCGTCAGTTTCCTGTCGGACTCAACGGGAAAAAGAGTAGGCATTGCATCGTTGGAAATGGCTGAAGATGCTCTGAAAGGGCGTGCGGGAACTACAATTACGAATTAGGTCCACGAGTCTGTTCAGATCGCTCACCTTTGTCACTAAAACAACTTGGATTGCCTGTTTCAGATAGCTTTGGATAGAAAATGGTCGAGGCCAAGGGTCTGCGTGAACCAATCGTCTCAAAAGCGAATGGCGGAGCGTTTAGAAGACGAAAATTACATTGAGAAAATTCTGGAAAGCGCTCGTGCTAGTTCTTCTCGGCCTTCTGTCAATGGTGGCGCCTCTCGGATTCGCCGCCGGGCATTCTACGGCCAGTTTTCAGTTTCTGGTAGGCGCTGGACCTATCTGCGGCCTCCCGGTCCCTAACTCTTGCCCAGACGTCTCGATGGCTAGCAACGGCGATACGATCACAGTCGCTGGACAAGGAACCCTCTCAATCTTCGCCAAGTCGGTCACTGGTGGCGGAACGTTCGTGCACAAGGCTCCTGACGGAACTGTTCGGGCGATGGGTACCTGGACGGCGATTGAGCTGATGAGCTTCAGATCCTTCGGCAACTCTCCCGGACTCCCATCTAACTTTGTAGGCGGTCAGGCGATAATGCTAGTGGAGTTGTTCGTGGGTGGGAAGCCAGTCCACACTGCTGTGCTGACAGTGATCTGCGAAGTCGGGGCTCCTCCAGACGGTCTACATGAAGGATTCAAGTTGGCCGTGCAGGACACGCCCTTCAACTTCAACAAACAAGTAAGCGGAATAACTCTCTTCATAAGCCAAGCCTAACAGACTGTGTCAGACGACCAAATACTCTCCCTTTTTTCTTTCATTCTACTCTTAGCGATGCCGTTTCCCGGATGCAGCTTCGACTTTTTCTCATCTGATCTTGGGCGAATCTCACCGAATCTACACCTGATTTCGGTAAACGCCTAAACGCCCCTCGACCCTTAGGAGCCTACCCTCGAAACTTGGAGGTGAAATTCTAGATGAAAAAGTTCACACAGGTCTCAGTCTTCATCCTTGCCGCCTTTGCCTTGGCTCTACCCGTGAGCTCAGTATGCGCAGCCACCCCCGGATTTGGCAACCTATACTACAACGGTGCAATGGTCCGCACCGTCGTCCCACCAGCAGCCTTCCCAAACACAGGCATCGATAACTTCTACAAGGTTACCAACGGTGTCGCAGGCCAGTTGGGCATCGCCTCAGTGGCTCCAGGAGCAGACGGATATCACGGCGGACACTGGAAGGTCTTCACTGTATTATTCAATCCAGAGGCAACTCACGTACTCCTTACGTCCCAAGCCGCGGTCCTCGCCGCCCAGAGCGCTGGCACAGTAACAGTGACAAGGAACGCATCCGCAGACTTTCTCTGCCCAGTCCAACCATAGTGATCTCCTAAGCGAATGAACACTCGGGACGGCTCGACACCCGTCCCATCCCATTCTTTTTCGATTATTCTCGCCGCGATCAGAGTCTTCAGACTTTTGCGGTGCCGGTCTTCTGAGGAGCGGAGAGTCCCTCCCAGGTGGTGCCCTCGAGTCTTTCACCTTTGACGACCATTACCGAACGCGGGCATTTGTGCACTACTCTTTCGGAGACGCTGCCCAGGACGAGGCTTCCGATGTTGCCCAGTCCCCTACTGCCAACTAGAACGATGTCAGCATTGACTTCCTGGGCGCATTCGCATATCTTGTCGACAACATTTCCCGACAGAATCCGCGACTGGATCCTTACTCCTGGAGTTCCGTATCTATACACCCCACCGTTTCCATTGTGTGGTTCGACAGCGAGACTATTCTCAGGAAAATGTTTGAAGATCAATTCCCGGTGAAGGCTTGCAAATCGATTCTGCTCCTCGACGATATTGAACTGCTTCATCGGGTCCGAACTGACCACGCTAAGAACGACCAGGTCGTTCCGCAGCAGGACCGCCAGTTCAGCCGCCCGGCTCATCACATCATGAGCATGGTGAGACTGGTCGACAGCAGCGAGAATCGTCCTCATTTTCGACAACAGACCCTCCATCCAGCCTGAATTATCCTTGTCATAACTAGGAAACACAGACTGCAGTGACAGGCATCGCTGAGAAGCTACATTCCGTACGGAAAATCATGTCAACTTTCCATCAGTAATGTTCCATCAGCTAGGCATGGCCAGCATCGATTGTGGGAACGAAACGGTCCTTTGTATCTGAGAGAAAAATAAATTACTGTGATTTACAACCGTTTTCTAAACGATTCCACCATTGAGGAGCTGGCGATGTAAAGTGTTAAATCGGCATACGGTGTTTTGAAAATTTGAACAAGCATGACGAAAGAAGTCGCCTGCTCCACCTGTGGCTTCCGAGTACGGGCCGATTCCGACGACGAACTTGTAGAACACTTCAAGCAGCACGCCCAAGCAGCTCATCACAACGAACCGAGTCGGGAACAGATCTTCGCAATGGCCAAGACAGTCCAAGTAGCAACTGCTTAAGAGAAACAGTAATTCTGGAGAAACGCCGCGGCCCTAGGGACGGAATATCGGATCTTAAACACGGATGGGATTAGCCAGTCTCGTCACTGGAACTTTTCGGTGTCCTAAGTATCATCAAGATGGTATATTCTCGGAAACATGGCAGCATTTGACCTTGTCATTCTAGGTTCAGGTACCGAAGCGTTTGGTACTGCGCTGAAGGCTTCAGTCCGAGTCGTCATATTGAACTTCTAGAACAGGCTTGCTCTCAGAATAAAGAGGCTGGCATTACGTCGGACGCTAAAGAAAAAAGAGGGAAGTTGGAGAAAGCTTAGACTTTGTTGAGGAGAGCCCTTACGACATCTTCTGGGCCCTTGTAGTTGTTGTCACTGAGAGACTTAGTCACGAATTCCTTGTCGATTGAAGGAACATCTGTCATGTTGTTGCATGCTGCTAGGACCTGTGTCTTGTTCGCGGGATACTTGATGTGGTGCTTGATATGTTCGAGTTCAGTTTTCAGGTTACTCATGAAGTTCACAGCGCTGTGAGAGGGATAAGAACCTTCTTCGTGATCACTCTTTTCTGCTGCCCACTAGAATCAACAGAAAGAGAGAAGATGGCACACCATGGGCATTCGAGCTGTTCAGGAAACTCTCAAGCTAGCAAATATGACTACATTGAAGGAAAGACCGTAAGGGTTTTCAGCCCTCAAGGATGGGAACCCTGCCTATGACGAAGCCTAGAGCCTCAGAAGGCTCGGTTACGTTGCCACAGCAGGTAGCGATACCACTCACCCGTGCCGCGATTTTCCTAGTCGTGACGATTAAGCCAGGCGGCAGTTATCGAGGTGCAATCCGATCCTTCTGTGCGGATTTTGCTGCGCTCGTGCGCTCGGTAGGTTTTCGCGAACTCGAGGGAAGCCTTTCTTGCGTACTGGGGTTTGGGTCCGAAGCATGGGACCGGCTCTTCGGGCAGCCGAGGCCAGCAGAACTGCATAGGTTCCATGAGATCCGCGCGGGGGAGCGTCACGCCGTCTCAACGCCTGGCGACATGCTCTTTCATATCCGGGCGCAGCGGATGGATCTCTGTTTCGAACTCGCGACGCGAATCATGGCTAGGCTTGGAGCCGCGGTCTCCCCCGTAGACGAAGTGCATGGATTTCGTTTCTTCGACAGCCGCGACCTGATCGGTTTCGTTGACGGAACTGAGAACCCTAAGGGCCAAGAGGCTCTTGATGCCACCATCGTAGGCGACGAGGACCCTGCATTCGCAGCAGGCAGCTATGTGATTGTGCAAAAGTACCTCCACAATTTGGCTGAGTGGAATAAACTACCGACGGAAAAGCAGGAACACATCGTAGGTCGCACAAAGCTGACCGACGTTGAGCTGGAAGATTCTGTCAAGCCCACATATGCGCATAACGCCCTGACGAAGATAGTGGAGGATGGGAAGGAGGTTCAGATACTCCGAGACAACATGCCTTTTGGTCAGGCGGGTCAGGGCGAGTTCGGAACTTACTTCATCGGCTA
>Ga0137396_10001582_pt1 | contig 12083 bp, 8 predicted proteins | sample czc16metaG_FD_108284 | JGI IMG/M metagenome (GOLD analysis project Ga0137396, IMG submission 108284) | Vadose zone soil microbial communities from Angelo Coast Range Reserve, California, USA - czcobulk3.16 metaG | ecosystem: Environmental > Terrestrial > Soil > Vadose zone | place: USA...
CGGCCACGTCGCACACCACCTCGAGCGTGCGCTCGGCGGTGAGCACGAGGTCGTCGCCGCTCCCGGTGGCGACCACGACGGCGTGCAGCACCTCGAGCTCTCGGCTGCGCTGCTTCTTCGCCGCCTCGGGCGCGGCGGGCCGCGTCGGTCGAGGCCGCGCGCCGCCCCGCCGGCCTTCCGGCGCGCCCCCGCCGCGTTCCGAATGGGAGACGGCCGCGAGGCCGACCGCGCCCGCCAGCGCGGCAAGGAGGGAGATCGCCCACCAGAACCAGAGGCGCCGCGCCGGGCCCTGGTGCTCACGCGCCGGCAGCAAGGTCCAGAGGCTCTCACCGCCTTCGCCGAGCTGTCGCGCGAGCCACGTCTCGCCGCCGAGCGCGATCTGGCCGGCTCTCAGCGCGTCATCCCAGCCCACCGCCGGCGCGATCGCCGGCTGAGCGGGGGGCACCTCGATGAGCGGGAAGCCGCTCGAGTCGAGGATCAGCAGGAGGTCGGCGGGACGCTCCTGCTGCAGCGCCAGGATCCGCGGCAGCGCGCCGCGCACGAGGGTGGCCCAATCGCTTTGGCTGGTGCCCTCGACGACGGCCGGATCGTGCGCGAGAAGCCATGCCTCGTGTCGCACGCCGTCGAGGGCCAGGGTGACGATCTCGCGCACCGAGGTCAAGCTGGCGGTCACCGCCGTGTCGTACCGCGCCACGACGTACCCCGCGACCACGACGCCGGCGACGGCCCAGAGCATCACGAGGCCGACGAGCGCGAGGAGCAGGTGACGCGGTGTTCGGCGCCCGGGCCCGAGCTTCACGTGCGGCGCTCGCCCACCCGGTGGAGCTTCAGCAAATTGGTCGTCCCGCGGACCCACATCGGCGAGCCCGAGATGATGACGATGACGTCGTTGGCACGCACGGCTCCGTCGCTCAACAGGGTGGCTTCGACTTCCTCGATCATCTCGTCGGTCGTCTCGACCTTCCGGATGAGCCGCGAGGTAACGCCCCACGACAGCGCGAGCCGGCGCTGCACCTCGATGAAGGGCGTCAGCGCGATGATCGGCACGCTGGGCCGAGCCTGGGAGATGAGACGGGCGGAGAAGCCCGACTCGGTGAACGCCACGATCGCGCGCGCGCTCAGCACGTGCGCCGCCGTCGCCGCCGCGTCCGAGACGGCTTCGGGAAAGCTCGCCCCCGGACGCCGCCGGCGCTCGCGGTCGACGGACAGGACGGCGTCGTCGGCGCGCTCGGCGACGCGCGCCATCACGGCGACGGCGTCGTGCGGATAGCGGCCGGTGGCCGTCTCCGCCGACAGCATCACCGCGTCGGCGCCGTCGAAGATCGCCGTCGAGACGTCCGACACCTCCGCGCGGGTGGGTCTCAGATGCGTGACCATCGACTCCAGCATCTGGGTCGCGACGATCACCGGGATCTTCGCGCCGCGGGCCTGGCGGATGATCTCCTTCTGGATGTGGGGCACGTCCTCGATCGGGACGTCCACGCCGAGGTCGCCGCGCGCGACCATGACCGCGTCGACCTTGCTCAGGATGCCCGGAAGATTGTCGACGATCTCGTGGCGCTCGAGCTTGGCGACGATCGGCAGGTCGGCGCCTTCCTCGCGCAGAAACGCGCGCACCTCGTCGATGTCGGCGGCCGAGCGCACGAACGAGACGGCGATGTAATCGACCCCGTGACGGAGCCCGAAGCGCAGGTCCTCGCGATCCTTCGGCGTCAGGCAGGACACCGGCAAGGTCACGCGCGGCAGCGAGAGACCCTTGTGGTCGCTGATGCGCCCGCCGACCACCACACGACAGCGGACCTCGTCCGCCGACGTCGACTCGACGCGGAGCTGGATCATGCCGTCGTCCATCCAGATCTCGTCGCCGGCCCGGAGGTCTCTGAGGTACTCGGGATGCGTGATCGACGCCCGCTCGGCGGTGCCCTCGACCGGGCGCGCCGAGAGCGTGAAGGGCCGACCGGGCTCGAGGTCGACGCGGGCCCCGCCGCCGGGCCCGAACGTCCCGAGCCGGATCTTCGGACCCTGCAAATCCTGAAGGATCGCGACCGGCCGGCCCCAGCGCGCTTCGCCCTCGCGGATCCGCCGCACGACGTCGGCGTGCTCGTCGTGGGTCCCGTGAGAGAAATTGAGCCGCGCCACGTCGAGACCGGCCGCCACCAGGCGATCGAGCTCGTCGCTGCTGCTGCTCGCAGGACCGATCGTGCACACGATCTTGGTCCGCCGCATCGGTTCAGGATCCCGTAATCAGCGGTCTCAAGAACTGCCCGGTGTACGTGCGCTCGGCCCGGCGGACGAGCTCCTCAGGCGTCCCGGTCGCCACGACCCGGCCGCCGTCGTCGCCGCCCTCGGGCCCGAGGTCGATCACCCAGTCGGCGGTCTTCACCACGTCCAGATTGTGCTCGATGATCACGACGGTGTTGCCCTGGTCGACCAGCTTGTTGAGCACGTCCAGCAAGCGCTGGATGTCCGCGAAGTGCAGTCCGGTCGTCGGCTCGTCGAGGATGTAGAGGGTGCGCCCCGTCGCGCGGCGTGAGAGCTCTGTCGCGAGCTTGACCCGCTGGGCCTCGCCGCCCGAGAGGGTCGTCGCCGACTGGCCGAGTCTGATGTAGTCGAGACCGACGTCGTCGAGGGTCGCGAGCTTCGACTTGATCACGGGCACCGCGTCGAAGAACCCGAGCGCCTCGCGCACCGTCATGTCGAGCACGGCGGCGATGCTCATGCCCTTGTAGTGGACGTCGAGCGTCTCGCGGTTGTACCGGCGCCCCTTGCACACGTCGCACGTCACGTAGACGTCGGGCAAGAAGTGCATCTCGATCTTGACGAGCCCGTCGCCCTGGCAGGCCTCGCAGCGGCCGCCCTTCACGTTGAAGGAGAAGCGGCCGGGCTGGTAGCCGCGCATCCGCGCCTCGGGCGTGCGGGCGAAGAGCGTCCGGATGAACGTGAACACGCCGGTGTACGTCGCCGGGTTCGAGCGCGGCGTGCGGCCGATCGGCGACTGGTCGATGTCCACGACCTTGTCGATCCGCTGGGCGCCCTCGATGCGATCGTGAGCGCCCGGGCGGTCCTGCGCCCGGTGCAGCATCGAGGCGAGCGCGCGATACAGGATGTCGTTGATGAGCGTCGACTTGCCCGATCCCGACACGCCGGTCACGCAGGTGAAGGTCCCGAGCGGGATCTTCACCGCCATGCCCTTCAGATTATGCTCGCGCGGGTTGTGGATCGTGATGAAGTGCCCGCTCCCCTTCCGGCGGGTCGCCGGGATCGGGATCGCGAGCGCGCGCGAGAGATAGCGTCCGGTGAGCGAGTCCGGGTTCGCCATGATCTCGTCGGGCGTCCCGACCGCGACGATGTGGCCGCCGAGCTCGCCGGCGCCGGGGCCGAGGTCGACGACGTAATCGGCCGAGCGAATCGTCTCCTCGTCGTGCTCGACGACCAGCACCGTGTTGCCGATGTCGCGCAGGCGCTTGAGCGTGTCGAGAAGACGCCGGTTGTCCCGCTGGTGCAATCCGATCGACGGCTCGTCCAGGATGTACAGGACTCCGACAAGGCTCGATCCAATCTGAGTCGCCAGACGAATTCGCTGTCCTTCTCCCCCCGATAACGTGCCGGCCGGTCGATCGAGCGTCAGGTAGTCGAGCCCGACGTTCATCAGGAAGCCGAGCCGCTCGCGGATCTCCTTGAGCACGCGGCGCGCGATCGCCGCCTCGCGCTCGGTCAGGCTGAGCCCTTCGAAGAAGACGGCTGCCTCCTTGATGGTCTGTCGCACGACCTCGGCGATCGACCGGCCCGCGATCTTGACGCCGAGCGACTCCGGCCGCAGACGCGAGCCGCCGCAGCCCGGGCACGGACGCTCGGTCATGAACTGCGCGATCTCGGCGCGCGCCTCCTCGGAAGAAGTCTCGCGATACCGGCGCTCGAGCGTCTTGATCACGCCCTCGAAGCCGCCGTCGCGCTCGCCGTGGAGGATGATGTCGCGCACGGGCTTGCGCAGCTCGGACCACGGCGTCTCGAGCGAGAACTTGTGACGCTTGGCGAGCACCGCGAGCGTCTGCCGGAAGTACGAGGTCTCGCGCCCCGCCCACGGCGCCAACGCGCCGTCCTTGAGCGAGCGCGCTGGATTCGGCACGAGCCGATCCGGATCGATCTCGTCCCGCGAGCCGATGCCACCGCACTCCGGGCAGGCGCCGTACGGATTGTTGAACGAGAACATGCGCGGCGAGACCTCCGGGAAGGAGATGCCGCAGTCCGCGCACGCCAGCCTCTCGGAGAACGTCGTTGTCGCGGGGTTTGTTGTCGCGGGGTTTGTTGTAGCGGGGTCCGTGAGGCCGCCTCGGAACGAGGGTGGCCTGCTGTTGGCGCGACCCGGCTCCGCTCCCGCAATCTTGTCCGTTCTGCGTGAGGTCCCGGTTGTACGTGATTCCTCGGCACCGTCGACGGTCTCGATGGTGACGATGCCGTCGGCCAGGCGCAGGGCCGTCTCGAGCGAATCGGCCAGGCGCGAGCCGAGGTTCTCGCGGACGATCAGCCGGTCGACGACGACGTCGATCGTGTGCTTGCGCTTCTTGTCGAGCTCGATCTCGTCGCCCAGCTCGCGCACGACACCGTTGACACGCACCCGTGAATAGCCCTGACGCTGCAGGTCGAAGAAGAGCTTCTTGTACTCGCCCTTGCGGCCGCGGACGACCGGCGCGAGCACGAGCAGCCGCGTGCCCGGCGCCTGGGCCAGCACCCGATCCACCATCTGCTGCACGGTCTGGGCCGAGATGACCTTGCCGCAGCTCGGGCAGTGTGGCACGCCCACGCGCGCGAACAGGACGCGGAGATAGTCGTGGATCTCGGTGACGGTGCCGACGGTCGAGCGCGGGTTCTTCGAGGTGGTCTTCTGCTCGATCGAGATCGCGGGAGAAAGCCCCTCGATCGAGTCCACCTCGGGCTTCTCCATCTGCTCGAGGAACTGCCGGGCGTATGCCGACAGCGACTCCACGTAACGTCGCTGACCCTCGGCATAGATGGTGTCGAAGGCGAGCGACGATTTGCCGGAGCCCGAGAGGCCGGTGATCACAACGAGCTGATCGCGCGGGATCTCGAGATCGATGTTCTTGAGATTGTGCTCGCGGGCCCCCCTGACGACGATCCGATCGCTAGCCATGGCGCTTCATTATACGGCTCGCCTCGGGCGGCGGGGCGCCAACCCCGCGTCCAGGGGTCAGCATCGCGAACCCACCGCGTCCCAGGCCCTGGTCGCGGCCCACGCGAGAGGAACCGCGGCCAGCGCGGGATACGTCCCGATCACACTCGCCCAGATCGGCAGGTGTGGGCCGAGCATCGCGAAGCCGGCGAACACGATCACGCCGGCGACGGAGCCGACCAGCCGGGTCGCCGGCTCGTCGTCCGCGAGACGAGCGCCAAGCGTGGCCGACGCGGCAAGCCCGAGTCCGGTCAGCAAGGCGCCCGCCGCCTCGCCGCCCCAGAGACTCGCGGCGCACGCGGCGACGAGGAACACGCGCATGATCGGCCGGGTGAGCTCGGCCCGCGGACCTGCGTCCGATTCGCCCTTCGGCCGGCGCAGCGCCCGGCCGAGAACGTCGCGCAGCGCCAGGGCCGTGGCGGCGAAGAGGACGAGGAGCACGCCGGCACCCAGCGCGCCGAGCGCGCGACCCCGCGGCCCGGGAACGATCGCCGCCGGGAGATCGAAGGTGGCGGCGAGCGCCGGAACACCGATCGAGAGCCCGGGCGCCGCATAGGCGCCGAACACGCCGAGACAGAGGGCCGAGAGCACGAGCACCAGCAAGATTCCCGATCCGGCGTAGACGGCGCGAGCACCGAGCGTGGGCCGGGATCCCACGAGCGCGAGCGCTCCGCCCACCAGGGTGACCATCGTGCCGAGCGCCTCGAGAATCGCGCTGAGGCCGCCGCGCTCGGGCGGATCCGCCCACACGACCCCCGAGGCTGGCGCTCCCGGGATCCGCTTGCCCGCCTCGAACCTCAGGCGGGTGCCGGCGTCGAGCACCAGACGATCGCCGGCTCGAAGCGACAGCGTTTCCCCGGGGCGCAGCTGCCCCTCGCGGAATCGCCCGGGCTCGACGACGCGATAGGTCGCGGGGCTCAGCGCGGTGACCCGGTGACCCTCGGTGAAATCGAGCGCGGTCGGCCTGGCGAGCGTACGACCTTCCGTGACCCAGGGACTCCGCTCACCGAAGGTGAGCGCCGGCCGCGATGCGATCTCGCGCCAGGCGCCCCAGGGCGAAACGACCAGGGTCGCGGCGATGATCGCCACCAGCGCGACGAATCCCAGGGCGCTCGTGTAGAGCAGGGTGAGGCCGCCGCCGCGGAGCGCGATCTGATAAAGGGGCGCGCCGCCGGCGCCGTCCGCACGGCCGCGCGCCGCGCGCCGCGGCGGGCGCCGCGCGCCCGTGTCGGCAGCCTGGGCGAGCTCGACGGTGAGGAGCGCGACAAGGGTCGCGAGGGCGGCGGTGGCCCAGCGCGGAAGGCCCAGCAGGCCGGCGACGTCGGCGAACAGGAGCAGATTTGCCCAGAGCATGAATCCGAGCCCGGCGGTGACCGCCAGCGTGGCGACGAGGTTGGGTCGCTCGTCTCCGGCTGCGATGGGGAGGAGAAACGCGATCAGCGGGGCGACAAGAGCCGCGAGCGCGAGCGCCGGCGCGTCCGGGCCACCGGCGAGAGCCCGTGCGGCGACAGGGGCCAGCAACACCGGCGACGTCCACGCGGCGATGGCGAGGATCGTCGAGCGATGCGACGCGGATCCGGACCGGGTGGTGAGACGCTGACTGCCCGCCACCAGCAGAACGGCCACGAGCGGGGCGGCAAGGACCGCGTACCACCAGAAGAGACCGATACCGAGGAGCCTCAGAGCGCCGGGATTGCCGGGCGCGAACATCAGGACGAGCGCGCCGGCGAGCAGACCGAGCAAGCCCGCGACCCCTAGCCGGCGCGGGGCGGCGATCGGCATCACGCGATTATAGCTGTTCACACGCCGCACGCGGAATCGGTATGCTGAGATCGGACATCTAACGAACGAGCCCAAGCCGCACGCGACTGAGCGGGCGAGCGGAGCCGGCCAAGACTGCACGCGCCGGAGCGGGCGGGCGGAGCCGGCTAAGCCGCACCCGGGCGAGCGGAGCCGGCTAAGCCGCACGCGGCCGAGCGGGCGGGCGGAGCCGGCCCGCGCCTACAGCAGGCCACCCTCGGTCCGAAGCGGCCTCAAGGACCCCGCTACAATGGAGACTCCCGTGCCCGAGAAGATCGAGAAGGTCCTGGTGGTGACCGCGCACCCCGACGATTCCGAGTTCGGCGCCGGCGGGACCATCGCGAAGCTCGTCAGGGACGGCTGCGAGGTCAGTTACGTCATCGTCACGAACGGCAACAAAGGCTCGGGCGATCGCACGATGACTTCCGAGCGTCTGGCGCGGATCCGTGAGGAGGAGCAGCGCAACGCCGCGCGCACGCTCGGCGTCACCCGCGTCGAATTCCTCGGCTATCCCGACTGCGAGGTCGAGGACACGCGCGAGCTCAGGCGCGACGTCACCCGCGAGATCCGACGGTGGCGTCCCGATCTCGTCATCACGATGAACCCGCACCGCACCTACAACCTCGGCGCCTCTCACCGCGATCACCGGACCGTCGCCGGGGTCACCCTCGACTGCGTCTATCCGCTCGCGCGCGACCACCTGTCGTTCCCCGAGCTGATGCCCGACTTCGAGCCGCACAAGGTGCTCGAGATCCACCTGATGCAGTGGGAGAATCCACACCTGGTCGTCGACATCACCGACGTGATGGACCTGAAGCTCAAGGCCCTGGCCTGCCACGCGAGCCAGTTCGCCGACTTCGCCGGAGTCGAGAAGCGAATCCGCGAGCGGGCGGCCGAGCTCGGCAAGCCGAAAGGCTTCGCCTACGCGGAGACGTTCGACCGGGTCGTCATGGCCCGATGATCCGGTACTGGCCGGCGCTCGTGAGCGTGTGGCTGTCCCTCGGCGCCATCGCCGGCTACTTCGCGTTCCTGCGTGTGCCCGCCGTGCGCAACCGCCCCGAGCTCTATCTCGTGGCGTTCGCGCTGGCCGCGCTGATCGCGGGCGTCGCGTCCTGGCGAGCCGCGCGCTGGCCCAATCTCGCCGCGCTCGCGCTCTCGGCGGTCCTGCTGGTGCTCGGCGGGTACTTCAACTTCGTCCTGGCCCGGGTGCCGGCCACGGCGACCACGTTCAAGATCGGCGAGCCCGCGCCGGACTTCACGCTGCCGGACGCCACCGGCGCGCCCGTCAGCCTCGCGTCCTTCCGCGACCGCACGCCCGTCGTTCTGGTGTTCTATCGCGGCTACTGGTGACCCTTCTGCGTGTCTGAGCTCCAAGGACTTGGAGCCGTGCTCACGGAGCTGGGCGACGCGGGTGTGCAGATCCTGGGGATCAGCCCCGACCCGAACGAGAGGAGCCAGGAGCTGGCCGAACGGCTCCGAGCCCGCTATCGCTTCCTCGCCGACCGTGATCTCGCGGTGACGCGCCGCTACGGGCTCGTCCACGTCGGCGGCGGCAGCAAGGGCCAGGACGTGCCGCGCCCAACGACGGTCGTGGTCGACCGGCGCGGGATCGTCCGGTGGCTCGCGCTCGCCGACAGTTTTCAGGTGCGGCCCGATCCGAAGGCCGTCGCGCGCGCCGTGCGCGCGCTTTCCCCGTGACCGACCTGTCGCCGGGTCCGAGCGTCAGACGCGTCCAGGAAGCGCTCGCTGCCGCCGGAGGCGGGCACACCATCGTCACACTCGAGCAATCGGCGCGGACCTCGGCCCAGGCCGCGAGCGCGGTGGGGTGCCGCGTGGATCAGATCGCGAAGTCGCTGGTGTTCCGGACCGAGCACGGCGAGCGCGCGGTGCTGGTCATCGCGAGCGGCGCCAATCGCGTCGACGAGCGCAAGGTCGCGGCGCTGATCGCGGAGCCGATTGGCCGCGCCGACGCCGAATTCGTCAGGCAGCGGACGGGCTTCGCGATCGGCGGCGTCGCACCGGTCGCGCACGCCGAGCCGCTCACGATCCTGATCGACGAGGATCTGCTGCAGTGGCCGGAGATCTGGGCGGCGGCCGGTCACCCGAACACGGTGTTCAAGCTGACGCCCGCCGACCTCGTACGCCTGACCGGTGGCCGTGTCGCCGCGGTCAAGTCCTAGGACGAGGTGGAGTAAAATGCCCATGTGACCCGCCGCTTCGTCACATTTCTCCTCGCGGCATTCCTGATCGTGGTCACGGCCGCGGCGTACGCGCGCTCCGCCGTCGTGCCACCGGCCGCCGCGCCACTCTCCGAGAGCGTGTTCGCCTTGACCGCCCCCGAGATGGAAGGTCGTCGTTCGGGCACGCCCGGCGGCGATCTTGCCGCCCGGCGGATTGCCGACTGGTTGGCGGCCGCCGGACTTCGGCCCGGAGGCGACCAGGGATCGTACCTGCAGCCGTTCGTGCTCGAGACCTTGTCGCGACCGGGACCGGCGAGCAGCCTCGAGCTGCTGGGCCCCACGCCGCGACGGCTCGAGACGGGACGCGAATGGATCGCGCACGGTGGCTCACGGGCCGGCGAGATCAGCGGTGACATCGTGTTCGTCGGCTACGGCGCGGAGATTCCGGACGCCAAGTACGACGACTATGCCGGCGTCGACGTTCGCGGAAAGATCGCGCTCGCTCTCGACGGCGCGCCCCCTCATCTGCAGAGCGCGCGCGTCAGCCGCCTCGACAAGCTGATCGCCGCGCAGCAGCGCGGCGCCGCCGCGCTGCTGATCGCGGGCGGCGAGCTCCCGTCGCCGGACAAGACGTCGGTCGAGGTCGGTCTGGTGTCGGGCGCCCTCACGCGCGAGGCCGCCGACGCCGTCCTGACTCCCGCCGGGCGAACGACGGCCGAAGCGACGAACGCGCTGTCCGCGGCGCGCGGCCCCGCGCCCTTCGCAACCGGAACCCGCGCGCACCTTCGCGTCGAGAAGGTGGTCCACGAGGTCCGCGCTGCGAACGTCATCGGTGTCTTGCCCGGCACCGAGCCGGCGCTCGTCTCCGAAGCCGTCGTCATCGGCGCGCACTACGATCACCTCGGACGCTCCGACGGCGTCGTCTACCCGGGTGCCGACGACAACGCGTCCGGGACCGCCGTGGTCCTCGGGCTCGCGCGCGCCTTCGCCGCGGCCGGAGGCTCGAGCCGCACCCTGGTCTTCGCGCTCTTCGGCGCCGAGGAGCTCGGGCTGATCGGCTCGCGCCACTACGTGAACCGACCGATCGTCCCGCTCGAGCGCACCGTGGCGATGGTGAACTTCGACATGGTCAGCCGCCTGCAAGGGCGAGCGCTGAACGTCGGCGGCGCTGACAGCGGCAGCCGGCTCCGCGCGCTCGTGAGCGACGCGGCGCAGCTCGAGGGCGTCACGCTCGACGTCCACGGCTCTCCCCACGGCCCTTCCGATCACAGTCGATTCTACGCGGCCGGCGTCCCGGTCCTCTTCTTCTATACCGGCGGTCACGGCGACTATCACACACCGAGTGACACCGCCGACAAGATCGACGCGGCCGGCATGGCCCGCGTGGCGGCCGTCGGCGCGCGTGTCGTCGAGCGGCTCGCGAACGATGCGCGCCCCCTGTACGCCCAGGTCGCCCAACCGGCTCGACGCCAGAGCAGCGGCGCCGCGGCCGGTGCGTTCCTCGGCGTCGTCGCCCTGCCTCGCCCCGGAAAGGACGGCCTCAGGCTGTCGAGTGTCATGCCGGGAACCGGGGCCGAGCGAGCGGGATTGCGCGAGGGCGACGTGATCGTGCGATTCGCCGGGATCGCCGTCGAGGGCGTCGAGGAGCTGAGAACGCTGGTCGGCGATCGCAAGCCCGGCGACACCATCTCGGTGCTCTATCTCCGAGACGGCGAAGCTCACTCGACGTCGGCGACGCTCGGTCCCCGCATTGACTAGCCGCGCGATCCGCCGTCCTCGAGGAGGCGTGCATGGTCGACGATGACGTGAGAGCCGCCTCGACACTCACCGAGATGATGCGCCGGCGCGCGGCCCTCTCGCCCGACCAGCAGTACTTCCGGCTGTACGACGAGACCGTGAACTACGGGCGCCTGTGGGCGCAGAGTGGGAAGTACGCCGCCGGGCTCGCGCGCGCGGGCGTGGGCCCGGGTGACAAGATCTGTCTCATCTATCCGACGTGCGCGGAATTCTTCTACACGTTCTTCGGCGCCCTGCGCCTGGGTGCGGTGCCGGTGCCGCTCTACCCCACGCTCGGCGTCGAGACGACGGCCGCCATCTTCCGCGATTCCGAAGCGGTCGCGGTCGCGACGATCGGCTGGTTCCGCAGCGGCGTGGACGAGAGCTGCGCGCTGGCGCCGAACGTCCGCATGGTGCTGGAGCCGCCCGATCTCGAGATCGACGCGCCGCCGCCGCCGCTCGCCGAGGCGAAGGCGGACGATCTGGCCTTCCTGCAGTACACCTCGGGGAGCACGGGCCACCCGCGCGGCGTCATGCTCACCCATCAGAACGTGGTCTCGACCATCCACTTCATGGCCGAGGCGGCCGGGATCACGGTCGACGACCGCGTCGTCTCGTGGCTGCCGCTCTATCACGACATGGGGCTGATCGGCTGCGCGTTCACGCCGCCGCTCTCCGGCACGCCGATCTGGCTCCTGCCGCCCGATCTTCGCAACCCGCGGCAGTGGCTCACACTGATCACGGAGATCCGCGCGACGTTCACGGTCTCACCGGACTTCGGGTACCGCAACTGCGTGCGCAACGTCCGGGACACGACCGGGCTCGATCTGGGAAGCCTCAAGGCGGCGCTCTCGGGCGCCGAGCCCGTCCGGCTGTCGACGATCGAGGTCTTCGAGTCGCACTTCGGTCTCAAGCGCATCATCTCGCCGTGCTACGGCCTGGCCGAAGCCACCTTGGCGGTCGCCATCTGGCCGCGTGGCGTGCCTCTCCGGCTCGACGCGAGCGGACGGTTTCTCTCCGTCGGCCAGCCGTGCCGCGGAGTCTCCGTCAGGATCCTGGCGCCGCTGGACGAGGGCACCGGCGAGCGTCCCGCGGGCGTCGAAGGCGAGATCTGTGTGAAGAGCCCGGGCGTGATGAAG
>Ga0137396_10001583_pt1 | contig 12081 bp, 12 predicted proteins | sample czc16metaG_FD_108284 | JGI IMG/M metagenome (GOLD analysis project Ga0137396, IMG submission 108284) | Vadose zone soil microbial communities from Angelo Coast Range Reserve, California, USA - czcobulk3.16 metaG | ecosystem: Environmental > Terrestrial > Soil > Vadose zone | place: USA...
AGCTTCTCCTTCGCAGCGACTCCGGCGGCGGCCCGCCCTCCGGTCAGTAGATCCCGCGTCCCACGATCAGCGGCATGGGGAGGTTCCGTGGCATGTCCAGGAGAATTCTGTCCGCACTCTGCTATCAACGCCTCTTCTCTACGGCGGGTCAGTCAAACATTTCGCTCTCCGCCGGGCACGCTACCGGGATCCCGCCAGCTGCAGTTCAGTCATCGGCTCCGTGCACAGCTGGCCCTTCGGAAAACGCTGGCGGTGGCGGCACGGTGGGCAGGCCCGCTTGTGCCGGTGTCGCGAACTGCGCCAGACGCGGTGGCGGCAGCGCAAATCCATGTTGGACATTTTCGGCCACGTTGAACGGCGTCGGCGGCGCGGCGCCTTCACCGCGCCGGCGAAACGCCTTGTAGAGGCGCCGGAACTCATCCCGCCTGAATTTCCACTCGTCGGTGACGATCAGCGCACCGACCGCATCCGGCCCGCCCAGCGCACGGACGACGTTGTTCACTACCGGGCCGTAGTCGACGATCTCGCAGTCGGAGAACTGTGCTTGAAACCACGCCAGTGCCTCTTCGGCTTCTCCGTCAATCATCTGCCCGATGTGGCGCGGATCCCCTTCGACCGCGTTCACGATGTCGGCCGGTTTAGGAGGGTACGGCGACCGCCGACACACGCGAATCGTTACGGCCTTGGCGGCGTCGTCGGGAATGTTGCTGATGAGCAGCCACCACGCCTTCTGCTCGTTGTCAGAAAACGCGCGGCCATACGCCGTCTCGAGGATCGCAAGGATCTCCGTGAACGTCTGGTGTGTCACGCCGAGCTCTCTCCGAATGTGCTCGGCTTCAGATCCTTGATGTTGGACATGATCTGCGCCTTGCGTTCTTCCAACGTCTGGTGTGGCGGAGTGCGAGGATCCGGCCGGGCACGATCCTGCGCCCGCGCGAGCCAGTTGACCAAGAAGCGCTGCCAATTCGACTTGCGGTGCTTGGGGTTGGCCTGCACCCAGGCGAAGGCACGCCGCAACTCGGCGGAAACGTCCAAAGCAGGGTACGCTTGCCGCCACTGTGTCAGCAGCGTGGCGGCGACGACGAATCCATCCTCCCCCAAGTGCACTGCTTTGCTTGACTCACTGCTTTGAACAGAACTACAGGGGGAGACTATGTCGTCGTTAGGTGGTTGGTCCAATAGTGATTCGGGTGGCGTAGCTACGCGCCCATGTGGGCGCGCCTGTGCCCCCGCCCGTAGGCGCAATTTGTACCTACTCCCCATCCGTTGGAGGACGTCCTTTGGAACTGTCCCGTCCGTAGTGGCATCACCTATGCTCGAAATGACCCGGTAAAGCGAGCTGGCATGCTCTCCGTTTTCAGTTGTCCGGTCCCAAATTTGGAGTTCGCCCAACTGTCGCAATCTGTTCAAAATGCGTTTTGCTGTGCTGACATCGATTATTGATTTTCGCGCCACGTTGGGCACGCTCGGCCATGCATAGCCGTTGACGTCGGCGATGTCGGCAATCGCCAGCAGAACAACGCGAGCTGTGCCGCGGGCACGTGAAAACTTCCAGACGCGTGTTGTCGCTTCAATGCTCATGTGGTTTTACGCCGGCGCCGCATTGGCATCCGTTCAACCTTTCAATGCGCCCGGCCGATGGGGACGGTTGATCAACGAGCCCGACTACAAACCGCCCTCGCCCTGACATTACTCGGAGACGAACGAGGTAAATAGTGAAAGAACCCCGCCAAAAACGTGCACAGAAGCGTGCAGATTTTGAGGGGGGTTCCGTCCAATTTCGCCCAGGAGCCCCCGTAGAGGTGTTACTCAAGGCAGGGTGGTGTTCTCCCTACCCCTCGGCTTCGAGGTCCTTACGCTGGCGTTGGGTCGGGCTTTGTGGGCCTGCCTGCGGGGCGTTCCAGCACATCTTGCAACTGAGACGGAGCAACCGCCCTCCCCAAGGCGGCGCTGGCAAGACGGAGCAACGTGTCAAACGGGATAGGGATAGCCTTGATGCGCGACCAGAGCTTGGCGATGCGCTCGATGCGGTCGTCCGTACCGTACAAACGCAAGGAGGCTTCTTGCAGGAATGGCTTAGACCGACCGTTGGCGAGGGCAAGTTCGAGTAGGGCACAGACCTCCTTCACGTTGAAGGGACGCCCGTTCGCCCGTAGGACAGAATGTAACGGCGCACCCATTGTCTCTTCTACCTTCTGCGGGAGGTCTTCGATTCTCGGCGAGGATCCATGGAACTGCAGATGGTGAGTGCTCCAGATCCGACATAGTACACTTGGGATATCGTTCTGCGTTGCGGCCCTAGGATATTTCCTGCGCCGCCGCCCCCCGGCCCATTGGAACTGGCCAATCACGCGGCGAATCACGGACGTCAGATATTTCTCTTCGTCCTTCTGAAAAATTCGCAAGCCGTCTAGCATTGCGTCGACAACGCGGACGCCCTTTTCTTGCCGCCATCCCTTCCTGGCCCACAGCGCCTTCTTGTTTTCCGAGATCTTCTGCCGCTTGTCTTCAGGCCACTTGTGCCGCGGGCCTTTGCGGCGCCGCAGCTTCCGCTCGCGGGCCAGAGCTCGGGTCCGGTAACCCTTCTCGGCTTGCCTGGAAAGGTGCGCCACGATACGGCGAGGTAGATGAGCAAGCCTCTCGATGGCGGCCCGAGCCTTGCGCGCGAGGTATTTGCTCTCTCCGATCAGCCATCGCCGGAGCGGTTCCCGGTGGAGGCCGCCATCAGCCGCAGCAACGAACGCGCTGAGGCTCCCATACTCGTGAGTGATAAGGTCGGCGACCGCGATCCGTGCAACGTCATTGCTGAATCGCGCACGCACTTTCGCAAGGAAGACCTTGGTTTGATCGCCAATGCGCGGTCCGCCGAAGATGTGCTGGACTTCTTTGGTGGTCTTACCCGATACCCATGCAAGGCCCTTGTACTCCTCGGTAGTCGGAACAAGGCCACTCCGCATGAGCCGCTGGAGCCACACCCGGCTCCGGCCGAGGAGTTCAGCCAAGCGCCCGATCCCGCCCAGGTTCACGACCTGCCCACACAGAAACGCTCCCGCCGCGTCCTGGCGGACTCCATCCAGGGACCGGAGGATGTTTGCATGGGAGCGAGAGCATGTGGGCGGGTACCTCCGTTTGTTGATCTTGTACTCCGTGAGCACGAGAGTCTTGGTACACCCGGGGACGGCGCAGGCCATGCTTCTGCGCGGGGCCCGTCTCATGTGTTCCCTCCCTCTGAGTGGGGGTTAGGAAGGAGTGACGCTAAGAGCCACTCGTCCGTAAACCCCAGCGGATCGGTCCGCCTGCTCCAGTTCCCACGTGCCACTAGGAAAACAGCATCGAAGTTCGGCTTGACTCCAAGGGCGGCAATCCCATCGGGCAACGCGTTCGCAAATGAGATTGGAGAAAGAATGCTCGCTGCACTCCGGCCATCCGCGACGACGAGCAGCCACACCTGATCTGCTTTATGGACGCCAGCTTTTTGCCGGTATCGCTGCAGGGCTTCAAGCTTGTTCATGATCGCATCGTTCAAATCATCAGGCCCGATTCCCACGGTATTGAGTGGAACATCGGAGTACACTTTCATCCCATCTGTCATCTTGAGGGGATAACGGAACGTCACCTTGCCTGCAACGTTGGTCACGATGGCAATCCCGCTGACGAAGGGCTGAAGTGGTTCAGGCAGTTCGTCATTGATAAAAATGCCGGACTTAGCTGGGCGGAGTTTCTCAGAAACTATTGCAGCAAGAGTTGCCGGTAGGGTCCTAACAAAGCGCTTCCTTCCGACATCTGTAGCTGGTCGACCAAGCATCTCGTTCGCTGCTTCGCGCCAGTAGATTGTGAACGAGCAGTCAGTGGGAACCTTTGAAGCTATGGTGCGTTCCAACCCATGCCAGACAGACTCCAGTCGGAATGGGCCAGATCCGTAACGTTCGATAGGGCCTTCCAAGCAGATGGTTGCATCGACGAGGACCCGAAGACCGCCAGGGTTCTGCCCAAGAATCACCAGCGCGTCCGCGTTGTGTGTGCGTTCGTCCCCACCGGGCCAGAGATGTATCCTTGAGGGCAACCCGGTGCGTTCGGAATACAGGGTTGCGAACGCCTCAACAGCCTGTCTTGTAATTTCCTCGTCGCTCCTCTCCCGCATCTGGATTTTTCCCGTCGAAAATGCCCTCATGGGCTATCCCCTCGAGAAATGGCTTGGCGCCATAGTTTATGACCCTCTCACGTGACTCTGACTACTGCTTAGGCGATGATGCACGCCGTGTCCAACGGGCCAACACGGTTTTTCTGGCGATCTCACGCCGCTGCTCTTTAGACAAAACTTGCCACCGGGCTAGGGCCGCTCTTCTAGCACCGCGTCGGCGTTCCTCGGGTGTCATCGTCCACAACCTTGCCTTTCCACCCTTCCGCCCCCGCTCGGCGGGATCGAGCAGCTTCTTCCTGGTCATGCCTGAAGTATACATTTGCTTGGCACGTATTGACAATCTCTTTGCTTCGCACGTATGATGAATAGGGGTGGACCGCAATGAGCAGAGTGGCGATCTACGCAAGAGTCAGTACCTCCGACAAGGACCAAAACCCTGAGACTCAGAGCCTGCCGCTACGCGAGTTCGCGGCCAGCCAAGGATGGACAGTTGCAGGCGAGTTCATCGATCATGCCTCGGCTACAGATCTCCGCGGGCGCTCCCAATGGCAAGCGGTGATGGACGCCGCCTCGAAGCGGACGATCGACCTGGTGCTGATCTGGACGCTTGATCGGGCGTTCCGCAGCGTCTCGCATGCCAGCAGGACGCTGGAGGAGTTCCGGCGGTGGGGTGTGAGTCTCCGGTCCTACACCGAGTCCTGGGCGGACACGACATCCCCCCAGGGAGAGCTGGTGTTCAACCTGTTGGCGACCTTCGCCCAATTCGAGCGGTCCCTCATCGCCGAACGGGTCCGGGCGGGCATGGCGCGAGCCCGGAAGCATGGGAAACGCTTGGGTCGTCCCCGGGCGCTCAAAGGCGAGTGGGAGAAGGTCCGGCAACTGATTCAGAGCGGTCGGATGAGCCAGGTCGTGGCCGCCCGGCAGCTTCGGGTCTCACGGACGACGATCTACCGCATGTTGCAAAATGGGCGTCTAAACAGCACCCCGCAAAGCCGCGAATAGCAGGGGATCGCGTAGTCAGATTCGGGTGCACGAAACGAAGTCTTTTTGAGACACGATCTTCAGGACCAAGCTCTTAGCGACATCGTTGATCGGATGCGCCAGCATCCGGGTTGTTCCGGTCTCAGTTTGAGACCGGCTCGCCACTGCATGTAGAGGCTCCACCCCCCCCCGCGTCCTGCAAGACGTTCAGGCTGCCCTCTTGACTTGCAGTCAGTTTCAGCGGTGCGGGCTTCGGCGGGGACCTTGATCTCCAGATCCGCGGAGTCTTCGGGAGCCGGGATGTTTTGAGGATAAAGAATCTATGGCCCCTGTGCCCGTGGCGGGGGCGGACGCAGCTGCCGGACAAGCCATGGAATGTCTGGAAGTGGCCGTCCGTACCTCTTCGCCGCTTTGGGCTGACCCCGACACGGCAACAATTTCAGCACCGCTGCCATGCCTGCTGTTGAACGGTCGATCAGCCAACTAACTGCCGGATTCGGGCGGACGTGCGGGCCCCCGCAGGGAATACTTAGCAGTCATCGGCTGACGACGGGCCCTCAGGCATGTCGCGGGGTATCGGTTGCCGACTCCCGAGCGTTCCTGGTCACAGTCTGCGGCCCCGCCCAAAAAGCTGCGTGGTTCCGTGCCCAGTTCAAAGCTGCGGAGCTGGAGGGTTTCCAGGACAGCTACGCTGAACTACTCACGCTGGGTAACTGGAAAGACGAATGGCCGAGTTATCCCCCCAACTTTTGCGTCGCCGGTGAGCCCACGTTGAAGAAGGAAACACGACCGCTGGAATTCATCGCCCTGAAAGTGCACCAGTGGCTGCCGGAGTGGAGCAAGGTTCAATTCACCCCGCGCGCTCTTCGCCGCAAGCCAGATGCAAGCTTCTACCTCTTCTCGATGCGGGCAACTTATCTAAAGGCCCTGTCTGGAATATTCCGTCGCACTACGCAAGGTGGCGCGGGGCGCCTTGGAATTCAACGACGACACGACACCAGGCGATCTGATGAGATTCGGCGGTTCGTCCAATATGGTTATCCATGGTCCGAGCTGAGTGAGTCTAGGCGGAAATCCGGTAGGTTTGAAAATCTGAGGAAGCCCGGATGGTTGCCTACAGCCATTGTCGTGAACATCCTCAAGCTGAGTGATCAGCGACGCACGCAGACTGTCGATCCCGCAGATATTGTTGAATTACGCGAAATTGACGCAATCCAAGCAACAGTAAAATTGCCCCACAATTTCTCAAGCGAAAGCTGGCAGCCAAAGAAGCTTCATCCGATTGAAGTGATCGACGGACAGCACAGGTTGTGGGCCTTTGAGGATGCTGGTTTTGCTGAAGATTTCGAATTGCCCGTTGTTGCCTTTCATGGTTTGGATGTGAGTTGGCAAGCGTACCTATTCTGGACGATCAATATCAAGCCCAAAAGAATCAACCCTAGTTTGGCCTTCGATCTCTACCCTCTTCTTCGAACTGAGGACTGGCTCGAGAGGTTTGAGGGTCCAGCTATTTACCGCGAGACTCGCGCCCAAGAGTTGACGGAATCGCTGTGGGCACACCCTCGCAGCCCATGGTGCAACCGGATCAACATGCTGGGTGATCCGGGAATGGGGATGGTAACCCAGGCGGCCTGGGTCCGCTCCCTGATGGCTACTTACGTCAAGAGCGCGGAGGGGAGGGGGGTAGTTGTCGGTGGGCTGTTTGGTGCCCCAGTTGGCAAAGATGAACTCCTCCTGCCTTGGAGTGGTGCGCAGCAGGCAGCTTTCCTGATGTTAGTTTGGCAGGAAATCAAACAGGCTGTTGAAGGCTTGAAGGGTGGTTGGGCGTCCTCTTTAAGGAGTGGCTCAGGTTCGTCCCCGAAAAGTGGCCTCGACGCAGCTTTTGCTGGCGAACACTCCCTCCTGAATACAGATCAGGGAGTGAGGGGTGTTCTTTACATAACCAACGACCTGTGTTTCATTCTGGCAGATGAGCTCAAACTCAGCGAATGGACGGTAGGTGAAAGCGCAAGCGCAGTGGATGAGGCCGCAGCAACAGTAGCCCTCAATTCACTTCAGAAACAGGCAGTGGCTGGTTTCCTCGAGGACATGGCCCAAGGCTTAGCTTCTTACGACTGGAGGACAGCATCCGCTGCCGAACTATCGCCCTCCGAAAGAACGGCCAAGCTCGTTTTTCGCGGTAGCGGCGGTTACAGGGAGTTGCGCCAACAACTCCTCACCCATCTTGCGAGGGCAGACGGTCGAGTTGCACGAATCGCGAGGCAAATCAGGAAGAAACTCGGCTACGATTGAGGACAGTGCTCTTGGCGAAGCGGCGTCGTGAACTCTTACAGAGTGACAAGAAGGCTCTTCAAAAAGCCTCTAGTGAAGCGGTTGATTTGACTATAGGCAGGCTCCATCGCTATTTCAGCGGCAAGCGATGGCTAAGCAAGAACAATCGTTACATCAAGAACACCATCAATGCGATCAAACGTGACAAGAAAAATAGCAAGGTAAATTACGCGCATGTTGCCGATTATATTGCGGCTTCCTGCTCTCTACACTGCTCCGATGGGTGGGCCTTTTTAGGACGTGCAATTGATTCTCATGCCCGTGGTAACGTTGGCGCTGCTCGACATTTCGCGTACTATGCAGAGCTGCGGGCAGCAATGTCTCTCTTAGCCACCGAGGGCGTCGGAGTCTTCTCCAGGCAGCACTTCTTAGTTGAGGCTCCTCGCGGTTCCCAACTTCTAAATCTGCACATGGGAACTCACGATTTCGCGTGGTTGTGCTTAGTGTATTGGTCAGGTCTGGAACGTTGTGCGCGTTTGCTCAAAAACATAATCCGGCCCGGAGGCGTTCCATTCGGAGACTGGTTCGAATCCTTTAGGCGGGCAAGCGTCAGGCAGATTGGGAGAAAGTGGCTCAGTCACTGGGGTCTTGATCTGAAGAGGTTTAGTCAAGATCATGACGCGAGAAATGAAGCAAGCTACCGTCCTTCACGCATGGTTTCTTCGCCCGGGATGGGGACGGACGGCACTTGTGATTTTCTACGCGGATTCTGGATGTTACACGATCCCTCTGGATTTTCGAGATTTGAGGTCCTTGATAGACACCTTCTGCGTGTGAGTCTAAAGCAAGCATCTGTTGCATCGGGCCTGGATCCAGTTGCGAATGTAGCGGAATACGGGCGCCAAATAGATGCTACGGTTGAGAGGCTCAATCCCGGGGGTCTGTCGCAGGATGACTGGAAGAAGTTCCTGACTTGGCGAATTGAGCCTGAGTTGCCCGCTTTACTTGTGCATGCCGATGGGGAGACGGATGTGGGCGATCCCGCTCATCATCTGGGGGTTATCGCCCGAGCAACGTTACTGCTTCGGGTCGCCACGGGAGCTGCCGCTCATTCACTGAGTGAAGCTGACGTGGCGCGGTCGGACATCGAGTTTTGGTGGAGACATATCGGCGAAGGTGCTGGTATCTGGGAGCACGGAGCCCACCCCGTAGAGTTCACAGATCTCTGGGCGGATGTCGCTGAGGCGCTTGGAGACATAGCTAGTTGGCTTTCCTCTACCCCCGGACCAACACCTTACACATTCATGCGCGATCGTGCAAGGTCGATCATAGTGCTGTCGACATGCGAACGAATACTTCTTTGGGGCCTTGGCATATGAAATACATGGGGTCCAAGAGGGCGCTTCTTAGCAACGGATTGGGGCAACTAATTCTACGCGAAGCTCAGAATCGACATTCGCGTAGGGTTGTTGATCTTTTCTGTGGGGCGGCTTCCGTCTCTTGGTTCGCTGCAGAAAACAGCGCACTTCCGGTTCTTTCCATTGACCTTCAGAGTTACGCTACCGTCATGGCCGCTGCGGTTGTGGCGCGTGGCGGCCCTTTGCAGGCTTCTGAACTGATTGAAGGCTGGCTCAATCGGGCGCGTCAACGAGTAAGAGCCTCATCAATGTGGCAACTTGTCTCCGAGCTGGACCTAAACATTCGAGTTAGAGAGAGAGTGGCGAAAGCTCGCGACCTGTGTCTCAGTCGTTCCGCTGAAGGTCTGGTTTGGAGCGCGTATGGAGGTTACTATTTCAGTCCGAGACAGGCTCTGACATTTGACTACATGCTTGGCCTCCTGCCCAACGAAGAACCTGCTCATACCGCGTGCCTCGCCGCAACCATTTCTTCAGCGAGCCGGTGTGCAGCAGCCCCAGGGCATACAGCTCAACCGTTTCAACCCAGTGGTACCGCGGCGAGATATTTGCTGGAGGCGTGGAGTAGGGACCCACTGGCAAAAGCTGAAGAGTTCTTGGTCAGTGTGTGTCCCCGGCACGCTCGCATAGCCGGCACGGTTCTTACTGACGACGCCTTGAATGCTATGCAGTGGCTCGGGCGAGGTGACCTTGTGATAGTTGACCCACCATATTCGGCTGTACACTACAGTCGTTTCTATCATGTGCTAGAGACGATTGCCCGGGGCAAGCGAGTAGTTGTCACCGGAAGTGGTCGGTATCCGCCTCAGAAAGAGAGGCCGAGGTCTGTTTTTAGTGTGCCGAGTAAGTCACGGGAAGCTATGCATCAGTTGCTCAGTGGATTGGCTGAAGCTAGATCCACGGTGATCTTGACCTTTCCTGCTGCAATGTGCAGCAATGGGTTATCCGGCCAAATGATTGCTCGAATGGCCCAAGCGTGGTTTCGAGTAAGGGAGAAGGTTGTACATGGAAGATTTAGCACGCTTGGCGGGAACAACACATCCCGCGCCGCTAGGAGTCCATCAGAGGAGTTGATCCTGCTCTTGGAGCCGAGTGCGCTCTCCTGAGAGATAAGACGCCAGCCTGTAGTGAGGACCTGCCGGTTAGCTGCGTTAGAGGGGATTCTCTATGTATTGGCAATTTGCCTCGGCGCTAACATTGACGCTGGCGGCGATCCATGGTGTCACTCTTCATCGAGATCGGCACGCCGACCCTGAAGGACTCGAAGTTTAGCATTCTCAACGGTCCACCCTTCAACATGTCTCAGTAGCCAGGACTAAGTGAAAGAAACGAGCTAGCGCGGGAGGAAAGATGAGGAGGCAAAGGGGTCGAAATGGCTCACTTCGCTCACAGCGTCTCAGCGCCGTAGGGACCAAAGTCCTTGAAACCCTTCGTAGGATCAGTTATCCGCTAGTTGCCCGGGCGATAGAGATCTTGAAAAACCCTGCGCGGAGGCTAAACACGCTTAGCCGGCTGCTGCGAACGGAGAGACAATACCAGACGCAGTTTGACGCCCGACTGCGGTATCCGTTCGAAGATATTTCGGCAGAACTCGGGAGAATTGCCGAGGAAGCTGCACCGGCGTTTGAGCCCTTAGGATCTGTGTTCGAATCCTCTGGGCTAGGTGTCGTAATAGATGAGCATGGATCCGAGATTCTGGAGGTTCTCACTGTGGATGCCCTTCCCCCCTTTGAGGTCGAGCTAATGAAATATGTGGGCTTTAATCGCAAGATTCTAGAGACGATGGTCGAGACTGCTTCAAGAAAGCACAAGGAGCAACTGCCAGGAGCACTAGTCCTGCTACGGCGGACACCACGAATACTAGGAGACGTGCCCAGGTTACTGGGAGAGGCCCGGGAAGGGAAGCCGAGACCTCAGCATAGATTGCAAAGGGTTCTCATTCGTTCCTTGGGGAAGCTGCTGGCAGGAGGATGGTCGATTGGCGTTGACATTGCGGCCGGTCAGTTCCTTCCCACGGTCGCGGAGCCATCCGCGGGGACGGTCGCTGCAGCCGTCGGAATCGCTGCATCCATTACCGTTGGAGTCGCTTATGCAACGGATGGGGCCAACGAAATTGTCGCTAGGGCGATGCGCTGAAAGAGGGATGCTGTCGTGTGCGCGGGAACCGGGGGTTGACTCATGGCCACTGGCCGGGGCACTCAGCTTACTAGGCAAATTGGTGAGCATCTCGTGGCTGCGGAGCTTGGTCGGCGGGGTCTTATTGCGACGCCATTCGCTGGGAACGTTCCCATCTTCGACCTGCTCGCCGTAGACGAGAAGGGACGCGCTATCCCCATACAGGTGAAGGCGATTAACGGGCCATCTTGGCAGTTCAACATACAGCAGTTCTTGCGGGTTGAGCTTGTTGGTCGCATCCAGCACGTGCGCGGAAAGGTACGACTGTCCCACTCGAATCTCGTGTGCATCCTCGTCTTGCTGAGTCCCGAACGAAGGGACTCATTCTACATCTTGCGCTTCCGTGACTTGCAGGACTACTTCCGGCGGACGTACAAAGGCGGGAGACGCCGACGAAACCCGAAGTCGATGCACTGTGCCGTTTGGCCGCGTGACCTGGAGTCCTTCAGGAACAGGTGGGAGACAGTTTTCGATGTGTTGGAGGGCGTGAGGTCATAGTGGCTGGAACGGTTCGCACGAATCGTGCTTTTCCAACCGCGAGGGCAATTGAGTCATCGAAATGCGAAGGATCAACCAGGTTGTCCATTGGTGCGGCGTGCCGGCTCAAACAGGGCGAGGAGGTCGCGCTGCTCCTGGGTAAGGACGAGAGTCGCGTTCCTAGGTTCCGGGTAGACCTCTGCCGCAGCCCAGGCCGCCTGTCTCACGCTCGAACCCGTGCGGATCTTGACGCCGCGCGCGCGCAGGTCCTCCAGAAGGCGCTGCCCGTCGAACAGGTAGACGGATCGGATCACCCACGGGCGTGTTGCGCCCCGGGATGAGGCGGCGGATCCCACGGGGCCCGTGAGCGCCAAGTAGTAGTCAGGCGCACCCCGCGCATGGAGATCGAGCACGCCCTCCTGCTTCCCGTACCACTTCACGTTGACGGTTCGCCCTGTCAGGGCACCCGCTATGAACCTTCCGTCACGGGCTCGTTTCCGGGCCGATTGCTCGAGGGTGATGTTGAAGATGTGCGCGGCGATGTATTCGCCGACGTGCCCCCGCTCAGCTGGTCTCCCGATCACGCCCGCGATTTCGTCCCCGATCGCGTTGTGTTGTCGC
>Ga0137396_10001585_pt1 | contig 12074 bp, 15 predicted proteins | sample czc16metaG_FD_108284 | JGI IMG/M metagenome (GOLD analysis project Ga0137396, IMG submission 108284) | Vadose zone soil microbial communities from Angelo Coast Range Reserve, California, USA - czcobulk3.16 metaG | ecosystem: Environmental > Terrestrial > Soil > Vadose zone | place: USA...
CGAAGGTGTAGAATCCTATCAGGCCCGGCATTGCTGGGCTAGGCCTTCATTTCTTCCCGGGTCCGAAGCACAGGATCCTTCTTTAGACCAAGATACTCGCCGGTGACGCACGCGAAACACATCTCGTCCTTGCCGAGGCCAATTCCCTCGCTTAGACCGTTGATATCGTTGTAGCCGAGACCGTCGACGCCGATTTCGCGCGCGACCTTCCTGTTGAGTTCAGCGATGTTGAGCGTCTCGCCATCTGCTTTGTTGGCGAGCAATTCTTCCCTTGTCGGGAAATCGATCCCCATGTAGCATGGGTGGCGGATGGGCGGGAAGGTGACGACCATGTAGACTTTCTTTGCTCCTGCGTCGCGAAGGGATTGGACGATGTTTCTGCTACTGGTTCCGCGGACGATGCTGTCATCGACCACGATGACATCTTTACCGTCGACGACGGGTTTGATCGTGATGATCTCGCGGACGATTTCTTCCCGGCTCTTGGCTGTTGGTTCGATGAAGCTGCGGAGACTTCCCTTTCTACGGTAGCGGTCTTTCATCAAACCCTCCTCCATTGGGATACCGCTCTCTTCAGAGTAGCCGAGGGCTGCGGGTCTAGCGGAATCGGGAACGGGAATGACAACATCGGCTTTGAACGGGTACTTTCGGGCGAGGACCCTACCAAGCTTTCGTCGCGCGTCGTAAACGTAGTGGTCATCGATCTTGCTGCTGGGATGACCGAAGTATGTGTACTCGAATGGGCAGTGGTAGTGGCGTGGTGAGTCTGCGAATCTTGTTATTTTGAGGCCGTCTTTGGACAAGCTGACAAGCTCCCCAGGTTGAACATCTCTGACAAAGTCGGCTTGGAGAGCTGTGAGCGCGCAGCTCTCGCTCGCCACGATGTGGGTGTCCGTCTCAGGATCGTATCCAAGACAGAGGGGTCTGTAGCCTGCTTCATCTCTGGCCGCAAGAACCTCGCCGTCATGTGTTATCATGACGAAGCTGTAGGAGCCACTCAGCTCTTTGCTCAGCTTGTGAAACGCGCGAGTCCAGTCGTGTTCTGCACGGTAGTGTTGGAGGAGACGGTATCCAGCAAGCTTTGTGTCAGTCGTAGAACCCAAGATGGGAAATTCTTTCTCTACGACGGGCTCAAGATCTTCCGTATTCGCAATTGTCCCGTTCTGGGCGATGGCGAATTCGCCACGGATATCGAGCGGATGCGCGTTCTCCAGTGTCGTCCTTCCGCGAGTCGAGTAGCGTACATGTCCTATTCCACGGTTACTGGTAAAGCTGAGAATCTTTTTCGCGTTCGCATCCGCACCTTGGCCTATCAGGCCTAAGCCCTTGAGGATCGGCTCGCCAGGAACAGCTATTCCCCACGACTCTTGGCCCCGGTGCTGGAGTGCCGCGAGTCCCTTGACGATACGCTCGGCGACAGGCCGGTTCTCCATTGAATATATGGCGAGGACGCCACAGTGCTCTTTCATAGCGTTGCGTCCATTGCTCTCGGGATTGTTTCGGACCAGGCCCTTGAAGCTTCAGCGATGGGGATTGCGATAGTAGATTGTCCCTTCGAAAGAAACTCGATCCCGTTGTCCGAAACTGTTCCAACCTTTGCGGCAGGTAATCCGAGCCGTTTGAACGAATTAACTATTCTAGTTGTGTTCTTGGGTTTTGTCTCGAGGATGAATCGTGATCTTGATTCTGAGAATAGCAAGTCGTCTATTCTGCTCGTCTTGTTGGGAACCTTGTCGACATCTACGGTTACGCCTCGGCGGCCTTGAACCGCCATCGCTGCCAGGGCAACGGCCAATCCCCCTTTCGAGATATCGTGAGCGCTCTCTACACGGCCGCTTCTCAGGATCCTCAGCAAAGATCGCAAGAGCGATCTCTCTTTTTTCAAGTTGACCCTTGGGACCCGGCCGCCCGTGAGCTTGTGTATGTATTCGTAGTACTCGCTGCCGCCCATTTCATCGGAAGTGTTTCCGACGATGATGAGATCGTCTCCTTCTTCTCTGAGAGCCTGCAGTATCCTCGGAGTCTTGGGTCCTACCAGTCCTATTGCGGCGATGACAGGCGAAGGCTTGATCGCCCTGTGGTGCACGGAGTCTTCGTTGTAGAAGCTGACCTTGCCGCCGACGCATGGGACTCGGAGAGCTTTGAGATAGTTGGCAATGGCTCTAATAGCTTCCCTGAATGTCCAGTAGACCTCAGGATTTCCAGGGTCTCCGAATTGTAAATGATCAACAACCCCAACAGGTTCTGCGCCTCCGGCGACCAGATTGCAGAATGCTTCCGATACAACTCCCAAGGTTCCCCAGTAGGGGTCGACGTAGCATTGCTTGCTGTTGCCATCAGTTGTGAGGGCGAGGGAGCGCTTGTTGGGTAGACGTAATAGCGCGGAGTCAGCTTGTCCTGGTTTGACGATAGTTTTGATGCCGACCTCGTGATCATACTGGCGATAGATCCATTCCTTGCTCGCGACATCGGGGCTAGAGAGTAGCTCGATTAGAGTCTTATCGAGGTCTTCAGGCAGAGCTGGTTCAGGCACTTTCGCGAGAACGTCGAGATATCTAGGACGCATTGCGGAGCGGGGCGCAAGTGGGGCCTCGGCGACGAACTTGGCCGGTGCCTTGGCAACAACCTCGTTTCCTCGCCGGATGATTAGGAGGCCATCCTTGGTGACGTGTCCAATCCTAGCAAAGCCTACCTCCCATTTTTCGAGAATATTGACCAGTTTCGTTTCGTCTGCTCCTCGGATTAGGAGAATCATTCTCTCTTGTGATTCTGATATCATGATCTCTGCGGGTAGCATGTTGGGCTCGCGGGTATGGATCTTGTCGAGATCGATTTCTATCCCAGTCCCGGCTTTGGCCGCGATCTCTGAGAGTCCACATGTTAGGCCGCCGCCGCCTAGATCTTTCATTCCTTGGATGATGTTCGCATCGACTGCCTCTAGTATGGCTTCGATGATGAGCTTCTTGGTGAAGGGATCTGGGACTTGGACGGCGGATCGTTCCGTGTCGGATTTGTCTGTTAGTGTTTTGCTGGCGAAGCTTGCTCCGCGGATGCCGTCTCGTCCCGTTCTTCCTCCAACAAGGTAGACGAGGTCGCCTGGGTTGCGGGCTTCGCCTAGTACGAGTTTGTTTTTTCGTCCAAGTCCAACGCAGACCACGTCGACGAGACAGTTTCTTTCGAAGGAAGGGTCGAACTCTACCTCTCCTCCGACTGTCGGGACGCCTATGCAGTTGCCGTAGTCGGCTATTCCTCTGACGACATTGTCGAAGAGCCAGCGGGTGTGAGGGCTCTCTATCGAACCGAACCTTAACGGGTCGAGGAGAGCGATGGGACGTGTCCCTAGACTCAAGATGTCACGGACGACACCGCCCACGCCCGTGGCCGCTCCACCGTAGGGGTCGATAGCGCTAGGGTGGTTGTGTGACTCGATGTGGAGGGTTACGACCCAGCCATCGCCGATGTCAATAACGCCGGCGTCGAAACCAGGTCCGACTAGGACTCTTGGTCCTTTGCTAGGCAACTGTTTGAGGAGCGGTTTGCTGGATTTGTAGCTGCAATGTTCGGACCATTGTGCTTCGAGCATCGCCCACTCAACCTCGTTAGGTTCGCGCTCGAGCTTCTTGACCGCGTACCTGATCTCCTCATCCGTGAGATTCGGCTTCTGAGCCTCGACCAGGGTCAAGCTTTGAGGCTCTTCGATGACAGATCTGGTCAAGAAGTTTGTTCTCCGGCTCGATTGACTAGGAGCGTTGCGCGCGAACCCGTGATTGCTCCTATGATGAAAGCGACGATGAACCCGACAGGACCTGCGAAGAGATAGGCAATGAGGCCTGCGACAATTCCGGCGATCAGTCCAGCGACTAGGGCAGTTGCGCGCGGGCCTGTTCTCTTCTTCGCCGAAGATCCTTCTGCCAAATGTTATCGAATCTCTTCGGTCTTTTGTTCCTTTTTCGGAAGGATTAAGCCTACGCCTAATGCGATCAGTATGAAACCGTAGAAGCCGCCGAGAAAGCCAACGCCGGCGACGTAAGTAATGGAGAAAAATGCGACGAGCGAGATGATGCCGAGGGCGATGGAGAATATGCCCAGAACCAGACGGCGAATTGAACGAGTTTGCTGAGTCAACTATTTTCCTCCAATAGACTGTTCGAGGGTCTCGGCCATCGAATCAAAGATGACCCTTCCCTCCGGGTGGTTGCCTGGAGAAAGAAATGGGAGCGAGGCCCTTTCAGGGTGGGGCATGAGTCCCATCACGTTTCCTTTCTTGTTGCATATTCCGGCTATGTTATCCAGGGATCCGTTAGGGTTTGAATCATCGGTGGGGACATTATTCTCGTCTACATATCGCAGAACAATTTGCTCGTTCCTGTCGAGTTCGGCGAGCTGGTCCTTGTCGAGATAGTACCGGCCTTCGTTGTGGGCGATAGGAATCCGGAGGATCTGCCCCTTGCTCGCCCGTTTTGTGAATGGTGTCTTGGTGGATTCAACTCGGAGGCGTGTCCACTTGCAGACAAATCGCAGGCCGGTGTTTCGGAGAACCGCGCCTGGTAGGATCCCAGCTTCTACTAGAATCTGGAACCCGTTGCATATTCCAAGGACTGGTTTGCCCTCCTCTGTCGCTTCTCTAATGGGTTGTAAGCTGGGACTGGTCGCAGCTATTGCGCCGGCTCGAAGGTAGTCACCGTAGGAGAAGCCTCCCGGTAGCAGGTAAGCATCATACTCATCTTGTTTCAGGTCTTTGTGCCATACGAGATCTGTTGGGACTTTGACGGTTTTCTGGAGAATCTCTAGGGCGTCTAGGTCGCAGTTACTTCCAGGGAACTGGATGACAGCGACCTTTACCATTATCCTGGTTTCCTAAAGTAGTGAATTTCGTTGCCTATTAAGCCCTTTTTTGACAGACTCGTGTCAATCGAGGAGATTGTCGAAAAGCTTGAAAAACCGGGCATCTATAGCAAGTTAATGTTGTCCAAATCCGGACGCACCACGAGTGAGATATCTCGCCTAGTATTGCGCTATGAAAAACAACACTAGTCATTCGAGCCTTCGCCCGAGTTGACCCCGAGAGTATCAAGGTGTTTTACCATCTGAGCTAGTAGAACTGAGTCCCAGTAGAAACTCTTGCCAAATCCGGGAACGAGGTTGGCCAAAAGGACCGAACAGGTATCACGGGTAGGCAGGGAAGAATTCGATAAAGTAGTCAAAACCTCGATTCTAGACAGTGTCCGGATGATCGGAGACGATTATTTGGACCTGTTTCTCTCTTTCATTCAGAGAAGAAACGGCATAAGAACATTCGACCTACAAGATGTAGACGCCGCCCTCGATTCGATCTTCTTGCGATTCTCCATCCTAGTCAAGTATGTCATAATGTTCCAGATCTGTGCAGCCCTGAAACTTCAACCGCAAAAGCTTCTGAAGAGCTTGGAGTGGACCGTTCAGGAGCTCAGATCCTCATGTTGGTAACAGTCGCGTGCGATCTTAAACCTGCCTAGTTGACCCCTGAAACCTAGTTCCGAACCAGAATACGTGTATACTGTACAGAGAGCTTACGTTGATTAGAATCGGGCAGGGGGGTTCAAGGCCTTCTTCACGGCGCTCCTGTCCCTTAACAGGTAATGTGTTGAGTGCCTCGTCTTGATGTTGACCTTGCTGATGCCCTCAATCACGAGCCTCATCAGTTTCGTGGGATGAACCTCAACGTCACTCCACTGCCAGCCCCGGTAGTTCGTCTCCCCTTCTCCCGATTCCTCATGAACTACGGCGAGTCTCAGAGTCTTCTGGTGCTCCGGGAACCGGTCCAAGAAAACTCGCACCTTCTCCTCCTCTGCACCATCGTCCAGAAGAAGAACCGATGCGACATATTGTGTCAGTATTTCTTTTCCCTTGATGGAAGACTTAGCCGCTATCTCGATATTTGAATAGTAGAACTACAACCGGGTGCATTTGTACGAACTAACGCCGGCGGTCAGACCTTTTCCGAATCTATTAGGAAAAAACGCTTATACGGACTTCTCGATTTATTCTCGTCTTGTCCAAGATGGCAGAGATCACTATGACTCGCGCTCCATCCTCCAAGTCTGTCGTCAGAAGCCTTCGACTAGACGAGGATATTGACAAGTCCCTCCACAAGCTCGCCTTAGAGGAAGGAATCAGCGTCAACTCTCTAGTCAATAGAGCGCTTCGAAGATATGTTGTCTGGGACGTTAACTCTTCCCGGTTCGGCGGCGTCACATTAGCCGGTGCCAGTCTCACGAGAATCATGAACTACCTCTCGGATGACGAGGTTCGAGAGTACGCCCGGTGGGTTGCCGAGAATTCGGTCAGAGACTTCGTCACATTCTTCTTTGGAGACGTCACTCTTCACACGCTTCTGGGAGGGCTGAAGCTTCTTGCTGACTACGGTGGCCACTTCGTGTACGAAGAATCGACGACTGGCCGCGTCAGAACTGTCGTCTTGAAACATGGGAGAGGAACGAAATGGTCTATCCACTATGGAGAATGGGTGAGCCTAGCAGTCGAGAAACTTCTCGGGTTGAAGGTCGAGACAGAGAAGACGGAAAACCAGGTTATTTTCCGGTTTCCTGTGGATATTGACAAGGAGCGGGGAAGATTGGGCACGAGTCCTCGGAGTCGCTAATCAACTATTGTGGAAAAGAAGCCGTGACAGCATGTTCTGCTAACTAGCTTACGACCCTGACCTGACATGTGTGCGCTGCGGGATTGTAAATCCGGAGATCCTCACATAGTTTCCGAACAAGCTGTTTAGCGTCTTCAGCGGAACCTGCTTCAACGCTCATCCGCAGTAGCTTGCCAGCTCGAACGTTTGTCACTTGGGAGTAGCCTCCCTTCAAAATCAGATTGTGATGGATGGTCTCTCCTTCAGGATCCCGAGCCAGGGGCTTGTTCTCAACGACAACTTCTACCGTGAAATTTGCAGGCGACATTGCGAAAGATTCGTTCTAGAGCCACCCTTAAGCTCTTTTTCGGTACTAGCCGAGACGCGTACGAAGAGTTGACATTCTAGCTAGAACGGGATGAGGCGATCTGAGTCTCATGAACAAAATCCTCTCATCGAGAGAATTCCTAGTAGACTCCGAGATTAGTCGAGCCGAATCCTTACCTGCTTCTGCGTTTGTGGACCCGGAATTTCTCGAACTAGAACTTGGAACGGTCTTTGCTCACACATGGCTGCTAGCACCACCAGAGGGTAATTTCCAAAAAGGTCTAGCCACTCTCACAGACTCCCTACGAAAACCCGGTTCTAGAGTCCCATTCAATCTTCTAGGAAAACCTCTCTTCCTCCTCCGAGGCCAACAGGGTAAGCTGAACTGCTTTCCCAACGTCTGCACTCACGCTTGGCATCCTCTCGTTGAATCGTCGAGTGATGGAGGGGCGATAATCTGTCCGCAACACGGACGCCAATTTGACAACGAAGGAAAGTTTCTTGCGCAGGCAGGGTTTGAAAAGATGGAAGGCTTTCCGCGGGAGTCAGACCATTTGAGAGGTGTTCACGTTGAAGAATGGGGCCAATGGATCTTCGTCTCTACCCGCGAGCCGCTGGCACCATTCCTCAGGTTCATGGAGAACGTCCAGCAATCCATACCTGGAATCAAACTTGATTCGCTGAGAAGGCAAAATGTTGAGGGCAAAGTTCGAGAGGTTGAGGGAAACTGGAAACAGCAAGCTTGGAATTACATGGACAACTTCCACATCAGATTCGTCCACAAGGGACCTGACGGACTAGCCCGCGCGATAGACCTGTCTTCCTACCGGACTGAGCTTTACAAGCTTAGCGCTCTGCAGTGGGCGTATGCAAGAGACGAGCAGAACGGTTTCGACCCTCGACTTCTAGCCGACAGGTTTCGAGACCCGAAGAACCCCTCGAAGCGAGTGTTTGCTTTGTGGTGGTTCATCTTCCCGAACATGACGCTGAACTTCTATCCGTGGGGCCTGTCAGTCAACGCGTACATGCCTCCTATTCCCGGGAAGCCTGACAAAACGCTCTTTCTATGGTTTCAGTATACCCTAGACAAGGAAAAATTCCAACGTCGAAACAGCACCTGGCTCAGCGAACAAGTCGATTCTGAGGACATTGAAGCGATCAGCCTCGTGAGCACCGGGGCAAAATCGGGTTTCGCTACTCGCGGACGGTTTGCCCCAGATGAAGAAGCAGGACCTCACTTGTTCCACAGACTCGTGTACGAGATTGTTTTCGAGAAGAAGAAAATTAGTAGGCTATTGGGAGCCTAGATTTTGCCTGGCGAATTCTTGCCACGCGCCCATTCGAAGAGATTGGGAGAACTCGACGTTTCAAACTGGAAGGATCTGGGGATAAGGACTAACGCTTCACGGATTGACCCTGCCATACGCGAGATCGTTTCTTTATTGAACGATAAGGGATACAAGACGTTCTCGTCTTGCAGTGGAGGTCACAGAGCGAATCTCCGTCGAAGATACGATCGGCATGAGAGCGGCTACATTGCCTTCTCCCCGCCCTCAAGGATCCCTTTCGACATCTACCTAGCGCTTCGGAGCAGGAATCACAACTTTATGTTCGAAGCGGAAGCGGTCATACATGATGGAAACGGGGATAGAAGAGAAACAGTGTACACGCAACTGGATTGGCAGCTAGTGGATGAACGGAAACACCTACTGGAGTACTACGAGAAACTCTTCCTCGAAGTGAAACGAATCATCGAACGCCTACCCAGACGACGGGCTGACCACAAAGAAGTCTTGACCGGCCTATTGGGAAAGCCTCACGTAACAATAGGATCAAAAATCGTAAACGGCCAGATCAAACGCTTCGCCCGTTAGACGTTAATAGTTCTCAAGACTTCGAAACCATTGCCCAAATGGTCATTAAAAGACCCCCGCAAAGGTAGGATGATCGAATGCACGGTTCTCCTTGCAGAGAATCCGGTGCGAAGAACGAAAGAAAAAAGGGAGATTGGTCTTGGAACTAAATCGTATGTTTATTGTTTGAATAGTGGTGTCGGTGCGAGAAGTGTCTCGCTGTGGGCGATGCCTTGTAGAGTAGGGAACTTCTCGAAAGCGGATTTGACGATCTCATCAGAAGTCCTTGCCTGCCAGAGTGCTACGATGTCGAACTGGCCTGGTGTTGTCCATGCCTCGATGAGGCCTGGGAAGCTCTTGAGCTGGTTGACGAATGTCTGGAATGGAGTGGTGACGTTGAAGAGGCTGATGCCGAGTGGCATCTGGTTCTGGAAGTGGGCGCCGTTGATGCCGTTGAAACCGAAGAGTGTCTGAGTAGTCTGGATGCCTTTTACTTGGCGGATCTGGCTGACGAGTTGTACGATTTGTTCTGGGGTGTTCTGTTTTAGTCGTAGCGCTAGGTCGAAGCGTCCGGTGACTGGTGCGATGAGGTCGATGTTTGGGTTGTTCTTTAGCTCCTCGACCACGTTCTTCGTCATGCCGTGATTGACGGTTGCGAAGACGTAGGCGGGATAGTTTGTGTTTTGCATAGATATCATCTTATTGCAATAGAGTAATGAATATTACTTTCTATATAAACCCTCTAGTCCACGACTCGTAGATATTACAGTCCGGAACCCGATCACGGATCACGAGTGCCCCACACTGACCCGTAAGAACAGAGCGATTGCAGAAGCATTACTCCAGATCATGTACAAGGACAACCCCGACCTCAGTGCACCTGCCTTCAAACGCCCGGTGCAAGCCGGAAATCGCGCCTACTTCACTGAACTGCATCATTGGAACAGCGTCAACATCATCTACGCCTTCCTCAGCCACGCAGACATCCCGATAGTCGTCAACGAAGCCAGCGGACATGCAACCTTCGGCGCATTGCGATCCTAGGTCGCACAGAAAGAACCCCGGCCAGAAAAAATAGCCGCAACCGGAAATCCTGATAATCACCAAGAGTAATGCGAACGTAAGTCCCATGGACAATCCGGACCGTTCGCTATCACCTGTTGACAAAGCAGCCGAAAGCTTTCGCTATTATGCTAGCACGGTCTACCCGGGTCGCTCCCCACTCTACGTCAGCCTCGCAATGAGGGTTGCTGAGGATCCGGAGATTCTAACGATAGCCTCAAGGGCTTGGGAGAAAGACGCTCTACCAAATCTGTTCTTCTCTGCCGTCCATTTTCTTCTACTCAAAGGTGAACATCATCAGCTAGCCGCGTTCTACCCCAGTCTCAACAATAACTCCAAGCACTACGACCTTGTTTATCCCTATTTTCGCAGCTTCGTCCTTGAACACAAGAACGAGATCGACAGGATAATCACCACCCGCTTTGTTCAGACGAACGAGGTGGGACGCTGTGCAATCCTGGTCCCGTCCTTCGAACTCGTAGCCCGCCAGGCGAAAAATCGGCCATTGGCTCTAATCGAGATTGGCTCCAGCGCGGGTCTAACATTGCTCTGGGACCGCTACCACTATCAATACAACAAAACCCTGCAATGTGGGGACCCCGACTCCCCTGTACAAGTCGAGTGCCTATTACGTGGAGAAAAACGTCCTCCAGTTCCGAATCGTTTTCCGGAAATCGCTTCACGGCTCGGGGTGGACCTTCATCCCGTTGACATTAACGATCCCGAGAATGTTCAGTGGCTTCGGGCTTTGGTGTGGCCTGAGCACCAGAAAAGGGCCGATCAACTCGAACTCGCCATCCGAGTGGCGAGACATGCCCCTCCACAAATCGTTCGTGGAGATGCCTTGGAGCTTCTTCCTAGCCTCATCAAACGTGTCCGAGACGACTCCCAGTTGTGCATCTTTCACTCGTTTACTCTCTCCCTCGCAAACGGCAAGCCAAGAGAGAGACTGGAGCTGATCCTGGCAAAAGCGTCCCAGAAGAGACACCTGTTTCACATCAGTTTGGAATGGCCAAGAAAATCAGAAACCCCTCTCCTCAGCCTCGCATCACTAAGCAATGGAGAAAGTACAGAGAAGGTCTTGGCCAGGTGCAACGCACATGGTGAATGGCTAGAATGGCTCAGTGATCCCGGCTAACGCTGCCGGTGAATTCCGAGAAAACTCGACCGAGGTCATGCAAAATTGACCTGCAGATACGTGCTCGCATGGAGGGATTTCAAATTCCATGACGACATGCTGACCCAGCTTCGAGGATAGTAGCGATCTTAGTCGTTCTGGATTCCCGCTGTGCAGGTACTTTATTTCGCGGTCCCGAGTGACGTGTCTCTTAATGCTCAGGCTCTTTGTGATGGAATGTTGACCTCTAATGCGCGAGACTGTGTTTGACGAGTCGTACAATGTACGAGAAGTATTGGATGATGTTATCGAGAGGGTTGCTCTTAGAGAGAAGCTCTTGGGTACTGCCAAACAGTTTGCTGAGAAGAAGAGAGAAGAGAAATTCACCCTCGCTATTCGGCAGTTCGAGGCTCTCATGGTCGACTTTCTCCGTCTCTACCAGCCTATTCTCGAACGGCTCCGCAGCTATCGAGAAGCTATGCAGAAGGAGATCACTAGTCTAAGATCGTCTCTCGCCACGGTTAACGGAATGCTTGAGGTTTCAAAGGGTATAGAAGGACTCGCGCCACGAGTGCAACAACTGGAAGCGGACGGTCAAGAGCTTGACGGGAGGATTAATGAGAAGATGAAAATGGCGAACAAGATCGACGACCTGTTCAACAGAGTGCGACCCTTCCAGACCGGAGCGCAAGGACAAATGGGCCGTGACTCGTTGTCCGATGTTCTCTCCGGAATGCCGAAGGACCTCTTCCCAGATACACCTGAGCCTGCGAAAGAAGTTACTAGGAAAGCCGGGTCGCGCTAGGTAGAAACCGTTAGATTATTTCCCGTTCTCTGTTGAGGCCGGTTACACTAGTCCATTATCCGGCCGACATTCCATACGACAAACGACAAGACCTTTGGCGACGAGACGACCGGTCCATTCAGCGAGAGCAGTACACTCGATAATGGACGAAGATCTACAGGTCGCTACTCACAAGAGCATCATCAAGACCCTTGGACGACAGTACACGGATGCCGCGCAGTTTTTCGTCGAGCTTGTTGTCAATTCGTGGATGTGGGGGGAAGCAACAAGGGTCGAGATCAAGATCTCAGA
>Ga0137396_10001586_pt1 | contig 12068 bp, 8 predicted proteins | sample czc16metaG_FD_108284 | JGI IMG/M metagenome (GOLD analysis project Ga0137396, IMG submission 108284) | Vadose zone soil microbial communities from Angelo Coast Range Reserve, California, USA - czcobulk3.16 metaG | ecosystem: Environmental > Terrestrial > Soil > Vadose zone | place: USA...
CCCAAATTCTGCAGCGCGTCTCGAAGTACAGTTCTGCCGTGCCACTGCGACGCATAGCGCTGCTGACGCTCCTGGCCTTCGGCTGTGCCACCGTGCGCGTTCCGGTGACGGCGTCGGAGGAGCCCGCCGACAACGCCGGGGCGATCGCGCCGCCGATCGTCGAGTTGTGGATCGAGAGCTCCGAGCAGGTTCCGGCCGAGCTGGCGGCGAGCACGGAGGCTCGGACGCGCTCCGCATTGGCTGCGGCGCTTTCCGCTCGCGAGATCCCCTCCGATGCGGCGGGCGCGACCGACGCCGTGCTGTTCACCCGCGAGCGGGCCGTGGCGGTCACGGAAGCGCGCCACAGCCAGCAGAACTGGGCGAAGGTCGGCATCGTGGTTGGAATCGTGGTGGTGGTCGCGGCAGTGGTGATCCTGGCGGTGAGCGGGAGCAAGGGATCCTCGTCCAATGCCAAGGCCCCGAAAACGCCGGTTCCGAAGGCCGCGCCGGCGGCTGTGAAGCCGCGCGCGATTCCCGTCCCTCCATCACCGGCAGTGCTCCCGCAGATCGCACGGACAACGCCGCTGCCGCGGTACTACGGTCGCTCGCCGTTCTTCGTCGGCTTCTATTTCGACATCTGGATCCCCCCGCGTCCTCTGGTGCTCGCGCCGGAGCCGGTGCAAGAGCCCTGGTACGCGCCGGAGCCGCCTCCGCCGCTCGCCGGGGAATCCGGCGACGAAGTCGCCATGGTCGCCGGGCCGCCGCCGCCGGAGCCCGATCCGGTCACCGCCGTCGCCCTGCAGCTCCCGCCGCTCGCGGATGCGGTGACATTTTCGATGCACGACCGTGGATTCTTCGCCGGCCCGCAGACCGCCATCCAGCTCGATCTGCTCGATCGCGCCACCGGACAGCTCCTCTGGTCGAAGGCCGTGAGCGCGGAGGCGGATCCCGCGGACGCGAAGGCGATGGCGAAGCTGGTGGACCACGCGCTCGCGGGCCAGCCCTGGGCGCGCCGCTCCCGCTGAGCAGCCGGGCAAGCCCAGCCGGCGGCATTTTTCATCGACCCGGGCAGTGCGGGCTTGACAAGCGGCGATTGGTCTGATGATCAGACCCACGAAAGGTCAGACCAATGCCGCCCACCCCGGACTCTTCCAGCGCCCACCGGTTCGAGACCGTCCGCAAGGTCCGCCGCTACGAGCAGGTGGCGGACCAGATCCGGCGGCTGATCTCGCAGGGGAGGCTCAAGCCCGGCGACCTGCTCCCGCCCGAGCGGGACCTGGCGGTGAAGCTCGGAGTCGGCCGCAGCTCCGTCCGCGATGCCGTCCGCACCCTCGAGGTGATGGGCATCCTCGAGCCGCGGCAGGGCCATGGCACCGTCGTGCGCGATCTCTCGACCGACGCCCTGGTGGTGCCGCTCGCCAGCGTCCTCACCCGCAAGCGGGAGATGGTGGCCGAGTTGCTGGACGTGCGCCGGATCCTGGAGCCCGCCCTGGCGGCGCGCGCGGCGCGCAATGCGAGCGACGACGAGATCGCGGAGCTGGAGGAGATCCTCCGCCGCCAGGAGCAGAAGCTGCAGCGCGGCGAGCCTGCCATCGAGGAGGACTCGCAGTTCCATTACGCGCTGGCGCTCGCTGCCCGCAACAGCGTCCTGCAGCGGGTGCTCGACGTGCTGATGGACTTGCTCCGCGAGAGCCGCACCCGCTCGTTGCAGGTGCCGGGGCGGCTCGAGCGGTCCTACGCCGGGCACCGCCGCATCCTGCGGGCCGTCAAGCGCCGCGATGCCAAGGCGGCGGAGAAGGCAGTGAAACAGCACCTGAGCGAGATCGAGGCAATCCTGATGCGTCAGCTCTGACGGAGGTGGAGATGGGCCGTCTTTTCGCAGTCGAGATCGTCTACCGGGGGATCTTCCAGAAGAAGCTTGCCGCCAACATCAGCCGCGCCATCGTGCTCGCGGCGCACAAGGAGGGAAAGCCGGGCATCTCCTTCGGCCGGTACGGCGACAGCCCCGAGCGCAACGGCATCCCCGCCAAGTACTTTGCCATCGTGGCGACCGACGAGACCACCCTGGAGGAGGGAAAGGCAAAGTACGAGCCGAAGGAGGTGGACATCAGCATCTGCGTCGATGACACCCTCTTCAAAGGCGTGGAGTCCTGGGCCTGGTACGGCCTGCAGCCCATCAACAAGCTGCTCAAGCCCGGCGGGACGCTGATCGTCACCTCGCTCAAGGAGGCGGACCAGCTGATCCCGCTCGCCCACCGCAAGGAGACGCCCTACAAGCTTGCGGTCCTCAAGGGCACGCCCAGCTTCTCCGGGCTCTGGGTCTACAAGGACGATCACACCGACGTGCGCATCCTCGGCGCGATGGCCCGGGTGCTTCCCGAGCTGTTCAGCCTCGGCTCGGTGCAGGAGACCATCCGCGATGAATGGAAGAACGAGCTGAAGGCCACCTCCGCGCTGCGGGCCTTCGAGCGCGTCACCACGGTCACGGTGACCCCCGACCAAGGCAACCCGCAGGAACCCTACAAGTTCGAGATGCCGAAATGGACCGAGATGCGCGAGGGAATCGCCATCCCGGGAATCCCCCTCGGTGGCCAGATGAAGGACCCGGTCACCGGCGAAGAGGGCGGCTGGCGTCCGGGCCGCAACGCCACCTTCAAGAAGTGGGCGACGCGCACCATGCGCCCCGTGGTCGACTTCGACAAATGCATCAAGTGCACGCTCTGCTGGCTGCAGTGTCCGGACAGCGTCTTCGACGTCACCCCCGAGGGGCTCTATGACGCAAACCTCGAGGCTTGCTGCGGCTGCGGCGTCTGCGAGGCCGTCTGCCCGGTCACGGCCTGCGTCACCATGGTGAACGAAACGCAGTTCACCGACAACGCCAGTCAATGGGAGGCGTGGCGCACCGACAAGCCCGCCTACGAAGCGCACCTCGCCGAGTGGATCAAGGATCGCCCGGAGCGGTCCCACGGGTTCCGTTTCCGCGGCCAGTACCAGCAGGAGCTTCCCAACGAGTTCGCCCGGCAGGGCTGAGAGAGGGCTGACATGGCTGAGGTGATCGCTCATACCCCCGAACAGAAGCCGGTAACGGACAAGACGTCGCTCATCACCGGCAGCGAGGCCATCGCGGTGGCCTGCAAGCTGGCGGACGTCGACGTCATCACCGGATACCCGATCCGGCCCTACGACACGGTGATGCAGTACATCGCCAAGCTCGTCTCCAACGGCGAGATGGACTGCGAGTACATCATTGCCGAAGGCGAGCACTCACAGTTCGAGATCGTCAAGCACGCCAGCGCCTGCGGTGCGCGCGTCTTCTGCGGCTCCTCGGGCGTGGGCTGGATGTACGCGATGGAGGCCCTCACCGTCACGCCGGCCTTGCGCATCCCGATGGTGGCGATGGTCGGCAACCGGGCGCTCGACGATCCGGGCGCCTTCGGGGTGGAACACAATGACGCCCTCGCCGTCCGCGACCTGGGCTGGCAGCTGGTCTGGGTGGACAACGCGCAGGAAGCGTTGGACACGGCGCTGATCGCCTTCAAGGTAGCCGAGGACCGCCGCGTCTTCCTCCCCTGCGCGATTTCCTGTGATGGCGCCTTCCTCACCCACTCGCAGGCGATCGTGAAGATCCCCTCGCAGGAGAAGGTCGACCAGTTCCTGCCCAGGTACGATCGCGGCGACCTGCTCCTGCACCCGGACAACCCCATCACCGTCGCGCCGCAGGCCAACGAGGACTGGCTGATGGAGATCCGCCGCCAGACCGCAGCGGGCATGGAACGGTCGCCCGGCGTCATCCGCGAAGCCTACGCGCAGTTCGCCAAGGTCTTCGGGCGCGACTACGGCAACCCGTTCTTCGAGGAGTACATGACCGACGACGCAGAGGTGGTGATCGTCGGAATGGGCACCTTGTCGAATCCGGTGCGCGTCGCCATCCGCGAGATGAGGAAGGAAGGCAAGAAGGTCGGCTTCGTCCGCGTCCGCTGGTTCCGACCCTTCGCCGCCGAAGAGCTGGCGAAGTCGCTGTCGCGGTTCAAGGCGGTGGGAATCATCGATCGCGACTTCTCGCTCGGCTCTCCGCACTCGAGCGGCGTGCTGGCGACGGAAGTGCGTGCCGCGCTGTATCCGGTGGCGAACCGGCCGCCGCTGCTCGCATTCATCTGCGGCTTGGGCGGCCGCGAGGTGACGCTCCCCGACGTGAAGAACATGACCGACAAAGTCTACGCCGCCGCGGCCGGCAAGCCGCAGCCTTTGACGCAGTGGATCGGCCTGCGGGAGTAACGGGAGAAACCATGGCCATCAATGAGCGCGAGCTTGCGGATCTCGTCAACCTCCGACCCACCCAGCACCTTGACGCCTTCAAAGGCGTGAAGAAGCTGCCGGTCCAGGAGTACTTCACCTCCGGGCACCGCACCTGTCAGGGCTGCGAATCGGCGCTGGTGATGAAGATGATGGTGAAAGCGGCGGGCCCGCGCACCATCGTGCTCGGCAGTACCGGCTGCATGTACGTCGCCAACACCACCTACTACAGCACTGCGTGGGTGGTGCCCTGGATGCACACGCAGCTCGGCTCGTCGGGCTCCGCTGCGCTGGGAACGGCCGCGGCGCTGAAGGCGCTCATGCGCAAGGGCAAGATGAAGGACGAGCCCATCAACGTCATCGCCTTCTGCGGCGACGGCGGCGGCGCGGACATGGGCCTCTCCGCCATCTCCGCCACGCTCACGCACCCGGACTACAACTGCCTGATCCTCATGTACGACAACGAGTCGTACGCCAACACGGACATCCAGCTCAGCGGCTCGACTCCCTGGGGCGCGCACACGACGTTCAGCCCGCCGGGAACCAAGAAGCGCATCATGCATCACCGCTGGAAGAAGAACATGGCGGGCATGATGGCCGCGGGGCACCCCGAGTGCCGCTACGTCGCCACGGTCGACATGTCATATCCCGTGCTGGCGATGAACTCGGTGCGCAAGGCGCTGTCCATCGGCGGGCCTACCTTCATCCACTCGCTCGATCCCTGCCCGAAGGGCTGGGACTACGACCCGATGCAGTCGCACGAGCTGGGCGAGCTGGCGGTGCTCACCGGCGTATGGCCACTCTACGAGGTGGAGAAGGGCGTCCTGCGCCTGATCGGGAAGACGCGCGACATCGCCGACGGACGCCTCAAGCGCGTTCCGGTGCGCGACTACCTCAACCGGCAGGGCCGTTTCGCGCACTTCACCGAAGACGACATCGCGTACTTCCAATCGAAAGTGGATGAGATGTGGGATCACTGGCTCGTCCCCGGGGTGATTCCATTCCGCAAACAACTCGAGGAGGATCGGCCGCCCGCATAGACGGCCGGTTCCACAGATGGGGGTAGCCATGGCGCAGACGTCAGAGCCCGGACGGGCGACCGGCGGTAGCCTGCTTTCCAACCGCTGGCTGATCCTGTTCTTCAGCGTGCTCAGCATGGTGGCGGTGGCGAACTTCCAGTACGGCTGGACGCTGTTCGTGCCCCCGCTGCAGAAGGCGCTCCACGCGGACCAGGCGGCAGTGCAGGTCACGTTCACCGTGTTCGTGCTGCTCGAAACCTGGCTCGTTCCGTTCGAGGGATGGCTGGTCGACAAGTTCGGTCCGCGCCTCCTCGTCATCGCGGGTGGCATCCTCGCGGGGCTCGGATGGGTTGGAGCAGGAAACGCGCAGACGCTGACGCAGCTCTACCTCGCGTACGCCGTGGCGGGCATCGGCGCCGGCGTCGTGTACGGCACCGCCATCGGCAGCGCTCTCAAGTGGTTCCCGGACCACCGCGGTCTCGCGGCCGGGCTCACTGCCGCGGGTTTCGGCGCAGGATCGGCGCTCACCGTGGCGCCGATCGCAAACCTGATCCAGAGCGCCGGCTATCAAACCGCGTTCATCAATTGGGGCCTGATCCAGGGCTCGGTGGTCGTGGTCGCGGCGATGTTCCTGAAGTCGCCCCCGGCGGGCTGGCTGCCACATACCTGGAAGACCTCGCCGAGGGGCGAGACGGTGAAGCAACGCCAGTCCACCATCGAGTTCACCTCATGGCAGATGGCCTCGACGCCGCAATTCTGGGTGATGTACGCGATCATGACCCTGGTGGCGACCGGCGGCTTGATGGCGACCGCGCAGCTCAACCCGATGGCCGTGGACTTCAAGGTCGACAAGATCCCGGTGCACTTCCTCTTTCTCACCATGCCCGCGCTGCAATTCGCGCTCTCGGCGGATCGGGTGCTGAACGGGATCTGCCGTCCGATCTGGGGCTGGATCTCCGATCACATCGGCCGCGAGCGCACGATGACCATCGCCTTCACGCTGGAAGCGCTCGCCATCTTCCTGCTCATCAAGTTCGCCTCCGACCCGAAGCTGTTCGTGGTCTTCAGCGCCTTCACCTTCTTCGGCTGGGGCGAGATCTACTCGCTCATGCCCGCCATCTGCGGCGACTTCTTCGGCCGCAAGCACGCGACGCAGAACTACGGCTTCCTCTACACGGCGAAGGGCACCGCCTCCGTGCTGGTGCCGATCGGGAGCGCGCTCGCGGCGGGCAAGGCATTCGACTTCCGCGCAGACATCCTGCTTGCGATCGGCGGGGCACTGGCCGTGTTCGCGCACTTCATTGCCCCTACGGTCCTGCGGCTGAACCTGACCCGCAAGATGCACGACACGCTCTTCTACGTCGGTCTCTTCATCGTCGCTTATGGCATCTTCCTCACCGTGGTGCCTGCCGCGTGGACCCCCTTCGGGGCGAAGTTCACCTTGCCGCGGATCGGATGGGCCGGCGTGTTCGCGATTGCCATCGTGTTCGACCTGTCGGCGGCGGCGATCTCGTTCCTCGTGCTCCGGCGGATGAGGGTGCCGGCAGTGCCCTCCGCGACGGAGCCCGCGCCCGAGGCGAAGCCGGCCGCCGTGGCCGCCCACTGAGCTCGAGGTCGTCAGAGCAGGAAGACCCAGGTCAGCACGACGAAGAGCGGAATCAGGATCGGCGCGCTGTACCCGATGTAGCCGAAGAATCCCGGCATCCGGACGCCGCTCTGCTCGGCGATCGCCTTCACCATGAAGTTGGGGCCGTTTCCGATGTACGTGTTCGCGCCCATGAGCACTGACCCCATGCTGATGGCCGTCAAGAGAGTGGCGCCTCGCTCGGTGTGGAGGAGTTGGGCCAGGTTTGCTGCGTCCGTCCCCGCCGCTCCGCTCGCCGCCGAGGAGAAGGCGAGATAGGTCGGCGCGTTGTCGAGCAGCGAGGAAAGGACGCCGCTCGCCCAGAAGTAGTGCCAGGGATGCTGCGGCTGGAGCTCGCCGCCGCGAGCATTGAGGATGGCGAGCACGGGGATCATGGTCGCGAAGAGGCCGGCGAACAGAGCGGCAACCTCGATGATCGGAGACCAGCTGAAGCCGTTCTCGGCGCGCAGCGCCTTGGGCGTGGTCACCCAGGAGAGGAGGATCATGAGGACGATCCCGGCAACCTGGGCAACGCGCGGCAGCGCCAGCGTCGCCGACGCCAGCAGCACGCAGATGACTCCTGCGAGAAAGAGGAAGTTGTGCTTTCCGGCAACGCTGATCGGCACCCGGCGCTCGACGGAGATCCGGTCGAGGTCGCCTGGCCGCGCGAGATGCTCGGCGCGGAAGATCGTCGAGTCGACGATGTAGAAGAGGACCAGCAGGACGCCGTTCGCGAGCAGCCAGGCAGGCCAGAGCCGCAGCGTCCAGGTGAACGGAACGCCGCGGAGGAAACCGAGGAAGAGCGGTGGATCGCCGATGGGCGTAAGCAGGCCACCCGCGTTGGCGACGACGAAGATGAAGAAGACGAAGACGTGCCCCGTGCGCCAGCGCACCGAGTTTGCGCGCAGGAGCGGCCGGACGAGGAGCATCGACGCTCCCGTCGTGCCGATGATCGAAGCGAGGACGGCGCCGATGCCGAGCAGCACCGTGTTCATACCGGGAGTGCCGGCAAGCGTCCCGCGCACCACGATGCCGCCGGAGATGACGAACAATGCGCCGAGCAGGACGATGAACGCCAGGTACTCGCCCGCGGCATGCACCACGGCTCCGGAATCGAGCATCGCCGTCCAGATCAACACCGGAGCGCCGAGGACGATGCTGAGGAGCGCCTTGTTGTGGTTGTGCTCCCAGATCCTGCCCGCCACGAGTGGCAGAACGGCGATGCCGATCAGCATGATGGCGAAAGGAGCGACGCTCCAGAGCGGGAAGAGGTGCCCCAGCTGCCGAGCGGCGGCGGCCGCCGCGGGCAAGACGTGCATCGGGCCAACGTAGGCAGGTCGTAGCGCGTGGTCAAAGCGTTTTGCGCGGACGTCATCGGACGTTCTTTCGTGCCCGCCGCGCTGATAGGGTGGCGCCATGATGCCGATTCTCCTCGCGGTGCTGCTCGGCGCGGTGCCTGCGGACCTGGTGCCTCCCTCGCCTCCGCCTGCCGCCGCGAGCGGCGCGTCCGGGTCCATCGATCCGGCGGCTGCAACGCGCGCGTACCTCGCTCAGGTTCCCGCCGAGCAGCGCGCCCGCTCGGACGCGTACTTCGAAGGTGGATACTGGCTGCAACTGTGGACGTTCCTCTGGACCGCCGCGGTCTTCATCCTGCTTCTGCAGACCGGCGTCTCCGCGCGCATGCGCGATCTGGCGGAGCGCGCCACGCGCGTGCCCGCGCTGCAGACGGCCTTGTACTGGACGCAATTCGTCATCGCGGCCGCGATCCTGTCGTTGCCGCTCACCGTCTACCGTGACCATTTCCGCGAGCACCGGTATGGCTTGTCCAACCTGACGTTCGCGGGATTCATCGGCGAGGAGCTGAAGGGGCTGGCCGTCAACATCGTGTTCGGCGGTTTCGCGGCGATGGCGCTGTACGCGGTGGTCCGGCGCCTCACGCGGACCTGGTGGATCTGGGGCGCCGTGGTGAGCATCGGGTTCGTGGCCTTCGGCACGCTCGTCGCGCCGGTGCTGATCGTGCCGCTGTTCAACAACCCGAAGAAGCTCCAGGACCCGCGCGTGGTCGCGCCCATCCTCTCGCTGGCGCGGGCCAACGGGATCGAGGCCGGCGAGGTCTGGGAGATCGACGCGTCCAAACAGTCGAAGCGCGTGAGCGCGAACGTCACCGGGCTCTTCGGGACCGAGCGCATCACGCTCAACGACAATCTCCTGAACCGCGCGTCGCTGCCGGAGATCGAGGCCGTGATGGGCCACGAGATGGGGCACTACGTACTCAATCACATCCAGAAGGCGCTGATGGAGCTTGCGATCATCATCGTCGCCGGGTTCGCGCTGGTGGCGCGCCTCTTCGAACGGCTCCGGAGCCGCACCCAGGCGCGCTGGGGCGTCCGGGTCATCGGCGACGTCGCTGGCCTGCCGCTGGCCGCGCTGCTCTTCTCCACGTACCTGTTCCTGCTCACGCCGGTGTTGAACTCGATCATCCGGGTGCAGGAGTACGAGGCCGACGTCTTCGGGCTGAACGCGGCGGGCAAGCCGGACGGTTTCGCGCAGTCGGCGCTCAAGCTGGCGGAGTATCGGAAGCTCGATCCGGGACCACTCGAGGAGATCGTCTTCTACGACCACCCAAGCGGGCGGACGCGCATCTTCACGGCGATGCGGTGGAAGGCGGAGCACCCTGAGACCTGGACCACGTCCGGCGCCACCAAGTAGGGCGGCGTCGCAGGGTGGCCAGGAGTCCGAGGAGGAGCATCGTGTCCCAGCTGGCGTCGGCCGCGGAGCATCCGCAGCCAGTGCCGGTCTGCGCCCGCACCGCGAGCGCCTCGGCGGGCCAGGAGACTTCCGCGGGAGGAGAGTCGACCGCGCGAAGGCGGATCAGCGCGCTGTGCGACACCGATGCAGCATCGGCCTTGACGGCGATGGTGGTGTTGGCGGGCGCCGATCCCGCGATGCTGGAGACCGTCAGATAAGCGCTCTCGCCAGCGACTATCTGTGGCGGCTCGAACCTGAGGCTCAGGTCCCGCCGCCGCACCGAGGCCGAGAACGTGATCGTCTCGGGCGTTCCGAAGAGCTGCCGGGTGTCGATGCGGACGCGGGTGCTCCCGCCTTCGGAGACGGATGCTTCGGCGCGGTCGGGTTTCAGCGCGAAGTCGGCGTCCACCACATCGAGGACGCCGGCAGCGGAGGCGGTGACACCCTCCGCGGTCGCGCGGATCAGGTAGCCTTGGCCGCGCCCTGTCTGCGCATCGGACGCCGCGATCAGCGTCAGCGTCGCCGGCTGTCCGGGAGCGACCGACGTCGGGTCGATTCTCGCCGTCACTCCGGCTGGCAGCTCCGCGCAGGACAAGGAGAGGATTTTCGATCCCGCCGAGGGCAGCAGGGCGGTGGTATTGAGGCCGATCGCCACCGTCCGGCCGCGCCCGATGGCCGCGTTTCCATCCGCGGGCCAGACGGCGTAATCCGCGGACGAGAGGCAGCCCGGGAGCTGGAAGCTGAAGATGCGCGTGCGCCAGTTGTAGACGCCGTCAGCCGGGATGTACTGGTTCGTGTACCAGAAGGTGCATTCGTCGGCGGGATCCACGGACATGCTGCTGTAGTCGCCCCAGCGGAGCGAGGACGCCTGCGATCCCGCGCTGCTGGCGGCGATGGCCTCGCCCTGGCCCATGTCGCCGGGCGCGTCGGAGGCCGCATGGCCGGTGTAGCCGATCGCCGGCCGCAGGTCCCTGCTGGAGATGCTGAAGCCGAGGCCGATGTTGCCGGCGCGGTCGATCGCGGCGCTTCCCATCCAGCGGTACGCATCGTCCGGCGCGTACGTTCCTTGCTGGTAGAGCACGGGCACGCCGCCCGGGTCCCGGATCTCGTACCAGCGCACGCCGACGACGTTGCGCACCGCCACCGAATGGTTCACCACCAGTGTCTGCCGGCCGCCGAGGTTGCGGTATGCCGCCCGGAACATCATGCGGTCCGCAAGCGAGTCGAGAGCCGGTGCGCCGGTGCCCGCTTGGGGAATGCAAGCGCCGCTGCGGACCTCGGAGCAGGCTTCCGCGAACGGCGCGGCCTCCAGCATCGCCGGCTCGACGAAGCTGTGCAGCGGGTCGCCCCAATCGGCGTGGAAGCGATAGAGCGCTAGGCTGTCGCCGATGAACCCGACCGCGGTATTCGGTTCTCCCTCGGGAGGGGGGAGCGAGCCATCCAGATCGGCGGGCGTGGTGCCGCTGACCGGGTCGCGGATGAGGATGCACTGCTGGGCAGCGGGCTCGGCCGCCAGCATCTTGCGGCGATCGAACGCGCAGTAGGCGATGCCCAGGAAGTCGCCTCCGCTCGTGCTCGTGAACGTGTTGTAGGTAGCGTAGTACCCGTCCGGCCAGACGCCGAGCTTCGGATAGTCGTGAAAATCGGCGTACGAATAGTCGTACCGCGCCCACTGGCCGATCGGATCGCCGCTGCGCGAGACCGCGACGCAGACGTGATAGGGGCGCTGCGGCTCGCGAGTGTTCGCGAGCTGCGCGATCAGCCACCGGTCAGCGAGCGGATCGTAGAGGACGATGCCGTCGCCGTCGCCGCGCTCTTCGCACGCGCCCCCGAAGCCCGCGAAGAGCGTCCGGGTGGGGATCGGTCCGAACAGCGTCCGTCCGTCCTTGCCGAAAACCGCGAAGCTGGCGTTCACGATCTGCACGTAGTGCGACGGGCCTACGTCCCCCTGGGGATCCGGTGGAACTCCGTTGACTTCGAAGGGCCTGGTATTCACGCCGAGAAAGCCGAGCCCGATCCCGTCGAAGTTGGTGGAGGTCCGCGGCAACAGGAGCGGTGCGACGCTCGCCTGGAGCACCGGGTCTTGCGGCGGCGGCGCTGCCTGGACCTGGTGCGGAACGCGCCCGGGTCCATGCTCGACTTCTCCCTCGTCCTCCGCCGGCGCCGCGGCGAGCAGCGTGAGCGGCGCCGAGATGTCGCTGCGGTCCGCGTGCAGGACGTGCGCGCGCGCCGGCTGCGGCGCTGCCAGGCCGGTCACGGGGACGAAGCACAGCAGCAGCAAAGCTGCCAGGCGCATTCCAGTACGCTAGGAGCGTCCTTCGTGCGCGGCGTCCCCGGTCCGGGCGAAAGACGCGAGAAGCTTCCGGTTTCGGACGCGGACCGCCTGTGCGTTTGTGTACTTTCCA
>Ga0137396_10001589_pt1 | contig 12049 bp, 8 predicted proteins | sample czc16metaG_FD_108284 | JGI IMG/M metagenome (GOLD analysis project Ga0137396, IMG submission 108284) | Vadose zone soil microbial communities from Angelo Coast Range Reserve, California, USA - czcobulk3.16 metaG | ecosystem: Environmental > Terrestrial > Soil > Vadose zone | place: USA...
ATTTTCACTCGGGAGGGCCGCCGGAGAGTTTGCCATCATCATTGCGGGTGAATTGCTATGGGGAATCGCTGTCGGCTGGCTGATGTTGCGCCTGCGCCGCTGGGTCGCCGACGCGCAAATCGAGATCGTGCTCTCGATCTTGACGCCCTACGTTGCCTCTTGGCCTCCTGAGCATCTGGGCGGTTCCGGTGTACTTGCTACGGTCGTAGCGGGTCTCTATGTCAGCTGGAACGGCTTAAGCATGATCAGCGCGGCGACGCGGCTCCAAGGTATCTTTTTTTGGGATGTCCTCGTGTACCTGATCGAAGGCATCGTATTCCTCATGACCGGTCTGCAGGCTCGAGGATTGATAGCGGGATTAGGTACCCATCCGTTGTCCCTGCTGGCTGGCTCGGCCGCTGTAGTCAGTGTCGTTGTGATCTTGGCTCGATTTGTGTGGATTTTCCCTGCAACCTATCTCCCGCGCTGGCTGGTCCCTGCGATCGCGCGGAATGACCCGTCGCCGCCCTGGCAGTGGCCGTTTGTGCTCGGATTCACCGGCGTCCGCGGGATCGTGTCTCTTGCCGCGGCGTTGGCCATTCCATTCACAATCGCTGACGGCCGGCCATTCCCGGATCGCGATTTGATTCTGTTCCTCACGTTTTCGGTGATCCTGGTGACGCTTGTGGGCCAGGGCTTAATGTTGCCCGCGGTGATCCGGGTGCTCGGTCTCGCCAACGCCGGTGAACGGGAGCTCCAGAGCGCGCGCACAGAAGAGCGGCTAGCACGCCGACACGCCATCGATTCCGCTCTCGAGCGTCTTGAGCGGCTTGCGGCGGAACGGGGACTGCCTGAGGACGTCGTTCAGCGGCTTCGAACAAAGCATCGGGAACGCCTCAGGCATTTCGAGCGCGAGCCCGAGCGGGAAGAAAATCGTCGGGACCTAACAGCGCCTCCCGACGAAATTGAGTTGCTTTTGATCGCAGCCGAGCGGGAGCGGATCAATGAGCTCTATCGTCAAGGGACATTGAAGGATGAGGGGCGTCGCCGGCTCGAGCGGGAGCTCGACCTACGTGAGGCCAATTTAGCGAGCCACCAACACGAGGAGTGAGTTTACGGTGTGCGCATGCTCGCCGATGGATCCGGGGTCGCGCCGGTGGTATCGGGCGCCCGATCCGGCTCACCTTTGCCGGATGGTTCAGTTTGCCAACCACCGCCCACCGCCCGATAAAGCTGCACCAGCGACAACAGGGTATTCAAGTGCGCGCCAGACAGCGACAGCTCTGCTGTGAACAGGTCGCGGTCGGAGTTGATCACATCGAAGTAGGAGGAATAGCCGACGCGATAGCGGGCCAGGGCGATTGTGTTGGCCTTGCGCTGGGCATCCACCTGGGCCTGCTGCGCCACCTGAAAATCGGCGTACTTCTGCCGCGCAATGAGCGCATCGGACACTTCCCGGAACGCCGTCTGGATGCTCTGCTGGTATTGCAGCAGCGCTTGGCGTTTCTGTGCATCGGCGAGATCGAGTTGATAGAGATTACGTTGCGAGCTCAGCAGGGGTTGCAGCAGGCCACCGGCAACCGACCACGCCTTGGTGGGGGCACTGAACAGGTCGGACAGGGCGGTGCTGACATGGCCGCCCGTGGCGGTCAGGGTGATGGTCGGGAACAGGTTAGCCTTCGCTACTCCAACATTGGCATTGGCCGCCACCAGGTTCTGCTCTGCCGCGCGCAGATCCGGGCGCCGCTCCAGTAGTGTCGAGGGCAGGCCGGCAGGTGGCACAGGGGGAGCAGCGAGTTCGCTCATGCGCTTGAGCTGGTTGTTCTCGGGACGCAGGATCGCGTCCGGATTGCGGCCGAGCAGCACGCTCAGCTGGTCTTCGGCGATGCCGATCTGACGCTGCAGGTCAGGGATATTGGCCTGCGCGATGGCCAACTGCGCCTGTGCGGTCGCGACGTCCAGTCCCGAGACCGTGCCGCGCTCGTGTTGCGCCTGTGTCAGGTCGACGAACTTCTGCCGCGTCCCCAGGGTACGCTGCGTGATGGCGAGCTGCTCGTCCAAACTCAGCAGGCTAAAGTAGGCAGTGGCGACGCTCGATACCAGCCCCGCCGTCACATCCAGTTTGGAGTATTCGGAAGCGAGCAACTGGGCTCTCGCGGCCTCTGTGGCTCGCCGGTACTTGCCCCAGAAATCGAACTCATAGGAGAGGCTCCCGTCCACCGAAAACACATTGCTGATCGGCGGCGCTCCGGGGAGTCGCTGCTCTGCTGAAGTGCGTGCGCGCTGCGCCGAGGCGGAAAGCGAAATCTGCGGCAGCTGCTGCAAACGCGTCGAGCCGAGAATGGCGCGCGCTTGATCGATGCGCGCCGCGGCAATGCGCACGTCGAGGTTGTTGTCGAGCGCCTCGCGGATCAGCGCCTGCAGGGTTGGGTCCTGGTAAGTCTGCCACCATCGCTGATCGGCGAAGGAGTCGTTGCCGGCGGTCGGCTCGAAGCGGTACGCCGCCGGAATCCTTTCCTTGGGCCGCTGGTAATCGGGTCCGAGTGCGCATGCCGCAGCCAACAGCGCTGCGCCGGCGGTCACAATGCTGCGCAGGTTGCGCCTCATGACCGGGCTTGCGACGCAGCGCGCTTACCGAGCAGGCGCTCCTGCAGGCTCTGCACCAGCACGTAGAACACGGGGATGATGAAAATGCCGATCAGGGTGGCGACACTCATGCCGAATACCACCGCGGTGCCCAGCACCAGGCGTGCGCCCGAGCCCGCCCCGGTGGCGATCGCCAGCGGCACGGAACCGAAAATAAAGGCGAAGGAGGTCATCAGGATCGGCCGCAGGCGCAGACGCGCTCCCTCGATCGCCGCATCCACCAGCGGCCTGCCGCGCTCGTACGCGAGCTTGGCGAATTCGACGATGAGGATGGCGTTTTTTGCCGCCAGGCCGATCAACATCACCAGGCCGATCTGGGCGTAGATATCGCTCGCCATGCCACGCAGCGTCAGGCCGATATAAGCACCCAACACGGCGAACGGGATGCCCAGCAGCACTGCGAACGGCACCGCCCAGCTTTCGTACAGTGCCGCCAGCACCAGGAAGACGAACACGATGGCCATGCCAAAAATCGCCCCGGCCTGCCCACCGGAGAGCTTTTCCTGGTAGGTCGTGCCGGTCCACTCGTAGCCGTACCCATCCGGCAGGCTGGCGGCCAGATCCTCCATCGCCAGCGTGGCTTGTCCGGAGCTGAAGCCGGGCGCAGGGGACCCATTGATCGTCACCGCGCGGAACACGTTGTAGCGCTCGATGTACTCCGGCCCCTGGATTTCCTTGATCGACACCAGGGTCGAGAGCGGCACCATGTCGCCCCGGTCGCTGCGCACGTACAGGCCGTTGACGGATTCCGGTGAGGCGCGGGCGGCGGCCTCGGCCTGGGCCGTGACCTTGTAGGTGCGTCCGAACAGGTTGAAGTCGTTGATGTAGTTGCCGCCGAAAAAGGTCTGCAGGGTGCCGAAGATGCTCGAGAGCGACACGCCGAGCGTCTTGGCGCGCTCGCGGTCGAGCACGTACTCAATCTGGGGCGTACGCACGTTGAATTGCGTGAAGACGCGGGTGAGCTCGGTCCGCTTGTTGGCCTGCCCCAGGAAATCCTGGATCACGCCGGCGAATTTCTGGATATCGCCGCCGCTGCGGTCCTCGAGGATGAATTCGAAGCCGCCGGCCGCGCCGATGCCCGGAACCGGCGGCGGATTCAGCGCCAGTACGTTGGCTTCCTTGACGCCGCTGGCCAGCTTGTTGACGCGCGCCGCAAGCGCGAGCGCCCCATGCGCCGCGCCGGCGCGCTCTCCCCAGGGCTTGAGGATGATGAAGATGGTCGCGGCGTAGGAGGAGTTGGTGCCGGTGAGCAGATTCAGGCCGGTGATGGCGAACGTCGACTCAACCTCCGGCTGCTTGCGCACCATCGCGCTGAATTCGCCGGCCACGGCTTCGGTGCGTTGCAACGAAGCGCCCACGGGGAGGGTAACCAGTCCGATCAGGTAGCCCTGGTCCTCGTCGGGCATGAAGCCGCTGGGTCGGCCCTGGAGCAACCACACGGCGGCTCCGGTGAGGATCAGGAAGATGGCCATCGAGCGTACACTGCGGCGGATGGCGCTGCCGACGGTGCCGATGTAGCGCGCGGTGAAGCCCTTGAAGCCGCGGTCGAAGGAGCCGAAGAAGCGGCCCAGGATCCCGCCAAAATGCAATTCCGCCGTCGGCTTCAGCAGCAGCGCGCACAGGGCCGGCGTGAAGGTGAGGGCGACCAACGCCGAGATCGCCACCGACACCGCGAGCGTCAGTGCGAACTGCCGGTAGAACTGGCCGGTGAGGCCGCCGAGGAAGGCCACCGGTACGAACACCGAGATCAGCACCAGGGCGATCGCCACCACCGGGCCGGACACCTCTTTCATCGCCGCCTTGGTGGCCTCCCGCGCTGACAGCTTACGGCTGTCCATGATCTCGCTGACGGCTTCGACCACTACGATGGCGTCGTCCACCACCAGGCCGATGGCCAACACCAGGGCGAACAGGGTCAGCGTATTGAGGGAGAAGCCGAGCGCGATAAAGGCGCTGAACGCGCCGATCAGGGATACCGGAATCGCCAGCATCGGGATCACGGTGGCGCGCCAGCTCTCGAGGAAAATGAACACCACCAGCAGCACCAGCACGCCCGCTTCGAGCAGGGTCTTAACCACTTCGTGTACTGATTCCGACACGAACAGGGTGGTGTCGAAGGGGATCAGATAGTGGATGCCTTGGGGGAAGGTCGGCGCCAGAGAATCCATTACCTTGCGCACGCTCGTGGCGACCTCCAGGGCGTTGGCATCCGGCAACTGGTAGACGCCGATGATGGCGGTCGGCACGCCGTTAAGCCTGGTGGAACGCGAGTAGTCGGTGGCGGCGAGTTCGACGCGGGCGATGTCCTTGAGGTGGACGATGGCCCCGTCGGCCCCGGTGCGCACCACGATGCTGCCGTATTGCTCAGGACTCGACAGACGTCCCTGCACCGAGGCGACGTACTGCATCTGCTGCCCCGGGGGGGCCGGTTCGGCGCCGACGGTGCCGGCGGGCGCCACCACGTTCTGTTCGTTGAGGATGGTGCTCACGTCCTGGGTCGTGACGCCGAGGCGCGCCATTTTTGCGGGATCGAGCCAGATGCGCATGCCGTAGTCACGCGCGCCGAACACCACCACCTGGCCGACTCCGTGCACCCGCGCCAGAGCGTCGTAGACGTGCAGCGTGGCGAAATTGGAAAGAAACAGGTAGTCGTAGCGCGGATCGTCCGAACCGATCGCCACTGCCAGCAGGATCTGCGGCTGGCGCTTGGCCACCGTGACGCCTTGCTGCAACACCTGCTGCGGCAGCTGGCGCTGGGCGATGGCAACCTGGTTCTGCACATCCACCGCGGCGATGTCCTGGTCGGTACCGACGTCGAAGGTCACGGTCAGCGCATAGCTGCCGGTGTTCGCGCTCTTCGAGTCCATGTAAATCATGTGCGGCACGCCGTTGACCTGTTCCTCGATCGGCGCAGCGATCGGCTGCTCGATGGTGGCGGCGTCGGCGCCCGGGAAAACGGCCGAGACGACGATGGTCGGCGGCGTGATCTGGGGGAAGCGAGCGACCGGCAGGCCGGACAGCGCGACGCCGCCGGCGAGCGTGATGATGATGGCGAGGACCGTCGAGAAAATCGGATGATCGATGCAGAAGTCGATCACGTGCGGCCCCCGGCCGCTTTGCCAGCTGCCTCGAGGGCGTTCACCAGCGGCGTGGCGCGCACCGCCGCCCCCGGCTTGAGGTGCTGCACGCCGTCCACCACGACCACATCGCCGGCCTTGAGTCCCTGTTGGACCTGCCAGCCGTTGCCGATGCGCGGCCCCATCTGCACGTCGCGCTGCTGCGCCTTGCCCTCGGCGTCGACGATCCAGACGTAATACTTGCCTTGCAGCTCCTGGATGGTGCGCTGCGGCAGGACGATGGCGTCCGCCAGCTGCGCCGTCGCCACCTGTACCCGCGCGAACTGCCCGGCGTGTAACAGATGCTCGGGATTGTCCACTTCCAGGCGGATCGCCAGGGTGCCGGTGCGCTGATCCACTGCCGGATCGATGAAGCTCAGCCGGGGCTGTTGCGGGTATTCGGAGCCGTCGACGAGAAAGACGCGAAACGGCGGCGGCGTGGGGCTGTCCTGGTTCGGCGCTCGGCCCAGCTGGCGCTGCAGGGTCAGCAGCCGTTGCTCGCTGATGCTGAAATTCACGTACATGCGGTCGGTCTGATAGAGCGTCGTGAGCACCGTGGTGTTCGCCGTCACCAGGCCCCCCAGGCGCAACTGCGCGCGGCCCATCACGCCGTTGATGGGGCTCGTGATAGTGGTGTAGCCCAAGTTCAGCTGTGCGGTCCTGAGCAGGGCCCGGCCGGCGTTGACCGAAGCCAGGTTGGCGTCGTTCTTCGCCACGGCCGCGTCCAGCTCCTGCTGGCTCACGGCATCGATTTCCGACAGTGACTTCGCGCGCCCCAGATCGCGCTGCGATTGGACCAGGGCCGCCTCGCTCTGGGCGAGCGCCGCTTTCGCCTGGGCCAGCGCGGCGATGTAGGGCTGCTGGTCGATGACGAACAGCAGCGCGCCGACTTTCACCCGCTCGCCTTCAATGGGCGCCTGCTTTTCGAGCACGCCGCCGACGCGGGGGCGTATTTCCACGGTGTTGACTGCCTCGGTCTGTGCGACGTAGTCCGCGAAGACCGTGGCGGCTTGCGGCGCAACGGCAACGGTGGAGACGTCTACGCGTGGCGGAGCGGCGGGGCCCTTGTTGCCGCAGGCCGTGAGCATCAGGGTAGCGGCGCCCATGCAAAGTGCCCGTCGCATCACTTTGGAGCCTGCGGCAACAATTAGATGGCGAGGCATGAGCGGATCCCTCTACGCAGGGCTGATCGAGGCGGGGTCGCAGCCAGGCGTTGCGTTTTGCGCGAACCAGTCACACTTCGGCAAGGTCTTTCGCGGCGTCCACTGTGCAGAAGCGACCGGCACCAGATTCATGAAAATGGCCGCGCGCGCCGGACCCAGTTTGGCAATCCCGCCGTTCCAGAACATCTTGGGCTATTTCGCCAACGAGGTGAAGCGCGTCAGAAAATGTTGCACGGCAGCGGGGCGGTCGGAAATCTTCAGGTCGGGCGGCGGCTTGGCTTAGTGCCGGTCAACAGCGGAAAGCGATTGAAAAGAAGTCATGTGCCGGCTGCACACTGGTCACGATCTTCATGCGTACGACGGCTCCCTCCCAGCTGTTAATCAGAAACCGCGCGACTTCAGTCGAGACCCGCCAGGATGCTGCCATCAGCCTGGCCATCACGGATGGAGTTGCCACGAGCTCAGTCCACCCTTTACCGAACCCGAATCCCCTATAACGGGACGCCATGAACTTGAAGTGGGCTCGAAGGCGTTTGACGGGAGGTACGCTCTTGTCGGAGAGCATCTCTCTCTTGGAGCCTTGGCCGTAGATGTCCAGGATTTCAAGCGCCAACAGTTCCTTTGGCTTCAGCGACAACCGGGCGAGTCGCTCTTCTCAAGATAAAAGGAGTAGGTCTCGCAGTCATCCGCCGCTGGCGGGCGCGGGAGCGGAACTGCGCGATCCACCGGCGGCAGCAACCGCACGTAGGCGACGATCGCGCGCAGATCCTCCTCGTCCAGGTTCGAGAGCTGGTCCCACGTCATGCCCTGCCAATGGAGTTGCCGACCGTCCCGGCTGACGCCGCTGCGGACCGCGCGCTCCAACTCCATGTCGGTCCAGGCGCCGACGCCCGCTTGCGGATGCGCAGTGATGTTGCGGGTCCACAGCGTGCCAAATGGCCTCCAGCTGATCGGCGTACCGCCGCTGCCGTCGGTGCCGTGGCAGATGGCGCAGCTCACTGAGTACAGATAGTGGCCGCGCTCCACCATGCGAACGCGCTCGGCGGGCATGTCGCGCGTGTTCGGCTTGACATCGCCGGCGTTCACAGCCTTCACCAGCGGATCAGGCGGCATGTTGCGGATAGCTGGCCACTGGGACAGAACGAACAGCAGCAGGCCGGCGACCGCGAACGCCAGCACGCCCCCGATCGACGCCACAATCCCCGGGCGCGGGCCGGCGCGCACGAACAGCACAAGCGCCAGTACCAGTACTATCCATTGCGCGTCGACGAGCACAGCTTGAACACGCGCCGGCGAGCCCCTCGTCGAATCGATGGCGAAGTTACCATCGGCGTAGGTGAGCGCCTTGGGAAGAGTCGCTGGCAGCGGGCGGGTGAGCTTCATCGCGATGGTCTCCACCAGTCCATAGGAGAGCTTCGGCGGGATCGGGTTATGCACCGGCCGCGATGCCGTCTTCAGGAAGGTGGCGATGGCCGTCGCGTCCTCGTCAGTGAAGTTGTGGAACTGCGCCCACAGCATCGCGAACGGATTGAGTGCGCGGTCCGGGGCCTGGCCGTCACGTAGCGCGCGGATGATCTGCGGCACAGTCCAGTGACCCAGGCCCGTCTCAGGATCCGAAGTCAGATTGCGGCTGACCGAGTAGCCGTGGGGGTAGTAGCCGACGCGCATACCACCGGCGAGGAACGCTCCGTCAACGTTGTAAATTCCGGTACGGTCGATCTGGGTATGGCAGAGGCCGCACAGTTCCCAGCGGGTAATGTACTCGCCGCGCTGGGCCGGCTCCGCGGCAAATCCCGCATCGCCGAAGTTACCGCCCTTTTCCCATGCCGGCGTGCGAGCGAGCGAGGCGACGAAGTTCACCAGGTCCCAGCGGGCGGCGGCCGGCAGCACGTCCGCGTAGGCGGGCATAGGCCCGGGCATGATACCGGTCGTCAGCCGCAGCCAGACGTCCTGGGGCCGACTGCCGCCGCGAAAAGCCCAGGGCGCAGTGAGATCGCGCCCGAACACCGCATGGCCGGATCCGTCATCGTAACGCTGGCCGCCGCGACCGGCGTCGCCGTGGCACGCGGCGCAGCCTTGGTTGACAAACAGCGCCTTTCCGCGGGCCACACTCTCCGGCGAACTCGGGATCGCGGCAGGGATTTCGATGGGGCGGCCGGGCCGGGAAAACGCACTTGAATACGACTTCACCTGCTCTACGACGGCGTTCAACTCCTCAGTCGAGAGTAGTCCCGCAAAGTACGGCATGGCGCTCGCAGGCAGGCCGTCGCGGATCGTCCGCAGGAGATCCTCGTCGGTGGGCGGCTCGCCGGCCGCGGTGGACTTGTACTTGAACCTGCCGGATGAGAAGTCGCGAGGACGTGGAAACAGCGATGGTGCGGCCGGACCGTTCCCGCGTCCATTCGGGCCGTGGCAAACGGCGCAGTGTTGCGCGAATACCCGCGCGGCCAGCGGCGCGCCGCGGTCCAAATCTGCGCCTGGTGGCCAGGTCAGGTCCGCATACTGTGCAGGGTCCGGCCGGTATTCCGCGCTCGGACGCGCCAGACCCACCCGCGCCCAAATGGAGCGGCCGACATCCAGCGCGAGCAACAGCACGCCGCAGACCAGCACCACCCCCAGCCGCGAGCGTAAGAGCCAGTACATCCGCCGTCCGTTAGCGTTCAGAGTCGGTTGTCACTGAATAACATAGAATCGCAACACGCGCCGATGCAGATTGCTCAAGTACCAGGTGGCACAGTTCGGGCCCATCCTGGTCCGCCGCGTCAATCCCGTTATCGCAGCGCATCGACCAGCAATGCAAAGGCCGGTGATGACTGGCGGCGGCTCGGGTAGTAGAGGTGGTATCCCGGAAAGGGGGCACAGCAGTCTTTAAGAGCCCGCTTGAGATGCCCCTTGGCAAGATGGGGCTCTCGGCCAGGTCCTCCGGGATGTATGCCATGCCGAATCCGGCCAGCGCCGCATTGAGCATCTGGTCGGTCATGTTGACAGCCAACTGCGGGCTGCAGAGCGCGATTCAGTGAGAGCGCAGAGCCCTTTGTGTAGCGGGATGCATGCTACGCGCTGGAATATCCCGTGTCATGGCGCAACTCGTCATCAAGTTGCGGCAAATCCCCTTTCCTTCTTGAGATCAGACAGTATGGCCCGGCTTTCTAGGTTGTGGCATTGGGCTTATTGGTGAACTTCTGACCGGCAACCGCCGCCTGAACCATATACATGACCCTTACCGTGCGCACCTCCGACTACCAATCCTCCCTGACCGATTGTCGGAAACACCGCATACCCGTAGCAGTCACCGAAGAATGACGCGCTCTCCGCATTCTCGTGCCACGGTAGGTCGCCTGCCGGCAATCCGCTAAGAGTCGGCTCGTCGGAAGCCGATTCACGGCGGCGCAAGGGCAGGTGCCATCTGAGGTTCAAATCAGCTTTGCGTCCAATGTGATCTCTGCATTAAGGACTTTCGAAACCGGGCAGTTCTTTTCGGCGTCGCTCGCCAAGCGGGTGAACGTAGCCTCATCGATGTTTGGCACACTGGCGCGCAACGACAGAGCCGAGCGGCTGATGCGGAAGCCTTGACCTTCGGAGATGAGGGTAATGGCTGCCTCAGTGCTGAGCTCGGTGGGAGTATATCCGGCGCTCTGCAACCCAAAGGCCACAGCCATGGTGAAGCATCCCGCGTGCGCAGCGGCGATGAGTTCTTCCGGATTGGTGCCCCTCTCGCTTTCGAAGCGGGTTTTGTAGGAGTAGGGCGTTTTGGCAAGCACACCAGAGTCGGTGGAAAGATTCCCGCTTCCATCGCGACCAGTGCCGCGCCAAATCGCTTTCGCCTTCCGTATCATGAAAGTCTCCCTTCGTAGGTTGTGGGGGTGGAGCGCTCGGGCGGAGGAAATAGGTCAGGCAGGCACGAAAATCGTAACCAGACCGAGGCGCGTCTTGTGCGCGAACAAGTAATAGCAAGATCCAAACTCGATGCCAATAGGCTAGTGTTGTGTCCCGCAGATAACTTTGCCGAGTCGTTCAAGTTTGGCGAGGATGGAGTCGGCGGTGGCGGTCCACATAAAGGGCCTCGGGTGTTGGTTGTAGTGCTCGACGAACTCATTGATTTTGCGTTTCAGGTCGGGCACGGAGTCAAAGGATCCGCGACGGATGGTGCGCTGCGTGATCAGTCCGAACCAGCGTTCGACCTGGTTGAGCCAGGACGAGTAGGTCGGAGTGTAGTGGACATGGAAGCGCGGGCGTCGGGCGAGCCAGACTTTGACGCGGGCGTGCCTGTGAGTGCCGTAGTTATCAACGACGAGATGCACATCCAGATCGTCCGGAACGTTGGCCTCGATGTGGCGCAGGAAGCTCAGGAACTCCTGATGGCGATGACGCGCTTTGCATTGCGTAAACACCTGGCCGTTAGCGACATCAAGGGCTGCGAACAACGTGGTGGTTCCGTGGCGCACGTAGTCGTGGGTAATGCCTTGCACGTAGCCCAAGCCCAGGGGCAGCATCGGCTGCGTGCGCTGCAGGGCCTGAACCTGACTCTTCTCGTCGACACACAAAACCAGCGCATTATCCGGTGGATTCAGGTACAGCCCGACCACGTCACGAAGCTTCTCGATGAAGAACGGGTCGGTCGAGAGCTTGAAGGACTTGGATCGATGGGGTTGGACACCGAACAGTGCCAGATAGCGCTGCACCGTGCTCTTGGAGATACGGGTCTCCTCGGCCAGCTCGCGCACACTCCAGTGCGTGGCGCCCTTGGGTCGGCGCGTCAGTGCCGCGTTGAGCAGCATCGCAATGTCTTCTTCTGTATGCGTGCGGGGCCGCCCCGGTTTGAGCTGATCGTGCAGACCGGCAAGGCGTTGCTCCCGAAAGCGCTTACGCCAATTCGTGACTGCCGGAGGGGTAACTTTCACACGCCGCGCGGTCTCGCGTATCGACACCCCACTCTCTGTCAGCAGAATCATATTCGCGCGCCGCACCAACCCGTGCGGCAGGCTGCGTGAGGCAACGATGGCTTCCAGATCGCCTCGTTCTTGTGCCGTGAGTTCGAGTGAAGCTCCGCGTTTGTGTGTGAGCATGAGACCGGTCCTCGAGCTAACAAAGATACCTCTTGGACAGGATTCCGATGTATTAGTTTCTTATGGGACACGATACTAG
>Ga0137396_10001591_pt1 | contig 12042 bp, 10 predicted proteins | sample czc16metaG_FD_108284 | JGI IMG/M metagenome (GOLD analysis project Ga0137396, IMG submission 108284) | Vadose zone soil microbial communities from Angelo Coast Range Reserve, California, USA - czcobulk3.16 metaG | ecosystem: Environmental > Terrestrial > Soil > Vadose zone | place: USA...
CGGAGACCCAAATAAACCCGGACCTGTGGCTGCCAACCCACTCTGCACGGCGGCGCCCACCAGCGTCCATACTCTGAAGAACTGGTTCAACCCTTGCGCATTCGTACAGGCGGCGGTGGGTGAACTCGGGAACTCGAACCGGGCTCCACTTTACGGGCCGCGTTTTGTCAATACGGATCTTTCCTTGATCAAACATTTCCCGTTGCCCTACGAAGGCATGAGGCTGGACTTCCGAGCAGAGTTCTTCAACGCCCTGAACCACCCACAGTTCTACCTCCCCGGTGGAAGCAGCGGGATGCAGGACGTGAACGCTGCATCGAGTTTTGGTGTGGTGAGCGGAACTGTGAACAATCCTCGAGTAATTCAGTTCGCCCTGAAATTGAACTTCTAGGCGGACGCAGATTGCACGGTCTTAGTTTCGGGCAGACTGATTGAACCGGGAGCGGATCCCTAGTTCTTCAGCCTGCCCTTCTGTTTGCGCTGTGGCACTTCTTCTGAGGGGGATCATGACTCTCGCTGGCCGCACTTTTACGCTCATCCTGTGGTCGTCAGTTCTTCTCGCACCCGCCTCCGCCCAGAAGATCAAAGTTATCGTTGATCAGGACGCCCGTGGCCCCGGCACCAGCGATCAGCAGGCCATTCTCGTCTTCCTGCAATCCGAACACTTTGACGTGCTGGGCATCACGACCGTCAGCGGCGACCAGTGGGTAAAAGAGGAGACGCAGCATGTGCTGCGCCTGCTCGAGATCGCCGACCGTACCGATGTCCCGGTCATCGCCGGAGCCACGTTCCCGTTGCTCAATTCCAAGGAAGAGACCGAGCGCTGGGAGGCGCTCTACGGCAAGTTTGAATACAAGGGCTGTTGGACCGACAAGTTTGAGGCGCAGCGGTCCACCGTCTACGAGGAACCTTACCACGCGCCTGAGATTGTCCCTCCGATGGCGGAAGGCGAGCCCCACATCGAAGCCGCTCCCGGCACCGCCGCCGAATTCATCGTCAAAATGGTCCACAAGTATCCCGGCGAGGTTGTGCTGTGGGCGGGCGGTCCGCTCACCAACTACGCCCTGGCCCTGAAGCTGGATCCCTCGGTGGCGACCCTTGCCAAGGAATTCGTCCTGATGGGCGGCGGCCTGTACGCCAACAAAGGCGCGATTGATACGGGCGCGATCGATGCGCGGCGCGAGTTTAACTGGTGGTTTGATCCGGAAGCGGCGCGCATCGTTTTGCGCGCTCCCTGGAGGAAGATGACCATCACGCCGATTGATATTTCGGTGAAGACGCGCTTCACCACCGAGATGAAAGCCGCGATTTCGAAAGCGGGAACGCCTGTCACCAAGTATCTCGACAAGTATTCCCTGCCGGGCTACATGTGGGACGAAATCGCGGGGGCAGCCCTGATTGATCCCTCGATCATCACGGGCCGGAAACAACTCTACATGGACATTGACGTCGATCACGGGGCGAGCTACGGTAAGACGATCTTCTGGGACTCCTCGGCGCAGGTTCCACCTTATTTGCGGCTGGCCAACGTGCAATTCGACATTGACGCCGAGAAGTTCTACACGCTTTACATTGACTTGATGACACGGCCTCCGCGCGGCCAGCACTAGGCGTTCGACCCTGCTCGCCCCTGATCGGCTGGGCTGGTTTGGCCGACAACCCGTAGGCGATCCCCGGGCGGCTCAACGTAACTGTTTCCTTCATGCTCCCAAACCGTCCAGCAGAGAGCGGACCGGCGAATACGACCGAACCTAACTCACCGCCTTTTTGTCGAACTGCCGTAGCCCGACAACCAGCAACAGAATGTCAAAGATCACCAACGCGATGAGCACGGCGGTTATCGATAAATGCGGGGACTGCGGAACCAAGGTGGCACGCATTCCTTCGCTGGCATACACCAGCGGATTGACGAGCACGGCCTTCTGCAGGATAGGGAAAGCTTTCAGCGCGCTCCACGGATAGTAAGTGCAACCAAAGAAGATCATGGGCGTAATCACCATGCCGAACATCAGCCCAATATGCTGCTGATTGATGGTGCACCCCAGGGCTAGTCCCCCGCATGCGGCGAAGATCGCCACCAGCACAATGACCGCAGCGAAGGTCAACGGTGCGCCAATACTGATCTCAACTCCGGGCCGAAGCACGAGCCAGGCCATGGGGATCACCATGAGCCCGGCGACCAGCGCTTGCAGCATGCCGGCAATGACTTTCTCGATCGCGATCCAGGCAACGCCGATCGGTGCGAGCAGGCGGTCTTCGATTTCGCGGGTCCATTGAAATTCGGCGATGAGCGGCATGGCCACCGCCCAGATTCCGGTGAAGACCATGCTGATCGCGATAATGCCGGGAAGCAGAAGGCTTTTGTAGGCGGCAGGCAGATAACCGCTGCCGACCATCACCCGGCCGAAGATGAAGACAAAAAGCAGTGGCTGCAGGAAGGTCTGCAGGAAAAGTTGAATCGCGTTACGTCGCGCTACATGAGCGTCGCGTGCCAGCATCGCGCCAAAAGCCTTCCAGTTCAATCGCGCAAACTCCTTCCGGTATGGTGAAGGAAGAGATTTTCCAGGCTCGGCTCAGAGATGTGAACGTCTGACAGTTCCGCGCCTGAACTCGCTGCCAAGTTCGCGATCTCGGAAATGAGGGAACCGCCGCGGTCCGCATAGACGTCGGCACCCGTGTTGTCCGAAGCGCGTACCTCGCGGACTCCCGCCAGTGACTGTAGCCGCTTAACCAGATCTGCAGTCTGATTCCCAAAACGAAGGCGGAGAAGGAATCCCCCGGGGATCGATGCCTTCAACTGCACCGGTGTACCCAGAGCAATGACATGGCCGTGGTCGATGATGGCCAAGCGCTGGCACAGGGCGTCGGCCTCTTCCATGTTATGAGTCGTCAGCAGGACGGTTTTTCCCGCCTGGTGGTATTCGCGAATAATCTCCCACAGGAGAATCCGGGTCTGAGGATCCAGCCCGGCGCTCGGCTCATCGAGAAACAGCACCTGCGGATCGTGCATCATCGCGCGCGCAATGGAAAGCCGCTGCATCATGCCTCCCGAAAAGCCCCGCACCATCTGGTTTGCGCGCTCGCTGAGCTTGAACTTCTCGAGCAGGGCGTCGGCGCGCTCATTTCTCAGCTTCGATCCAATCCCGAAGTAGGCAGCATGAAAAATGAGAATCTCGCGGGCCGTCAAAGAAAAATCCAAATTGGGACGCTGCGGCACAACCCCAATCAGATGCTTGACCCGGGTCTGTTCCTTCCACACGTCATGCTCGCCAATCCAGGCTTGGCCGGACGTTGGCCGCACCCGCGTGGTTAAAACTCCGACCGTCGTGGATTTGCCTGCTCCGTTTGGGCCAAGCAGGCCGAAAATCTCTCCCGGAAGAATCTCCAGCGAGAGTCCGTCAAGGGCCGGAATTTGTGTTTTCGGCTGCTTCCCACCTTTCGCATCCGCGCGGACGATGAAACCACCGGTAGCAGCTAACGGCGGGGCGGAGTGATAGACCTTGCGCAGGTCCTCAGTGCGAACGCCAACGGCCATTCAGGGAAATCCTCTATCTGCAGCTGAAGTTTGCTGGAAGTGTATCTTGGGCATTGGCCCCAATCGAATCCCGTCCAAACAGGATCACCGTCAACACTACACTTCCGGTCGAATGACTGGCAAACCGGATATTCTTGGTTATGGAAGATAGCGACCACTCGGGAGTTGCCAGCGGGCGGCGATTGCTCCGCTGAAGCGCCTTTCGATACGGTATGGTCGATCCAACAGGGCATCACAGGGGTGACTCAGGTGACTATGGTCTCCCGTATTCATCAGGTGGAGCAGCTCAAAACGAACATTCCAGGAATTGAGGCAAGGACGCTCGTCTCAAACCATCATTTCCCACGCCATTCGCATGACCAGTTCGGCATCGGAGTTATAGCTTTTGGCGCACAGCGCTCATGGAGCGGGGTTGGACCCGTCCAGGCCGGAGCCGGCGACGTGATCATGTCGAATCCCGGCGAGATTCACGACGGGGTGCCTTTGGATGGCGACGTACGTGGGTGGCGCATGCTCTATTTCGACCCAGCCGTGCTGGTTCGCGAGGTGGAAGAGGAGATCGTGGGCCAAGTCGAGATCGTGCATCCTGTCGTGCACGACCCACTCTTGGCCGGACACTTCGCCCAGCTGTTTGGCTGCCTGACAGCCTCGCGGTCGGATGGTCTTGCTCGTGACGAGAACTTGCTTCGCTCCCTGATGTACTTGCTGCGGCAGCATGGCATGGCGCGCCCTTCGTCCAGTGGCCCGTCGCCCTCCGTCGCAAAGGCGATCCAGCGCCTGGAGTCTGCTCCGGAGACGTCGATCTCCCTGGCTGAGTTGGCCGCGTTGTCGGGCATAAGCCGCTTCCAACTCTTGCGAGGCTTCGCACGCGACATAGGGATAACGCCGCATGCCTACCTTGTTCAGCGGCGCGTTCTCCTGGTACGGCGGTTTCTGGCTGATGGTCAAACACCTGCCCAAGCAGCTGTGCGGGCCGGCTTTGCGGACCAGAGCCACATGACCCGCGCCTTCGTCCGCCAATTCGGCATAACACCGGGCCGTTATCGAGCGGCCGTCGCCTGATCCCGAGCGGTCACCTGCAATTTCGTTCAAGACCCGGCACGTTGGATCGTGTGATTTGTGGAGTGCAGATTTTCGACTTGATTCCCCGCATTGATCGAGATGCTAAGCTAGGAGGCTCGGTACCCATGATCCGCCGGTGTGACGACCGCGACTTTGAGCTGATTTGGACCGTCATCAACGATGGCGCGCAGGCCTATAAAGGGACGATCCCCGCAGACCGCTGGACAGAACCCTACATGTCCAGGGAGAGATTGCAGGATGAAATCGATAAGGGTGTTGTGTTCTGGGGCTACGAAGAGGCCGGGGCGTTGGTAGGTGTTATGGGTATCCAACAGGTCCAGGACGTAACTCTCGTTCGGCATGCCTGTGTTCGCAGCGTTAGTCAGAAACGAGGAATTGGGGGTCACCTGCTGTCCCATTTGCAGGAGCTGGCAGGCAGGCCCATGTTGATCGGCACATGGGCGGCTGCAGTGTGGGCGATCCACTTCTATGAAAGGCACGGCTTTCAGAGGGTCAGTCCCGAGGTGAGGGACCGCCTCATCAAACGCTATTGGACCATTCCCGAACGCCAGATTGAGACCTCCGTAGTTCTGGCAGACCCGAAGTGGTGGCAACTCAGCGTCGAAGCCTGACAGTTCTTTGACTCGTTTTAGCGGTCAGACTTTTAGAAGTTTATTCCGGACCCGAAGTCGGCATGGAGGAGATCGCCATGGATCTCCTCCATGCCCGTTTCCGGACCGTGGCGGGTTCTGTCCAGCGATTCGGAGACATCCGAATGCCTATTCTGTTTTCTGGGGGAGCATACGAAATAGAGGCGGTCGCGGCCGATCACTTTACCCTGGTCTGCCGCGTCTTCCGAAAAGCATGCCTCGGCGCTGGCCATTGGATTGTGCGCGAGTGACACTGCGAAATTATTTTCTGCCGTTGGGGCAAGTCGCCTCTGCAAGATCTGGATTCTTCTGGACTATAACGGATTCGATCGGATCGGGCTTACCAAATAGATTTCCTGACTCGGCCACGAAATGGCAGGTTTCAATGGCCGGAGGCAATTCCCGACAAAGCGCATCAGACGTAGCCCGCGCGTGCAGCCGCCGCCACAAGGGCGCCAGGCTCGACGGCAGGATCGAAAGCAGCCCTGTAAACTCGGGTCCCAGCGCGTCATCGGGTGATCTCCGGTCACGTTGCCGCGTGATTCTCGTGCGAGCGCGGCGCCCCATACGCTATCGTATGAGGAAATGATGAGACTTGGTGGACTGCGCTGCGTGATCATCAATGGCCTGCTGCTGGCCAGCGCTGTGAGCTTCGCCCAGCCGCGCCGCAAGGTGATCATCAACCAGGACTGTTCCGGTCCGGGCGGCAGCAATCTGCAAACACTGCTTGTGCTGATCCAGTCTCCTCAGGTCGAGGTGCTGGGGATCACCGTGGTCAGCGGCGATCAATGGCGCGATGAAGAAGTGGCGCACACCCTGCGCTTGCTGGAGATCATCGGTCGGACGGACATCCCGGTTGTACCCGGAGCAGTGTTCCCTCTCGTGCACCGGCGCGAGGAGGCGCAGCTATGGCAGGGGCGCTATGGGAAGCTAGCTTACGCCGGGGCCTGGGACGAGCGCTGGTGGCACCAGCCCTACGTGGTACCGGCCCTGCCCGAGGGACAGCCGACCACGAAGCCGTCGCAAGAAGACGCTGCACATTTTTTGATCCGTATGGTGCATAAGTATCCCCACGAAGTGACCATCTACGAAGGCGGCCCGATGACCAATCTGGCCACCGCGATCAGGATCGATTCCGAGTTTCCCGGCCTGGCGCAGGAATTGGTGTTCATGGGCGGCAGCCTGAGTCCGCAGAGCAACAACCCTGAGTGGGCGAATACTCCGCGCCACGAGTTCAATTTCTGGTTTGACCCCGAAGCGGCCGACATTGTTCTGCGCGCTGCCTGGAAAAAGATTGTCTGTACGCCGACCGATATTTCGGTGAAGACCAAGCTGACACCGGCGATCATCAAGCAGATCGACGCGAGCGGGACAGCAGTGGGCCACTACGTGGCCCGCTTTTATCAGCAAGGGCCGGGCGCCGACATCATGTGGGATGAGCTCGCCGCGGCGGCCTGGATCGATCCAGCGATCATCACCGCCCGCGAAACACGCTTCATGGACGTGGATCTCGACCAGGGAGCGGGCTACGGCAACACCCTGACCTGGACCGACAAGGACAAGCCAAAGATCGACCTGCAGCCCGTGGAGATCCAGGTCGATCTCGATACCGGGAATTTCTATCGAATGTTCGTGACCCTGATGACCGGGCCAACGCCCCCGGCTCACTGAGTGGTCGGAGCCTTCTCGGGCGGTTGAGAGGTCGAAGGCTGGTCGCGAAGAGTGTAGACAAATCCCCGGATCTCACGCTGCGCGCGCTCTGCCTGCTCCACAGATTGCCGGGAAGTTATCTTGTAAAGCTCCATTTCTGTCGCGGCCTTCTGCGTGTCGCCTGTCTTGCGGTAGGCCCGGGCAAGCCGGTAGTGCGCTTGCTCCAGTTGAGGGTCTGAAGCGATTGCCTGCTGGTAGGCAGATACTGAGCTGGACAGTTTTCGCTGCTCTTCGTACAGGACACCCAACTGCAAGAAGGCCACTCCCAGGTGTGGGTCGAGCTGCACCGACTTGTTCAGCCGAGATTCAATCTCTCCGAGACTTGCAGTGTCGTCTGGTCCCTTGCGTGCCTTCCAAAGGCTCATCGCATAGTAGTAGTTGGCCATGGCGCTTTCAGGCTGAAGGCGAGCGAAACGGGCCAGCCTCTCGGTGAGGTCCCTTGACTGGGCAGGATCGATGGTCTGGATCCTTCCCAGGAAAAGATAGGGCGTGGCGGCCGCGGGATCGAGATCGGATGCCTCACACAGTCGTCGCACAGCCTGGTCGTAAGAGCCACGACCATAGAGGGCCACGCCCATGCCCACCAGCATCCGGCTTGATTTCGGGAACAGGTGATTCCCTTTCGTGAACACCTCGCCGGCGGGCTCAAGCGCCCGATGCATCAGCAACTCTGTCCCCCAATCGAAGAGATTCGATTCAGTCGGAGCCAGTTCCGCCGCGCGCTGGTACTCATGCACGGCTTCCAGCGGATGGCCAAGTTTCTCCTCGACGTCCCCCAGCAGATGACGGGCCTCGGCGCTGTCCTGCCGATTCAGGAGACCTTGAAGATTCGAGGCCGCGCGCTGGTATTCGCCGATGTCGCCGCAAGCCAGCGCGAGATCGTAGGTATTTTCGTTGTCGTTGGGATTGAGTTGCGCGGCTTGATCGAGGTAAGAAACGGCTTCCCGACCCCTTCCAGCGTCGAGCAGCATCTTTCCCAGGCGGTGATTGGCCTCGAAGCTCTTGGGCTCCTGGCGGACGGCCTCCCGCAGCGACCTTTCTCTTGCCGCAACGGCAGCGTCGGGCGGCAACGCGCGGGAAGGCTTGCTCAGCGAAGCCGTCTCCCGCACGAGAGACTCGGTGGTTCGCACGACTGTGTCGGAACCATGAGTGCCGATATTGGTCGTGTCGGTTACTCCCGCGACCGTGAAATGAGGTTCGTCGTAAAATTCGGGCGCTTGCGCCGCAGTCTTCCCTTGCTCCCTACTCTGGAGAGTGACGTCCAGCTGTCTGGTTTCGTCTGTCTTCAGCGTGAGCAGGTCAGAGGTCCCTTCACCGTAGCCTGCCGCACGGACGCGCAGTTTGTAGGTGCCTTCTGACAGGGCGGCAAAATGGTAGATTCCCCGGGCGTCGGTGTGCGTTCTCAGCGTTTGATTTCCATTGACAGTCTCGAGCGCAACGCTGGCGGTAGAAATCGCGTGGGCAGCCGAATCCCGAACGTATCCCTTGAGTTCCGCAGAGTGTGGAGACTGTGCTCCGCTCAAGCCAGACAGCAGAGCGACAACCACGATCGACCGAGCGGTCCTGCACGCGACAGCCATTCGGTATCGTCGAGGCATTAAACGGAAACGAGCCATCTGCTCATGCACTCTGGAGCGGTGGAGCTCAGGGGGTTGCGAAGGTCTGTAAACCGAAATTCTAATCGTCGCTCCCCCGGTCCGCAAACGTCACCCTTCGTGAACCCATGCAGACCAACAAAGGAGCCCGACGCCACGCCCGGGAAATCCGGGCCCGGGAAGAAGAAAAAACTGGCAGTACTCGTCCAGAACAAATTACAATTCGGCGCCTTCTTTCCCGGACCATGGAAGAAACTTTTGCGGCGTGCTTCGGCCAGCCGTGGCAAGCGACCGACAAGGGAGACCTGCACCGTGAGGCAACGAGCGTTCGTCGGACTGACGGCTGTTTTGATCTTGAGCGTCGCCACTCGAGTCCATGCGCAGAGACTCAAAGTCCTAGTGGACAAGGACGAGCGTGGTCCGGCGACCACCGACATGCAATCGCTCCTCATCTTTCTGCAGTCAGACAGGTTCGATGTGCTCGGGATCACCACCGTCAGCGGTGATCAATGGGTGAAAGAGGAGACCCAACGCACCCTGCGGTTGCTTGAAATCGCCGGGCGAACCGACGTGCCGGTCGTCGAGGGCGCCGAGTTTCCGCTGCTGAATTCGAAAGAAGAGACCGAGCGCTGGGAAGCTCTGTACGGCAAGTTTCGCTACAAGGGGTGTTGGAGCGACTTCTCAAAGCGTCCCCAATCCACGCCCCCGGCCTTTCGGGAGGGATATCACCATCCCGACGTAGTTCCTCCGCTGGTGGAGGGTGCTCCGCACATCAAGGCGCTGGATGAGACGGCCGCACATTTCATCGTGCGCATGGTGCATCGGTATCCCGGAGAAGTAGTGGTCTGGGCGGGAGGACCCTTGACGAACATCGCGCTGGCCCTGCGGCTTGATCCGCAAGTGGCGACGCTGGCGAAAGAGCTGGTACTGATGGGGAGCGGTGTGTATGCCGACAACGGAGGGATCAGCGGGGTCGACGGTCGTCGGGAGTTCAACTGGTGGTTCGATCCCGAGGCGGTGCGCATCGTCATGCGCTCGCCTTGGAAAAAGATCACGATTACCCCCATCGATGTGTCAGTAAAAACCCAGATCACTTCTGAAATCAAGGCCGCCATTGCCAAGGCAGACACTCCCGTAGCGCGCTACCTGACGGAATACTCCGTGCCGAGTTTCATGTGGGACGAACTGTCTGCCGCTGCTATGGTCGATCCGTCAATCATCACGGGGCAGAAAAAACTGTACGTAGACATCGATATCGATCACGGCCCCAGCTACGGGCAAACTCTCGTCTGGGCCCCAGGTACCCCGCTGCCCTCCTACGAAAGGTTGGCCACCGTGCACTTCGATGTCGACACGGTGAAACTTTACGATCTGTATATCAAACTGATGACGCAGCCGCCGCGCAACGGGCACTAACGACTCTCGCTGCGTTGGATCTAGACAGAAAGACAGCGATGGGCTCTGAGAAGAAATCTTTCCCAATCACCAGGCGGGAGTTTGTTGCAACCTCCACTGCCGGGCTGGCGCTGGGCCGCTTGGCTGGCTCGCCACTGGCACTTAGCGCACGAGGCTACGACTCGGCGGGCGAGGGGAATGACAGCCGATCTCGTCGTGTGATCATCGACACCGATCCCGGTGTTGATGATGCCTTCGCGTTGCTACTCGCCATGCGCTCACCAGAGCTAAAGATCGAGGGGATCACTCCCGTCGCCGGAAATGTGCCGCTGGAGTTGACGCTCCCGAATGCATTGCGCATGGTCGAAATCGCCGGGCGTGCTGATATTCCAGTAGCCGCGGGGGCCAAGTCGCCCCTGTTGCGCCGCCTGGTAACCGCCGCGTATGCCCATGGCGAAAACGGGCTGGGCGGCGCAGTATTTCCAGAACCGAAGCTCAAGGCTTTGGCTGATCCGGCGTCGGTACTCATCCGGCAAATCGTTCGGAAGTATCCGAACGAAGTAACGTTGATCACCCTGGGCCCGCTGACAAACGTGGCCACAGCACTGAATTCCGACTCCGAACTCGCCGGAATGATCAAGCGCGTGGTGATGATGGGCGGATCGCTTTCCGGCGGGAACATCACCCCCGCCGCGGAATTCAACATTTACGTGGATCCCGAAGCAGCGCGCATGGTATTCCAGTCGGGCATTCCGGTGACCATGGTCGGACTCGACGTCACGCGCAAGACCTCGCTCACGGACGAGCACGTGAAGACTCTGGAAGGGGCGCAGAATCCGGTCAGCCAAGCCGCGGCCAAGATCGCCCGGAACGCCATCGATCACAATCGCGCCCAAGGATTTCTGGTTGGACCAAACATGCACGACTCGCTGGCGGTCGCAGCCTTCCTCGATCCTTCCCTGCTCGGATGGAAGGAATGTTATGTGGACATTGAGACGACGGGAGAGCTGACGGCGGGCGAAACCGTGGGCTACAGTCCCAGCGCAGGCGATTTGCGCCGGCGCCCAGAAATGGAGAAGCAGGCCGCGCTCACGATGCCGATTCGCGGATCGGCGCCGACGTTGGCCGGAACCAAGACCTCTCCGATTTTCCGCGACAAGTTTGTTCCCAACACAAACGTGGCGCTGGACGTGGATTCTGCGAAATTCTTTGATCTGCTGATTGGCAGGTTGGCTGGCAAGCACTAGTCACCAGAGCCGCGTGGGGGTAATTGTTGTTGCGGCTTGCGCACGTTTGAAGTCTCTGAGGTGGGCTTGATGAATTTGGCGCGAGTCTGGGGGTTGAGTGCCGCTTTGGCCGTGAGCCTCACGTGCTGGGGCCAGCAGAAGCGAAAAATTATTATTGATCAGGACGAAGCGGGCCCGGGTGGCACCGATCAGCAGGCAACGCTGCTGCTGATCCAGTCTCCGCAAACCGAGGTGTTGGGCATCACGGTGGTCACAGGCGACGCATGGCTGAACGAAGAAGTAGCCCATACCTTGCGTACGCTCGAAATCATCGGGAGAACCGATATTCCGGTGGTGCGCGGAGCGGAGTATCCGCTGGTGCGGCGAAAAGAAGACACTGAACTCTGGGAGCAGCGATACGGACCGATTCAATGGCTGGGAGCCTGGACTCCCAAGTACTATCACCCCCCGGACGAGCTGGGGAAACTTCCGGAAGGAAAACCCACCACCCGTGCGCTCGATGAAGATGCCGCGCACTTTCTCGTTCGCATGGTTCGCAAGTTTCCAAACGAAGTCACGATTTACGCAGGTGGCCCGATGACCAACCTCGCATTGGCTATCACCATCGATCCCGACTTTTCCAAACTGGCGAAGGAACTGATTTTCATGGGTGCCAGCCTGAATCCGCAGACCGCCGACCCGGAATTTGCCAACGCACCCCGCCACGAATTCAACATCTGGTTCGATCCGGAGGCAGCCCACATTGTGCTCAGGGCTCCATGGAAGAAGATCGTCTGCACGCCCGTCGACATCTCAGTGAAGACGAAGATGACCACGGAATTGATCGAGCGAGTCAAGGCGGGAAACAC
>Ga0137396_10001592_pt1 | contig 12041 bp, 10 predicted proteins | sample czc16metaG_FD_108284 | JGI IMG/M metagenome (GOLD analysis project Ga0137396, IMG submission 108284) | Vadose zone soil microbial communities from Angelo Coast Range Reserve, California, USA - czcobulk3.16 metaG | ecosystem: Environmental > Terrestrial > Soil > Vadose zone | place: USA...
AAGCACTTCGTATTGGCGCGAACCAATCATCTTTAGCTCGGCGGTTTCCGGTTGGGATACATGACGATTTTTCCGCAGCGGCCCGACTTCATCAGGGCGAATGCCTTGGCGAATTCTTCCAGCGCAAACCTGTGAGTAATCACTTTCGAGAGGTCCACTTCTCCCGCCTTCAACACCTCTGCTGTCTTGTACCACGTGCTCCACAATCGTCGCCCGAAGACTCCTCTCACATGTGCGTCTTTGAAGACAATCCAGTTAGCGACATCGAACTCGACGTTCTTCGAGGGTAGCCCAAATAGAACAGCGGTTCCGCCTGGACGAAGAACCTTGAACCCTTCTTCGAAAGACGGAGGCGCGCCAGACATTTCAAAGAAGACATCGACCCCGCGGCCGTCTGTCATCTTCATGATCGTATCCACGACCTTCTCCTTGGACCCGTCGATGAGAACGTCCCCGCCCATCTTCTTCGCCAGGTTCAATCTGTAATCGACGATATCGATCCCGAAGATCTTGCTAGCCCCGAACGATTTGCAAAGCCCAATCAGGCATGCTCCTATTGGACCGCAGCCAAAGACTGCGACCGTATGTGCAGGTATGTCTGCGGCAGAAGCAGCGTGAACAGCGTTGCCTAGCGGTTCTTGAGCGCTTGCCGTCTCAATAGGAATTCTCTTGTCGTTGAGCCACGCGCTACTCTCGTGAAGGGTGTGATACTCGGCGAAGCATCCGTCAGTGTCGACTCCCCGCAGGAGCATCCTTTCGCAGATGTGCCCATTCCCTGTGCGACATTGGAAGCATCTTCCACAATTGATGTGAGTCTCGCCTGAGACAATATCGCCCTCTCTGAGGTCCGAGACTTCTTTCCCCGCTTCCACCACTTTTCCCGCGAACTCGTGACCCATCACTAAGGGAGGCTTGACCCGCTTAGCCATCAGTTCATGCCAGTCGTAGATTTGCATGTCCGTTCCGCAGATCGAAGTGGCTTCGACTCGGACCTGAATGTCTCTCAGACCTGGCTTTGGAGCGAAAGCCCACGGTTCGTAGACAGCTCCGGGACCAGGGACAGTCTTGACGACGGCGTGCATTTGTTCCTTCAAACGATTCCCTTGAACTGTTCCCCGGCGTTTCGGCTGGGTGTAAAACATTATTGTCCGACTTGATTGAGAGAAGAAACTGAACTTATCGTGTAAAGCGTTTTACGCAGGTACGGATCACCCGGATCAGAAATGAGCCAGCAATCTGACCTACGAAGAGAGCCTCTGCTTGATAGTCTGCGCAAAGAGTTAGAGGGCCTTGACCGTGATGATCTGCTTTGGCGCATCCGGACTCTTCAGAGCCCGTCAGCCCCACACGCCAGAGTTGACGGTAAGAATGTCTTAGTCCTTTGTTCCAACAACTATCTTGGGTTGGCTAATCATCCGAAGCTGAAACAGGCTGCGACTGTGGCTACTCGAAAGTATGGTGCCGGCTCTGGGTCCGTACGAGTTATCGCGGGCACCATGGACATTCATCTGAAGCTCGAGAAGACTCTCGCCGACTATCGACGGGCTGAAGCGGCGATCACGTTCCAATCCGGCTATGCAACAAATGCGGGGACTATCCTCGCCCTGGTTGACGAGAGGGACCTGATAATCAGCGACGAGCTCAACCACGGAAGCATCATCGATGGCTGTCGAATGACCAAGGCCGAGAGGCGAGTCTACAAGCACAAAGACATGGCTGATCTAGAAAAACAGCTGCAGAATACTGATCGCTTCCGGCGAGTCCTGATCATTACCGACGGAGTCTTCAGCATGGATGGAGACATCGCCCCCCTCAAAGACATCGTCGACTTGGCGAAGAAGTATCAAGCCATAACGTACGTCGACGATGCCCATGGCGATGGAGTACTAGGCGAGAACGGACGGGGAATCACGAACAACTTCCACCTTGAAGGAAAGGTCGACGTTGACATGGGAACCTTCTCCAAAGCCTTCGGCTGCGTTGGCGGCTATGTTGTTGGCTCGAAAGACTTGTGCACATATCTCCAAAACAAAGTCCGAAGCTTTCTCCTGTCCGGGTCCCAGCCGCCCGCTATTCCAGGCGCCTGCATCGCCGCAATCCAATTGGTGAAGAAGAATCCGTCGCTGGTGAAGAAACTCTGGGACAATACACGCTACTTCAAGAAAGCACTGAAGGACCTGGGCTTCGACACGGGACAGAGCGAGACTCCCATCACTCCAGTCATGGTTGGTGAGAGCGGGAAGGCCCACAAACTGGCCGACGAGATGTTCAAACTTGGAGTATTCGTTCTTCCGATAGTATATCCGATGGTGGGCAAAGACAAGGCGAGAATCCGGACGATCGTGACAAGCGCACATACCAAGAAAGATCTCGACCGAGCAGCCGACGCGTTTGAGAAAGCAGGCAAGAAACTGTCTCTGATCTGATCTCACTAAGTGTGAGTAGATACTACTAATCATCGTATTACTCGATGACGTATCATGACATAAGCCAGCAGAAACTGCGGCTACCCTTCCTTCACTCGCGGGCCTTAACAGCATCAGAGATGACCCAAAGACCTAACACAACCTGATATGTTTGGTATCGGCCTGGAGGATTCCCGGTATGCAGATAACGTAAGCTCTGACTCTCAGGACTTCTGAAGGGACTAGTTGCAGGAAGGACAGAATCTGTTCTTTAGGTGGCACAAAGCTGTAAATTCCTATCCCAAGATACCGAAAGTGTTAAGTTCCTTGCGATAGCCGATGTTACAAATCGAGGAGACGACTAAACTGAAACTCATCCTCGCGACATTAGCTGTGTTGGTCATAATGATCGCTCCGGCGGTGCTGCCGCATGTCTCAGCCCAATCAACCTCCTTCTCCTTCAACCTGATAACCCCCAACGTATCCAAGGCACTGGCCACGATCACTGTCCAGGGCGTCACGATCCTAAAGGGCAGTACTGTCCGGCTCACCGGATCAGGCACATTTGACACGTCATCAAAGGCCGTCAGCGGGGGCGGCTCAGTAACAGGCTTCAGCCCAACAGGATCCGTTGACGTAAGAGGAACATGGACGGTAACCGACCTTGTTACCTTCAACCAGTATGCGGGTCCAATGGGCAACGGCGGCCATCAAGGCGGACTGCTCATGGTGAAAGCTAGCATCACCGTCACCTCGACGGTCGGCGAGATCACTATGACATTTCCTGGTATACCAGTCCAAATCAGTTGCCGGATAAACGCGCCTTCTGGAGCTCCGGATGAGGGAACGATCTTCCCAGGAATATTCGACGAAGCAGTCTCGGGCGCGACCCTCTTCCACGAAAATAGCTGAAGGACCCAGCGAACCCTTCCTCCTCCCTCCTTTTTTCTCCACCCCAACCATCTCAGCAACAGCCATAGCTGACAAGGCACTCCACACCTCTCGTCTATAATTTCGGCAGGCATTCGAGTCTGTTGCACTTCGTAGGCAGGGTGGCATCGAAGTCGGGTTATTCCTGGACGTCATAGCAAATGGCTCTGATCTCCTTCAAGCTCAAGAGAGGGCGTATTAGCGTGGGCTGTCCCAAACCGACGCGAGTGACGCTTCCAGAAAGCGTTAAATTCGCAGTCTCCTGTTAAACGTATTTTCGCCAACAATCGATGATCGTCCGGCCTATCTGGCCTGGGTCGCTCTGACCAACCGGCAGGAGCGCCGAGGAGGGGCGCTGTGACAAGAAGTACCCAGATTAGAGGAGGACAAGTCAAGAATGGAAGCCCAATACGCAGAGGCAAAGGAGGAACTTCTCGGAGAAGTGAAAGAGAAGACGACAACCATAACTGTCAAGGATTTCACCCCCGCGGGCGTCTGAGTCGAGTACAATCAACAGGGAGAGGTCAAAGGCAGATACAATGGCACGCACATAGAGACAGTTACCGTCCTGTTCAAGCCGGACGGGACCGCAGAATACGAGGGCGGGGAATCGACACCACAAGCGAAGGCGACACCATCCTTCTGACCGCCAAGGGGAGGGGCAAGGCAGAGACCCCGACCAAGATAAGCTTCGAGGGAGAAACCACATTCCAGACCGCCGCGAAGAACCTCGCATGGCTCAACAATGTCAAGGCTCGGCACCAAGGGACGGCCAATCCCGTAACAGTTGAAGCATCGTACAGGCTCTACGGAAGAACGTAGCCAAGCAAGAATATCGGCAAGAAACCCCTCCTTTTTCTTGACGGGGACTTCTGAGCTTGGTCACCGAGCTGATTCCGCCGAAGATGCGGTCGGCTATGGAAAGATCAAGAATCCAGAGTCACTGCTACGACGACAGTGCTCTGCATTCTCACGTCATACACAGAAGAGAAACGGGAGCCTGCCGCGCTCAGGAACCGCTCAGTGGGCATCTTCCGTTGTTCTATGTTGAAGAGACCTCTGTCAGGGTAATACACTGAATAGCTCCAGAGGTTCCTTGACATTTTTTAATTCATGACCGCCCATTGGGTGCATCTTGATGTCCGGGCGGTTTCGGACTTGTTCGTAAACCTGCCTTGTAATAACAATCCCGCCGGGTTCGGCTAGAGGTTCTATTCTAGAAGCGACGTTGACCGCATCGCCGTAGACATCTCCTTGGCTATGCTCAACATCGCCCACATGAACGCCGATCCTAACATGGATCTTGTTGTCTTCGGGACAATGTAGGTTTCGTTCGGAGAGAGCTCCCTGGATCTGGATGGCGCACCTGACGGCTTCGAGCGCACTTGCGAACTCTACAAGGAACATGTCTGCCACGGTCTTGACCTCCTTCCCATGGTGCATTGGGAAGAAGGGGCGCAATAATCTCCGGTGCTCCTCGAGGAGTTCCAGTGCGAGCGATTCGTTCTTCCCGGTGAGAGACGTGTAGCCGACCACGTCTGTGAACATTATTGCTGAGAGTCTCCGTTCGAATCCCGGCCGCGGCCCGCCTACGGTCACCTCTATCGGTTCGGGCTCATGAGATTTGTATTTTCCACTCTCGTCTAGGTAGAGGACCCTTGGTTTTAGGGTAAACTGGCCCTGGACGTTTGGTCGGAGAACTAGCTTTATCTCCTCTGTCTTCAGAGGATCCAGTCTTCTTCCTCTCATGTTCAGGTGGCTGTCCTCTATTCGGTAAGACTGCGGGGCACTAGTGACGTCGAAGCCTGGGACTATTACTTCTTCAATCTTAATGAGCCGAGCTGGACCTCTTCCAGCGTTGACCAGTTCGATTTCTATGTCTACCGTCTCGCCTACCTGGAGGATCCTCCGGGGTGCTATGAGGTTCGCTTGCACGTCTGCGTTTTCGAACCTCTCTAAGCCTACCGCTTTTTCGAATGTGGGGTTCGGCATGACGAAGGCTTCGGGACTAGATAGAGTTGAAGGAGCGTGCAACACTTCGGTTAGAGAAAGCGACAATTCGTGGTCGCCCTTTACATTGTCATACAATCGCTGAACTTCGTCTTCCTTGCCGAGATATCCCGCGCTGGCATATGCTGCGGCCGACGCTTGCAGCAATTTTGCTACCATCGCGTAGATCTTCGTTTTCTTTTCTTGATCCTCCTCTTTCTTCGCTCTATCCAGGCGCAGATATGCGTCATAGAGAAGCCCTGTAGCTTTCGAATAGTCCGAGCTGCTCTTGGAGCCTGCTTTGAGGTAGTAGTTTGCGGCGCTTTCTAGAGCTTGCATTGCAGTATCATGCAGGGCGGGGTCTCTCACATCCGCAAATCTCGTCCCCGCTTCGAGCGCCAGACAGAAGCGGCTGTGTCCGAGGGACAGCATTTTCCCCTTCTCACTCGTGTTGAGGTCCTTGGCTTCTTCGAACAGCCTCGACGCTTTCAAGTATAATTCCGAGGACGCCTCTGCTTCGGCCTGCGCCATTATCTTCCAAGCGTTCGAGAGAGTCATAACGAGCTGGATATCCCTGCGACGCTCGTCAGATTCCAAATCATGCATCATCTTCTCCAACGTGCTCGCCGCTTCACCATATTTCTCAGAGCTGGAGGAGTGATCTCCTCTCTTGTCCAGGATCCTGCCTTCCTCAAGTGCAATTCTCGCCTTACAGTAATCACGTCTGATCTCGGTCGCCTTCGCCAACTTTGAAATCATCTGCTTCTCTTCCGAGCCCTCGACCTTGTTCGACTCTGCTAGGAGCGTCCCGCGAGCAACAGCGAATCGCTCGATCCCATCCTGAAATCGTTGAATTGCCTCTCGGCTCTCTTCTCTTCTGCTATAGTCCTCTGCTAGCTCTACTGAGGCCCATGCGGAATAGTTTGGCGCGAGGTAGTTCCATTGTTTTGTGGCCTTGTGAAGCTCTGCAGCCTTCTCGTAATGCTTGCTTGCTTGGGAGTACTCTTGCTTCGTGTGGGAGTTTCTAGCTAATTCTATTTCATGCCATCCCTCCATGTATGTCGCATGGTCCAGGTAGAGATCCTTCAATGCAAGAATGTTTTCGGCCGCGCTACGATACTCCTTGGAGGCACTGAGGAAGTATTCCGCGGCCCTTGAGTGCTCCTCTATCTCAAGGGAAACCTGGGCGACTTTCCAGTAACACTCTGCAGTGCGACTTCTCAGATCGAGGCGTTGGAACGTTCTAGCCCATTTCTCAAAAGCGCTGACTGCTCTCTTCGAATAATCACTGTCGCGAGTTAGCATGAAGAGGCTTTCCAGCATGACGCCGTGCTGATACCCCCACGCTGCTAGTCCGGCTGCCTCGATTTCTCTCGATATTCCGGCTCGTTCCCATTCTTGTAGTCGGTTTTCGCAGAGTATGAGGCCTGTCTCCTTTGATTTTGTGGCTTCGAGAAGAATCCTAGTCTTGCTTTCCGGGTTCTTGGAAAGCTCTGCAAGTTGATATTGAATGTCCGCGACACTGTTCTGATTCCAGCCTTGGCTGTAATAGCTGAGCGGGTAGAGCTGCTCTAGCATTTGGGTGTAAAAGTTTCTATGGTCTAATGCTTCGTCAAGCAATAGCTTTCTGTTCTCTGGAGAAGGTTCGATCCTGGCCAAGGCGGTGAGGGCGTCGCTGAGGAGCTCGCGTTCAGCCGCGGTTGCGGCCAGACTTTCATACTTCTCAGTTTGTCTTAGCCCTTCGAGCGCTGCCTCCCTAGCCTTCTGCAATCGGTCCCGTCTCTTCTTTGGGTCTGTCTCGTACTCCGCGAGTCGAAGGTGATGTTCCGCATACGGAACATGGTCCCAGATGAGTGAAGCCGAGCGGGGAATTGAGAACTCAATTGATGAATAATGACGGCTCGCTTCTTCGGCGTAGTGCAGAGACCTTTCGGTGAGCTCCAGCCTCTCGCCGGGATCCTCGATAGTCTCTACCCGCCACGGCGTAAGAAATGCCAACTGATCCATGATGGAGCCGATGATCAATCTGTCTCTTGTTTTTCTTCCCGGGGCCAGGGCTTTTTCGAGAACCCTAGCTCCCTCGTCCTTACTCCAGACCAGTGTGAGGCAGAATCCTAGTGGTGAAGATATTTCGAGAAGGGCTTCCTCTTCAGAAATCCCCACAGCCTTCCGCCAGAGTTCCGCGCATCTGTGCATGTATGGGGCCCAATTCTTGTCTTCGACGAAACGAAAGCTCAGCTCTCCGAGAGCCGCTGCCAATCTCACGCATGATCTTGCGAGTTCGATCGAGTCTCCTAACGTAGAAAGGGAGTCTACGCTCTTTTCTCCGTACGACACAACTTCTTGTATGATGTTCTTTCTGGACTGAAAACTTGAATCGTATACTAATGCGTAGAATCCGGTCTCAGCAAGAATATTGTAGGTCTTACAGTATTCCAGAAGGTCCCGAGCTTGGTGGAATTGGTTCATGGACTCTTTCGCAAGTTTCCAGCTTTCAACTGCAAGAGCCTGCTTGTCGGGAATTCTCCCAATCAAGAAAGCTAGGTATGCGATCATCGCCCGACAGCGAAGCTCTCTCGGGCCTCTTCCAAGCTCTAGTTCTGCAAAACTCTGGCGAGCCTCCTCATACTCCAAAGTCGCCGCTTGGACTCGTTCTCGAAAATCACTTGGGGCGTCAGACTGCCGCGCTGCTCTATAGAAGGCGTAGCCTGATAGTTCGTGGATCCCGGCTCTCTCAGAAAGCCGGGGCTCGAAGACGAGAAGTGCTTTCTGATATGACTTTGCGGCTCCTAGCCAGTCATATTCACTTTCTTGCCGCTTGGCCTCGCGCATGATCTCTTCCGTGGTTCCAAGCTCCGTCATTCTGGAACTCACTGGTGATCACGATTCGGTCTAGGTCGAACGGGAGCTTAAGCATTTGGGAAAACTTACTCTTTCGGCTCGGGTCCGATATGTTACACCCAGTTCGCCTTGGATCCCTTTCTCCAAGAGACATAAATGAACATAAGTCGTGGGAATCTCAGAAAATGTGACACTATTCGTTATACACGACAACACACGGGAGCTATGTCCAACCGGTTTCTCGCATCCGGACAAAGAGTGGGTGATGAAGGTGGAAGAGAAGGCGAAGAACTCAGGTATCCATCTTATCGAAGCGTACCTTGACGGTCCGGGTCATCATTTTTACTTCGTAGCGGAAGCAGACAAAATCGAACAACTCTACACTTTCATTACCCCGCTCATGACCCAGATCGGCGAGTCTAGAATTGTTCCAGTATTGCGGTGGGCCGAAGCAAGGGCCGTTGCCCAAAAGCTTGGTGTCCAAAAGTGAACAGTGAAAGGATTGGCTTCTCGTTCTCTCTATTCGCATCTATTGGCGTGAACCGATCATTCTTCTTAAGAGGACTTTAGCAGTCTTGTTTCAATACAGGATACTCGCAAAGGATCCAAACCCCTTACTGCCCGACGGCATATAATGACATAAGCCAGCAGAACTGAAACTCGACAATTACTGAATTCGCGAAGAAACTGAGCGCGCCCGTATAAGTAACGCCTAATCTTCGAATCTAGCGTGATCTATTGGGTCTCACGCTCTTCGGATTGGCCGGACGGAATTGGGTCGTTGGTCTCGATGACTTTCGGTCCGGTGTAGCCGCAGTCCGGACACCGGTACATTGCCCCAGTGTATCCGCCCATCCAGAGAATAATATTCTCAGAGTGGCATTTCGGGCAGAACCGCTTCGTGATATTGGTCCATGCTCATATCCTGCCTATCCGACGAGAAGAAAGAGAGTCATAATGCTGAGTCACGGAGATATTGATAATCGCTGCGCCTTCCAAAAAGCTCAAAGCTGGTCTGTACCTCTATTGGATGAGCTGGTCTAGCACCAACCTGAATTCTCGAAACTAGTTTATGGGCGGGGCAGTTCGGTTCTGTCTTTCAAAACGTCTCATTCGAGATTCCCAGGAGTATTCTGATTTCCTCCGCTTCTCGCGGAGTCGCCGAAGGGAGGGAGTTGAAGTATTCGAGGAAACCAGTCCGAGAAAGACAGGCCGAACAAAGGTCCCATTCGACAATTTCGACCCCGAAAACTATTTCGGCGACGCCAGTTTGAGAAACCCCGCAACCCGACGCGCAAGTCCCGTCACGAGTGTGCAAGGCGTAGAAAACGCTCTGAGGGGCGACTTTGACCTTAGGCTCAAGCGGCGTCACAGCACCCGGGCCCGCGGCTTTCAGAGCCTGCACGCATCTTAACCCTCGGTTATGTTTTTGGGACCTGTACGGCCTTTTGATCGAATGAAAAAGAGGAGTTCGTTCAGTGAAGCTAGTATCTGAGCTTGTTTGAGAACGAGGTGGGCAGTACGGGCTCCTCCTCTCTCGTCCTCCGTTCAATTATCGGACTCTGTCTGGGAACGGGCTCGTATTTCGACTTGAACCAGTCAGGTATGACGACAGCACGGAGGAGCTCCTGTATGGTTATTCCGCGGGCTCGAGCTTCTTCGCTAAGAAGAGTGTAGGTCTGTTCGCCGAAGGCCACCATGACCTTATACGACGTTTTTACTTCACGCTCTCAGTTTTCGAATATCCAAACGGACCATTCGAATACCTATACTGTATGTATGACAGGGGCAAGGCATATAAGAATAACTGTAAACCCGTCGCAAATTCTCCTCGAATTCCGAAAGGAACGCCTCAGACCACCAGTTGCATTTATTCGGGACTGCTGAGCGATCGATAATGTCTTGTCAAGAACTGTCCCCCGCTGCTCGTGCCGCGGAGAGCTCGCCATAACAGGCGAAATACGAAGCCCTGACGGATGGCGGACCGGATTCAACCTCCAATGCAAGCAATGCGGGAAGAAATGGACCTATTCAGGTGGCATCTATAGGCAAGAGTCAGCAGAGAGCGTTGAGTAAGGCATCCTCGCTAGACGCGATGGAGCAAGAGATCCATAACCAGGTCGAGGACCTTCCAGCGTTCGCGAGTGAACTCGGAGAGTATGACCGTTTTCGCAATCTTGACCGTTCTCGCATGATTTTCACCGGCTCGGGAGACTCTCTTGCAAGCTCACTCTTCGCTCATTACTTGTCCCAGATGCAGGCGTTTGCGGCAGACCCATTCGAGCTCCAGCTTTACCCGCAGGTGTCTAAGAACAAGACCGTCTTCATAACCTCAGTTAGCGGGAAGACCAGAACGAACATACAGCTCGCCAGGAAAGTCAAAAGAGTGGCCAAGAAGCGCGTCGCAATAACCGCGAACCCGAAGAGCCCACTCGCGAAAGAATGCGACGATGTGATTCAGTTACGGTATCGAAGCTCGGGAATCCTTACGTCCGGGACCGCGAGTTTCTCGGCCTCCCTCCTTTCGGTAGCCTCGCCGCTCCGTCGATTACCGAAACTCGATTCTCTACCGATTATCGAAAGACGAGCAGCTGAGTGGGCTCGACGCTTACGAGTCCATCCTCGAGGAGAGTTCCTATTCGTCGGATCCGGGACGGGCTATGCTCTGGCAATGTATGCAGCTTTCAAGATCCACGAGGTCCTAGGGCTACCAGCTCAATACCAGCATACAGAGCAGCTTGGGCACTCCCAGATTTTCTCACTGAAAGAGCAACGGGACAATCTTTTCTTCTTGGCTCCGAGTTTAGATGAGAAGACGAGTGAAGTGTATGGAGCTCTTTCAAAGAGTGGTTTCAACGCGTATCTGTTGAAGAGTGGCACGCGCGATCCTATTCTGGCAACTCTACAAGTCATGTTCTGTCTGCAACACCTGGCCCTCCATCTCGGGAGAAAGATGGGGCTCCAAGAATGCGCGTTCATAAAAGACAAGAAGAGGCTCGCCCTCAGTAGCGAGCTAATTTACTGACTTCGTACTTGACATTTCCGACTGAATGTGTTTGTAAACGTCGAGAAGGTCGTCGGTCTCCATTTGATGGGAAGCTGCCCTCTTCACCTTCTCGAGGCTAGTGTTTAACGCGACGGAATATCCGACTACTCGAAACACGGGAACATCGTTCAGCCCGTCTCCCACATGAACCGTCTTGCTCAGCGGAATACTCATCCAAGCGCAATACTTTCTGATGCCAAGCCTCTTGTCGGGCAATGGCTCGATGTCGTCGGTGATCGCGCCGTTCTTCACCGCAACCTTCGACGAGACAAACCCGCGGAATCCAAATTGTTCTACAAGATACTGACAGAGAAAGTCCGGATTGTCAGTACAGAGGATCACTGACAGCCCGAGGCCCAAGAGCTTGTCAACGGCCTCTCGGATGTTCCGCATCATCGGAACCTTGGAGACTTCAGCTAGAACGTCTACGAGTTTCATCCCGACGAGAAGCTGAAACTGTTGCAAGAGAGCCTGTCTCAGAGTTATCCGTTTCCGGTGATACATCTCGTCGATCGCGTCCCACTTCTTGCCTATCCCTAAACCTCGGGCTGCCTCAGTAAGCGCAGGCTGACGGAAGAGGGTCTTGTCTAAGTCGAACGATACTTCAACGAATTTCGGAGTCTTCATTCTGCTGGAATGTAGAACCAGTGCCTTAGATGATTATGCTATGCGTCTAGAGAGGCTCAACGTAGCCGAAGTTTTCACGTATGATACTACGAATCTGTTCGGCTCTCTCCTTCGTATTCTTGTCCAAGAAAATCTTGACAATATGGCCCTTCTCCGTTTCGACCTTTAGCCCTTCCTTCCGGAATTTTTCGAGCGCGTCGTTC
>Ga0137396_10001593_pt1 | contig 12039 bp, 6 predicted proteins | sample czc16metaG_FD_108284 | JGI IMG/M metagenome (GOLD analysis project Ga0137396, IMG submission 108284) | Vadose zone soil microbial communities from Angelo Coast Range Reserve, California, USA - czcobulk3.16 metaG | ecosystem: Environmental > Terrestrial > Soil > Vadose zone | place: USA...
AAGGCACATTGAAGCATCACGGATGGATTGTGACCGGCGTTCGCATGCCGTCCATTTCGGAAACCCTGGACCCGCGCGTCATCACACCGGCTGAAGTGGAGTTGCCCTGACAGCCATGGCTCGGCATGTTATCGGCATCGATCTCGGCACTACAAATTGCGCTATCTCGTGGCGGGATTTGGAGGAGGGATCCGGAGACGTCGTCTCCATTCCGCAATTGACGGCGCCCGGCACGGTCGAAGAGCGGCGGCTGCTTCCTTCCTTTATATATCTCGCCCAGGAAGGCGAGTTCCCCCCCGGCGCGCTAGCGCTCCCGTGGGATAAGCGGCCGGCTTACGCCACTGGCGAATTTGCCCGCGCGCATGGCGCGAAGGTGGTCACACGTCTGGTTGCATCTGCTAAAAGCTGGCTGAGCCATACCAACATCGATCGTACCGGGGCACTTCTACCGTGGCAGGCGCCGCCAGAAGTCGAGCGTATCTCGCCGGTCGAAGCGTCGGCTCGGTATCTGAAGCATCTTGTGGAAAGCTGGAAGGCCTCACTGCAAAAGGACAGCGATGCCGAGGAAATCATCCTGACCGTACCCGCTTCTTTCGATGCCGCTGCGCGCGAGCTCACGATGCAGGCGGCCGGCCAGGCCGGTCTTCAAAACGTGACGCTGCTCGAAGAACCGCAGGCCGCGCTCTATGCCTGGCTTGAAAAAATCGGCGACGGATTTCGCAAACAGGTGAAGGTCGGTGATGTCATTCTCGTTGTAGACGTCGGAGGAGGCACAACCGACTTCTCCTTAATTGCCGTAACGGAACAAAACGGCGACCTGCAGCTAACACGCATGGCTGTCGGGGATCACATCCTTCTCGGCGGCGACAATATGGACCTGACGCTGGCGCACCATCTTGCGCAAGGCAAAAATTTGGACGCCTGGCAGTTCACGGCGCTGACATACGGCTGCCGCGAGGCGAAGGAACTTCTCTTTGCCGATCCGAAACTCAAGAAGGCGCCAATCTCAATTCCCGGCCGCGGTTCCGCTCTGATCGGCGCAACGATCAAAGCGGAACTCACGCGCGACGATCTTGGTCGCATCCTTGTCGATGGCTTCATACCCAAGGCGGGGGTGACAGAGTTGCCTCGCACTGCCCGCCGCACGGGTCTAACGCAGGTGGGCCTGCCATATGCGCAAGATCCGGGCATCACACGCCACCTTGGGGCATTTCTCGCGCGGCAGTCGCGAATCGCAGAAGGAAAAGCTTTCGTTCATCCCACAGCCATTCTCTTCAACGGAGGTGTTTTTAAGGCCGCAATCTTGAAGCAGCGGCTCGTCGAGGTCATCAATGACTGGCTGTCACGAGATGGCGGCTCCCCGGTCAGAGAACTCGAAGGCGCAGATCTCGACCTCGCTGTTGCGCGCGGCGCCGTGCACTACGCGTGGGTGCGGCATGGTCACGGTATCCGCATCCGCGGTGGGACGGCCCGCGCCTATTACGTCGGCGTGGAGCCCGCCATGCCGAGCGTGCCCGGCTTCGATCCCCCGATCAAGGCGCTATGCGTAGCCCCATTTGGAATGGAAGAAGGAACCAAAGCGGATGTGCCGCCGCAGGAATTTGCGCTCGTGGTGGGCGAACCAACCGTGTTCCGATTCTTCGCCTCATCGGTGCGCCGCGAAGATCGCGTCGGCGACATGATCGATGACGCCGCCCGAAACGAAGAATTCGAAGAAGTCGCGCCCATCGAAACAACACTGAGCGGCGAGTCCGGGAAGCTCGTGCCGGTGAACTTGCAGGCAGCGGTGACGGAAGTCGGGACGCTGGAGCTTCGATGCCTGGAGAAAGAAGGAGGGGGGCGGTGGAAGCTCGAGATGAACGTGAGGACGAAAGACGGATGAGGCCGCAAAAGGCTCAGGTTGGCGAAGCCGCAACGAAAGGGAACTTCCCTCCAGGATTTCGCAACCACACTCATGAGCGATCTTGTAATCGGCATTGACCTTGGCACTTCCAACTGCGCCGTGGCCTGCATCGATCCGGCGCGCGGTACGGAGGCGCCGGTCGTGGATTTGCCCATCACGCAAGGCATCCGGCCGGGGGACATCCGGCCTTCCCGGCTTCTGCCGTCTGCAATCTATTTCCCGCACTCGAACGAGCTGCCGCCAGACAGCTACGCGCTTCCCTGGGACCCCGCTCCTTCACACATCGTGGGCGAATTCGCCCGATGGCAAGGAACCCGCGTGCCGTCGCGTCTGATCACATCTGCGAAATCGTGGCTTTCGCACTCGGGCGTCGACCGTACCGCTGCGATTCTTCCCTGGGGCGCGCCGGCGGATGTCGAAAAAATGTCTCCGGTGGAAGCCTCGTCGCGGCTGCTTCTCCACATCCGTCACGCCTGGAACCACGAGCATCCGGATGCTCCACTGGAAAGCCTTGAGGTGGTCATCACGGTCCCTGCATCTTTCGATGAAGCCGCTCGGGCGCTAACCGTTACTGCGGCGCGGCACGCCGGCTATGAAAAGTTCACGCTTGTCGAAGAGCCTCAAGCCGCCTTCTACGACTTTACCGCGCGGCGCCGGCACGATCTGGCGGCTGCACTCGAAGGCGTGACCCTGGTAGCCGTTATCGATGTGGGCGGCGGCACCTCGGACTTCACGCTGGTTGAAGTCAGCGAAGGGGCCGCTTTGCGGCGCATTGCCGTCGGCGACCACCTCATATTGGGCGGCGACAACATGGACGCCGCAATCGCGCGCAAAGCCGAAGAACAGATGACAGCCGGTGGACGAAAACTCACTCCCGCGCAGTGGAGCGAACTCCTTCAGGCGAGCCGCGCGGCCAAGGAGTCGCTGCTCTCGCCGCATGCGCCAGAAACCTACCACTTGTCCATTGGCGCCGAAGGCGGCCGACTCATCGGCGGTTCAATGTCGGCCAGGCTTTCGCGCGAAGATATCGAACGCATCGTCCTCGATGGCTTTTTCCCACACTGCAATTCCGAGCAGGTGCCGCGCCGCACGGCGCGCGTTGCGCTTCAGGAATTCGGATTACCGTATGCGCAGGATCCCGCCGTTACCCGGCAGCTTGCCGGTTTCCTCCATGCCCATTCCGAGGCCGGCCGGCCAGACGCGATCCTGCTCAATGGCGGCGTTTTCAATTCGCCTGTGATAGCGTCGCGATTGCTGGAAGTGATTTCGAAATGGTGGCCCGAAGCCGCGGGCATTCGCGTTCTCGAGCACGATTCACTGGAACTGGCGGTGGCGCGCGGCGCCGCATGGTACGGTCTGGTTCGCCGCGGCATGGGACGCCGTATCGGCGGCGGTGCTGCACATTCTTTTTACGTCGGCGTGGAAACAAAGGGTAGCGAAGAGCCGAAAGCGCTGTGCCTGATACAGCGGGGCCACGAAGAAGGCCAAACAGTGGAATTGGGCGGCCGCACATTCAACCTTACGCTCGGCAGGCCGGTGCAGTTTCCTCTGTTCACGTCGACCTCCGACCAGGTGGTGTCTTCGGGCGAGATGGTCACCGTCGGTGAAGACCTTCATCCGCTGCCTCCGATTCATACTGTCTTGAAGAGCGCGAGTGGGAAAACGGGACAGGTGCCCGTTTACCTGCGCGCGCTTCTGACGGAGATCGGAACTCTCGAACTATGGTGTGTGTCCGATGGCTCACGAGAGCAGTGGCGGCTCGAGTTCGAGCTTCGTGCCGCGGCCGGGACCGCCAGGGAAACGGTTATTGAATCGATGCCGCCGCAGTTCGCCGCGGCGCGCCAACAAGTCGAACACATCTTTGGAGGCAAAGCAGCGGCCGGCGGCGTGCTGCCGGAGCCGGCAAAGGTCAGGCAGCTTTGGCGCAGCCTCGAGCAGACATTAGGGCCACGCGAGCAGTGGCGAGTCCCGTTGCTGCGCGAATTGTGGAGCGCACTTCACGCGGGGGCCGGCAGGCGGCGTCGATCGGCCGATCATGAGCGCGTCTGGTTTCAGCTTACGGGTTACACGCTGCGCCCCGGCTTCGGCTATCCCCTGGATGAATGGCGATGCGAACAAACGGCCGCGCTGTTTGCGCAAGGCGTAGCATCTCACAAAGAAAAGCCGGTCTGGATCGAGTTCTGGATCATGTGGCGCCGCATCGCAGGTGGGTTGAGCGAAGAACGGCATAGCGAGATCTGGAATTATCTGAAACCGCACTTGGGCCGGCGCCTGGCTCCGAATCAGCCGAAACAGCAGCCCAAACTGAAAGGCATTCACCCCGAGGGCCTCGATGAAATGGTTCGGCTCGCGGCAGCCCTGGAACACCTGGATCCGGATCAGAAGGTCATCCTCGGCGACTGGATTGCACCGCGGGCCTCCACGCCGGGACCATGGGCCTGGGCTCTCGGCCGTGTGGGTGCGCTCGTCCCGTTGTACGGAAGCATTCACAAAGCAGTCGATCCGGTGAAAGCTTCCGAGTGGCTGGACCTCTTATTCGATGCCCACTCCCGCAATATCGAAGGCGCCCTCTTCGCCATCGTGCAACTCGCCCGGCTGAGCGGCGACCGCTTGCGCGACCTGGATGATTCCCTGCGCGCCCGTGCCCTCGATGTCCTCCGCAGGTCACAGGCGCCTGAATCATGGCAACGCCTCCTCCTCGAAGTTGCAACTATGGAAACTGCCGACAAAGCGCGTGCCTTGGGCGACACGCTACCGGCTGGTTTGGGGGCATAACAGATACACCAATACAGCCCGACCCAGGTTCGAGGACAATTTCTTAGCGTGGATCCCTGCTGGCGTGTGTCCGCGCCCGACTCAATAGATCACTGATGTTCAAAAAGCCGGCCCACCGTTCGAGGTATGTGAAATCAATAGAATTTTCCTGAATCCGGAGTATTCCGAGGACGTCGTTCCACTGCGTATCGGATTGGTGTCCTCCCATTCTGTAGAGCAGTTTGTGCAGAATTGTATCCTCAGGACTCGAAAACCGAACCGCCAGCCGCCCTTCGGGCCGCAGGACTTCCGTTCGAGCCCGACTCATTTCTTCGCGGGACCATTCGTTATCTGCGGGAACAAAAACGTCGGCTTTGAACATTGTTTGGAGGTGAATAACGTTGAAAGACTCTTGCCGGCGTATCGCATCTGCGATCAACTCGGCCGCTACATAGAATTCCGGTTCAAGAGCCGCCGTCAGTCGATCCACGTGCTCGAGTTTGACGTTTGCCATAAGATCGACATCCTGCGTGGCGCGCGGTATTCCGTACATTGAACTGGCGATTGAGCCTCCCACCACGTACTGAATTTCCAGTTGGTCGAATATCTGAGCGAGCCTGGTAATAACGATGAGCGGGTCGGAGAGCATCAATAACCTGCCTCCCGACTATCCCAACCGAATGCGCGTAGCATCAATTCGGGAGGAATCCATCGCGATACCAGACGAAGACTTTGCTCTCTGATATCCGCTTCCGGATAACGGCGGCGAATGTCAAGGAGGGCGAGTTCCTGAATCGCGAGCGTCAAGGCGCGGACGCGCTCGATTTTCTGGATTGACGTCATCTTGCGGTAGCCTTCCAGGAGTAGAGTTTCGGTTGCTGGATGGGTGTCATTCGATCCCCGAGCCGGCTCTGCGCTTGCGCATTTCAAAACCAAAGCTTCAAGCGCGCGCTTGGAAACCTCGCCAGGCAACTTTTCCTGCTCGAGCAGCAGGTTTTCAGACATCACTTTGTTTAAGGCGGCCCGTTCCGCCAAGTTGAGATTTAGTGTGGCATCTGTGCGACATCCTTTGCCCGGCAGGGCAAGGTGAACGAACCGCTCCAGCGTAGCTTCGTCCATGAGTACGGTTTGAGTTTTGGGAAACGTCTCGCGCAGTCTGCTCAGAATCTCGAAGCCGCTGACATCAATGTCTCCCCAATAGATGACCTGACAAGATTTGAGCCAGCTAACTGCTGACAGAAGGCTTGCCGCATTGCCGCCTCCCCAGATGCCAATCGTGTTTGGCAGCCTGGGCAGCGTAAGGAAGTTCATTTTGTTTTCCGTGATGACAACCGATACGCCGTCCGCTTTCCACTGTGCAAACTCGTCAGCGGGAACGGAGAGATCGGTAAAAACCAAGCCGAGTCGCGGGCGCAGCGCTTGGTCCAATACGCGGAATCGTATGAGCGGTGGATCGAACAACAGCCCGAACTTCTTTTCAAAAGATCTGGCCTGTAGATCGACGGAATCCGGAATCAGGTACTTCAACAGATTCGCAATGATGGCTTCGTTTCTTTCAATAAACTTCGTGTCGGTCGCGATGGGAAGCTCGCGTACGAACCTGTTGGGACGGGGATTATCCAAAAAATAGCGGCAAACCTTCAATATGTCCGGCCAGATATCGCCGTTCTCGACAATCTTCAGTGCGTTGCCGCCGAGCCATCCCTCCATTTCGGGACAGACTGAGCGCGTTAACTGCAGGTTTTGGACGAAACGCTCAGCTTCACGAATCTTTCCAATGGATGACAGAAAATCAGGCGCGGTCGCAAAATAGACTTTCGCTGGGAACTGCTGGCGTCCCCAGCGCCGATCGATCTTTTCCACCCATTCAACAGTGAATTTGGCCGTGGTCTCTTTGAGAGCGGCGATTTCACGGCGCAGTGTCGCGAAGTCAGTATCCCGGATGGCCGTCTTGCCAAAAGGTATCACCAGCGGGAAAAACTTTTCTCGAGCGATCACGCTCCGCAAATATGCGGGATACGATCGGGCCGCCCGTTGCAGGATTTCATCAGGTCCGTACATTTTATTAATCGCTGCGCCCTGTCGGGCTTGCATTCGCTCCGCTCATGTGTCCTATGCGCGATGGGCAGCCTTCTCTGCCCGGTATTCCTCGATTGTGAGGTTGCGGAGCATTGAGGCTCGGCCGTCGTCGTTGTGAACAAAACCGACGCTCGAAACGAAGGGTTCGATGATGTGAATCTTCTGAAGAGGTGTGACGACCAGCAATTGTAGATTCAGTTGTTGAAACAATTGCAGTCCATACTGCGCCGATTCATCGGAGCCGCGACCGAATGCCTCGTCGATCACGACGAATCGGAAAGTACGCGAGCGTAACGAACCCCATTCGAGGCCAAATTGATATGCGAGGCTCGCCGCAAGGATAGTGTAGGCGAGCTTCTCTTTTTGTCCGCCTGATTTGCCTCCGGAATCGGAATAGTGCTCATGCTCCGTGTTGTCCTCACGCCATCGTTCGGAGGCGGCGAACACAAAGGCATTGCGCACGTCCGTAACTTTCTTTGTCCAACGGCGATCCCCCTCCGCTTGTCCTTCGCGGCCTCTGAAACGCTCGATGATGCGCTTGACCTGGAGGAACTTGGCTTCCGAGTACTGCTCGTCCCCCGAGCCTGTAAGGGCGCCCTCGGTGCATGCGCGCAATTCGAGTTGAAAATCCCGAATATCCGCGTCGGCGCTCGGCTGCGCCTCCAATACGATGTACCGGCCCGGGTTGTAGTCGATCCTTGTCAAGGATTCGTTGATGCTGGCGATCCGCTCCTTGATGAGCTGTCGTTCACGGCCGAGCTGGCTCTGAAAATTCGCGACTTCACGAATCGTGTTTTCGTTCAGCAACTGCTTGAAGCGTGTTTCAAATCTCGGCAAATCGTCCGTGCGGAGACGTGCAAGCATCAGCGCGTATTCCTCCGCAGCGTCAAGGCTGACGTCCATGTCCTGCGTATCGAGCGGATAGTCGTCACGGAATCGCCTCATCGAATCGATGATGCGTTCGCGTATACGAGTAAGCTTCTTGTCCTCCGCATCGATTCGGTTCTGCAACCACTCTCGGAGTTGTTGTTCACGCGTCTCGCAGGACTCCACGGTCAGCGTGTGGTCGCCCAGAGCTTCACTGCGGAAAGCTTCGATGCGGGGAAATGACGCAGCATGAGTTTCCAAAGTACCGGAAGCGAGCCGAGCTTCCGCGTCTGCCAGCAGCGCTAACGCGGTGAGGCGCCTGTCATCGGTTCGGCTTCTCTCGTCCTTGCGTTTGTCGAGCAAGTCGCCGGTTTCCTTCTGCTCGCCGAAGAGCCTGGACAGCCGCTCGTTCAGAGTTTTCAAAATGTCGGATGCGCGCTCGAGGTTTTGTTTCTCCTCCTGAAGAATGGCGATTTCTGCGGCAAGAGGTCGCCAATCGATGTCCCTAAAGTCGAGGTACTCGACAATTTTGTCGAGGGTTTCGAGGCGTTGTTTCACTTTCCGCAGGCGGCTTTGCAGAGACGCAATGTCGTTCCCGAGCGAGGCGGCCCGATCCTCCACGATTTTGGCCTTCGCCTCCAAAGCTGCGATTTTTGCTTCATTGTTCCAGCCAAGCACATATCGGCTTCGGTCATCCAGGCGGTACCGGTCATCTTTTTCATGGCGCTCATCGCGCCCTTTGATCTGACCCGCGCGAGTGATGGCTTTGATTTCGCGGCGGAAGTCTTCGTGGCCGGTGCAGCATGCCAGATCGAAACGGTTGGCAACTTCCCGTTCGAGCCAATTGTAGTAAGGTGTGTCCGTCTTGAGAGCGAGCTTGTGTACTAACGAATTCGGGTGAAGCGATGGCATTGCCGAGTGTTGCATTTCACGAACGCGATAATAGACCAGCCGGCCCCGCAGGTTCGTGCGATCTACCCACTCCTCCACTCTTGCGTAGTGGCGGTCCGGCACCAGCAGCGACAAACCGAAACTGCGCAGGAGGCGCTCGGCAGCTCCTTCCCAGTCCTTTTCGTTCTCTCGCACCTGGATCAACTCGCCGGCGAAAGGGATTTCTGCCTGCGGCACCTGAAGCGCGGCCGAAATTGCCTGCCGCATGGAGATTTGGGTCTGATCGATATTGCTTCGTCGCGTTCTGAGTCCGGCGATTTCGCTCCTCAGTTCCTCGTGCTCGGACAACGCCTGCTTGAATTCGACGCCCTTGTCAGTCAGGAGGTTTTGAATGTCTGCCTCTTCCACGTTTGCCTTATCACGGATCGGGCCAAGTTCGGAGAGTTGACTCAGGAACTCTTCCGCGGTCGAGGCGATTCTAAGATTGAGCCCGTCTGCCAATTCCTGATATCGCTCCGCCTTCTTCTTTCTTCGCTCTTGTTCGATCTGTTTCGATGCGATCTCTTCTTCAATATGGGCAATACGATCGCCTCCGTTTTCACTGATAGCTCGGCGTAACTCGCGTTCATCCGATTCCTGCGACCGCCGTTTCTCTTCGAGGCGCTCGACCTGTAGGTTCAGCCGTTCGAACTCATCCCGAAGCTTGAGAATCCGCTCGTGCAACAGTCCGGCTTTCAAACCGGTGAAGTAGGGCCTCAGCGCTTCACGGCAGGCGCGCAGGTTTTCGATCTCTGCGATGAGTACTCCATGACTTGAGCAGTCCGCCACCAGCGGAGTGAGTCGTTCAACCTGCGCCTTCGCCTTGAGCACGGCTTCGTGCGCTCGATTGAGGTCGTCGAAATGGTCGATCAACGCCTGGATGCGTGATTCGACATCGAAGGGTTCAAGCATGTGAGTGCGGACGAAATCGGTGAGATTGCCGACGGACTTCATCGATACCGTCTGGTGAAACAGTTCCAGGGCCTGGTCATTATCGATGCCAAAACGCCGTCGAAAATACGATCCGTAGGGCGGGAAGGAGTCAAAAATCTCAATACCGGACTTTCGTAAACGCTTCCGGAGGTCGCCGATGTCCGAGCCGAAGTTGGCGAAATCCCTGGCGATGGTGAGGTCTCGGTCAGCCGCGGCGAAGAGGCGGGCCGGCTGACCCTGCGGGTCCTTGAACCAGAAAACCTGAACGAGCGTGACCGTGTCTCCAAAACCGGCATTGTGGAACACCCCGAGAATTACCGAATAACTGTTGTAATCGCGCAAAGGCACAGGTTTCGCTCCGCTGACTTCATTGCGCTCAGACTTGTAATGACCCAGGACATAGGAACGCAGCGTTCGTTCCCGATTGTCGGCGCCTGCCGCCTTGTTGTAGGCAACACGATTGGCGGGCACAATCAGGGTTGTGATGGCGTCGATGAGCGTGGACTTACCGGAGCCGATATCGCCTGTCAGCAGCCCGTTTTGGCCATTCAAATGGAGTGGCCATACCTTTCCATCGAACGTCCCCCAGTTGAAGACTTCCAGGCGGAGAAGGCGGAACCCGCTGAGCCGGTCCTCTCCGACGAAATCGAGTTTCGATGGCTCAATCATTGGTCTCTTCTGCTTTACCGGACAGCAACGCACGGTAACCCGCGAGGCGTTGGTCGAATTCGGCCAGCCACTGAGCATCCACGAATGCTTTCAGGATGCGGCGAACCTCAAACATGTTGTCCTGACCCTTCAGTGGACGCACAAATCCCAATTCCGTGATTTTGTTCAAGTGCGTATCGACATGGTCGCTGATTCGAGTTTCGTTAGTGCCTTCCGGAAGAAATATACGGATCAGATCAACGACTTCCTCCCGAGAAAGCACCAGCCGCGTGTCCCCACCGCCGGCATCGAATTCGGCCATCTTTTTTCTCAACAGCGCCAGGAGCAAACTGACGGGAAACGAAAGCTGCCTCCGCGCAACAAGGCGCGGCAACTTTGGCTCGGTCTCGCCAGGCGTTTCAGGGCTGGAGCGGAGAAACGCGTAGCCCTCCGCCTCATCCAGCACGAGTCCCAGCCCGAGCACGGCGACATAATCGCGCACACGAGCCTGTAAGTTGAGAAGGTTGTTCCATAGTTGAGGATCGGATTCCTGGTAGACCACGCCTCTGAGCAGAGGGACGACAATGAGGGAAAGGCTTGAAGAATCGACAGGCTGAGACTCCATGCTACCTCACGAAAATAACACGCGGCATTTCCGCGGATTTCCAGTTTCCATGCTTGTCCTGCCACGCCACGGGTTCGATCCGTTCTTCATCGAATAACGCGCTCGAGCTGTCGACTGCGAGTTGCAAGTATGTCACCAGTTCGGCTAGTCCGTGTTCCAGGGGGTGCGATTCGATAAGTGCGCGAAGTGTGATTTGATTTTGATTCTGCAGCGCCTGGCGAACATAACCTGCAAGCTTTGCCTTGTCGACGACAACTTGCGAGAACAGTGCTTCGACGTCGATTTCCGTGTCACCCGCTTCTGCGAGTTGACTGGCGATCAGGGGTTTGAGGGACGCCGAGTACAACGGCCTTTCCATCGGCAATTCGATGGCAGCTCCTGGTTCGGCAACGCTCATGAACTCGCCCCGTGGTTGCGTGTCACGCACGGCGACAGCCTGCACTTCGATGCTGCGGAGGATATTCATGATGCGGCGATTCTCCAGATACGCCTGGTCGTCCATGAAGCGCCGTAGCTGTTGGGAGAGCTGCGCGACGGTTCGCTGGGTGTGTTCGCCGGCGTCAAGCCAGTCGTAATGAACACGATTGAGACGCTTGTCCGGTTTGGTTTTCGCAATTGCAGGGAGTCGCAACACCTGCTCGAGGAGACTGGACAACTCCTCCTGCCTGGACTGCGACATGAGAAAATCCCAGAAGGCGCGGAAGCTTCGGCCCTGATCCGAATCGGCGATGGCATCGCGCTGGCCGAGGATCTCATCGAGCAGGGCGCCCTTGGCTCCTTCCCAGAGCGTGATGCGTTCGCGTACCTGGCGGTCGAGGTTACGGAAGTTGTGCTCCACCTCGCGGAAGTCCGAAAGGAGTTCGCGTGCCAAAGCGACGAACTGCTGGAACCGATCCTTGAGAGCGGTATCGTCCAGCAACGACAGATCCCCCTGCTGGACGCGCGCAATCTCCGCATCGATTTCGTCTCGACGTTTTTGCAACTCCGCGATTCGCACGTGAGGATCCGTCTCGGAGCCCTGAACCATTTGCCGCAGAAGCTCAAAAAGCGTCAGCAAACGCGATTCGGTACCGACGAAAGCGCGTGCTGTCAGGCTATCCAGCCAGGCGATCGTCTTTTCCGTTGTTGGAGTCAGATCGAAATGAGGCTCGTCGGAGTTCTGTGGATAAAACTTGCGCAGCCACGCTCGATCGTTCGATGCCCATTCATTGAGATACTCTTGTGCACGACGCGGAAAGGCTCCCCCGCCAAACCGTTCCCTCAATCCATAGAGTTCGTCCTCCAAAGCTTCTATAAGATC
>Ga0137396_10001594_pt1 | contig 12033 bp, 11 predicted proteins | sample czc16metaG_FD_108284 | JGI IMG/M metagenome (GOLD analysis project Ga0137396, IMG submission 108284) | Vadose zone soil microbial communities from Angelo Coast Range Reserve, California, USA - czcobulk3.16 metaG | ecosystem: Environmental > Terrestrial > Soil > Vadose zone | place: USA...
GGAGTTCCTGGAGATCTGGTCGCGTTTTGGGGCAAAGGTTGATAGACGCGCATCCCCCCATGCCTGAACGGCCCCCCATTGGCTCTCGGGATGTTCTGGGCATTGAACATGCTCTTCGCCGGAATCAGCTCCGTCCTCCTCGCGGTCCTCCTGTTCGTGTACCTCCGGAACGCCCGTCAGATCCGCTCGAAGTTCGCGATCGGCCTGGTCGTGTTCGCGGCCCTGTTCCTGATCCAGAACGTGGCGGGGATGTGGATCTACATGTCGATGAACGAGAACCCGAGTCTCGGCGCGGGGGTCGCCCTACCGATGCTCGTCCTGAACGCGATGGAGACCGGGGCCCTGGGCACCCTCGTCGCGATCAGCTGGGATTGACGTCCCTTTTCGGTCCTGTGTTTCGCGGGTTGATTGCCGCTCCAGAAGGCATATAGCGGCACACGGTATCCCCTCGCCTGAGCCCGGCGTCCTCCTCGTCGCTCACCCGGCACGGGAGGATGGGCCGCCCCCAGGGCAGCTGGAGGAGACACGATGGCGAACCGGATCCTGGCGGTCGCGGGGCTCCTCGTTCTTTCGACCCTTGTCCTCGCGTTCTCCCCATCCGAGATTCGCCCCACGCCCGAATTCTTCATCCAGGACCTTGCGACCCTCCCCGGCGACACAGACAGTTTCGCTTGGGGGATGAACGAGCTCGGGGTCGTCGTCGGGGCCTCGGACGGGCTAGCCGGAACCCGGGCCTTCATCTTCACTCCGGAATCGGGGATCGTCGCGCTCCCGTGTCCCGCGGGGAGGCCATACTGCATCGCCCGGGACGTGAACGCGGCGGGTCAGGCGGTCGGGAGCGCGTGGTCGTCCGTGATGGACTGGCCCGGGCACGCGGTCCGATGGACGCAGGGCGTCCCCCAGGACCTGGGGACCCTCGAGACCGGGACACAGAGCGACGGGTGGGGGATCGACAGCGCGGGGGACGTCGTCGGCTACTCCTACACGGGCCCCGCGTCGGGGCCCCACGGGTTCCTGTACACGGATTCCCGAGGGATGACGGACATCACCCCGGGAACCACGACCGCGTACGTGTATGATATCAATGATGCGGGACAGCGCGCCGGGTATGTCCTCGAATCGGACGGGTTCCGCGCGGTACGGTTGGCGGACGGGGTCATGGAAACGTTCGGCACCCTCCCTGGGCTCGACAGCAGCTTTGGGACCGCGATCAACTCCCGCGGCCAGATCGCCGGATATTCGAGGAACGTTCGCGGGGACGTCGAGCGGATCGTCCGGTACACGGACGGGGTCGGTCTGCAGAACCTCGGGGGCGGGTACGAGCGGAACCGCGCATGGGGGATCAACACGCGGGGGGACGTCGTCGGCGAGGGGCGGCCGACGAGCGGTCCCCTCCGCGCCGTGCTGTACCGGGACGGGGTCGGCCTCCAGGAGATCAACCGGCTCATCGACGCGAGCCTCGGCTGGTACCTGTTCTCGGCGACGGACATCAGCGACACGGGGGTGATCGTCGGGTACGGGTCGAACCTGAATTCGCCGGGGACGCGGGCGGTGCTCCTGACGCCGAACCGGATCGAGGACGCGCCCCATGGGCTCCGGCTCGAAGGGGTGTGGCCGGACACGATCCGTCTCTCCTGGAACCCCGTCGCGGTCGCCGGGGCCTATCGCATCTACGAATCTCCGGACCGGTTCGCGAAGTTCCCATGGAGCGTCATCGGGCAGACGTCCGGGACATCGTTCGACGCGGTTGGTCACCTGACGGACGGGCGGGACCACTACTACATCGTCCGGGCGGTCCGCGGGTCCGACGAGGGCGGGAACTCCTCGATGGTCGCGAAGGTCGGCACCTCGTTCCCGTTCCACGCCGGGACGACCCATATCGCCTTCTTCTCCATTCCGTACGGGTCCGCCCACCGTCGCGCGAGCGACATCGCCGCTGCCCTTGGCCCGTCTCGCATCGACCTTGTGGGAAAGTGGGACCCCTCGCGCCAAGGATCGATTGTATACTATCACACGGGTGGCGGCTACAAGGGGCAGGACTTCGCGATCAATCCGGGCGACGGACTGTACCTAGGACTTCGACAAGGCTTCGACGCGGTGTGGATCGGAGCGGACTCGGAGACCTCCCTCACCTTCACCCGGAACCCGGCGCCGATGGCGAACGTGCACTGGTTCGGGCTTCCGTACACGGGCGCGTACCGCCTGGCGAGCGATGTCGCGAACGAGCTCGGCTCGGGCCGCATCGCGGAGATCGGCCGGTGGAATGCAGACACGCAGAGCTCCGAGAGCCTGACGTGGACCGGCACCTCGTGGGCCGGGAGCGACTTCTCGATCCATCCCGGAGACGGCCTGTACGTCGTCGCCGAGTCGGACTTCACGTGGCAGCCCGCCCTCCTGACCCCGGTCCTCGCGTGAGCGCGGGCCCCCGCCGTCGCCGATAAATACCGCAGCCCCCTTCGCTGCGCGGGGCGCCCTTTCCTTGGTGAACTATCGACCCTTGGGGGAGACGGATATCGAGGTCTCGGAGATTGGGTTCCCCACGTGGCCTCTCACGAGCGGAAAATGGGGCGCGTTCCCGCCCGAGAAGGCCGTCGAGCTCCTCCAGTACGCATACTCCCAGGGGATCGTGTACTTCGACACCTCCGCGGTCCAGGCGGGCGGCCTCGGAGAGCAACTCCTCGCGAAGGCGTTCAAGGTCAACCGGGAGGTCGTTGTGATGACGACGAAGGTCGGGTACGCGTCCGAGGGCGGGAAGCGGGACTTCTCCCCGGACTTCCTCCGGAAGGCGGTGGACGCGAGCCTCGCGCGACTCGAGTCGAGCTACATCGACGTGCTCCAGCTCCACCATCCGGACCTCGCGGCCGTCGGGAACGATGCGATGTGGCAGACGCTCGAGGACCTGAAGTCAGAGGGGAAGATCCGGTACTACGGCCTCGCGTTTGGCCCGGGTCCGACGGGGCTCGAGGAGGGACGCGTCGCGATGAGGAAGCGGGACATCGGGTGCATCCAGATTTACTACAACATCCTCGAACAGGAGCCGTCCCGGAAGTTCTTCCCGGTCGCCCTCGAGATCAACCAGGGGATGGTGATCCGGGCTCCCCACGCGGGGGGCGCGCTCGAGGCGAACCCCGAGGTCGCGACGAAGTACCCCGAGGACGAGGACCTCCGGGTGAAGGGCCCAGAGTTCGTCGCGCGGGCGAAGAGGCAAGCGGAGAACCTCCGGTGGATCTATGAGGGACGCGGGATGACGCTCCCGCAGGCGGCGCTGAAGTTCATCCTCTCCGAGGAGACCGTCTCCTCCGTCCTCCCGAACATCTATCGCGCGGAGCAGGTCGACGCGTACGGCGCGGTCTCGGACTTCGAGGCGTACTCGCAGGTCGATCTCGGGGAGATCGCGGAGCAGTTCCGGAAGGGCTTCGGCGTGGCATGATCCGATGATCGCGGGCTTTGTCGACGCGCGGGGCCGGGCGTACGACGTCGGCTTCCGGACCCTCCGGCTCTTTCTGACGGACGAGGAAGGGATGCTCGTGACCGGCGCGGGCGAGCAGATCGCAGTGCAGGAGGAAGCCACGGTCTCGATGTCCCTCCTGGAGCCGAAGCCGGTCCCGTTCCTAATGCCGGTCCGCGGCGAGGTGATCTCCACGGGCGTGCGGGTCGTCTTCCTCGCGGCACCGGGACTCCCGCGTACCGCGCCGTTCACGGTCTTCAATGTCTCCCTTCCACTTCATCCATCCGCCATCGAGCACTTCTTCACCGTCCAAGGGGGCCGCGAGTTCGTCCAGCTCGAGAAGGGCGATGTGGAATCCTCAACGTCCTCGGGGCGGGCGATGGAGGTGACCCTGCGGGGCCCGAGACCGGGGAAGGCCGCCGAGTCGGCCCGCTACGCCCTCCGCATCGAGCCCAGGTCCGCAGCGGAAAAGGCCCTCGCCGCCCTCGGATGATGTCGTGCCCGGCGAGACGAAAGGGTTATGACCCGGCCCTCCTAGTGCGGCGCGATGTCCTACGACCTCGGAGTGCTCAACCTCGCCGGCGGGAAGAAGAAGAGCCGGACCTGGATCTACGTCGTGGTGGCGGTCGTCGTCATCGTGGTCGTCGTCGCCGCGGCCTGGGCGCTCTACCTGCGGTAGTCCCCGGACGCGGCTCCGGTTTGAAAATCAAATCGGATACCTGCCGCGAAAACCTTTCATCGCGGGCGGCCAAGTTCCCTGCGATCTATGGTAGAGGTCGACCTCGACGAGACCGCGAAAGGGATTCTCATGGCGACCCTCGCGTCGCCGAAGACCGCGGGCGAGCTCACCCGGATCTTCGGATTGGGAGGCGCCATCGTCGTGGACTATCTCGAGCTCCTCGAGCACCTTGGACTCGTCCGCGTCGTCCTGTCGTACTTCGGGCGGGACGGACGGATCGTCCGATACTACGAGGCGGACCTGCCGATCGACACGTCGGACCTCGCGAAGGAGGAGCGCGCGGCGCACTGATTCCCTCCATAGGCGAGAGTTCTGTTATCGCGAATCGAATCGTCAATCCTTAAATACAAGTACCCATATTCTTCGGCTGCCGTTTTTGGCGCTTTTCGAGGGAGTAATAGTATGCCTGAGATTCAGAAAGAAGTCGAAACGGGCACGACCACCGTGGGGATCGTCGCGAAGGAAGGCGTCGTCCTCGCCGCGGACCGCCGCGCGACCGCCGGCACGATGATCGCGCACAAGCGCACGCGGAAGGTCTACAAGCTCGATACGAACCTCGGTCTCACGACCGCGGGTCTCGTGGGAGACCTGCAGCAGCTCGCGCGGTACATCACCGCTGAGGTCGAATTGTACAAGCTGAAGCGGAACACGCCGATGCCCGTCGAGTCCTGCGCGACCCTCACTGCAAACATCCTTGCGGGTCGCCGCTACTTCCCGTACTGGGTCCAGCTCATCATCGGAGGCGTGGACCGCAAGGGCGGGTCCGTGTACTCTCTGGATCTCGCGGGGGGCTCCCTGCCGGACAAGTACGTCTCCACGGGCTCCGGGAGCCCATACGTGTACGGGGTCCTCGAGGACCACTACCGGGACGACATCCAGATCGGCCCGGCGACAGACCTTGCGATCCGGGGCGTCTATACCGCGATGAAGCGGGATTCCGCCACGGGCGAGGGCATCGACGTCGCGGTGATCACGCGGGACGCCTACGCGGAACTCTCGGATTCCGAGGTCGAGAAGCGCAAGGCGGCGATGAAGCTCACGTAGCGCCACTCCGGCGCGAAACAGCAAAACCACGACCTGGCCCCGGAGGGGGCGCAGGCCCAAGTGATTCGGAACATGAGCATCGAAGACATTCTCAACGACGCGAAAGCCGTCGTCAAGAAAGTGGTCCCCGACCACGTGGAGATCACGCAGATCGATTTCGAAGGGCCCGTGATCGTGATCTACACGAAGAACATGGAGGCCTTCGCGGAGAGCAACGACATCGTCCGCCAGCTCGCGCAGAACCTCCGGCGACGGATCCAGGTCCGCCCGGACCCGAGCATCCTCATGAAACCGGAAGCCGCGGAGGCGGCCATCCGGGAGCTGATCCCGAAGGAAGCGCAGATCACGAACATCTTCTTCGAGCAGGAGACGGGCGAGGTCCAAATCGAGGCCCTCTCCCCGGGTCTCGTGATCGGGAAGCACGGGTCCCTCCTCAACGAGATCAAGAAGAAGACCGGGTGGGCCCCGAAGGTCGTCCGCACCCCGCCGATTCCGTCGAAGACCGTCGAGGACATCCGGGCGTACCTGAGGACGATCCAGGATGAGCGACAGACGTTCCTGAAGCAGGTTGGCCGCCGGCTCGCGCGGGAGGTCCCGGCGGGGGAGAACTGGGTCCGGCTCACGTCCCTGGGCGGGTACCGGCAGGTCGGCCGGTCCGCGACCCTCATCAGCACGAAGGAGTCGAAGATCCTGGTTGACTGCGGGGTCCTGATCTCGGAGGACAACGGGTCGCCGTACCTGAACGCGCCCGAGGTCACGCCGCTCAGCTCGATCGACGCCGTCGTCGTGACCCACGCCCATCTCGACCACAGCGGGCTGATCCCCGCCCTATACAAGTACGGGTACGAGGGCCCCGTGTACGCGACCCCGCCGACGCGGGACCTGATGTCCCTCCTCCAGCTCGACTTCATCAAGGTCGCGATGGGGGAGGCCCGCAAGTCCGCGTACGAGTCCAGCAACATCCGGCAGGAGGTCGCGAACACGATCACCCTGAAGTACGGGGAGACGACGGACATCGCGCCGGACGTCCGCCTCACGTTCCAGAACGCGGGGCACATCCTCGGGTCCGGCACCGCGCACTTCCACATCGGGGACGGCCTCTACAACATCGCGATGAGCGGGGACATCAAGTTCGAGAAGACGTGGCTCTTCAACCCAGCGGTGAACAAGTTCCCCCGTCTGGAGACCCTCGTCCTCGAGTCCACGTACGGAGGGTTCCACGACGTGCAGCCCTCCCGCCACGAGGCCGCGGCCCAGTTCAAGAACGTCCTCGGCCGGGTCCTGAGCCGGGGCGGGAAGGTCCTCGTCCCCGTGTTCGCTGTCGGCCGCTCCCAAGAGGTGATGCTCGTCCTCGAAGAGGCGATGCGGACGGGGCAGATCCCGCAGGCACCGATCTATCTGGACGGGATGATCTGGGAGGCGACGGCGATCCACACCGCGTACCCGGAGTACCTGAACTCCCAGTTGCGGACGCAGATCTTCCAGACCGGGGAGAACCCGTTCCTCGCGCCGATGTTCAAACGCGTCGAGACGTCGGACATGCGGGCGAACATCATCGACGACGTGGAGCCGTGCATCGTGCTCGCGACGAGCGGGATGATGAGCGGCGGGCCCGTGCTCGAGTACTTCAAGGGCTGGGCGGACAACCCGCTTCACGCCCTCCTGTTCGTCGGGTTCCAGTCCGAGGGATCGCTGGGACGGAGAATCCAGCGGGAGGCCCGCGAGATCACGCTGAACGACCGCGGGAACCCCCTGACCCTGCAGATCAAGATGGACGTCGAGACGATCGACGGCTTCTCGGGCCACTCGGACCGCCTCCAGCTCCTGAACTACGTGGGCACGATGGAGCCGCGCCCGGAGCGGGTGATCGTGAACCACGGAGAGGAGTACAAGTGCTCCGACCTCGCCTCGAGCCTGTACAAGAAGTTCGGGGTCGAGACCCGGGCGCCGATGAACCTCGAGACGATCCGCCTGAAGTGAGAGGCGGCGAGACTCGAATGCGCGGAATCTAGCGGGGCCGCGGGCTCAGTCCGCCATGCAGTCCATCCAAGCCTGCAATGCGTCGTGCGCCGCCTCGAGACTGACCGGCCGCTCCTCGCCGCTTTCGCTCACGGTGAAACTCTCGAGGATGATTCGTTCACCCTCCTGGCGGAACCCGAGCCGAAGGCACGGGATTTCGTATGGATCCGCATGTTCGAGGGACCACGGCTCGAAGGCGACCGCCAGACGTTCTCCGTCCGCTTGGACGCTATACCCCAACACCTTTCCAAGACCCGCTAGGAACGGCCCCGCGGGGGCGGAGATCGATGCCTCGGACATGAGCAGAAGGAGGGCCATCGCGCGCTTGAACCCTAGGGACATGACTCCCATGGAATGTGTGCGAGGCAAACCGCTTGTGCGCTCCCGCAATGGACCGGCAGGTCCCCCAAACGCATGTAGCGGTTGCCGGTTCTCGGACCACGTCGAGGTCGGTGGGCATCTGTCAAGCTTTAGGCCGACGGGGGGCATCCGTGTCCCGATGGCTTCCCGCCATTACCGTCGGGTTGAGGACCGCATGACGAGCGCGGAGTTCGACGGGAAGGTGAAGGGGAAGGTCGAAGAGTGGGGCGGCCTCTTGGATCACGATGCGGCATCCCTCTTGGTCCTCGAGGAGCTCGGCGTGGACGTCGCGGAATGGACCCCGATCGCGAAGCTCGAGGAGAACGCGGAGGTCTCGATCCGCGGCGAGGTCGTGGCGGTCACGCCGGTGCGGGAGTTTGCCCGCCAAGATGGAACGAAGGGCCGAGTCGTGAACGTCACCCTCAAAGACAAGACCGGTGCGTGTCGCGTCGTTCTCTGGGACGACGACGTCGAGTTCGTGGCGGGAGGCCGCCTCAAAGTCGGAGGCTTCCTCCGATGTCTCGACTGCTTCGTCCGAAGGACGAACTTCGGCCTCGAGGTCGGCCGCGGCAAGTTCGGGGCGTTGCTGCCGGAATGAGCGGGGACTACATCCCCATTCCGGGAGGCATGCCACCCATCCCGCCGCCATGGTGGTCGCCGCCACCGGGGCCGCCCTCGCCGCCGCTCATCTTCTTCGCGGCGATGACGTCGTCGATGCGGAGGATCATGTTCGCGACCTCGGAGGCGGACTCGATCGCCTGGCGCTTCACCCGCAGGGGCTCGATGACTTTCGCCTCGATCATGTCGCCGGGCGCCCCCGTTACGAAGTCCACGCCGAAGTTCTTCCCCTTCTTCCCCTCGTGCTTCGTGCGGAGCTGGATTAGGAGGTCGATCGCGTCGAGGCCCGCGTTTTCCGCAAGGGTCCACGGGATGACTTCGAGGGCCTCAGAGAACGCTTCGATCGCGAGCTGCTCCCGCCCTCCGACGGAGGGGCCGAAGTCCTTCAGCATCAAGGAGAGTTCGATGTCCACGGCCCCGCCGCCGGGGAGGGCCTTCCCGTCTTCGATCGCGACGCCGACGACCCGGAGGGCATCGTGCATGATCCGCTCGACTTCGTCGACGACGTGCTCCGTGCCGCCGCGAATCAGGATCGAGACCGCCTTCGCCTTCTTGCAGCCCGTGATGAACGTCATCTCGTCCTCGCCGATCTTCCGCTCTTCGACGAGGTCCGCGTGTCCCAGGTCCTTCGCGTTCAGGTCGTTCAGGTCGACGACGAGCTTGCCACCCGTCGCCTTCGCGAGCTTCTTCATGTCGCTCTCCTTCGCGCGGCGGACCGCGTAGATCCCTTCCTTCGCGAGGTAGTGCTGCACGAGATCGTCGATCCCCTTCTGGCATACGACGACGTTGGCGCCCGCCTTCGTGATCGCATCGACGTACCCCTTCAGCGTGGACTCTTCCTGAGAGAGGAACGCCTGCATCTTGTCCGCGTCGTGGATTCGGATCTCCGAGGAGAACTCCGTCTTCTTGATCTCGAGGGCCCGATTCAGGAGAACGATTTTCGCGTCCCGGACGAACTTCGGCATCCTCGGGTGGACCCGCTCCTTGTCGAGGATGATCCCGTCGACGAGCTGGGTGTCCGTGAGCGCCCCGCCGTGTTTCTTCACGACGAGGACGTTGTCGATGTCCGCGACCTGTTTCCCGCCGATTTCCTCCAGGATCGATTTCACGGCCTTCACCGCGATCGTTCCGAGGAAGTCTCGTGAGGTGCCGACGCTCCTCCCGCTCATCGCGGTGGACGCGATCTCTTTCAGGAGTTCGGTGTCCGCGGCCTTCACCGGGAATGCGAGGTCGTCGAGGAGTTCGAGCGCCTTCGCGGCGGCGATCTTGTAGCCGTTCACGATAATCGTCGGGTGGACGTTCTGCTCGACGAGGCTTTCCGCCTTCTTGAGGAGCTCGCCCGCCAGAATCACCGCAGTCGTGGTGCCGTCCCCGACCTCGTCGTCTTGGGTCTTCGCGACCTCCACGAGCATCTTCGCGGCGGGGTGCTCGACCTCAATCTCCTTGAGGATTGTGACCCCGTCGTTCGTGATGGTCACGTCGCCCATCGAGTCGACAAGCATCTTGTCCATGCCCTTCGGCCCTAGGGTGGAGCGCACCGCATCCGCGACGGCCCGTGCCGCCGCGATGTTGTTCAACTGCGCGCCTTTCCCCTTCGCCCGCTCCGTCCCCTCTCTGAGAATGATGATAGGTTGGCCCTGCATCATAGAAATTCCAGCGCTTCTAAGTGAGGGCTTCTATATAAGCGTTCCTACGGGGAGGCGGTGTTGCGATGGGTAGGATGTTGCCATGAGATCGAGGTGGCTCGTAAGCGTCTGGCACCGGAGCTTCTCTCGAGAGAGCTAACGGGGGTCGCGCTCCACCTTGGCGAGCCATTTGCGGACCTCCTCCACGGCCCCTGGATCCTCGAGGGTCGTCGTGTCCCCGATCTCCTGCCCGGAGACGAGGGAGCGGATCACGCGTCGCATGATCTTCCCGCTGCGGGTTTTCGGAAGTTTCTCCGTGATGTACACGTCGTCCGGGACCGCGATGGCCCCAATCGCGTCGCGGACATGCTTCTGGAGGTCCCGCTTCAGCGCCTCGGACCGCCTCTGTCCCGCCTTCAGGACGACATACGCGACGAGGGCCTGCCCCTTCATCGGATGCGGCTTCCCGACCACGGCGGCCTCCGCGACCTTCGGGTGGCTCACGAGGGCGGACTCCACCTCCATCGTCCCGATCCGGTGACCTGAGACGTTGATCACGTCGTCGATGCGGCCCATGAGCCAGAAGTACCCGTCCTCGTCCGTCCGCGCCCCGTCCCCCGTGAAGTACTTCCCGCGGACCTGGGACCAGTACACCTCCCGGTAGCGGTCCGGGTCTTTGTACAGGGTCTGGAGCATCGCGGGCCACGGCTTCGAGATCACCAGATACCCGCCCTTGTTCGCAGGGACCGCGCCTCCCTTCTCGTCCACGACCTCCGCCTCGATTCCCGGGAACGCCCGCGTCGCGGACCCGGGCTTCGTCGTCGTGGTCCCGGGCAGCGGCGTGATGAGGATCATCCCTGTCTCCGTCTGCCACCACGTGTCGACGACCGGGCACCGCCCGCCGCCGATCATCCGGTGGTACCATCGCCACGCCTCCGGGTTGATCGGCTCCCCGACGGTCCCCAGGAGCCGGAGGCTCGACAGGTCGTGCCGCTTCGGGTGCTCGTCCCCCCACCGCATGAACGCCCGGATCGCGGTCGGAGCCGTGTACAGGATCGTGATGTCGTACTCCTCGATCATGCGCCACCATCGGTCCGGCTCGGGCCAGTCCGGCGCACCCTCGTACATGAACACGGACGCCCCGTTTGCGAGCGGGCCGTACACGATGTACGAGTGCCCCGTCACCCACCCGCAATCCGCGGTGCACCAGTACAGGTCGTCGTCCCTCAGGTCGAAGACGTACTTCGAGGTCGTCGCGACTCCGACGAGGTACCCGCCCGTGGAGTGCTGGATTCCTTTCGGCCTCCCGGTGGTCCCCGACGTGTACAGAAGGAAGAGCGGGTCCGTCGCGTCCATCGGCTCGGGCTCGCACGTGGCCCCGGCCCGCTCCATGAGCGCGTGCCACCAATGGTCGCGGCCTTCCCGCATGGGGACGTCCCCCCCTGCCCGTCGATATACGACGACGTGCTCGACGAGGTCGAGGCCCGCGATCGCCTCGTCGACCGTCTCCTTCAGCGGGAGCGGGTTCCCGCGTCGGAATCCGACGTCCGCCGTCACGACGACCCGGGACTCCGCATCTTCCACGCGGTCCCGGATCGCGCGGGCGCTGAAGCCGCCGAAGATCACGCTGTGCACGGCCCCGATCCTCGTACACGCAAGCATCGCGACGGGGAGCTCCGGGACCATCGGCATGTAGATCGTGACGCGGTCCCCCCGGTGCACGCCGAGTCCCTTGAGGACGTTCGCGAACCGGTTCACCTCCCGCCAGAGGTCGTGGTACGTCAGGACCCGGCGGTCCCCCGGCTCGCCCTCCCACACGATCGCGGCCTGGTTCCGGCGCGGGGTCGCGATGTGGCGGTCGAGGCAGTTGTCCGAGACGTTGATCCGCCCGCCGACGAACCACTTCGCGAACGGCGGGTCCCACTCGAGGACGCGCTCCCAGGGACGAATCCAGTGGAGGGACCGCGCTTCCTCCGCCCAGAACCCTTCCGGGTCCTTCGCCGCGGTTCCGTAGAGGCGGTCGTCCGGGACCCGGGACCGTCGCCGAAACTCCTCCGATGGCTCGTGCCGTTCCTTCTCCCGAAGGAGGCTGTCGATTGTCGCACCGGAGACGACCATCCGAGTCACCGGGTCCCATCGATGGGGTGTCCGCGGGTCCGTCGAGGCATGGCGGGAAAGGA
>Ga0137396_10001595_pt1 | contig 12032 bp, 10 predicted proteins | sample czc16metaG_FD_108284 | JGI IMG/M metagenome (GOLD analysis project Ga0137396, IMG submission 108284) | Vadose zone soil microbial communities from Angelo Coast Range Reserve, California, USA - czcobulk3.16 metaG | ecosystem: Environmental > Terrestrial > Soil > Vadose zone | place: USA...
CGCGGTGGCCGGCAGCACCGAGACGCTGGCCACCGCTTGCTGAACGGTGACCGCCAGCCCGGGCGCGGGGCTCGCCACCTGGTTGGAGGTCGCGCGCGCGACCACGTGGGCCGAGCCGTTCGCCACCGCGGTGACCACTCCGTCGGAGCTGACGGTCGCGACGGCCGGTGCATCGCTCGTCCAGCCGAAGGTCGCGCCGGCGATGGTGAATCCCTTGGCGTCCTTGGCCGTCCCGACCAGCTGGACCGTTTCGCCCAGGCTGGCCAGCGAGGCGGAGGTCCCTCCGGTGGAGGTGGACGCGGAGACGCTCACCGCCACTTGCGCGACCGCGATGGGGATCGACCCGCTGACGCCGTTCCAGGACGCGCTCACCGCGGTGTTGCCGTTTCCGACCGCGGTGACGAGCCCCGCGTTCGAGACGCCGGCCACGCCCGGAGAGCTGCTCGACCAGGCGAACGTCACCTGGCTGGTGACGTTGCCCAACCGCGGGTTGGTGGCGGTCGCGGAGAGCTGGGCGGTATCGCTCAGGCTCGAGAACGAGGTCGTGGATCCGGTGACCGTGATCGTCTCCGCGTAGACGGCCGTCGATTGGACGGTCATCGCCCCGCCGGACGTCGAGGGCAACGTGCCGACCGTCGCGATCGCCCTCGCGGTCGCACCGTTCGGGGCGGTGGAGGAGACCGTCGCGCGCCCATCGGCTGCGAGGGTGGCCACGGTCGCGTCGCTGGTGCTCCAGACCGTCGCCGGCGCGCCGGCGACGACGTGATTCCTGGCGTCGACCGGAGAGGCGTGGAACAGCGGCGTCTCGCCGGGCGGCACGAGCAGGGCGGTCGGCGTCACGATCACCTGGGCCACCACCTGGGCGACGGTGACGGCGATCGTCGCCTCCTTCCCCTCCGCCGAGGCGTGGATGGTCGCCCCGCCGTTCGCCATGGCCGTGACCAGGCCGGCCTGGTTCACCGTGGCGACCGCCGCGTCGCTAGTGGTGTAGAGGATGCCGACGCCCGCGATGGGAGCGCCGGAGGCATCGAGCGCGGTCGCGGTGAGCTGGACGGTGTCGCCGAGGCTGGTCATCGGCGCCGCGGTCGGAGGAGTGAGCGAGACGGAGGCGACGGGCGGGCGGGAGGGCCCTCCTCCCCCGCAGGCGACCAGGACCACCACGGCAAACGGACAGGCACGGCGAAGCGGCATCCACCCTCCCTCGGCCGGGGATCCTACCGGGGATGACCCGCAGGTCGAGGAAACGTTTGACAGATGGCGCAGCGCGTCCTTACATTGGGCGTCGTTCCACTGACCCCCCTGAACCAGTTCGCGCCGCCCGTGGGGCGTGCTGCGACCAAGACCCACACAGAATGCGCGCCGCGCGGGCGCGCCGGAAACGACGAATGAACCTCTCAGAGCTCAAGGAGATGAAGATCCTCCAGCTGGCCAAGCTGGCGAAGGACCTCAACATCGAGGCGCCGGGCGCGCTGCGGAAGCAGGACCTCATCTTCCACATCCTGCAGGCGCAGAAGTCCGACACGCTGATCGAGGCCGCGGGCGTGTTGGAGGTGCTGCCCGACGGCTTCGGCTTCTTGCGGAGCGCGGACTTCAGCTTCACCCCCGGGCCGGACGACATCTACGTCTCGCCGTCGCAGATCCGCAGGTTCAACCTGCGCACCGGCGACATGGTCAAGGGGCAGATCCGCCAGCCCAAGGACTCCGAGCGCTACTTCGCCCTGCTCAAGGTCGACGAAATCAACTTCGCCGAGCCGGTGGAGGGCGGGCAGAAGGTCCTCTTCGACAACCTGACCGCGCTGTACCCCACCCGGCACATCAAGCTCGAGTACTCGAAGGACAACATGTCCACGAGGATCATCGACCTCTTGACGCCCATCGGGTTCGGCCAGCGCTGCCTGATCGTGGCGCCGCCGCGCGCGGGCAAGACCGTCCTGCTGCAGGACATCGCGCACGCCGTCGCTGCCAATCACCCCGAGGCGTTCCTCATCGTGCTGCTCATCGACGAGCGTCCCGAGGAAGTGACCGACATGCAGCGCACGGTGAAGGGCGAGGTGGTCAGCTCGACCTTCGACGAGCCCGCCACCCGGCACGTGCAGGTGGCGGAGATGGTCAGCGAGCAGGCCAAGCGGCTGGTCGAGCAGGGTCGCGACGTGATCATCCTGCTCGATTCCATCACCCGCCTCGCGCGCGCCTACAACTCCACCGTGCCGCCCAGCGGGAAGATCCTCTCCGGCGGCGTCGACTCGAACGCGCTGCACAAGCCGAAGCGCTTCTTCGGGGCCGCGCGCAACGTGGAGGAGGGCGGGTCGTTGACCATCATCGGCACCGCGCTGGTCGACACCGGGTCGCGCATGGACGAGGTGATCTTCGAGGAGTTCAAGGGCACCGGGAACTCGGAGATCGCGCTCGACCGCAAGCTGATGGAGAAACGCATCTTCCCCTGCCTCGACATCAACCGCTCCGGCACGCGCAAGGAGGAGCTCTTGATGGACGAGAAGCAGCTCAACCGGGTCTGGATCCTGCGCCAGCTCCTGCACCCGCTGAACGTGATCGACTCGATGGAGTTCCTGCTCAGCAAGATGCGTGGGACGAAGAGCAACAAGGAGTTCCTCGACTCGATGAGCCGCTGAGCGGCTTTCGGATGCCGACGCCTCCGCGCGCCCCCGCCGCCCGCCTCGCCGCGCCGGGACGATCGGCCTTCACCGCGGCGGTGCTCCTGCTCGCCGCGTGGGGCGTCTTGCTGGGGCTGAACCCGCGCCGCGCCGGGGACCTCCATCTGTACGCGCTGGCTGCCCGCAGGTTCTGGGCGGCCCTGCCGCTCTATCCCGCAAGCGACGGCCTCATCTCCTTCAAGTACGCACCGGCCGCCGCGTGGCTGTTCACTCCCGTCGCGCTGCTGCCGGCCGGGGTGGCGGGCGCGGTGTGGAACCTCGCGTCCGTCGCCGCGTTCGCCTTTGCCGCTGCCACTTGGATGGCCGCGCTGCGCGAGGACGGGCGGTTCTCGCCGGCGTACCTCGCTTGCCTCGCCGCGACGCTGGCGCTCGCCCAGTCGTTCTTCCCCGCGCTGCTCTACGGCCAGGTGAACCTCTTCATGCTCGCGCTGCTGGCGTTCCCTTTGTCCGCCCCCGGGCGCCGCCGGGATTGGGCGAGCGGCGCGTGCCTGGCGGTCGCCGTCCTCCTCAAGCCCACCGCGGCGCTGCTGGCCGTGGCGCTGATCGCGACCCGGCGCACGCGCGTCCTCGCGGCGGTCCTCGCCTGGGGCGCCGCCCTCCACCTGCCGCTGCTCGCTCGGTACGGCTGGACGGGCGCGCTGGCCGAGGCGCGGGCCTGGTCCTCGAACCTCGACCGGACGACGCTCGCCTGGGCGCTGGGGCACAACCCGCAGGGACTGCCTGCCCTCCTCCTCGCACCGCTCTATCCGCTCGACGCGCAGCCGCCGCGAGCGGCGATCGCGCTCGCGCAACTGATCGGCGCCGCCGTGCTGGTCGGCGCCGCATGGCTGGGTCGCCTGCGTGGCCCCGCCCTGTGGAGCGTCCTGTGCCTGGGCGCTGCTCTGGTCTCGCCGCTCGCCTGGCGGGCCAACTTCGTCCTCGCCTGGCCCCTGCTTCTCGCGCTGCTGTCGGTCGTCCCCCCCGCGCGCCGGCGTCTCGGGGTGGCCGCCGTCGCCTGCGTCGCCGCCGTGCAGTGGATCGTCTCGGAGGCGGTCCTCGGCCAGATCACCGCCAGGGCCGTGCTCGCCACGCGCGTGTGGGGATTGGCGTTCATCTTTGCGCTCGCCGCGGCCCTGTGGGCCTTCCCGAAAGGCGCCGCGGAGCCGCAGCTCGCCGGCGATCAGCGGAGCTCGGCGAGCACCTGATCGGCCGTCATGCCGCGGTACACGCCGGTGCGGTAGAGCGTGAACCGGTCCCCGTTCCCGTGCGCGCGCCCGGCGACCGCGGCCCGATACCCGGATTCGCGCGCGAGCGGCACGATCCACCGTCGCACGGAATTGTACGGGTAGGCGAGCATCTCGACAGGGCTTCCCAGCGCCTGGTCCAGCGCCTGCTTGGACCGGGTGAGCTCGCCCAGGACCCGCGCGCGATCGAGGTCCGAAAGGCGCAGGTGGCTCTCGCCGTGGGACCCGATCTCCATCCCCGCGGCGGCGAGCGCGCGCACCTCGGGCCAGACGAGATACCTGCGCTGGCCACCGTCCTCGCCGCGGACCAGCCGGTGGGCCGGATCCGGGGCCACCAGCGAGGTCACGACGAAGAAGCTGCCGCGCATGCCGCGCTTGCGCAGCGCCGGCAGCACGGTGGAGTACGCGTCCTCGAATCCGTCGTCGAACGTCAGGACGATCGGCCTTTCCGGCAACGCCGTGCCCCGATCCTCGTGGGCGAGCCATTCGTGCAAGGTGACGGTGTGGAACCCGCCGCGCTGCAGCGCATCGAGATGCGAAGCGAAGTCAGCTTCGCTCACCGTGAATCCGTCGGTCGCGTCGGAGACGGAGTGGTAGCCGAGGATGGGGACGTCCGGCCGGCGTGAGCAGGCGGCGAGGAGCAGCACCAGCGCCGCCGCGACGTGGGTGCGCGGCGTCACCGGACGAGCGGGATGCCTCGCGCCCGCAGCCGCCGGATGAGCGGTATCGAGAGGAGAGCGATGACGAGGTCCGGGAGGAAGGCGGCGATCCACGGAGGAAGCCCGCGCAGCGCCAGCGCCAGACCGAGGCGGGAGGTGACGTAGAAGAGCACGAACGAGCCCAGCGTGATGAGGTAGGCGGACCCGCGCGCGCCGCCGGCGAGCACCGCGAGCGGAACCCCGAGCAGCGCGAAGCAGAAGCACGCCAGCGGGACCGCCCATCTGCGCCCCTGCTCCACGCGCACGCGCGCCACGTCCTCCGTCCACCCGTTCTTCCGGTACTGCTCGGCGCGCGTGGACAGCTCGGCGTACGGCAGCGCCGCCTCGACGCCGTGGAACCGGTTCTTGCGCGCGACGCGCTCCTGCACGCCCACCAGGAAGGTCCCCTGGTTGAAGCGGACCACCGTCTCGCCTCGCGCCTCCATGCGGTGCAGCTCCCCCCGGTCGAGGTGCAGCCGGAGCGCCTCGCCGCCGGCGTCCTCGATCCGCCCTGCGTCGGCCAGCACGAGCAGCGGCGATCCGTCGCCGACCTGGTCCTCGATGAGCACTCCGCGCCACCGGCCGCCTTCGGTGTCGGCCACGTAGACCATGAACCGGGGCAGGTTGTCGTTGAACACGCCCGGCAACAGGCCGGTCTGGAGATTTCGCTTGATCACCCCGTTCAGCACCTGGTTGACCTGCTGCAGGCCCCAGGGCTCCGCCCAGCGGGTCAGCGCGGCGACCGCGACCGCGAGCACCATCGCGACCGCAATGGGGACGCGGAAGAGCTGGCGCGGCGAGTAGCCCGCCGACGAGAGACCGAGCAGCTCGCGATCCGCGGCCAGGCGCCCGACACCGAGCTGGATCCCCAGCATGTACGCGAGCGGCAGCGCGAGCACCAGGAAGTGCGGCGCGAACGCCAGCGTGACGCGCCCCAGGTCGGACAGGCGCATCGAGGCGCTGAACACCACCTCGTTGAGCTGGAGGAGCTGGACGAGCACCAGGAGCTGCAGGATCGCGAGCACGCCGACGCCGAGGGGCAGGCCCATCTCGCGCAGCAGCATCCGGTCGAGGAGCCGGAGCGGGCCGGGCTGCAGGCGGTCGAGGAGTCGCATCCCGGGCGGAGTGTATCCTCGATCCCGCGTGGTATACGCGCCGCCGTGAACGGATCGCGCGCGGCCGGGCTGGCCGGCCGGCTGGCGAAGGCGGCGCTGCTCGTCTGGGCGGCCGGGACCGTGCTCGCAGAGCCGCTCGCGCAGGCCGGCGCGTATGCCCTGCTGCTCGTGGCCCCGCTCCGCTGGCGGCAGATCGAGCTCGATCGCGACGTGCGGCGCTTCGCCGCGGTGGCGGCCGCGCTCGCCGGATGGCAGGCGATCTCGCCTGCGCTGGCCGTGTGGAGTGGCGCGGCCGCAGGCTGGCCGAAGAGCGGCAGGTACGGGCAGTTCTTCGACACGCTGGCGCCGGCCCTGGCGGCGACGGCCGCCGCGGACGCCCCTTGGGTCGCGCTCGCCTGGGTGGTCGCGGTCGGATGGGCACTGAGCACCGCGCTCGGCGCCTTCCAACACTTCTTGCGATGGCCGTTCGACCAGCCGGCCTGGTTTCGTACGCCCGTCGATCGGGTGCGCGAATCGTTCAGCGTGTCCGGGCCGGCCCGCTACGGAGCCGGCGGGTTCCTCTTCCACCGCTTGCGCTTCGCGCACGGGGCCGTCGCGGCGCTGGGACCGGCGCTCGCCGTCGCGCTGCGATCGCGGCGCGCGCAAGTCGCGCTCGCCGCGATCGCCACCGCAGCCTTCCTCCTCGCGGCGACGTATTTCTCCTATGCGCGTGCCGCCCTCTTGGTCGGGCTCGCGCTGGTCGGGCTTGCCGTGGCGGTGCTCGGACGCGGGTGGACGCGGTGGGGAGGCGTCGCCGCCGCCGTGGCCACCGCGCTGGTCGTGCTCGCATCGCCGGAGTGGCGCTCGCGCCTCTTGCGCGGCGAGCAGAACCTCGTCGGCGGCGACGAGCGGCGCCTCTCCATGGACGTCGGCTGGGAGCTCGTGCGCCAGCACCCTTTCCTCGGCGTGGGCTTCGGGACCTACCAGGAGTCCGCCTGGGCCACCCGCCGCGCGACAGGCATCACGCAGCTTCTCTCCATCGACGCGCACAACCTGTGGCTCACGGCCTGGGCAGAGACCGGCCTTTTCGGGCTCCTCCTCACGCTCACGTACCACGTGCTGCTCGGGCAGGCGCTCGTGCGGCGCCTCCGGGAAGGATCGTGGATCGCGGCCGGCGCGCTCCTCTCCTTCGCCGCGTTCCACCTGCTCAGCCTGGTGCACTACCTGCCGCACCACACCGGCGTCTACCTGTCGTTCGCGCTCGCCTGGGGGCTGGGGCTCGCTCCCGCGCGATCGACCGCCGCGCCGGAGTTGGGGCTCGTGCCCCCTGCGGGCTGAGACGCGAGGACCAGCACCAGGGCGAGCAGCGCGGATGGCCAGAGCTGGATGAGCACCCGATCGATCGAGGCGCGGAAGAACCAGAGCAGCGGGTGCGGCTGGATGACGTACACGGCCAGGGTGACGGCGAGGGCGAGCGCGATGGCCACGCCGACGACGCGCGCGGCCGGGCGGCGGGGCAGCCGGAGCAACGAGATCGCGAACAGGGCGATCCCGGCGACCAGCCAAAGCGCCCAGTCCTGGAAATAGACGATGCGCCGCAGGAGACCGGCGAGCAGCTCGCCCCACCGCCCCGGGTCGAGGAGCCTCGCTGCCGTAGGCTCTCCGAAGAGATCGCTTTCGTGGGCGACGCGCAGCTTGAACCAGGCGAGGAGCAGCAGGAGGGGCAAGGCACCGAGCCCGAATCGGAAGAGCCCGCGCACGCGCTCGCGCGGCGGGGCCCAGCGCGTGACGAGCAGCCCGGCTGCGAGACACCCGAGGTACAGCGCACCCTCGTTCTTGGTCCAGGCGGCGAGCGAGGCAGCGAAGCCCGCCGGCAAGAGCGTGCGCGGCTGCGCCGACTCCAGGGCGAGCGCGATGAGCGAGCAGGCGGCGAGGACGAACGCTCCGACCGGGACGTCCGCCTGCTGGTTGGAGGCGAACCCCACGAAGCACGGCGTCGAGAGCAAAGCCAGCGCGGCAAGCGCGCCCCAACCGGGTCCCCGCAGCTCGCGCACTGCCGCGCCCAGGAGCGCGACGGCCGAAGCCGCGAAGGAATAGGAAACCGCCGCCGGCACCCAGGGCGATTCCGAGCGGAAGAGCAGGAACGCTTGCGCCACCACCCCGGGGAGGAGCAGGGGGTAGTCCCGGTGCGCCCAGAAGAGGAGCTCGGGCGAAAAGGCGGCGCGGAAGCCGGCGCCGCCGCGGGCGAGGAACCGGGCGCGCAGGTTCCAGATGGCCCAGGCGTCCCACCCGCCGTCCGGATGGCGAATCGTATGCTCGGCGAAGAAGGCGGTGGCGAGCACTGCCGTGACCGCGAGGGCATATGCTGGCCAGCGCAGCGTGCTGCGCGTGAAGCCGGACTCGTGCGTCTGCGCCGCGGCAGGCCGCGCGGGACGCAGCAGGAGCACTCCGGTGCCGGCGGCGACGAGCAGCGCGTCCTTGACCAGCCGCACTCGCGGGTCGGCGCCGGCGGCGAACAGCGCCACGCAATAGCCGGCGGACCAGATGCCCAGACCGAACAGCAGCGCCAGCGCGGCGCGGAACACTCCTCGAACCGGCGCGAGCGAGGCCGCCGCCGCGGCCGCGATGGCCACCGCCGCGGCGGCGAGGATGGCGCTCATCGGCGAAGCAGCGCCACGCGCCCTCCTTCGAAACGGCGCTCGACGCGCAAGCCGTGCGCGCGGGCCACCGCCTCCAGGCGCTCCGGTTCCTTCACGTTGGCCAGCACTGGATCGGTGCGCGCGTCGCCGACCACGAGGACGATGGGCGCCAGCGCGTACTGCGCCGATTGGTACATCCAGGTGCCCCACTCGTCTGACTCGAGCACGCCCGGACGCGCGCTGACCGGCTCGTCCGAGACGTACCCGACGCGCCCCGACGCGGGCAGCACGGCACGGACCGCCCGGTAGCGCTCGTCGGCGCGCGGCTCGCGCGTCTCGAAGAGGCGCCAGGCGGGCTCGGAGACGAGGTGGAAGTACGCCTCGCGCGCGACACCCACCGCGGCGAGCAGCGCGACGGCCCGCGCAGCCGTGCGCAGCGGCACGCCGGTCATTCGGCGGAGCGGACCTCGCCCGAGGCGGGCAGCTCCTTCGGCCAGGAGGGCGGCAGAAGGCCGTAGCGGACGATGCAGTAGACGGCGCGGAAGGCGTCCTTGAGCCGGATCTTCTTCCCCTCGGCGACCGAGCGCGGATGGTACGAGATCGGTTGTTCGGCCAGCCGGAGCGGGCGGCGCCGCGAGAGGTGGGCGATGAGAGCCGTGACCTCAGGCTCGAACCCGAAGCGATCCTCGCGAAGCGGCAGATCGCGGATTACGTCGGCGCGCATCACCTTGTAGCAGGTCTCCATGTCGCTCACGCGCAGGCCGGTGATCAGGTTGCTCAGGCCGGTGAGCATGCGGTTCGCGATCGTGTGCCAGACCGGGAAGCCCGCGTGGCCACCCAGGTACCGGCTGCCATAGACGACGTCCGCCTCACCGCGGGCGATGGGAGCGATCAGCCGGGGCAGCTCGTGCGGGTCGTACTCGAGGTCGGCGTCCTGCACGACCACCACGTCGCCGCGCGCTTGCGCGAACCCGTGGCGCAGCGCCGCGCCTTTCCCGCGGTTCACCGGCTGGTGGAAGATGCGCACCTGGGTGCGGCCGGACGGGTCGGCCGAGGTGACCAGGTCCGGCTCCTGCTCGATGCGCTGCAGGACCGCCCGGGTACCGTCGCGCGAGCAGTCGTTGACGACCACCAGCTCCTTCTCGACCGGGACCGCTGCGACCCTGCGCAGCACTCCGAGGATGAGGTGCTCCTCGTTGTACACCGGGATGACGATGGAGAGCTTCAGGGCGGGCCTCCGCGGGACGGTGCGCACGCTCGTCCGCCGGGCCGCCCGTTGTCAAGCTAACGTTGACTTGCCCGGGTCCTTCCGCTATCCATTCCCGCCCTTTTCCCGGCCGGTCCCCGCCTCGTCGGCGAGCAAGGCCGGGAAGGAACGAGACATTCCGATGCGCGAGAACATCCACTCGGCCTATCCGACCTCGAAGGTCCACTGCGCTTGCGGGGCGACCTGGGAGACCCGCTCGACCGGGGGGGACCTGCACCTGGACATCTGCTCGAGCTGCCACCCTTTCTTCACCGGGAAGCAGAAGCTGATCGACACGCAGGGACGCATCGACCGGTTCCAGAAGAAGTACGCCAATGCGCCGAAGGCGCCGCCCAAGAAGGCCAAGGCCGCCGCCGAGAAGAAGCCGACTCCCAAGTCCGAGAAGAAGTCGGACAAGAAGCCGAAGAAGCCCAAGGCCGAAGCCTGAGCAAAGAAAGAAGCGGCAGCGGGCGACGGTGCGAGTGGGGGACTCGCATCCTGCCGCCGCGCTGCCGCTGGGAAGGCCTTGGGGGCCGTCCTTTCGTGTGCCCTATTTCTCTCGGGCAGCGACCTTGTTGAGGCCTTCCTCGTCCTTGAGCACCAGGAGCCGGCCTTGGTTCGCGAGCAGCCCGTCCCGCTTCATCTTGTTGATGAGCGTCGACACGAAGGACCGTGACGCTCCGACCAGGTCGGCCAGGTCCTGCTGCGTGATCCCGTGCAGGCACAGCTCGTTTCCGGGAGCGATGCGCTCGCCGTGCGCCTGGGCCAGCGAGATGAGCATCTCGGCCAGGCGGGCCGGCACGTCCTTGCGGGTCAGCCCGAGCACCCGCTGGCGCATCTGACGCACGCGCTCATTCAGGGCCCGGATGACGTCCACCGCCAGCGCGGGCCGCGCCTCGAGAAGGGCGCGGAAGTCGCGGCCCTCGATGCTCCACACCTCGCACTTGCCCGAGGCGATGGCGAGCTCCTCCATCAACGAGCCTTCCGGACGGAGCACTTCGCCAAACAGGTCGCCCGGCTTGAGGATGGCGAGGACGCTGCGTCCCTTGCCCTTGCCCTGGCGGAGCAGCCGAACCCGGCCGCTGCGCAACAGGAACACTTTGTCGGCCGGCATGCCCGGCCGGTAGATGACCGAGGAGTGCGCGAACGTCTCGACCTTGAAGTAGCCGCGGAAGTCGACGACGTCGGCCGCCGGAAGGCTGGGCGAGGCGAGGGGCTGGGCGAACTGGTACCGCGTATCGACCTGCTGGCGTGGCATCATCGGGGACCCCCAGGAATTGGAATGCACCCCGAGGAGAGCACCAGGCATGCCAACGGGCGGCTGGTGCTCGGTACTCGTCATTTCAAGTACTTGACTGAAGGTCTTGCCGGCAGGCAGGCGCCGGGTTGAACGATCCGTGTATCGAATCGATACAGGATTCCACGAAACGTTCAACCCGGACCGGGCTCCAAGCCGTATTTCCGCAATTTCCGCTCGAGCGTGGGTCGGGAAATGCCCAGGATCTGACAGGCGCGGCCCTTGTGGCCCTTGGTCATCGCGAAGACACGCTCGATGTGCGCGCGCTCCACTTCGTCGAGCGTGGGCACCGGCCCATCCACGGGTGGAGGAGGCGACGTGGCGGGACGCAGCTCGGGCCGGGAGGCCTCGACCAGGTGCTCCTCGAGCAGGAGATCGCCCTGGCTCAGCACCGCGGCCCGGGTGAGCACGTTCTCCAATTCGCGCACGTTCCCCGGCCACGAACGCGCCATGAGCTTCTCCAGCGTCTCCCGGGGCACCCGGCGCAGGTTCTTGTGGAGCCGCTGGTTGATCTTCACCAACAGGTGCTCGACCAGAAGCGGGATGTCCTCGCGCCTGTCGCGCAGCGGCGGGATGGAGAGGGTCACCACCTTGAGCCGCTGGTACAGGTCCTCGCGGAAACGGCCGGCCGCAACCTCGTCGGCGAGGTCGCGGTTGGTAGCCGCCAGGATGCGCGCGCGGACCGGTATGCGCTTGACCCCGCCCACCCGCTCCAGCTCGCGCTCCTGCAGGACGCGCAGCAGCTTGGCCTGCAGGTTCTGCGACAGCTCGCCGATCTCGTCGAGGAAGATGGAGCCGTCCTCCGCCAGCTCGAACTTGCCGATCTTGGAGGCGACCGCGCCGGTGAAGGCCCCCTTCTCGTGCCCGAACAGCTCGGACTCCAGCAGGGTGTCGACGATCGCCGAGCAGTTGATGCCGATGAAGGGCTTGGCGCCCGCGCTGTAGCTGTGGATGACCCGCGCGATCAGCTCCTTGCCGGTGCCGCTCTCCCCGTGGATGAGCACCGTGGCGCGGCTGGCCGCGACGCGTCCCACGTCCTTGAACAGCCGCTGCATGGGCGGCGACGCGCCGACGATGTCGTCCAGGTTGACCGCGCGCAGCGCCTCGACCGAGAGGAAGTCGGTGCCGCGCGACAGGCGCCGCACCTCGAGGGCCCGGTCGAG
>Ga0137396_10001596_pt1 | contig 12031 bp, 15 predicted proteins | sample czc16metaG_FD_108284 | JGI IMG/M metagenome (GOLD analysis project Ga0137396, IMG submission 108284) | Vadose zone soil microbial communities from Angelo Coast Range Reserve, California, USA - czcobulk3.16 metaG | ecosystem: Environmental > Terrestrial > Soil > Vadose zone | place: USA...
AGATCGAAGTAGCGGATCGGGACGAACTCGACGCGGCCGCGACGCCGCGCCTCCTCCAGCCGCGGCGACATGTGCCACGTCGCGAAGCGCAGCGCCGCGTGCTCCGGCCGCGCCCAGGGATAGTCGCCGAGATGGATGCCGCCGAGCAAGGTGAGGTCGCGCAGCCGCGCGGACTGGCGGCAGATCTCGGCGACGAGCGCCGCAGGCTCACCGCACGCCGGCGGCAGCAGCACCTTCATCGCGGGCCCGAGCCGGGCGACGGCGTCAGCGAGCGAGCAACGGGCGAACGCGCGCGGCATGAATCGCGACGTTATATATACCTGATCCCGCGATAGAATGGCCGCATGAATCGGCGCCCGCGCTCGCTCGCGCTGCTGTTCCTGTTCGTCGCGCTCGCCGGTTGCGCATCCGCGTCGTCGAGCAGCACCCCGCCTTCGAGCAGCAGCAGCGGCTCGCCGCGCGTGCGCTGTCTGACGGACTCGGGCCGCGACAACGCGTCGACCAGCCGTCCGCTCTTCTTTCTGTTCTGCGCGGAGAGTCCGTGACGGGTGGGCCCGGTCAGCCGGTCGCGCTCGTCACCGGCGCCGGACGCGGCATCGGCCGCGAGATCGCGCTGACGCTGGCCCGGGAAGGGTGCGCCGTCGCCGTCGCCGCGCGGTCGTCCGATCAGGTGGAGGCGACGACGGCGGCCGTCTCCGGTATCGGCGCGCCCTCGATCGCGCTCGTGCTCGACGTGACCGACGAGCACGCGGTCACGCACGCGGTCGCGTCGGTCATCGCGCGACTCGGTCCGGTCGACGTCCTCGTCAACAACGCGGGGATCGCCGAGTCGGCGCCGTTCGCCAGGACCGATACGGCGCTCTGGGAGCGCCACCTGCGCGTCAACGCGACCGGGCCCTACCTGCTGGCGCGCGCCGTCCTGCCCGCGATGCTCGAGCGCCGCTGGGGACGCGTGATCAACATCGCGTCCATGGCCGGGCTCGTGGGAGCGCCGTACGTCGCCGCATATACCGCCTCCAAGCACGCGCTCGTCGGCCTTACCCGGGCGCTCGCCGCCGAGGTCGCCGGCAAGGGCGTCACCGTGAACGCCATCTGTCCGGGGTTCGCGGCGACCGAGATCGTGTGGAACGGCGCGCGCAACATCGCCGCGCGAACCGGGAAATCCTTCGAGGAGGCGGTGGAGGCGATGGCAAGGCTCAACCCGAGTGGCCGGCTCATCGAGCCCACGGAAGTCGCGGCGGTGGCGGCCAAGTTGATCCGCGACGACACGACCAACGGCGAAGCGATCGTGCTCGACGGCAGCGCGGATTCGCGAGCCGCAGGACGTCGCGGGGCCGGGGCCTCGCCGTCCGAGGCGAGCCCATAAGTCCGAATCTAGGAGACTCACATGACTCGTGACATCGAGTTCCTCAATCCGCCGGAGCTCATGAAACCCGTGGGATTCTCGCATGCCGCCCAGACGCGTGGCGGCCGCACGCTCTTCCTCGCCGGTCAGGTCGCGAAGGATCGGGACGGCCGCGTCGTCGGCAAGGGCGACCTGGTCGCCCAGTTCCGCCAGGTGTGCGAGAACTTGAGGACGCTCGTCGCGGCCGGGGGCGGCCGTCTGACCGACGTCGTCAAGCTGACGATCTACGTGCTCGACGCCGGGGAGTTCAAGCGCCAGGGCCAGCCGATCGGCGTCGTCTATCGCGAGTACTTCGGCAAGCACTACCCGGCGATGACCCTGGTCGGCGTGCGCGACCTGTACGACGCTTCCGAGGGTTGCATGATCGAGATCGACGGCTTCGCCTGCCTGGCCGAGTGAGACGGGCCGCCGACCGCCATCTGGCGGTCAGCACCTGGCTGCGGCTGCTCCACGGCTACGCGTTGATCGAGCGCGAGCTGCGCCGCGCCGTCGCGGAGCACTGCACCTTTCCGCAGTTCGATGTTCTGAGCCAGCTCGACCGCGAGCGCGACGGGCTCACGTTCGTGGAGCTCTCGCGCCGGCTCCTGGTGACCGCGGGCAACCTCACGGGCATCGTGGATCGGCTCCACGCCGAGGGTCTCGTCCGACGCAGCGTCCACCCGGCCGACCGCCGTGCCTTTCGCCTCACCGTGACCCCGAAGGGCCGCCGGCTCGTCCGGCGGGCCCAGCGCCGCCATCACCGCGCGCTGACCGCGCTCCTGGCGGAGGTCCCGGCCCGCGAGCTCCGCCAGCTCCGCCGCCTGCTCGACCGCCTGCGCGCGAGCGCCGCGTCGCGCGCGCCGTCAGCGGCTCGATAGGATATATTTGGACAGTCGAGGTTTAAAGAAACTGGACCCTCAGGCTCAGCGCGTTCGCCACCCCCTCCCGCCGGCCCGCTGGCCGACCGTCGAGGCCGCCGCGCGCGCCCGCTGGTTTTCCCCGATCCGGATCGGGAAGAGCTTGACCGCGGCGGAACGGACGTGGGTGCCGGCGATGGTGCCGTGGCGCGCCACCGCCGACGGCTTCGTCACGCCGGAGGTCCTCGAGTGGTACGCCCGATTCGCGGAGGGGCAGCCCGGCGTCCTCGTCGTGGAGGCGACCGGCATCCGCGACGTGGCGAGCGGGCCCCTACTCCGCATCGGCGACGACCGGTTCATCCCGGGCCTCCGCACGCTCGTCGAGACGGTCCACGAGCGGAGCCGCGGCCGGACCCGGCTCTTCATCCAGCTCCTCGACTTCGTCGCCGTCCGGCGGCGCCCCGAGCCTCGCCGATTCTTCGGTCGCTACCTCGAGATCACCGATTCGCTGCGTGGCCAGATCGCTCTCTGGCTCGACGATCCGCGCTGGCGCGAGGCCGAAGAAGACGGGGTGCGCGACTTCCTCGGCACCGCCGACCGCGTCACCCTCGAGGCCGTGCTGACCGACCGCGAGCTCGAGGCGCTCGACTACGGCTACCGCGAGCGGATCTGGGACATCCACCTACCCCACATCCAGGAGCTCCCCCGCGTGCTGCCTCCACTCTTCGCCGAGGCGGCGTGGCGGGCGCGCGAGGCGGGGTTCGATGGCGTCGAGCTGCACTACGCTCACGCCTACACGATGGCATCGTTCCTCTCGCGCCTGAACGCGCGGCCGGACGGCTACGGCGGCGCGCGCGAGAGCCGGGTCCGGCTGCCGCTCGAGGTGCTCGCGTCGGTCCGAGCCCGCGTCGGCGACGACTACGTCGTCGGCATCCGGTACCTGGGCGACGAGGTGGTGACGGGCGGCAGCGATCTCGACGACGCGATCTGGTTCGGCGTGCGCTTCGCCGAGGCGGGCGCGGACTATCTCTCGGTCTCCAAGGGCGGGCGGTTCGAGGACGCCAAGCAGCCGAAGGTCGGCGAAGCCGTCTATCCCTACACCGGCACGTCCGGCTACGAGTGCATGCCGACCGTCCTGTCGGACGCGCGCGGTCCGTTCGGCCGCAACGTGCCGCTCGCGGCGGCGATTCGCCGGGCGATCCACGACGCCGGCCGCTCGACGCCGGTCGTTACCAGCGGTGGTATCACGACCTTCGAGCAGGCGGAGAGCATTCTCGAGCGGGGTGAGGCCGACTGCGTGGCCGCGGCTCGCCAGACCCTCGCGGACCCCGATTGGTTCAGGAAGATCCGGCTCGGCCACGGTGATCTCGTGCGGCGCTGTGAGTTCACGAACTACTGCGAGGGCCTGGACCAGCGCCACAAGCAGGTCACCTGCAAGCTCTGGGATCGCCAGCTCGACCCCGCCGACCCGCCGGTCAGGCTCGCGACCGACGGCAAGCGACGGCTCAGCGCCCCGTCGTGGTCGCCGCCCGCCGACGCGCCAGCCGGCTGAGCGGCGCGCCGGTGAGTCGGGTCAGGATCCACTGCCGGCGCAGCGTCGCGCCGAGCTTCTGGTAGAACCTGATCGAGGGCGTATTCCAGTCGAGGACCGCCCATTCCATGCGCCCGCAACCCCGCCGCTTCGCGATCCGCGCCAGCTCGCCGAGGAGCGCGCGGCCGGCGCCCCGCCCGCGCTCTTCGGGGAGCACGAACAGGTCCTCCAGGTAGAGACTCGGGCGGCCGAGAAAGGTCGAGTAGGTGAAGAAGTAGAGCGCGAAGCCGACCGGGGTGCGGCCCCGGCGGCAGATGAGCGTCTCGAAGTACCGCCGGGGCCCGAAGCCGTGACGTCGGATCTGGCTCGTGGTGGCCACCATCTCGTGGGCCAGCCGCTCGTACTCGGCGAGCCCCCGGATCAGCCGGACGATCACCGGCACGTCGCGTCGCGTCCCACGGCGGATCGACAGGGCGGCCGGCATGCTAGCGCTTCACGTTGAAGAAGATTTCACGCGCGGCCTTGCGTCGGGGATCGATGATCGCCCGGTCCGTCGCGACCAGCACGTAGAGCATGTTGAGCGCCGCCAGCGCCGAGGGCACGGCCCGGCGGTTCTTCGAGCGCGAGTAGACCAGCCTCGCGGTGAGCCCGCGCCGGCCGCGGAGCCGGCGATGGAGCTGGTCCACCGCCGAGCGGCTGACCAGATTGAAGTTGCCGGCGTCGCGCTTGCTGAGCGAGAACGACATGACGAAGTACTGCCGCGCGCTGGACAGGACGTAGTAGTGCTGCCGCTTGCCCTGCACCTCGCCGTGAAACTGCAGGCCGGTCGTCAGGCTGTCGACGCTCAGCTTCATGGGCGCTCCTCCGTGTCGTTCGGCAGCAATTCGAAGACGGGATAGCGCGCGGCGATCTCGGTGAAAGCGCCGGGGGGTGAGCCGGCGGGCACCGGGAAATAGCGCTGGACGACCGACCGGTATTTCTCGAGAGAGGCGAGCAGCACCGGCGGCTTGTCGGCGTCGGCGAGGGCGCGAAGACGAAACCGCCGGCGGCTGGAGCCTCGCTTGAAGATGACTTCGTTCGAGGCCTCCACGTTGCGGACCCACTGGGTGCGCCCGCGGGGCGCGACGAGGAATCGCACCCCGTGGAGCGGCACCAGGCTCACGGGGTTGCTGTACACGCGGCCCGACTTCCGGCCCTTCACCTCGAGAAGATAGTAGTCGGCGGGAGCGAGTCCGAGCCCGACGAGCAGGCCGAAGGCCCGGTTGAAGGCGCGCTCGAGCGGGCTCGGCTCCCGGAACGCGGAGTTCGCGTTCGCCACTAGCGCTGGCTCAGATAGTGCTCCGCGACCTCGATGGGCGGGGCGATCCACACGTCCTTCTTGGCGAGGATGTGCTGGATGAGCCGCTCGACCATGCGCATGCGCGACGGGCGGCCGATCACTTGAGGATGACCCATCAAGTTGAAGAACCCGCCCTCCTCGTAGGCGCCCTCGAACTCTTCCTTCCAGATCTCGAAGACGTCTTCCTGGCTCCAGATCCCGTTGCCGACCGGCGGCACCGCGCTGAACCCGAAGTACACCCAGTCGTTGTTCACCCACGAGGTGGGCAGCTCGACCAGCTCGCCGTAGGAGGTCTTGTGGCAGTACGGGAGATCGGTATCCATCAAGTTGCTGTGATAGACGAAGCCGTGCTTGCGCAAGAGCTCCATCGTGTGCTTGCTCGGGTCGCACGACGGCGCGCGCGAGCCGCGCGGCCGAACGCCCAGCACGTTCTGGAAGATATCCAGGCTCTTCACGAGCAGGGCTTCCTCCTCCTCGCGGCCCGAGAGGAAGAAGGGCTTCTCGTGCAGGTAACCGTGGTGGCCGATCTCATGGCCACGGCGCAGCGCCTCGCGCGCCATGTCCGGATAGCGCTCGACGATCCAGCCCGGGATGAAGAAGCACACCTTCACGCCGTAGCGGTCGAGCACTTTCAGGATGCGCGGCATGCCGGTCTTCGGGCCGTAGGCGCCCATGCCCATGTGCAGCGGGCGCTCGGCGAGCGCCGCATCGCGATGAATCCAGGGGCTCTCACCGTCGACGTCGAACGAGAGAGCGACCGCGCAGCGCGCCCCGTTCTTCCATTTGATCGATTCACTCATGATGTCTCCAATTCATCTGCGCGCCTCGGCCGGCCGGGAAGCCCCGACGGCCTGCCGCGCGCACCCCTACCCGCCCGCGATCTTCAGCAACATCTCCGTGTAGACGCGCACGCCCTCGCGCAGGTTCTCGAGCGAGATGCGCTCGTCGTTGCCGTGGATTCGCTGAACCTCGGCCTCGTCGAGGATGAAGGGGCTGAAGCCGTATCCGTGGAGCCCGCAGCGCCGGAACACCCAGTTGTCGGTGAAAGCGACCAGGATCATCGGCGCCACCACGACGCCCGGCGCGCGTCGCTGCAGCGCGTCGGCCATGGCCTTGTAGAGCTCGGTGTCCGGCGGCGAGAGATTCGGAATCTTCGGCTCCCGGGCGATCTCGACCTGCACGTGCTCGTCGGCGATCACGCCGCGGACCCAGGCGGCGATCTCCTCGGGGTCGTCGCCGGCCAGCATGCGGCAGTCCAGCTGGGCGGTCGCCTCGGGCGGGATGACGTTGCTCTTCTCGCTGCCTCGCAGCATCGTCACCGCGAAGGTCGTCCGGACCATCGCCGCGTACTGGCGGTTCGACATGAACCGCGCGCGGAACTCCGGGTCGCGAAGGCTCCGGCCGAGGTCGTCGTACCCCGCGCCGCTCTCGGCCGACATCAACCCGGCCACCCGCGTGAAGAACTCCTGCACTTCTGGCAGGACGCGCGTCGGTCGCTCGGCGTCGAGCAGCCGGTTGAGCGCGCGGACGAGCCGGTTCGGCGCCGTGTCGGGCCACGGCATCGAGCCGTGTCCTGGCTCGCCGCGGGCCGTGAGCACCAGCGCGAGCCCGGTCTTCTCCGAGATCACGATGGCGCCCAGCGGCGCCTTGAGGCTCGGGTGCGTCTGGATCGCCGCGAGCTCCGAGATCGCGTACTCGGCCCCCGCCAGCCACTCGCGCCGCCGGTCGGCGATGAACTGGGCGCCGAACTCGCTGCCCGCTTCCTCGTCGGCGGTGGCCAGGAACACGAGGTCGCGCTTGAGCGGCACGCGGGCGCGCTTGAGCGCCAGCATCGCGGCGAGATGCAGGATGCCCGTCGACTTCATGTCGATCGCGCCGCGGCCGTAGAGATAACCGTCGGTGATCGTGCCGCCGAAGGGGTCGACCGTCCAGTAGCGGCGATCGGCGTACACGACGTCGATGTGATGGTGCAGGACGATGCCGCCGAGCGAGCCGTCGCCCGCGAGACGCGCGCGAAGGCTGGCTCGGCCGGGCGCGGCCTCGATCGTCTCGCTCTCGATCCCGTCACGGGCGAGCACCTCGGCCAGGAACCGGGTGCCGGTGACCTCGTTGCCGGGCGGATTCGTCGTGTCGATCATCAGATAGCGGCGCAGCAGATCGACCGTCTCGTCACCGAGAGCCGCCCAGTCGATGATCAACTTTCCGCCTCCGGGTTCATCGCGCGGACGTCACCCAGCTCCCAGCGCGCCATGTGGCAATAGAGGTCGAGCAGCTGCATCGTGCGCTCGATGGCGGGGTTGGCGCCCGCCTGCCGGAGCTCCTGCACGCGCGCCTGTAAGTCGCGGATGCGCTCGAGGGTCTCCTCGCGGGTCACGCCTGGCCCCTGCCCGCGAGTTGCCAGCGGTGCCCCGCCGGCCGGTGGTCGAAGAAACGCTTGGCCTTCAGCTCGTAGCGCGGCAGGCTGCCGGGCGCCTGCACGGTCACGTCGATGCTGACGCCGATGACCGCCTTGAAGACCCCTGCCGCGTCGCGCCCGAGCTCCGCGTAGCGGGCGCCGTCGATCTCGGCGCGCGCCTCGGCCTTCACGGTCACGAAGTCGTTGGCGGTGTCGCGGTCGACGTGGACTTCGTAGTGCTCGGACAGGCCCGCGACCCGGTGCAGCAGCGCTTCGACGGCCGCCGGGTAGACGTTGACGCCCTTCACGATGATCATGTGGTCGGTACGCCCGAGCACGCCGCCCGGATAGTAGAGCCACGTCGTTCCGCAGCCGCACGCTCGATCCGTCCAGCGAACCAGGTCGTGCGTGCGGTACTTGATCAGCGGCTGACCGTCCTGGATGTAGCTCGTGACGATGTGCTCGCCGACCTCGCCGTACGGCACGGGATTGCCCGATTCGTCGACGACGAGCGCGTGATACCAGTCCTCGCAGAGATGGTTGCCCTCTTGCGAGGGACAGCCCGGGTTCGTCGGACCGATCTCCGCGATCCCGTAGAGCTCGTAGCATTTGGCGCCCCAGAGCTCCTCGATCGCGTGGCGCGTCGCGGGAATGCTTCCGCCGGGCTCGCCGGACACGATCACGTGCGAGATGGAGGTCTTCGCGAGATCCATGCCGATCTCGCGCGCGGTCTCGCCGAGGTAGAGCGCGTACGTCGGCGTCGCCAGCATGACGTCCGGACGATACTGCTCGATCTGACGCAGCCGCGCCTTGCTGTCGAGCCCGCCGCCGGAGACGACGGTGGCGCCGAGCCGGCGCACACCCATGTACGCGGACCAGAAGGCGGCGAAGATTCCCCAGTTGAAGGGGAAGTAGAAGGAATGGCGCGCGCGAATGCCGGCCGCCCAGTAGAGGTAGACCCACGACTCGCCCCACAGCTCGGCCGAGTGGTACGTGAGGGGGATGTGCAGCGGCGCGCCGGTCGAGCCGGACGTCGCGAAGCGCTGATGAAAGAAGTCTTCCGGGATCGCCAGGGCGTCACCGAACGGCGGGCTGACCGACTGCGCGTCGAGGATCTCCTTCTTGTCGATGAACGGCAGACGCTTGACGAAGTCGTCCATGGTCCGGATCTGCTCGGGCTTGACCTTGTGACGGTCGAGGAGCTTCCTGTACATCGGGCTCCGCGCATACGCGTACTCGATCGCGGTCTGGAGCTTCCGGAGATGGAGCCGATCGAGGTCGGCTCTCGGCATCGTCTGCGTGTACGGGTTCCAGAACTTCTGCGCCTCGACCGCTGGCTTATAGAGTTTCATGGCCGACGTCCGGTGATCTCGGCGCGAACCAGGTGGGTCCCGGTGACGAGCGCCTGAAGCTTCGCGAAGGCGAGGTGGCGGGGTAGCCGCGCGAGCCCGCAGTCCGGGTTGATCCACAGCCGCTCGGCCGGCACGCTTTCGAGCATCCGGCGAATCCGCCGCGCGACCAGCTCGGGGCTCTCGACGTAGAAGTTCTTGAGATCGAGGACGCCGGCGCCGAGCTCCTTGGGGCAATCGAACTCGCGCCAGAGCCCGCTCTCGGCCATCTCCCGGTTGGCGAACTCGAACACGAGCTGGTCGGCCGAGGCGCTCGAGATGGTTGGAAAGAGCGGCCGGTAGGTTCGCTCGCCGAAGCCGAACCCCTCGAGGGTGCCGAAGCAGATGTGCCAGAAGCGGCGCGTGACGGCGATGCCCTCGAAGCAGCGGTCGTAGAGCTCGACCAGGCGCTTGGGCTCCATCATGAAGCGCTGATAGACGTCGTCGATCTGGAGATATTCGGCGCCGCCGGCGGCGAGCGCGCGGAGCTCCCGGTTGAGAATGGGCGCCAGATCCTCGGCCACTCCGAGACGGTCCCGGTAGGGTCCGCCCTTCGTGATCTGCGTCGCGAGCGTGAGCGGGCCGGGGAGCGTGATCTTGAACGGGCGCGTCGTCACCTGTCGCAGATACTGAAGCTCCTTGAGTGTGCCCAGGCCGTCGGGCGCCGAGATCCGCTCGACCGGCTCGTAGGACACGTGACCGTCGTAGGAGAGCACGCCGACCTTCCGGCGCGGCTCGATCGGTTTGAGCCCGTGGAAGTACTTGAAGATCGAGACGATGAATCCCTGACGCCGCATCTCACCGTCGGAGACCAGGTCGATGCCGGCGCGCTCCTGATCGCGGACAGCGGTGGCGACCGCGTCGTTCTCGGTCTCGGCGACGTCCATCTGGCCGAAACCGCCTGCCTCGATCTTCTCGTACGCGGCCCAGAGCCAGGCCGGGATCGCGTAGCTGCCGACCACGGTGGTGGGGAGGATCGGCAGCGTCGAGGCCGTCAAGGTCGCTACTCGGAGAGCGTGAAGACGCCCTTTTTGACGGTCAGCGCCCAGATCTGCCCGACGTTCACGCCCACCTCGTTCATCGTGATCGCGCCGATGGCGCCGTCGTAGCCCTTGAGGCCCGCCCAGCACTTCGCGAGCTTGTCGCGGTCGGTCTCGAGATCGTCGGGCTTGTTGGTGACGCCGGCCGTCTCGATGCACGTCTTGGCGATGAAGAGCTGGTCGTACATCGCGGGGCCGGACGAGTTCGGACGCTTCCCCCCGGAGCGCTCCAGGAATTTCTTCACGAATGTCTGCATGCGCGGGATCGGGCGCTCGTTCCAGGCGTACGTCGTGGTGTACCAGCCCTCGACGGCGTCACCGCCGAGCGCGACGAGATCCGGCGTGGCGGTCGCGACGCCGCCCTGGATCGGGCCCTTGAAGCCCTGCTTGCGCGCTTCCTTGGCGATCAGCGCGGCCTCGCGTGAGGCCGAGCCCAGGAAGAGCATGTCCGGCTGCCTGGCGAGTGCGCGCGTGACCTGGGCGCTGAAGTCGAGGTCCCCGGTCTGGAACGTGATCGAGTCGAGGAGCTCGACGTTGGCCTGCTGGAACGTCGGGGGCATCACCACGGTCGCCTCGGCCTTCGAGATCGCGTCGGCCTGGTTGTACAGCACGGTCGCCTTCTTCACCTCCGGATGGTGCTTGCGGAGCGCAGCGAGCCCCGTGCCGAGCGCCCGGGCGGCGCCGGGATTCATGGTGTACGCCCACGGACGGAACTTGTCGGTAAGGCCGGGCGCGGCCGCCGTCGGCGAGACGATCGGCAGCTTCAGGCTGGCCGACAAGGGGTACATGACACCGGCGCTCGAGCTCGAGATCGACCCGTGGATCATGAGGACGCGATCGGTCTGCGCCAGTCGGCGCGTCAGCGTCACGGACTCCTTCGGGTCGCCCCGGTCGTCGACCGTGACGAGCTCGAGCGGGAGCCCGCCGATTCCGCCGGCGGCGTTGATCTCGTCGCGCGCGATCTCGGCGCCGATCGTCCCGTGCTGGCCCCAGTCCACGAAGATGCCCGCCTGCGGCATGATGACGCCGAGCCGTACTTTCTCGCCCGCCAGCTTCGCGCCGACGGCCGGCGTCACCAGGCTCGCGAGCAGCACTGTGACGAGAACGACCCCGACTGCTCCACGCCGCACACGAGTCATGTCGGTTCCTCGAGGAACGGCTGATCTCGCGGGCGAGCCTTGTAGCCTCCGGTCCATGCCTTCATCTGGCCGAGGTAGACATCCCACATCACCTCGGGATCGAGGCGCTCGTCGCGGAAGTAACCTTCCTCGAACGCGATCCACTCGTGTAGCCGCATGCCGGTGGGGAAGATGCGGATCTTCGTCGGGGCGTCCATCAGTTGGGCGACGGTAATACGTCGGACCGAGGCCTGTCAATCCAGTGATTGAATCTGTCAGAGGCGTACGTGCCCGCCGGTCGCCTCGCGGGATGAAGTGGGCGCACACCGAGAGCGTGAACGCCGGGGAGGGGTGGCCGAGCTGTCCGTGGACGTAGGTGATCGGTTCGCCAGCCAGGATCAGGAGGCTCGCGAACGTATGGCGCAGCGTGCGGGGTTTCCGCTACCGCAGCCTCAGCCCGCTGGAGGATTCGAGCCCAGAGCCTCCGGAAGGTGACGGTGCCGCGCAGTCGCCGAGTCAGCGACAGCCAGAGAATCGCAACGGCGTCGGATCAGGTCACGAAGGGAGTCGCCCGACGGCGCAAGCGCCCACGCCATCCATGTAGAAGTCGAAAGTATGACGCCACCACCAGTCAGCATGACCGCCGGGCAGGCCGGTGCTGTGCGTTCTTGCTGAATTGCCTCCCGCTCTTGCGCGTCTTTGCCGAGTTTGACGCCGCACGCCTCCATAGAGTCGATTATCGCCCTCGTAAGCGATGAGAGAGAGAAGGGGTGAGATCAAGATGAAGCGAGTCATCATCTTCGCACTCGTGCTCCTCGGTGCTCTTGCACCCGTGGCGGGCGTTGCCGAAGCCCATTGGGACTCGGCGTGTCAGTACGACGAGGTCGAGGCTCCGTAGCGTCGGTGTAGGCGGGGGAGTTTCGCCCCGGGAGATCCACCATGCCCGACGAGCCTATCCTGCGCGCAAAAGCCCGAGAAG
>Ga0137396_10001597_pt1 | contig 12029 bp, 12 predicted proteins | sample czc16metaG_FD_108284 | JGI IMG/M metagenome (GOLD analysis project Ga0137396, IMG submission 108284) | Vadose zone soil microbial communities from Angelo Coast Range Reserve, California, USA - czcobulk3.16 metaG | ecosystem: Environmental > Terrestrial > Soil > Vadose zone | place: USA...
CGGACTCTACGGGGGAGTTTGGACAAGCAACCTGAAAGTAGCTCATGAGCTCGCGGCTCGCCTCCAAGTTGGTGGACTTGCGGTAAACGAGTATTTGGTGACTTTTCCTCAGACCCCATTCGGGGTCTACAAAGACAGCGGTATCGGGCATGAGAATGGGATACGCTCGTTGGAATTCTACACACGGACCAAGAATGTCTCGATAAACCTGTCATAGAAGCCTGCGCCTATTCACTGGCTCAGACATTTTTCATCCGAAATCGCCCCGTTTTTAGCCCTGATCGCGATTCTGGGATGCCTTCTGATCGTTCGCCTAGAATCGTTCGGGACTCTCTGAAATAATGGCGAGTTTCGCCCTCGCATTCAAGCCAGTATTATGCCCTGATTAGCCAGACTCGCCTGTTATCCGTGCCGGACGGGAAGTCGTTTCTGGAAAAAAGGGGGTATTGTTCAGCGGTTTTGCGCGGCATGAGTGGTCCTCGCGGACCGTTGTGAAAGTAAATTCCACGGTTAGGCGAATGGTATTCTTCAAACCGGGAGAATCGTTCAGAATCAACGGCAGACAGGAAATCATTTCCTGAGAAGAATTCCAGTCGTTTCGCAACGCAGGTACGCGAGTCGTAGCCTGCTAAAACTTTGGAACGGGTGACGTCTTCCCGATCTAGGTAAGTTCGTCCAGCAGCGGTGTAATGTCGCGGTTGTAGATGTCATGTTCGACGAAGGGCTTGTCCCTCAAGGCGGGCATTCGCAGATCCAGCTGGTCCTCGAAAGTCGGTACTTCCATCTTGAAGAAGACACCGATCGGTATCTTGTCGCCCCACTCGAAAGACTTCACTAGAGCATTTCCCTTCTTCGCGTTAACCTCGTCCGTCGAAGGATCAGCAACGACACCATTGTACCCTGAGTCTTCCAGCTTGTAGAGCCTCGGAGCCTTGACCGGAAGATCTTCACCTCCGTACCACTCTTTCGTGTTAATGTCATTGTAGGTAGGGCATGTTTGTAAAACGTCTATGAACGCGCTTCCTCGATGCTCTATTGCCGCTCTGAGAGTCTGTTTCAAGTGGCGAACGTCGAGAGCGTAGCTACGCGCGACAAAAGTATAGCCTGAGGCGACGGCCATGGCGATTGGATTCACACGTTCGATAATGGCAGGTGCAGGCATAGACTTGGTCTTGACTCCCTTCGGCAGAGTGGGAGATGCTTGACCTTTCGTCAACCCATAGACTCCATTGTCGTAGAGGACGTATGTGAAATCTAGGTTCCTTCGTCCCGTATTCACGAAGTGTCCCGCTCCTATTCCAAGGCCGTCTCCGTCGCCGCCCACCGCGACAACAGTTAGTCCCGGATTGGCCAAACGGGCCCCTGTAGCGATTGGGAGTACGCGGCCGTGAAGGGTATGGAATCCGTAGGCGTTTACAAAGTGTGGAGTCTTACCTGAGCATCCAATTCCCGAGAAGATTGCGACCCTGTGAGGTTCCAGTTGCATTTCCATAAGGGTCATCTGAATCGCGTTGATGATTCCGAAGTCCCCGCAGCCCGGGCACCAGTCGTTGTGGACTTGTGTTCGGTATGTTTTCAGCTCAAGCATGGGATACCGTTACCTCTTTCATTCCGTTCTTTATTATGTCTTTGACGCCCTCGTAGATTTCGTTTTGGGAAAATGGTCTTCCGTCGAACTTCACAATGGTGTTGTCCATTCCGATACCGGTTTTTTCGCGGATCAGCCCTGCCATCTGGGCCGAGTAGTTGTTCTCTATCGCGATTTTTCTCCTGGCAGAACCGAGTACTTGTTGGACGTAGTCAGTTGGGAATGGGTTGACGTATCGCGCCTGTAGAAAGTTTGTTTCTATCCCGTCGCTCTTGAGGTCTTCCATTCCGTCGAGTATCGCGCCCTTTGATGATCCCCAACCGACAAGTGTTATTGGGGCGGACCTAGGTCCGTGGAGTGTTGCTTTCTTCGAATCTGGAATGACTTGACCTGCCAGCTCGATCTTCCGCATTCTCTTTCTCATCATTTTGATTCGGATATCTGAAGCCTCGGTGATGTGTCCATACTCATCGTGTTCGTCGCCAGTAGTCCAGAATATTCCCCCCTTCTGACCGGGTATGGTCCGCGGAGAAATGCCCAGCTCTGTCCAGCGGTATCGTCTGTAATCCGTGCTACCAGCAAGGTCTGAATCACTGACGATGTCTCCTCGATCAACCTTCAGGTTATCACCATTGAATGGAGGAACATCTTGGTATGTGCTAGCGAGAAACTTGTCAGTCAGCAGAATTACTGGCACCTGGTAATGTTCGGCGTAGTTGAACGCGTCGAACGTGTCGTAATAGGTTTCGATCACGTCTCCCGGTGCGATAATTATCCTAGGAAACTCTCCGTGAGCTGCATGGAGAGCGAACCTTAGATCTGCTTGTTCAGTCCGAGTGGGCAGCCCCGTTGCCGGCCCTGCTCGCTGGTATAGTATGATAACCGGTCCGGGAGCTTCGGTTATTCCCGCCCACCCCAAACCCTCGGCCATGAGGGAGAACCCGGGCCCAGATGTCGATGTTGAGGATCTGAGTCCAGCATGCGCGGCGCCTGTAGCCATGTTGATCGCGGAAATCTCATCCTCTGCCTGCACAACTATCATGTTGTAGTCCTTTTGATGGGACTCCAGATACTCGCTCTCGTCCGTCGCTGGCGTAATCGGGTAGTAGGTTTGGAATCCGCATCCTGCCTTGATTTTCGCGATTGCTACCGCCTGTACACCCCTGATCATCATTCGCTTTCCAGACAATGGCTGCCTTCGCAGTTTTGTCGGAAAGGCTTCTTCACCGAAGCTTTTTCTGGCGTAGTCGTATCCATGCTTTGCCGCGCTGACGTTCAGGTCACCGAGTGCGGCCTTTCGGCCTGTGAACCCTTCTCTGATGGCTTCGGTGGCGAGATCGAAGTCGTAATCGGCGAGGCCTAGCGAGGCTCCGAAAGCAATCGTGTTTACCATTACTTGGTACTTGCTAAGCTCCTTGTCCTTTCCGAACTCTTTCAAGGCGTCAACGAGGAGGTCCATGTAGGGTATGGGAAAGAGTTTGATGTCGTCTCGTCCACAAGATTCGGGCGTTAGGTTCAGGCTGCGGTCGTAGATTATTCCGCCTCCAGGGCTGACCTCGTGTCTGTGACCTCGATGCGTCGGGTGAGCCTTGTTCAAGTCGCCGAAGATTGTTTCTCGGTCGAGCGCAACTAGTAGGTCTACCCAGTCTACATGGGAATGAGGGGCTTTTGATTCCACCCTCAGCCTGTAGTAGCTGTGTTCCCCTTTGATGTTAGAGTGGTATTCGATGTTTGCAAAGATGTGAAGCCCCCCTCTGATGCAGGCTTTTGCAAACGTCTCTGCAACCGAATTGATCCCGCTGCCTTGAGGACCACCTATCATCCACGTGAAACTGTTGATTACCGTCAAGTTCCCGCACTATTAGGGGATCGTCTATCATAGAAAATTCTTTGCCCTTCCAAAGTTCATCGTCCTCAGGTTGAGAATGAGCGCCGGCCTAGGCTGGAAATGAGGAAAGTCGCCTGAAAACAAGCGCTATATACGCAGAGTCAAGCGAGAACTCCTTTCGTCATGAATCAACTGGGACGAGCAGCATTGGCCGAGGCTTATGGGACGTTTCTCCTGACAATGATTGGCCCAGGGACAATAATAGCTGTCACGCTGCTCGATGGCGGGGGGACGAGTGCGGGACTCGGCTTTATCGGCCTCGCCCATGGCGTAGCACTCTTGTTGGCGGTCTACACCGTAGGCCGCGTGACGGGAGCCCACATCAATCCCGCGGTGACGATCGCTCATTGGGCCACGCGGAGAATAGAGACAAAGAAAGTAGCGCCGTACATCCTTGGGCAGCTTGTAGGCGCATCCATTGCGGGTTTCATCCAGCTCGCATTATGGACGTCCAGCAACAACCCAACACTCGTGCAGGCCGCTCACTCAACTTTTCTTGGAGATACTGTTCCAAGCCCGGGATTTGGCATCGGTGCCGTACTTCTGGCAGAGGTAATAGGAACAGCCATTCTTGTCTTTACGATATTCGGAGCTACTGACAAGACTGCGGACCCGAATCGGGCTGGCGTAACAATAGGGTTCGCCCTAGCGGCAATAGTATGGATGTTCGGACCAATTTCCGGAGCATCTCTTAACCCTGCTAGAACGTGGGGACCGACATTAGCCTCAGCAGTCCCCTCAGCAGTTTTCAGTCTGACTCCACTGGGAAATCTGTGGATTTACGTCGTTGGACCCGTGTTTGGAGGCTTGCTCGGGGCTTTCCTCTACGATGTCATGAGGTAGATTGCTAGCTAAGCCTCGACACGAACACGAAGCTCTCCTCCACATTGACAGAATGGACTCTCAGAGACATGGTTGGCGGAGGGCTTACAACCTGTCCTTTAGATAGGCTAAAACTGGCCGAAATGCCTTGGACATGTAATCGCCCCAGCTTCAAAGGTCAATTCAGAGAGGGGTCCCCCACGATGAGCGCATCTTTCTTCTAGTGCGTAGTATTGGCCCTCAACTCTAGCGAGGAAACTCCTCTCACTCAACTAGTAAACGCTTCAAAGATCCTTCGGGAAAATCTTCGACGGAACAAAGTCTGACTCACTGAACTCTGGCTGACTCATGCCTTTGTCTCAGCTGGTGTCGCCTGCTCGGCAGGTGGAGCGGTGTAACCGGGATTAACTCTTTCGTTGATCTCCTTGGCCAGGGCGTGTCCGTGGAGGACAACCGTGACCTTCTTCACTCCATCAAGCTTGGATGTCAGCGTACGTATGTTCATTCCAATATCTTCCGCGAAAATTGGTGGGCAGAAGGGCGCAGTTAAATGATACTTTATGACAATCTCTCCGTCCTCCTGGATGTTTATCTCGTCAACCAGATGCATCTCGGTGATTGGAAGCCCGATCTCCGGGTCTACAACCTTCTCAAGCTCTTTTTCGATCGCTTCTACGTTGACCATTCTTTCCCCCTCGTACAAGCGCGCCTGTGTTGATTTATAGGTTCCTCGACGCAGTGACGGACGCAATCCGACCGAGCGACCCGTCTTGGAAAACGAGTACTGGGATTATGACATAAGTTATGTTTAAATAGATTTTACGGACTATCCGTTAGCGTAGTCTTATTGATCATTCCGTGTGAAGTAGCATCGAAATCGGTCATCCCAGCATTACGAGCAATGATAGCCCGTGAGCTAATAGAAGACTACGGAATGAAACAAGAGCTAGTCGCAGAAAGATTGGGAATTACACAAGCCGCAGTCAGCAAGTATAGGCACCAAGTTCGCGGAGAAGCAGTAGACTTGGGATCTGCGGCAGAGGTCCGTCAGATGAGCAGAGACATCGCTTCTACACTCATCGATAACCCGAACCCGCTCGAGGTGTCAAGAAAGTTCTGTCAAGCCTGCACAGACATTCGCGCGCTGGGTCTCATGTGCGAGACATGCAGGAAGGTTGACCCTGGATGGGACGTTGAACACTGCACGATCTGTTTCGGGCATCACAATTGCGCAGAAGCCGTAAGCATCGAGCCTAGCAGCATTGCGAAGTACAGAAAAATCCCGATTCAACACTAACCGAACTGAGGATCGGAGTCTCAGCCAATTTTCCGGCGATTTACCGTAATAAATGAGCTAAACGATATTCAGTCTAGCAAACGGAAGTGGCGGATAGGCCTCAATATCTGATGACCCTTCCGCTGTAGGATTTTCTATATGGTCCCCTCTTTCGTTTGCGAGCTTTATCCTTAGATTCTCTCCTGCGAATCATCTTGTCTTCAACGCTCACTAACTCTATCTCCCTAGGTTCTCTCTTGTTTGTGCTTCCTAACGACTCAATCCCTTTAAATTGCTCACTATTGGAGGTTGAAGGCTCTAGGAGGTTCCAATCACCGTGAAGTTAGGCTTTGGCAAGCCAAAACAGAAAGGTCTTCTTGTCGAGACCAGTGCTGAGTCTGTGGTTGCCAACAGGCTGAAAGAGCTCTGTGGAGGAGACGGCGATTTCTACGGAGCAATATCCCGCCTCATGTTCCTCGATCCGAAAAAAATCACAACACCCTTAGATCGCGTGTTAGGCGAAGCTCAAAGCTTCGAGGCTCAAGGAAACAAGCTGCGAGCTGAGGTCGCTTACAGAATAGCCGGCGGAATCTCTCTCTACAAGGGCGACCTAGATGGCGTGAACAAGTATTTCGAAAAGGCAGCCTCGTTCGCAGGCGATTCACACCATGAGTATCAAGTTATTCTCAAGCGGAGCGGCGAGGCAATGAACGTTGCTCGAAAGTACTACGAGGAATTTGGCTCGTTGAGCATGTAATCATAGGCCGCCACAGTACGCCCTACCGAGTTATTCTGAACCCTCGAAACTCGCCTTTGAAATCGAACCAGTGGACACCTACATTCCTCACTCTCGCCCCGAGGGGACCGACGCGGCAGAACTGTATGAGTTTGTCAAGTCCGTCCTTATCTCCTTCTGCAACCACTTCAACACTATCATCCGGAAGATTCCTCACCCAACCACTGATGCTCAGCTGCCTTGCCAGGTAGGCTATCTCGCGCCGAAAAGACACCCCTTGCACGAGTCCGGTGACGATGATTCGCGCACGAACGTGCAAGATTGCACACTAACCTTTTCTATCCTACCAAACTTTCGCCGCTCCGAGGAACATCCTGAAGAAGAAAGATGGACTAGGCGACGGGGGGCCCAACAACTTGGGCTATAGGTTGCTGAGGTGAAGGTTCCTTGGCAGCTTCAACAAGTTCCTGCACGAGGCTCTGGGTTTTCAGCCCGTTCATGGCAGAGAAAGCATCGAGGGTCATGTAAATGTCTCCAGCGTCCTCGGCTTCCAACCTCAGACCCATTCTAACAAGAACCTCTCTAGTTCGGGGGAATGAAACCAGAAGGTCTCCGATAGTGGTGTCGCCACGAATATTTTCGACAGTTAGGAAGTAGCGTTCTCGAAGAGGAGGTTCGACCTTGAGAGGCTTCAGCACGACCTCAGCAGGAACCGCGACAGGCTTCCTTGTTTCGCCCCCCTTTCGAGCATGTCCGGACCTCACAGGTTTGCCAGGCTTAGCCTTCTTCGCCACTTTCCTCGCCTTTCGAGGTGCAACGTGCCTTTTCTTTGCCATGTAGGGACCCTTGTTCACCTACATATAGCGGAACGTGCGTTAAAAGATTCTCGGCTCGGGTTGCAGGCTTCAGGAGCCGATCGCATTGGCGAGTCTACTGTCCAGGCTCGAGAGACCAAGCGATTGGAAGTCCTTGGGTAAGTAGTTCAACTTGTTTGGCGGTTCGGGTTCGGAGATCATCCACGATGCCTGCGACGGTCGAGCTCGAATACTCTTCGATTCTTCCATCGTCTGACAGTCTGGCAATAGCGGGGTCTAAGGGAATAGCTCCTAAGAACGGTAATCCTAGGCTCAAAGCCAGCTTCTCTCCTTTCGGCTCTCCAAAAATCTTCGTCGTCTCGCCGCAACTAGGACACTTGAGATAGCTCATGTTCTCCACTAGTCCAAGAATCGGGGCATCCATTTTCTTGGCCATGTTGACAGCCTTGGCGACAATCATTGAGGCAAGGTCCTGCGGGGAAGAAACCACAACGACGCCATCTAGGGGTAATGATTGGAACACGGTCAGAGGTGCATCGCTGGTGCCTGGTGGAAGGTCTACGAGAAGATAGTGAAGTTCTCCCCAGTCAACATCCCAGTACAGCTGGCGAATGACACTGTTGACGATAGGTCCGCGCCATATGACAGGCATGCTAGGGTCGTCCAAGACCAGATTGATGGACATGACCTTGATCCCGCTCCCCGTTCGGAGAGGAATGATGCCACCGTTGAGCCCCTTCTGGGGTTTGCCAGCCACGCCCAGAACCTTTGCGATGCTTGGCCCGGTAAGGTCCGCGTCTAGAACTCCGACCTCATAACCACGCCTCCTGAGCTCGGAGGCGAGCATGCTAGTGACAAAGGATTTCCCCACTCCTCCCTTCCCGGAAATTATCGCGATTATGCTGCGTATGCCTCGTCTCCCAAGGCGTTCAATTCCAGGACCAACCTTTCCGCCATTTTTTGGCGAAGATGATGGTGTTGCTGTGGTTTGTAGTTTGAGCTTTAGTTCTTCCAGTTCTTTTCTGGTCATAGTAGTGGTATCGACTTTGACGGACCTCACGTCCCCCGGTTTTCGCACTGCGTTTTCCACGTCTGCTTGGAGAGTCTTTGCCAGCGGGCAATGAGCCACGGTCAGAGCAATCTTTACGGTAACGTTTCCATCATCAACAGTAATGTCTCGAACCATATTTAGATCGACGATGCTTCGACCAATCTCAGGGTCTAGCACGTTCTTCAGCCGCTCCATGATTAGGTTCTTATCAACCAAAGGACATGCCTCGTACTAGACATGATAGGATCGCTCTCTTGCATATTTACACCCTCCTGCACCCATCAGAGTGGAAAGGTTACGCCCAGACCCTGACGGTGGTGTGATGCCAGTCTCGGAGAAAACTAAGAGGGCTCTGAAAGACTTCGGCCTCACAGAGTACGAGGTCAAAGCCTACATTGCCCTTGTCGAGTCTAGCCCAATGCCAGCAAGCCAACTCAGCTCGACCGCCGCGATCCCATATTCGAAAATCTACGAGATCCTTGGTAACCTAGAGAGGAAAGGCTGGGTGGAATCTGAACAGGGCAGGCCGAGCAAGTATTTCCCAAAGCCACCGTCTGCTGCCCTCGAGTCATCGAGATTGAGAACGGAGAGCACACTGAAGTCCAGTCAGACCGATGCCATGTCGGAGCTACAGCCTCTCTATGAGAGGAAGGGAGTCCAAGAGAGACCAGACATATGGATCGTTAGAGGTCAGAACAACATTCTTGATAGGATCAAAGAGACCCTTAATCGCACGAGAAGGGAACTCCTTGTGGCTATGCCGATCGTTCCAGAATCCGTGATTTCTATCGCTGCCCCGCTATTGTCGCTTATGACTAGTCGAGGTATCAAGGTCTCAGTCATGGTTCCAGAAATGACGGACAAGAGTACAATCAAGAAACTGAAAGGATTGGCGGAAATAAGAGTACGAGGACAAATGTTCGGTGGAGGAATGATCTCAGATAGTAACGAAATAATCATCCTTCTCGGGGAAGAGCCCGAGAAAGGACTTACTCTCGCGATTTCCTCTGCCCACGAGGGCCTCGTGAAGTTTGGAAAAATCTACTTCGAATTCCTCTGGGAAAACTCCAAGCTAGTCTAAAGAAACGCTGACCGGAGCTCTGAGAAAAGGTAAAAGACTGTGATGCAGAGACCCGGACGATGCTCCGGTGGTGTAGCCCGGTTAAGCATAGCGGCCTTAGCCCGAGAAAGATGCGGCCAATCGAGCTTCAACTGGGCAAGCGGCAGAGAAGCAGGATGTCTCTTGAGCCGTTGATCGCGGGTTCAAAAGCGGCTTGGCCGCGGAAACTCCCGCCCGGAGCACCACAATAGACGCGGGGGTACCATAGCCAGGTCAAATGGGCAGTGGGCCAAAGAGGCGCCCGCCTTGGGCTTAGGACCCTGTGGCGAAGGCCTTCGTGGGTTCGAATCCCACCCCCCGCACCATTTCATGCGATCAAACAACAACTTTTCCCATCATTCTTTTTGCAGTAATGTAAGATGGCATTCTTATAGATGACAGCATAGGAGGTAATGAGTATAGGCGTCAAGGTTGGGTTCAGCGCGGTCCTCGACAATTTGCGTTCTGCTGATCTTGACCGTTTTGCTGTCACTGCCGATCTCGAACCAGGTCAGAGGTCTCACATCGAAGATTATCGTTGGGCAGAAATATGTCACTATGAACATGCAGATGAAACTGACTGAAAACTTCACAGACCTGACTCAACTAAATGTCAGTCTAACCAACGCGACAGCGCTCGTCAATCCTGTGCAAACTGCTCTTCAGAGAAAAGTTCCTTCTGCCTCCATCCATCTCTTACAGCTTCAGGCCGATACCACTCTATTGAACCAATCTCAGCATCTCTGGCTACTCAAAGAGAACTATACCATCGTGATCGCGGGTGCAATCATGACCGCTGGGTCTAGAATAAGTTCTGACCTCGCGTTTCTATCAATGAATGTGTCAGATTCGATCAACATATCAAATGTGGAGCTAAACACTGTTGGAGCTTATTATCTGCTCGGACCCTTGAACAGTCTTCCAGTGACAACTTCAACCGGCTTCTTCTTCGACGGAGAGACCTTCAGGAGCACAGTTATCCCCGGAATAAATACTCAGAAGTTTAAGTTCCTCGATTTCACCTGGGTTCCCTCCATTTCCCACTGGAGCCGTCAAGACGACATCCTCAAGCAGTCAACTCAATGGGACCTGAGCCCTAGCACCACCAATCTCTTCCAAGGCGGCTTTCCATTCAACCTGACGGTCGGGTTGGTGAAGCGGGAGAACACGTACCTCCCAATCTACGAGGCAGTTTTCGACCCGTCGCTCGAAGTGACTGTCTCTTCAAACGCGTGGGCAGACGGCACGACAATCTACTTCGACCTTCCCTCTACACTGACGGCTCTCATGGCCGCCATCACAGCTTCGACAGTAACGGTAGCATTGGTTGGTTTTGTCATTGACCGCCGCCTTACGCGACCCGCATTGCCCAAGAGAAAGAAGAGAACCTGAAGGGCTATAGGCCGGAGAAGGGCCTCAAAAGATCGCGCTCACGAGGAGGAAGCTGCGTGATACACGTCACCCACCAAAATCCCCCACGCGCCGAATAGTTTGGCGCTTTTTGGGCCAAATCACGAGGCCCGTCTCCGAGAGCCGGAATAGGTTCAAGTGTATAAGTGACAAGCAACGTAATGGCCTTTGCTAGCCTCCACCAACAGGGGCTCTTCCCTGACACATCTTTCATGAGCGTACGGGCACCGAGTGTGGAACCTGCATCCTGATGGGGGATCAACGGGACTCGGTATCTCTCCACTTATCACATCTCTGGTTCTCTTTGATTCCGGGTCCGGAACAGGCACCGCCGAAATGAGAGCTTGACTGTAAGGATGAAGGGGCTGGTCCACCAACTCCTGAGCAGGCGCCAGCTCCACGAATTTGCCCAAGTACATAACCGCAATTCTATCCGCGATGTGCTTCGCCAACGCAATGTCGTGAGAGATGAATATTATCGATGCGGAATGTCTTTTCACCAAATCGATCATGAGATTGATTATCTCAGCCCTGATGGAAACATCAAGCATCGAAACAGGCTCGTCCGCCACAATGAAACTGGGGTCAAGAATGAAGGCCCTAGCCACGGCCACCCTCTGACGCTGTCCACCGCTCAGCTCGTGAGGATACCGGTACAGATACTCCTCCGGGGGCACTAGCTCAACCTCCGAAAGAATCTTCTTCACCCGCTCCTCCACCTCGGCCTCTCCCTTCGCTATGCGTTGAACCCTCAATGGTTCCGCAACAATTTCCTTGATAATGAGTCGCGGGTTCAGTGACTCAAACGGGTCTTGAAACACGATCTGCATTGCCCTGCGTAGAGGCTTAAGCTCTCTATCCGTGAGATTCGTGATGTCCTTGCCTTGGAAGTGGACGCTCCCGCTCGTCGGTTGGACGAGCCGTAACAGGACCTTACCAAGGGTCGTCTTCCCACTTCCACTCTCCCCTGCCAACGCGAAAATCTCTCCCTTTCCAACGGAGAAGCTGACTCCATCGACAGCCTTGACGGTCTGCTCGTTTTTGGACAGCAGGGTCTCAAAGAAGCCCTTACGCAGAGGATAGTATTTCCGGAGGTTTTCAATCCGGAGCAACTCATCGTTAACTAGGTCGCGGGACTGGGCGTCATTCTGGCTCTCAGGTTTCGACTCCAATTTCATCTCACCTAGTAGAGATGACAGGCGACATTATGGTTCTTCTCGGTGTGCTCCACCAACAAAGGCTCCTCTTTTTTGCAGATGTCCATTATGTACGGGCAACGGGGGTGGAATCTGCATGCGGCGGGTGGATGGAGCAGGTCAGGGGGCGCTCCTGGGATCGATGTGA
>Ga0137396_10001598_pt1 | contig 12027 bp, 19 predicted proteins | sample czc16metaG_FD_108284 | JGI IMG/M metagenome (GOLD analysis project Ga0137396, IMG submission 108284) | Vadose zone soil microbial communities from Angelo Coast Range Reserve, California, USA - czcobulk3.16 metaG | ecosystem: Environmental > Terrestrial > Soil > Vadose zone | place: USA...
CGCAGGGGTGCGGTCCATCCCGGGTGACCTCGACCAAGCGGCCCGTGCTTTCGGGTTACGGGGTCGAACATACTGGCGTCGACTTCTCCTGCCGGCGCTCGTACCCTCCCTTGCGACGGGGAGCGTCACGGCGTGGGGCGCTGGGTGGAATGCCCTCATCGTGGCGGAGTACCTCCAGTTCGGCCAGCCGGTATATTCGGTGAACGGACTCGGGGCTACGTTGTATCGAGCGACCGTGGTGACCGGCGACTACGGGATGGGCTACCTCGCCGTCCTGATGATGGTCGTCCTCGTCCTCGCGTTGAACAAACTCGTCTGGCGCCCGCTTTACAAGCGCGCCGCCGTGAAATATCGGATGGAGATCGGATGACCGAACCCGACGTTCTCCTGCAGGTGAAAGACGTGTCAAAGTCCTTCTTCGACAACGGGAAGGAATTCAAGATCCTCGACTTGGTCCGCTTCGAAGTCACGCATCGGGATTTCGTCTGCATCGTCGGTCCATCCGGTTGCGGGAAATCGACGCTTCTCCGCATTATCGTCGGCCTCGAGGAACCGACATCCGGCCAAGTCCTGTTCGAGGGCCATCCGATCCGCGCGGACAATCCGCAGGTCGCGATGGTCTTCCAATCCTTCGCCTTGTTCCCGTGGTTGACGGTCGTGCAGAACGTCGAGCTGGGGTTGGAGGCGCTGCACGTGGATCCGGTGAAACGGCGGGCCGTCGCACAGAAATTCATCGATGCGGTGGGCTTGACCGGCTTTGAGAACGCCTATCCGCGCGAACTCAGCGGGGGCATGAAGCAGCGGGTGGGCATCGCACGGGCGCTCGCGATCGAGCCTCTGCTTCTCTGCATGGACGAGCCGTTTTCGTCGCTCGACGCGCTGACTGCACAGAACCTGCGCGACGAGATCCTCCAGTTGTGGTCGAATCCCGACCTACCCCCGGAGGCCGTCCTCATGGTGACGCACAGCATCGAAGAGGCCGTGTACATGGCCGACCGCGTGATCGTGCTCTCGAGCCGTCCCGGTCGGATGGTCGCGGAGCTGGAGATCGATCTCCCCCGACCGCGGAACCGGAAAGAGCCGGAGTTCTACGGCTGGGTCGATGAGATTTATTCGCTCATCGTTTGAAGGGAGGGGGTCAAGTGTCTAATAGCGGCGAAGGCGTTGGACGGACCGGTGGCGTGACCGACTTTCATCCGATCGCGAAGGTGTCGGTGGGTCAGATTCTGGGCCTCGTGGAGGCCATCGACGAGGTCGGCGGCGTCGCCGACGTCGCGACGATTTCTCAGGAAGTGGATATGGATCTGGACCGGCTGGGCCCCATCCTCGGTGCCGCGGAGTTCCTGGGGCTCGTGACCGTCGAGGAAGGGGACGTCCGAATCACGGATCTCAGTCGGAAGCTCCTCCATGCGAATGTGCGGGAACGGAAGGCGATCGTCCGGGACATCATCGACGACGTGCCGGTGTTCCGCCTCATCACGGACATGGCTCGGAAGGCCGGGCGACCCCTCTCTCGGCAGGAAATCATCGATGTCCTCTCCGCCCGCGTCGGCAGCCACCAGGCCGAAGATCTGTTCAAAGCCCTCGTCTACTGGGGCCGTTACGTCGAATTGGTTCGGTACGAGAGCCAGTCAGAACTGCTCACTCTCCGAACGCCCTCCAAGTAGTTCGAGCCCTGGATCACGCCGAAGAAGAGAGGTTTTGGGCCATCTTTGTTCTCGACTCCTTGAGCGACTCGCCCTCGCACAAAACGTTAAGGTTCAGCGACACAATCCCTGAGTGAGGGGTTGCGACCGTGGGGGAGAACGGGCGCATTGAGTGGCGTACGCGCCGTGCCGGCCGCCGTATGGGCAAGAGCGGCATGACGATTCTAAAGCGTTTCCAAATCGTGCTAATCATCGGCGGCGTTTTCTGGCTCGCGGGTTTTTCACTCGTTGTCTCCTCCTTCGGATCCGATACCGCCTCCACGACGTCGATTCCCGCCGGGCCCATCTGGTACATGTACTACGAGTTCAACGTCCTCGGAGGGGGCCACCTCCGCGGGGACTACGTGGAAACGACCGGGGGTTCCGTGGACTTGTTCGTCCTGAACGAGGCGCAGTATGCATCCTACCGGGCAGGAGTGGATATCGGAAGTCTGTGGTCTCTGGGGAGTTCGAAGGCCGGGACGATTGACGTCTCGCTCCCGAGTTCTGGCAAGTATTTCTTGGTGGCCGATCATGGAACGCCGTACGAGCGAATTCCACAGGTAATTCGCTTCAGCCTTCACCTCACTGGCATCAACCCGACGATCTTTGCGGCGGGGGCGGGCCTCCTCGGGGGAGGAGTCATCGTCGTGTCGTTGGGAATGCGGAAGTGGAACCGCGTACCAAGCCGACCCACCATCGCTCCGTTGGCTCGCAGCCATCCACCGGCAGAGCCGACGAGCTCGCAGCCGCCCGGACCCCAGCGGCCGCTGGCCCCCCCATAGAATCGTTCCGGGATCGCTCGTACAACGAAGTCACGCTCAGCGCCGCGGACCGACCCGCGGCGGCGATTCTACTCGTTCGCGCCAAAGAACTGCCGAAGGAGCGGATGCATTTCCATCATCTGCTCTCGGCCAATCGCTTCGTACATTTGGATCATGATGCCTACGGAGAGCAAGACTCCCGTGCCCGAGGCGTTACCGACCGTCCCGATCATGTCGGCGCCCGCCGCGAGGGCGCCCACCGAAGCTCCGGATATCACCGCCACCACCGGGATGTATCGGTCCAGCACCCGCCGCAAGATCCGAGGATCCCGCCGGAATCCGGGAATCTGCATCCCGCTCGACTCGATCTGGCGCGCGACGTCTTCGGGGCCCATGTTCGTCGTCATGATCCAAAACTTCGCGAACATGACGGAACCACCGATGAACACGGCCAGGAAGACAATGATGTGCAGGAACACCTGCCAGTACTCGAGTCCTCGCAGGTAGACGCCGTAGGAATTCGGGTTGAAGAGAGGCAGGAGCCAATCCTGGACTCCGTTCACGTTCGAGAAGTAGTAGGCGAGTCCCCCGATTGGCGTCGTACGTTGAATCTGGCCGGACGTGACGCGAGGGTCCGTCGCCTCCGCATACGCGCCGATCCAGGTCGCGTGGCCGACAATCGGCCACTCCGGATGCTGCCAGAAGAGGAGGGAGAACATGCTCACGTTCGCCAGGACGGCAGCGACGAGAATCACGGGAATGTTCGAGGCGTACATCAACCGGATCGGGTAGCGGCCGCGCGCGCCGCGGGCCATCCCGTGGGCCAGGGGTAGTTCGATCCGCGTCGACTCGACGTAGGCGACAATGAAGAAAATCGCGACTGTCCCGATGAGGGCGATCAACGGATTCGGCGGTTGAACCATGATTTGCTCGATCCCGCCGTTTGCCAGTTGACTCGCGGACAGGTGCTGCAGATAATACACGGTTTTCGGGATCGTGCCCGCGGGGACCGCGCTGCCGGTCCGAGAGGGCTCCCAGTTGAACGTCCCGGTGAAAATCTGCTGGGCCACGCCGCCGGCGATGAACAGCGAGATTCCGGACCCGATTCCCCACTTCGAGACGACCTCGTCCATCAGGAAGACGAGGTACGACCCTCCGAAGAGCTGGAGGACGATCAGAAGCTTCGCCAAGAGGTCGCCGTGTCCGCTCGAAATGAGGCCGAACAGCATCGATCCGTTGAGGGAGCTCACGAATCCGCCCGCGGGCGTGAGGAAGCCGAATACCTGCGGGATCGCCTCCACGAAGATCATGACGATCACGAGGAACTTCTGTGTTCCCTGGTAGACGCTCTTGTCTTCGTCATCCTGGAGGTTCAGGTTGATGATTTTCGCTCCCGCGAATAGCTGCATGATGATCGAGGCCGTGACGATCGGTCCGATCCCGAGATGCATCAGAGAACCTTGGGCCCCTGCGAGGATCGCGCGAAGGCTGGAGAAGAAGTCGATCACGTTCGTCCGGTCGAGACCATAGATGAAAATGTTCGTCATGGCGAAGTAGAGGACCAGGATCGCCAGGACCCAGAACATCTTGGTCCGGAACTGCACGTGGCCCTCCGGACGGCTCACCGCGGGAAGCCGATCCGTCAAGGGCTTCAGGGCATAGAGGCGGCTTTTCTTCTGCTCCTCAAGGGGCATCGCTCACTTCCCGGCCGCCGAGGGGAGGACGACTTCCCCGCCGGCGCCCGCGACCTTCGCGAGGGCGGCTTCGGAGGCTTTCGCCACCGTGATCCGCATCGGAACCGCTACCCGGCCAGAGCCTAATAGTTTGTCGATTCCCGCTGCGGTCAGATCTACATTGATTCGAGAATTGTCCCTCGTCGCATGGCCCGCCGCCTCGAACTCCGCGAGGCGACGTCCGAGGTCCTCCAAATCGATCGCGGCCGTGGGGTGCATCTGCGCATGGCGCGTGAACCCGTGTCGCCCGAAGTGATCTGGGTCGTACTTGATCATCCACTTGCGCTTGTGTTTATGGAGCCCGGCGTTCCCCGTGCCGCCGCGTCCGCCTGCACCGCGACCGTGCTTCTTGCCGCGCCCATGCGTGCGGCTGCCCCTCAGCTTGCGCGTCCTAGAGGGCATCGTTCGCCTCCTCGACGAGCATCCGCTGCAGGAGTTCGTTGATCTCCTTTCCCCGGTACCCGAGGTCGCCGCCGTCGTGGTAACCACGTTTGATGTGGCGGAATCCTCTCCGGGGAGGCGGGAGTCGAATCACGGGCCGAAGCTCGCGGACCTCGACCAACCGGGCCTCTCCCTTCGCGAGCGCCTGGCTGAAATCCCAGATCGACTTGAACTTGCTGTGGGCCTTCACGAACGCGTCATCGATCGGCCGGTCGCCGACCTGACGGCCTCGTTTCAGCAGGAGCCGTGCGAGGACCTCGGCGTCGACTTCCCCCCAAGTCACGTAGTCCTTCACGAGCTGGAGCATGCCGCGGTACGTCGGATCTTGGGGGACAATTGCACAATGATTCTGGCGGGTCAGATGGAGGAGTCGGAGCGTGTCCTTCACATCGCGGCGGAGATCGCTCTTCCCTCGGAGCCGGAGGACCGCGAAGCTCATTCTTCCTTCGCCTCCTCGGTTCCAGGGGCTGCCGCGACTTCCGTGAGGTCCTCGCCTTCCACCTCGACTTCTTCGGGGAGCGGAACGGCCTCGTCCGGCGCCGCGGGCGCGGCGGCGAGCTTGCGGACGAAGACCTGTTCGGCGCCCGCCTTGATTTTCAAACGATCCGTCTGCTCGCGGCGGACCTTGAGTTCGGCGGTCTTCCGCAGCGCCTCGAACGTGGCCAGGGCATAGTTCACCGTCGTCTTCGTGTGGCCCTGAGTGAATCCCCATGCATCCGTGATGCCCGCGAGCTTCAACACGCTCTTGGCCACGTCGCCCACCGCGAGCCCGACCCCCTGGGGTGCCGGCTTCAGGGTGACCACGACGGATCCACTGCGCCCCGTGACCCGGAAGGGGAGGGAGTGAGCGCGCCCACAGCCGCACTCCCACGAACCACAGCCTCGTTTGATCTCAATCATGTTCAGCTTCGCGTTGTCGATCGCCCGACGGATCGACGGACCCACCTCGCGGCCCCGGGCTCGTCCGAGGCCTGCGAACCCGTCCTTGTTCCCCACGATGCAGGTAATCACGAAGTTCACACGGCGCCCGGAGTCCGTCATCCGCTGGACCATGTTCACGTCGAGCACTTCGTCCTCCGTCTCGGGGAGGAGGATGTCCACGATCTCGGGTTCGCGGATCGGAAGACCCGTCTGGATTGCGTCTCCGAGCGTGGTGATGTCGCCGCCCAGGACCAACCGACCGAGTTTCGTCTTCGGGGCCCATTTTGTCAGGTCCCGCTCGGGCCGTGCCGCGCGGGCGTCGCGCCGACGACCGCCTCTCCGTTTCGGCATCAGGCGGCCTCCAGTTTTGACTTCACGGCATCAAATTGCTTCGCGATCTCGGGTCCGATATGAGCGCCGCGGACTCGATCCTTCGCGGGCAACACTTCGGGGCTGTGCGGCACGGCCACCCCGGCGTCCAAGAGGCCTTGCAGCGCGGCGAACAGTCGGCCCCCGCGGGCCGGGCGCTGCCCGCCGATGTCGAGGATCGCTTCCTTCAAACCTTGCGCCGACGCCCGTCGACCCGCGAGGAAGCCCGTCAGGTAGGCGGCGGGCAGGTTCCCGGTCCCGGCCGACCAGCCGTGCTCCTTGAGATCGAGGGATTGAGCGGTCGCGAGGATCCGGTCCCCGGGAGCATCCGGGACGACAAATTGGACGATCGTCTGGTTCAATGTCTTCCGGACGACGACCCGCGGCTTGCCGCTCCGTAGGAGCTTTGCGCGCACGCGATAGTCCGTCCGGCCCTCCCGCCTCCGGCGGAACGGCACCCGGTAGTGAGGACCCTGCTTCTGCTTCATTTCGGCGCCTCCTTGAGCGCGCCCGCCGCGCGCAGCTGTTGTTCCATATGAGCCTTCGATTTGAACATGCCGCCCTTCGACTGGCGATAGAACCGCCGATAGGTCCGAACATCGATGCGTCCTTCCTTCTTCAGTTCCCTGAGGCGGCGTCGCATCCCCCGGATCAGGCCAATCCAGCGGGTCTTCTGCGGAGTCCGCGCGTTCAGGGCCCCCTCGCGGGAACCATGGCCGCGGCGCCGTCCCTTCGCGCGCTGCGCCGCCCGATGGCGCGCGCGACCCCGGGACACGCCCCGCTCGGTGCGCTTCTGGATCACATTGCGGCGGATCAGGCCACGAATCCCGTCGCGGGTGATCGCGTCGAGGATGTTCTCCTGTTCCTTCGGATCCGGGCTGATGTAGACCCGGTTCACTCCAATCTTGAGAATCGATGCGGCGAGGCGCCGTTGATAGTCGAACCTCATTCCGTCACCATCCGGTTCAGGATCCGCAGCCCCTTGTCGTCACAGGCCTTCTCGATCATCTCCCGCTTCCTCGCGCCGACTCCGTGCGCAATCCGGACCGCCTGTTTCGTCGCATCGAGACCTTCGAGCTGCCTCTCGTTGTGCACCAGGATCTCCTGAAATCCGCTCGGGTGGAGGCCCCGGACCGCGCGCGGGCCGCGGTACCCGATCGACGGGAGATTCCACCGGTAGCCGAAGTGACGTCGCAACTTGGATTGGCCTCCCTGCGGCTTCCGCCATTCGTCACCGAACATGCGGTACCGGAACCATTCTTGGCGCCGGAACTTCGGTCGGGCGGCATTCTTCGCCGACCGCACCGCGAGGAGGTGTTTCAGCCGATCGTCCAGCTTGGGCTTCGCCCGGGCCTCGTGGACCTTCTCCTTGACTTCCTCCTCTTCCTTCGCCTTCTTCGGCTTCTTGCGGAGCGGCTCTTCCTTTGCGGGCTTCCCCTTCTCCGCCGGTTTCTCTTTCTCCTCGACGGCCTCGCCTTTCTCGGCCTCCCGGGCGGCCTTGGCCTCTTCCTTCGCGAGGAACCCGAGAAGGCGCTTGCGGAGGTCGTCCACCTTCCCTTCCGTGCTCAGGTTGTATCGATCGGACCAGGCGACGAGCTCGGCCCTTCTCGCGGCGCGGATCTCGGAGGCCTTGGGGAGCGGTTCCTTCGGCTCGGCGGGTTTCTCTGGAACCGCGGTCTTCTTCACCTTCTTCACCGGCTTCGGTTCCTCTTCCGCCATGCTCACACGTCCTCTCCGGCCTTCTTCGTGATGTAGATTCCATCCTGGAAGATCCGAGGATCAAAGCCGCGGATGCGCGTCGCCAATTCGATGTTCGCCGCCGTCTGACCGACGGCCTCGACGTCCGGGCCCGAGAGCAAGACCTGGTCGCCGTTGACCTCGACCTTCGTCCCTCCCAAGATCCGAGTCTTGCGCGGGAACTTCTCCCCGAGGAAATTCTCGATGATGAACTCGGGGCCTTTCACGGTCGCCTTGACAGGGAAATGGCTGTAGACGATTTTCATCTCGTACGCGAACCCTTCCGTCACCCCGACGATCATGTTGCGAAGGTGGGCCGCGAATGTTCCGACGAGTGCGCCCTCCCGGCGGTGCGGGTACTCGCAGCGGATCCTCGCTTCCTTGCCTTGGACGACAATCTGGATCCGCGGGTGGGACAGCTTCCGGCGCAGTGTGGTCCCCTTCGCCGACACGACGACGGCATCGCCGTCGAGCCCGACCTCCACGCCTCCGGGGATCTCGACCGTTTGCTCCAACAATCCCGCGACCGGCATCGTCCACCTCAATACACGTACGCGAGGAGCTTCCCGCCCACGCCGACTTCCTTCGCTTTCGTCTGGGAGATCACGCCTTCCGTCGTCGTCAGGATCAGGACGCCGAAATCCTGGGCCGGGAGGTACCGTGCCTCGTACTTTTCCAGGTCGGTGCGCTTCACGGCGAAACGCGGTTTGATCACTCCGCAATTGTTGATGCTGCCTACCAGCGTCACGCGATACAGGTTCCCGCGCCCATCCTCGACGAGTTCGAACGACTGGATGTACGCGTGGTCCTGCATCACCTTCAGCACACGGCCAATCAGTTTCGACGCGGGCCGGATCACGCATTCCGTCTTGCCGGCGGCTTCGGCGTTTCGGATCGTCGCCATCGCATCATTGAGAGGGTCGTGCAGCATCCGATCGCCTCAACTGTATTTCCGGAAGCCGAGCTCGTACGCGATTTCGCGGAAACATTGGCGGCAGAGATGGAGACCGTACCGACGCACGATGCCCCGCTTACGGCCGCATCGGAGGCAGCCTTTCTTCCGGCCGAAGTCCTTCGTTCGCTTCACTCGACCACCTCGACCTGGAAGCGATCCTTCATGAACTGGATGCCCTCGGCCCGCGACACGCGATGCCGATGAGGGACGGGACGCGACCGCGTCGCGCGCCGCGACACCCTCCAGCCGGGACGTTGCAGGCTCACGCTCACATCCATCCCGAACACGCCGATCTCGGGGTCGTACTTCATCCCCGGGAAATCCGTGTAGTCTTGAATCCCGAAAGAGAAATTCCCGCGCGGATCGAAACTGTAAGACGGCAAGCGGTTGCTCCGGATATCAAGCGCGGATTTCAGGAACGCCTCGGCGGGCGATCCGCGGAGCGTGACCCGGGTCCCGATCGGCATGTTCCGACGCACGCCCCAGTCCCGGACCGCTTGGTGGCTCAGGGTCTGCACCGACTTCTGCTTCGTCACGAGCTCGAGGACCTTCTGCGCCTTCACGAGCTTCTCGCCGGCCTCCCCCACGCCGACGTTCACCACGACCTTCTCGATCCGGATCTCGCGCATGTCCGCCATGGTCCCACCTAGATCGCCGAGACCTCCGGCGTCTTGATCGCGGGCCCTTCCGTCCCCACCACGAACACCTTCCCAATGTCCGTCGAGAAGCCCTCCGTGAACGTGACGATGTTCGCGCGCGGGTTCCGGGTCCGTTGGACCTCCAGGATGTGCGCGATCTGCCCCACGTGCTTCCCCGCGGTCACGAGAACCGGGGCGCCTTTGCCGAGTTCGTAATGTTCCACGACCTTCTGGCCTGGCACGTGGATCTTCAGGGTCGTCCCGGTCTTGTATGCATCCTTCGGCAGCAGCACGTTTCGACCGTCGTGGAGGTTCACCTGCGTCTTGCCGCCGCGGACGGTCGTCTTGTCCTCGACGCGACACAGCTTCCACGTCGCGTCCCCCGCCTCGATCCCGACGAGGGACATTCGCCCTCGCGTGTCGACGAGCATCCGATAATGCGCCTTCGTCTCGTGAAGGGTAAGGACGTCCATCAGTCCGACCGGGAACTTCGGGTCCGTCACGACCCGACCGTCGACGAGGACCCCGCGGTTGTTCAGGATGTGCCTCGCCTCGCGCGCCGAGTCGCAGACCTTCAGCATGTCTCGGAGGATCGATCCGAGCGGCACGCTTTCCCCGATCGCATGCGGACCCGGGGATGGCCGGACAATCCAGAAGTCGGTCTTCCGCGGGATCGACCAGGAACGCGGCGAGGACAGACGCTTCAGGTGCTTCTTCATTCCGCACGCTCCTCGAATTTCCGACGCCGCCACGCGTCCGTGTCGTCCATCCGGATGATCAACAGGTTCGACGCGTGCAGGGGCCTCGCTACCTTCTTCTCGTCCACCTTTTCGATCGTGATGCCCTCGACGACGACGGTGCCGTGCACGCGGTCGACGGACACGACCTTGCCCTCCCGCCCGCGGAACCCTCCTCGCATGACCCGGATCGTGTCCCCTTTGCGGACTGGCAGGGCACGGGGAAGCCGTCCCTTCGCCTTCGCATGGACTTCTTCCGCGAGATGGGAGGAGGTCAGAATCCGTTTTACATGAAGAGGCGCGTGCGCCGCCCGTTTCCTTTGTGTCCGTGGTTGCGTGCTCGTCATCGCTCCCACCTCACACAATCATGCTCGCGGTTGCGGCGACCCGTGGCCACCGCTCCGCTGCTTCTCGGGCGACGGGCCCTTTGATGTCCGATCCTTTCACCTCGCCTTCCGGGGTGACGATCACGCACGCGTTGTCCTCGAACTGGACCATCATGCCTTCCGGGCGACGGAATGGACGGCGCTGGCGCACGACCACCGCGTTCATCACCTGCTTGCGGGTCTCCGGGGTCCCCTTCTTGACCGCCACGACGACCAGGTCGGCGATCCCCGCCGACGACAGGCGATTCCGCACCCCGCGGTACTTCTTGACCTCGATAATTTCGACGATCTTCGCGCCCGTGTTGTCGATGCACTCGAGCCGGGCTCCCTTCGGTAGGCCCCGCGTCTGGCGTCCGGGGAGTCCCTTCATGCCGCGACCCCCTGATTGTGGATCGCGACGAAATGCACGGTCTTCCCCAGGGGCCGACATTCCATCGCGACGATCCGGTGGCCCACCTGGAGGCCGAGACACGGCGGCGCGTGCACGTTCAACCGGTGGGTCCGCTTCTCGTATCGTTCGTATTTCTGGATATACCGGAGATACTCGCGCTCCACGACGACCGTGTTCTGCATCCTCGTGGATACGACGATACCCTCGAGCATCTGGCCGCGGACCGGGAGCCTCCCATGGAAGGGACACTTCACGTCGGTGCACGCCTGGGATGGCATGGGAACGTCGATCCCGATGTCCCGCCCGCCGGCGGCGGTCTGCGCGCTCGGTGCCGCAGGTTTCCGGGTCCGTCCCTTCTTTTCCGCCATCGTGAATCACCGGGCCTTCTTCACGCGGTCTTCGGGCCGGAACCGGATTTCCTCGCCGTCGACCTCGAAGCCCCCCTGAATCTCAAAACGGAAGCGACTCCCGTGCTTCGGAATCCGCTTTTCGTCCCCGTGAATCTCGAGCACGAGGGTGTTGCGGGTCTCGTCGACGACTCGTCCGCGCACGTGGGCCTGGCTCGGGTCCGTCGCATCTATCACTTCGACGTCGAGCCCGATCAGCTCGTGCTTTCGGAGATTCATTCAGGTCCCTTCTCCGTGGCGGATTTGGCTGACGGGGGCGGCGTGCGCGCGGCCCTCTGCTCCTCGGACATGATCGTCAAGATGCGAGCGATGTTCTTCCGGAGCGCCCGGATCTTTCCGGGATTCGGAGGGGCACCGCCCATCGCGGCGACGCCGCGCTCATGCATGAGCTCATCCCGGAGCTCCGACAGCTTTTTCGAGATCGTATCCGCGTCCATGGCCCGGATCTCCTTCGTGCGAAGCAGAGGCATTAGACGCTGTCGCCCCCTTCCGCATCCACGTCCACATCGACCCCGAGCTGCTTCACTTCCTTGGCCACTTTCTTCAACCGCTTCGTGGCGACCTTGCTCTTCTTCACCTTCGCCGTCGTCGTCACGGGCTCTCCGGCCTCGATCAACGGTTCCGGTTCTTCATCGGCAGTGCCCTCCGGGCCGATCGTTCCTTCCGTTGCGAGCGCGGGCAGCGGTTCCAGGACTGGAGGTGTCGCGATGGGCGGGACGAATGAGGCCGCGGCGGCGAGATATTCCGCCGAGGGCTGTTTGATCTCGATCTCGTCCGGCAGCTTCGCCCGCGGGTCCATGATTTCGACCGTCACGCCGATGATGCCAGGCTTGAGCTTCGCCGATGCGAAGCCGCGGTCCATC
>Ga0137396_10001602_pt1 | contig 12018 bp, 12 predicted proteins | sample czc16metaG_FD_108284 | JGI IMG/M metagenome (GOLD analysis project Ga0137396, IMG submission 108284) | Vadose zone soil microbial communities from Angelo Coast Range Reserve, California, USA - czcobulk3.16 metaG | ecosystem: Environmental > Terrestrial > Soil > Vadose zone | place: USA...
CATCTCCGTCGGCCCACTGGCGCCGGGGGCGCTGCGCGACTACCGAGGCCGACGAATGGTGCTCCTGGTCCTCTACACCCTGCCAGGGTCCCGCGCGCGGATGACGGAACTGGCGCGGAGCTACGACCTACTCTCGATCGTCGGGGTCGAGGTCATCGCCGTACCGACACACGCCTCGCCCGAGGCGATCAGCGAGCTCGGCTCGTCGCCGCCCGTCCTGTTCCCGGTGGTGACCGACGGCAGTGCCGAGATCGTCGCGACGTATCGCATGTTCGCGCCGGGAGTTCACGTGGAGCTGCTGATCGACCGCCAGGGCTACATCCGCGCGATCTGGCGAGACGACATCGGAGGCATGGCGCGGGCCGCCACGGTCCAGAGCCAGGTGGAGAAGCTCAACGAAGAGAAGAGCCCGCCTCCGTTCCCCGACGACCATGTCCACTGATGAAAGCCGGAGGGCCTTCGTGATGCCGGTCTGGCAGGTCGCCTTGGTGCTGAACCTCACGTTTGCCGTCGGCCTCGGCCTGGGCTACGCGGGCTGGGGTCGGCGGGCGGAAGCACTCGACCGGGAGTTCGAGGCCGCCCGGGCTCAGGTAGATCGGCTCGAGCGCGAGCGGCAGGCGTGCGCCGCCGGCGCGCGCTCCGGCGAGCAGCAATGGGAGGGCCGCGGGGTCGTGCGGGCGGTCTACCCGCAGCTGCTGGTGATCACGCACGAGGAGATCCGGGGGCTTCTGGCGCCGAGAACCACGGGCTTCCGCGCGGCGGCGCCAACGATTCGTGACTCGATCCGGGTGGGCGACGCGATCCGATTTTCGCTGCGAGGCACGGTCGCCGCCGACGTCGCGCTTGTGGCGATCGAGCGCTGGTGAGCGCTCCGCGCCCGAACCGAACCTGAATTCGCCGCGTCAGGCGCTCGAGGCGGCCGAGGCCTATCGCGCCCAGCGGCGGGCCGCTCGGGTGACACCCCTGAACGCGGACAAGAGGCGGGCGGCGAGACGGGTGACCGGTGGGTAACGAGCTGATTTTGAAAGGCCAAGGCTCGGCGGGCCGACTCGGCATTGAGTATAATCCATGCCTATGGGGCCGCGCCCGTCCACGCCGTGAGCCGGGCGAGCGTCGGCGTCGTCGTCTCCTGCCCGTGCGGCGAAGTCTACGAGCTGCGGCCGCAATACGCGGGCCGCCTCCTCGAGTGCCCGTCGTGCGGCCGGCACCTGCGCGCGAGCCCCGCCGCGACCGCGCCGCGCCCGCCGACACCCGGTGTCGACCACGCCTTCGATCGCGACGTCTTCCTGCTGCGCGAGCGCGTCTTCACGATCACCTCGAAGTACGAGGTCTGGGCCGAGAACGGCACGCCCATTCTTTACGTGGAGCGGCCGACGTACCCGATCCGGACGCTCGTCGCCTACCTGCTCGCGGGCATCGTGACCCTGAGCATCACGGGCTGGGCGGCCGGGGTCATTGCCCAGGATGGGAGCGGGCTGATCATCCTGTTCTCGGTGCCGGTGGCGGCCTTCATCTTCCTGGTGATCTCGATGTCCTTGCGCCCGCGTCGTCACGTGACGATCTACCGCGACGACTCGCGAGGCGAGACGTTGCTGCGTGTGCTCCAGAACCAGCGCGTGGCGTTCCTGACCCGGACGTACACGATCGTCACGGCGGCGGGCGAGACGCTCGCGATCTTGCGCAAGACCTATCGGCACAACATCGTCCGCAAGCGCTGGTACGTCACGGCTCCCGGAGGCGCGACGCTGGCGATGGCCATCGAGGACTCGATCGTGCTCTCGCTGCTCCGGCGGGTCATGGGCACGTTCTTCGGATTCCTCCGCACCAACTTCGTCTTCGTCCGGGGCGCGGACGCGGAGATCTTCGGCGAGTTCAACCGGAAGTTCACGTTGCTGGACCGCTACGTGCTCGACCTCTCCGCCGACCCGGCGCGCACGTTCGATCGGCGGATCGCCGTGGCCCTCGGCGTCATGCTCGATACCGGGGAGCGGCGCTGACGTGAGCGCGGTCCCCGAGCCGCCGCTCCGCATCACGCCCGACATGCTCATCTCGCGCCGGGTCGATTTCGAGCGGCGCATGAGGCGCGTGCCACCGGTGACGCTCGCGACCTTGGCCCTGCTCGCGGCGATCTTCGTGTCGGAGGTTCGTCTGGGCGCGCTCACCTCCAAGGAGTCGATCATCGCGATGGGCGCGCTCGCCCGCGACCGCGTCGCCGCCGGCGAGTACTGGCGGCTCCTGACCGCACCCTGGCTCCACGGCGGCACGGAGCACCTGGTCGGCAACGGGATCGCGCTCTACATCCTGGGGATGGTGTGCGAGACCGCCTTCGGCCGCGCCCAGCTCGTCGTGCTCTACGTGCTGAGCGGGCTGGCGGGCTCTCTCGTGAGCGTGCTGGTGAGCGCGGGTCCGTCCCTCGGCGCCTCGGGGGCGATCTTCGGGCTGCAGGGCGCGGCGATCGTGCTCCTGCGCCGCGAGCGCGAACGCCTGCTGGTGCGCGACCGGCGGGTCGGCTTCGTACTGCTGATCTGGGCGATCTACTCGATCGCGAGCGGCCTGACCGATCCCTTCATCGACAACGGCGCCCACATCGGCGGCGCGCTGGGCGGCGCGCTCATCGCGACCCGCCTGCACCCGGTCGTGCTGTCGCCGTTGCCTCCCGAGCGCGCGACGACAGTCCGCCGCTGGGTCGGGCTCGTCGTCGCACTTTTGGCGTACGCGATCGTCGGCTGGGTTCGCCGCTAGCGCGCACGCTCCGCCGACCGCCCGTGCGGGCACGCTCGCCACGGCCCGGGCGATGTCGCGCTCGCCTTCATCCTGATCTGTCAGCGCCGGGCGCGCGACGCTGATCGTTCCGGGGAAAGCTAGGCCCGAAGCGGCGTTGCGCCCGTCGATTACTCCAGATCGCGCGCTGCTGGAAGGCCCGGCAGCGACGTGGCCGCCCGGACGCCGCGCACGATCGCGTGGGCCACGGCATCCGCCGCCGCGAGCCCCAGCCGGGTGATATCGGCCGGCAGATCACCGACGGAAAGCGCGAAGAGCGTGTCGCCGTCGAACGCGGTGTGAGGCGGCGACAGCGCGCGCGCGTAGCCGAGCATCGCGAGCGACGCGACCTTGGCGGCTTCAGGCTTGCTCAGGCGCGCGTTGGTGGCGACCGCACCGATCGTCGTGTTTTCCGGTGCCGCGAACCGTTCCAGCGCTCGGCCGCCCGCCAGCTCGCGCGCCGAGTCGACGAGCCGCAGGCTGTCGGGCGCCTCGCGGGCGCCCGCGATCAAACCACCGGTGTCGGGATCGCGCACGTCGCCGACCGCGTTCACCACCACGAGCGCCCCCACCACGACGTCGCCGAGCCTGCGCGAGGCGCTGCCGATGCCGCCGCGCATCGCCCGGGCGATCCGATGCACCTTGCCGACGGTGGCGCCCGTGCCCGCGCCGACATTGCCCTCGACGACCGCGCCGGCCGCGGCGCCGTCGGCCGCCTCGCCGCCCATCTCGCGGGTGGGGCGCGCGCGCCCGTCGCCGACGTTGAGATCGAAGATGAACGCGCCCGGGACGTGCGGGACGACGGTCGGCCCCGCCGCGAAGCCGCGGCCGCGCGACTCGAGCCAGCGCATGACGCCCCAGATCGCCTCGCCGCCGAACCGGCTGCCGCCGCCCAGGACGACACCGTCGACGGTCGGCACCAGGTGGCGGGGATCGAGGTAGTCGAGCCCGACGACATCGTTCGCGCCGCCACGCAGCTCGGCGCCGCAGACCGCGGGGCGATCGCACAGGACGACGGTGACGCCGGTGAGTCCCGTCAGATCGGTCGCGTGACCGACGCGGATCCCCGGAACGTCGGTGATCAGGGCTTGCGGCTCACGTCGGCCGCCCGCAGCCGGCCGGCGGCGACCTCGCTCGCCAGCTCGAGCGCGCGCTGGGCGAGCGCTCGCGCCAGCGGGTGATGCGAGAGCGGGCTCTGGCGATCGGCGAATCCCGCCGACGCCGCCGCGGCGATCGCGGCCTGCTCGCTTCGGTCGGTCGCCGCGAAGATCCAGGCCATCTCGACGAAGCGGCGGCTCCAGCGTCGGCGCGCCTCGGGCGTGAATTCGCGCTCGATCACGCGCCCCAGGATCGCCTCTTGCCGCTCGGCCTTGATCTGGTCGGAGACCACGAGGCGACTCTCGCGCGCTTCCTGCACCTCGAGCGCGTCGCTCTGAACCGAATCGGGATCGAGGAACCAGCCGGCCATCTCGGGCAGCCCGAGCAGCTCCACGGAGCGCTCGGCGAGCGCCGGATCGGCGGCCGGGACGGACGGCGGTCCGGCGGGCGCCACCTCGGCGAAGAACGGCTGCCAGCGCCCGAACGTGGCCGGCGGCGACGTGCCGCGCTGGCGATGGAGCTCGAGCGCCTCGGCGACGAGGCCGAGGGCGCGCGCGGGCTCAGTCTCGACCCACGGAAGCTTCTGCGCCGCGCGCAGCGAGGCCAGCTCGGCCTCGAGCCGCCGCTTCGTGATGTCGCCGCCGGCGACCTCGGTGATCCCGACCACATCGTTGAGGATCAGCGAGCAGAGCGAGCCGCCGCCGTAGAGGCCTTCGAACAGGATCCAGGTGGCACGCGATCCGCTGCCGTCGATGCCCGACAGCCAGGCGCGTACGGCGTGCGGCGTACCCCGGCGAACCACCGGCGCGGCCGGCGGCGCCGGAGCCGGGGTGACGCCGCGCTGCGAGAGCCGATAGAGCGCGCGCTTCGCGGCGCGGCGTACGACGCGGTCCGCGGCGCTCTCGGCGAGCCCGCTCAGGGCCGGTAAGGCGCCGGCGCCGTGCTCGTTCGCGAACGCGCGCAGCCTCTCGTCGAGGGCGTCCTCGGACAGGCCCCGGAGCGACCCCGGGTCGAGGCCCGCGGCAGGATCGGTCATCCGAGGCGGAGCTGGAAGAACGGATGCGTCGGATGGTCGATGAAGTACACGCGGCGGGCGTAGTCGAGGGCGCCCGCATAGGCTTCGAACCGATCGGCGAGCCGGCGAAAGAGCGGCGCCGCGGCCGTCGCGTCGGCGCGCGAGGTCGCGCGGCCGTGCTCGGACACGAAGTGGTAGGCGCGCTTGCCCTGGCCGACGTAGTACCCGACCGACACCGTGCGCTCGACCCGCTCGCGAAAGATGCCGGTCATGAAGAGCGTGAAGTCGCCGATGTGCTGGGACACCGTGACCTCGTGCTCGGGCTGGAAGTATGACCCGTCCCAGGCGGTGCCCGCTTCGATGAGCATTTCCACGACCGTCTCGAGTCGCGGGATCGACGTCCCACGCGGGTAGAGGTTCTCGGTCCGCGCGAAACGCGTCAGCAGATCGGCGAGGTACGGCGAGGCCGGGTCGTTACCGATGGCCAGGTCGTGGAAGCTCGCCCGAATAGCTCGATCGAAGAAGGCGCGAAGCTCCACACCCGGAATGATAGCAAATTCCGAATTTTGCTAGAATCCGAGCCCGTGGCTGACCGTCCGACCCCGCGGATTCCCTGGCTCCTCGTACTGGCGAGCGCCATTCTTTTATTGCTGGTCCTGTACGTGCTGTTTGTCGGCTACCTTCCGGGCAAGCAGCGCGTCGCGGGCCTCGAGGCCGAGCTGAAGGGGCTCTACAAGCGCGAGGCCGAGCTCCAGACCAGGATCGCGCAGCAGGACCAGCGATACGCGCTCCGTGAGCGACAGATCTCGGCGCTCACATCCGAACGCGACACGCTCATCCGGCGCCTGGAGGAGCTCGAGAAGCTCCTCGCCGCCATGCGCGCCCAGCGGCACTGAGCGCAACCCCGCCCACCCCGGGTTTTCAGAAAACCCAGCAATCATGCTATGGTGCGGCCCGCGGAAGGGTATATCTCGACCACAGCCCACGGAGGGAACGATGACGGATCGGAACGAGCAGTCCCCGGAGCAAGCCGGCGTCAGCCGGCGTGACACCCTCAAGCTCGCCGCGGCCATTGCGGCGTTCGGCGTCGCCATGGGCGTCCGCCCGGCCGACTCGATCGCCCAGGGCAAGACGGAGGGCAAGACCGAGGGCAAGACTGACGGGAAGACCGAAGGGAAGGGCGAGGGGAAGGGCAGCGGCAAGGGCGAAGGCAAGGCCGGCGGTAAGGGCGAAGGCAAGGCCGGCGGCAAGGGCGAAGGCAAGGCCGGCGGCAAGGGCGAGGGTAAGGCGGGCGGCAAGACCGAAGGCAAGACGGAAGGAAAGCAGTAGGGGTGAGCCTTCGTCAGGAGCACGGCCGTTCCATACCGTGATCTCCTGGCCAAGGTCGACTTCAGCCTCGAGCGAGGCAGCCGCTTCTCGTACGTCTGCAACGCGTGCAAGCGCTGTTGCTACGGCAAGGCGATCCGCGTAGGTCCGTACGAGGCGCTGCGCCTCGCTCGCAGGCTGGGTCTGACGACGACCGAGTTCTTCGCCCGCCACACCGAGGCGGGCGGCACCGTGCTCCGGACCCGCGAAGACCGCTCGTGCGTGTTCCTCGACGAGCGCGGCTGTAGCGTCCATCCCGATCGCCCGCTCGCCTGCCGTCTCTATCCACTCGCGCGCTGGACCGATCCCGACGGCCGCGAAAGCTTTGGCCACCTGGAGCCGCATCCCCAGACGGCCGGCGTGTACGGCGACAAGGGCACCGTCGCGGATTACCTCGCGGTGCAGGGGCTCGCGCCGTACTTCGCGATGGGCGATCGCTATGGCTCGCTCTACGAACGCATGGTGGCGCTGCTCGAGAAGCTCGAGCCGGCCGAGAACGAGCGGCGCGCCGAGCGGCGGGCCGAGGTGAACGAGATGGAAGCCGGCGCCCTCGCGACCTCGTTCTTCGACGTGGACGCGACGGTGGCCGACTACTGTCGCTCGCGCAACCTCGCCGTGCCCACCGACATCGACGCGCTCATCGATTTCCATCTCCGCGCGGTGGCAGCGTGGCTCGAGGATCTCGACGCGCGCCTCGCCCGCTAGAGCAGGGACAGTAGCTTTTCGTTGGTCTCGTGGAGTCCGACCGAAAACCGCAGGTGACCGGGAACGCCGATGCCGGCGCCGTCGCGGACCAGGATCCCCGCCCGCATGAGACGTGTCCGCAGGCCCGCCGCGTCCGGGACGGCGACCAGCAGGAAGTTCGCGTGCGAGGGCGGGAACGCGTAGCCGCGCTTGGTCAGCTCGGTGCTGAGGTACGCGCGCTCCTCGAACACGAGTCGCCGCGTCTTATCCATGTGCGCGTGGTCCTCGAGGGCCGCCAGCGCCGCGACCTGGCCGAGCCGGTTCACGTTGTAGGGCGCGCGGACGCGATTGAACCGGTCGATCGTCTCGACGCTCGCGACCGCATAGCCCACGCGCAGGCCCGCGAGCCCCGCGATCTTCGAGAACGTGCGGAGCACGACGAGGCGCGGGTAGCGCTCGAGGAGCCGGATCCCGTCGACGTGGTCGGCGTCGTCGCAGAAGTCCGTGTAGGCCTGATCGAGGACGACGAGCGGCGAATCAGGGCCGAGCGCGTCGAGGAACGCGAGGAACGGACCCCGGTGGATGATCGTCGTCGCCGGGTTGTGCGGTGAGCACAGCATCACCGCCTTCGTCCGGTCGGTGACCCGGCGCCGGACGTCGTCCAGATCGGTGTCGTATCCGGCCAGCGGGCTTTCCACGACGCGGGCGCCGGCGAGGGTCGCCGAGATCCCGTAGGGCGCGAACGAGGGCGCCGGCACGACCACCTCGTCGCCGGGCTCGAACGCCGCCGCCGCGATCAGCGCGATCAGCTCGTCGGCCCCGTTGCCGACGACGATCTGGTTGGCGCCCACCCCGAGGCCTCGCCCGAGCGCCTCGCGGAGCGCGCTCGAGCCGCCGTCAGGGTAGAGGTGGATCCGCGCGGCCTCGCGCTCGACCGCGGCCACCGCGCGCGGCGAGGGGCCGAGTGGATTTTCGTTCGCCGAGAGGCGCACGAGGTCGGACCGTCCGAGCTCTCGGGCGAGCGCCTCGAGGGAGAGGCCCGCATCGTAGGGGATCAGACCGTCGAGGACCGGGCGCCAGAGCCTTCTCACCCGGCCATTCTAGTAAGTCTGCGCCGCATTTGACAGTCTTCCTGCCGCATTGCTACGCTCTTCTGTCATGTCCGTCGAGCTGTTTCGCCGGGCCCGGCGTGCCGAAACAAGGGCGGAGCGCGCCGAAGACCGGCGTCGCCTTCGGCTCGAATTTTTCCGTCAGGCGCTCGCTCAGGGATTCGACTCCCTGAAGGTGAGGCACGCCGAGGGCGCGTCGGGGCAGGAATCAGTCCGCACGCACGCGCGCCTGATGGACGACATCATCTTCTCGCTGACCCGGCTCATCGCCGACGACGCCGACCGGGCGCGACTCGAGCCGACGGCCCTGGTGGTCACCGCGCTCGGCGGTTATGGCCGGGGCGAGCTCCATCCGCTCTCCGACATCGATCTGATGGTGGTCTACGACGGCGAGCAGTCGCCGTACGTGCAGCGGATGATGCAAGAGCTCTTGTACTCGCTGTGGGACCTCGGGCTCCAGGTCGGGCACAGCCTGCGCTCGCTCGACGACTGCGTGGCGATGGCGCGGACGGACTTTCCGAGCCGCACGTCGATGCAGGAGGCGCGGTTCCTGGCCGGCGACCGACGACTCTTCGGACGGTTCCGCAAGGTGCTGCGCGAGAACGTCTACCGGCGCGATTTCGCCCAGTTTCTGGAGACGACGCTCGCCGAGCGCGATCAGCGCTACCGGCGCTACGGTGCCTCTCCGTACATCGGCGAGCCGAACGTGAAGGAATCCGCGGGCGGGCTGCGCGACGTCCACACCGCGATGTGGCTGGGCGCCGCCAAGTTCGGGGCGCGGACCTTGCGCGAGCTCTCCGACAAGGGGCTCATCACGCCGCGCGAGCAGGCGGCAACCGACGCGGCCTTGACCTTCCTCTGGCGCGTACGGAACGAGCTCCATTTCTTCTCGGGCCACAAGAACGACGTGCTCTCGCGCGATCTCCAGCCGCGGATCGCGAAGAACCTGGGTTACGAGAACGACGAGACCTCGCTGGGCGTCGAGCGCTTCATGCGCGACTACTACCTGCACGCGCGGGCGATCCACCGCGTGTCGCGCCGGTTGATCGCGCGTTGCCAGGAGACCCTGTCGCGACGCGGCTCCGCCGGCGGGCGCCAGCGTCAGCAGGCGCTGGCCGACGGGCTCGTGTTCTTCGACGGGCAACTGCATCTGGTCGATCGCGATTCGGGCCCGCTGCGCGCCGATCCGATCCGGCTCATGAAGGTCTTCTGGCACCTGCATCGCCTCGGCTGCGAGCTGTCGCTCGATCTCGAGCGGGCACTCGAGGACTCGCTCTACCTGGCCGACACCGCCTTCCAGCGCTCGCCCCCCGTGCGCGATCTGTTCCTCGACATCTGCCGGACGTGGGGGCGCGTCGCGCTGACCTTCTCGGAGATGCACGAGCTGGGGCTGCTCGGGCGCTACCTGCCGGAGTTCGGCGGGCTCACCTGCCTCGTGCAGTACGACGTCTACCACAAGTTCTCCGCCGACCAGCACTCGCTGCTCGCCGTCGAGCACCTCGAGGCGCTGGCGCCCGGCCAGTCCGCCGAGTCGGAAGGCGCCGCGCAGGTCCTCAGCGAGGTCGAGAAGCCCGAGCTCCTCATGCTCGGCATGCTGCTGCACGACGTCGGCAAGGCCCGGGGCCACGGCCACGTCGCGAAGGGTATCCCGCTGATCCGCGAGCTGGTCACCCGGATCGGCCTTCCACCCGACGAGGGCGCGCTGGTGGAGTTCCTGGTGGCGCACCACCTCACGATGTCGCACATCGCGCAGCGGCGCGACATCGACGACCCCAAGACCATCGCGGACTTCGCGGTGACCGCCACGGACCCGCAGCGCCTCAAGATGCTCTACCTGCTCACCTGGGCCGACATGCGAGCGGTCGGCCCCGGCGTCCTCACCCCGTGGCAGGCGACGATCCTGCACGAGCTCTACAAGCGCACGCTCACCCGGCTCACCGGCGGCCGCAGCGAGCGCCCGAGCCGTACGCAGCTCGCCGAGCGGTTGCGCCAGGCCGTCGGTGGAGAGCTCCCGGCGCAGGAGGTCAAGGCGCACCTCGCGATGATGTCCGAGCGCTACCTGGCGACCACCGGCGTGCAGCGGATGGCCGAGCATCTCCAGATGCTCCACGCGCTGGGCAACAGGTCCGTCGTGACCGAGCTGTTCCACCATCCCGACCTGGGATCGTCCGATCTCGTCGTGGTCACCCGCGACCTGCCCGGGCTCTTCTCGCTGATCGCGGGCACGCTCGCCTCGCAGGGCGTGAACATCATCTCCGCCCAGATCCACACGCGCGGCGACGGGATCGCCATCGACACCTTCCAGGTCAACGATCCGGTCGGCGACGCCGTCACCTCGCCGGCGCACTGGGGGCGTACCCTCGATGCCCTCCGCATGGTGCTGACGGGCGAGGCGCAGGTCGCGGCCTTGCTCGAGAAGCGGCGGCTTGCCGGTCGCGCCGCCGGCGCCCAGGGCCCGGTGAAGATCACGCTCGACAATCACCTCTCCGATGACTACACGGTCCTCGAGGTGAAGTGTCCGGACCGCCTGGGCCTGCTCTACCTGGTCACGCGCACGCTGGCGGAACTCGGCCTGGACATCGCGACGGCGAGGATCGCCACCGAGATCGACCAGGCGGTCGACACGTTTTACGTGCACGACGGCCAGGGTCGGAAGGTCGAGGACCCCGACGCGCTGGGGCGCGTGCGCGAGGCGCTCGAGCAGGCGCTCGTGCAGCCGATTTGACGATGCTCGGCCGCTACCGCGAGCCCATGCGCACCTGGACCGACCCGATCGGTCTGGCGCTCTATCGCCAGTTCCACCTGCGTCCGAACCATCTGACGATCATCGGGCTCGGGGTGAGTCTCCTGGCCGCGACCGCGTTCTGCACCGCGCGGATCCGTACCGCCGGCGTCCTTCTCATCCTGGCCGGGCTCTGCGACTTCTTCGACGGCTCGCTGGCGCGGGCCTCCGGCCAGGTCTCGGCGTTCGGGGCATTCCTCGACTCGGTCATCGATCGCTACTCCGACCTGGTCGTCCTGCTCGCGATCGTCGTGCTCTACGCCCAGGTCTCCCACACGCGCGGCGCCATCGTCGCGATGGCCGGGCTGATCGGCTCGATGATGGTGAGCTACACGAAGGCGCGGGCCGAGTCGATCGGCGTCCGATGCACCGTGGGCATGATGGAGCGCCCGGAGCGGATGATCTGTCTGATCGCCGGCGCCCTGCTCGACCTGCTCGAGCCGGCGCTCTGGGTCCTCGCCGTGCTCTCGAACCTCACCGCGCTCCAGCGCATCGCCTTCACCTGGCGCGCGACGCGCGACCCTGCGCTCCTGCGCGTGCTGCTCGGCGCCGTCGTGCTGCTGGCGCCGGTGGCCGTCGTGGCGCAGTCCGAGGCGCCGGGCACGCAGCCCGAGCCCGAGCGCGCGTGGGCGGCCGCGGTCGAGGCCTACCAGCAGGGTGACGTCGAGCCGTTGATCCGCGAGTTCGGGACCGACGCGGCCAGAGACAGCGTGGTCGGCGATCACGTCCGCTATCTTCGGGCCGAGGCCCTCTCGCGGGGCGACGATCTGGCCGGGGCGCGCGAGGCCGCGCTGAGCGTCGTCGGCCGCTATCCGAAGAGTCGCCTGGCACCCCGCGCGCTCCTGCTCGCCGCGACGCTCGACCTGCGCGCCGACCAGGACGCGGCGGCCCAGACGATCCTGGTCCGCCTGATCAACGCGTATCCCGACGCGCCCGAGCTGCCGGGCGCGCTGTATCTACTCGCGATGACGGCCGAGACGCTCGGTCAGCCCGATGCGGCGGCGCTGACGTACCGCGACGTGCGACTCCTCGCGCCGGCCAGCGGGTACGCGGACGGCGCCAGTGACCGGATCGTTGCGCTGGAGGCGTCCGGCGTTCGCCTGCCTCCGCTGACGCCGAGCCAGCGAATCGATCGGACCGAGCGGCTGCTCCGCGCCAACGTGCCTGATGTCGCGATGGGCGAGGCCGAGCGCATCGTCGACGAG
>Ga0137396_10001605_pt1 | contig 12013 bp, 14 predicted proteins | sample czc16metaG_FD_108284 | JGI IMG/M metagenome (GOLD analysis project Ga0137396, IMG submission 108284) | Vadose zone soil microbial communities from Angelo Coast Range Reserve, California, USA - czcobulk3.16 metaG | ecosystem: Environmental > Terrestrial > Soil > Vadose zone | place: USA...
GGATTGGACTATTTCGCAAAGCGGCGTCAGCTATTCCGAAAGATCAACAAAAGTCAACTTCAAGAAATGGCTGGGAAATATCTACAGCCGTCACGGACCTCTAGCGTGATCGTCGGACCGAAGGCCAAGACGTAGCAATTCTCCAAACCCTAAAAGCCGCCCGTCTTATTGCCAAGACCCATGGATGATCCGGCCAAAGAAGTATCAATAGACGAATTCAAGAAGCTCGAGATCCGAGTTGGGCTAGTTGTGGAGGTCTCGCGCGTTCCGCGAACTGAAAAACTCTACAAGGTTGTCGTGGACTTCGGCCCTCACGGGAAGAGGCAAACTGTAACCGGCCTCGTTGGTTATTACGCGGCGGAGGAGCTGATGAACAAGAGAGTTGCATTCCTGGTGAACCTCAAGCCAGCGAAATTTGCGGGAGAGAAATCGGAGGGCATGCTCCTGGCCGCCTCAGATGGCGAGAAACTATCTATTCTTACGATCGATAGGGACGTACCGAACGGGTCCAGAGTCAGCTAGGATACAATTACTGTCACTATGCCAAACCAGTGGATTGAGCGCAGGAAGAAGGATCAGTATTACAAGCTAGCCAAGCTCAAAGGCTACCGTAGCAGAGCGGCCTACAAGCTTCTCCAAACGTCGAGAACCTACAAGCTCTTGCTTCCAGGTCAGAAAGCTGTCGACCTCGGCTCCCAGCCGGGAGGCTGGCTGCAGATTGCACGAGAAGCGGTTGGACCAGAGGGCTTGGTCCTCGGAATAGACATCAAGAAAATCGAACCTCTACCCTATCCGAACGTGAGGCTGATAGAGGCGGACATATACTCTGAAGACTTACCGCGGAGAATAGTTTCAGAGCTGAAGGGACCTGCTGACGTGGTTCTGTCAGACTTGGCACCAACAATTATTGGAGCATGGGATGTGGATCATGCTAGACAAGTAGATCTTGCAAGAGCGGCACTTAGAATAGTGCAGGAGGTTCTCAAGCAAGGGGGAAACGCGTTCATCAAACTCTTCCACGGACCAGAGCTCAGAAAGTTCCAGGACGAAGCTGACGAGTATTTCGAGAAAAGCAGGTTGTTGAAACCGAAAGCGAGCCGCCCTGAAGCTTCGGAAGTATACTACCTTGGTCTTAATTTCAAAATGAGGTGGATTCCTCCTGAGCCAAAGCCGTAAACATCCCAGAATAGTGTTCGTGACAGGCGCTCCAGGAGTTGGAAAGACGACTCTCATGCAGCGAATTCACGATCATTACAAGAACAAAGGGCTCAGAGTTGATGGCATGCTTACACAAGAGGTGAGAAAAGGCGACGAGCGCATCGGGTTCAGGATAACCGACCTCTCTTCAGGCGCAGAAGGTTGGCTCGCCAGAATGGGAGACAGCGTTGGCCCAAGAATAGGCAAGTACAATGTCGATTCAAAAGAGCTTGAAGAGATCGGTGTTGGTGCGTTGAAAGGAGCCGTAGAACGGTCCGCTGATCTCGTTCTCGTTGATGAGATCGGACCCATGGAAATGACTAGTAGCGCTTTCAGAGATACTTTAGCCAAACTCTTGTCAGCTGGGCGAGATGTGATTGCGACGGTCAAGTATGGGTCACACTACCCCGAGATTGAGAGGTCGGCAGGGTTCGCTGAGGCAGTGAGTCTCGAAATTTCCCGTGATAACCGTGAGGAAATGATGCGGAGGATACTATCGATCGTCGACGCGTGGACGGAACGGAGCTAGCGTTTCTTGCGGATTTGCGGCGTGGATGATGCTGGTCGAGGTCCCGTGATCGGTCCTCTAGTCATTGCGGGTATCAGAATCGAGGAGGAGAGACTCGACCAGCTTAGATCGCTTGGGGTTAAGGATTCGAAGAAATTGTCACCGGGAGCCAGGATGGAGCTTTCTATCGAGATTCCGAAGATTGTCGATGAGTATTACATTGTCGAGTTGGAAGCTGGTCATCTGGACTTGGTAGTAAACCGTTCTCCAAAGTTCCAGGGACTCAACTTGCTAGAAGCGAAAGCGATGGCGGATGTGATCGAGAAACTGAAGCCTCACGTTGCATATGTCGATGCCTCGGATACTCGACCCGAGAGATTCAAGAACAACATTCTGGAACGCCTAAGCTTTAGACCCCGACTGGTCTCTGAACATCACGCGGACGAAAAATATCCGCCTGTCTCGGCAGCGAGCATCCTCGCGAAGGTCCGAAGAGATTCTAGAATCGAAGAGCTAAAGAAAGAATACGGCGAAATCGGATCAGGGTACGCGCACGATCCCATAACCGTCCGCTTTCTAAGCGAGTACTATTTGGCAAATCGAGACTTTCCACCGATCGTAAGAAGATCGTGGAAAACGCTCAAAAACCTCGTCCGAGAAATCTCCCAGTCAAAACTTGGCTGACCAGTGGATTGTTCTTCGACGGCTCAGGCAAATGCCTTCTCGCTCATCTATGGTCCGAGTAACTTTGACCAATCATCGCCGTCTGACACCAGAATTACCCATGTCTGGTATAAGGGCGTTGATTACGATCGAAGAAAACCCCCTGATCCGCTGTTGTCTCCCCAAGCGGAACGCTCCGGCAGGTGCCAGGCATGAAGGCCACGGTAGACGCATGGATTAGAGCCGACCCGAAGACGGCTGAATGGCACGGCGACACCGCCAGACGGGCAAAAGAGACAGCCCGCAACTACAGCCGGCTGCTCCATCTCTACTGGCAGAACAACCCCCGCTTCCGGGCGTTCAAAGCCCCCAGCCAGTGGCTGGAGGAGGTGGAGGAGCAGCAGCGCAGCCGCGACATCATGGCCCGACGCGCATGGGGGAAGGAGCTTCAGAACTTCTTCTACCAGTACCAAGGCAAATCCGGCAAACCACTAGGCTCACACTCCCAGAACAACATCCGAGCAGCAGTACTACACTTCTTCAAGTATCATCTTGGAAACGTAGAGGACTTTCAGTTCACACTCGGAACACAGGACCAGCTCAGGGAAGAGGCTCGCCAGCGAGAAGAAGAAACCCCGCCAAGCCGGGAGGACCTCAAAGCTCTCTATAACGGGTGTCGAACAGCACGAGACAAAGCACTCCTACTAACATTGATCAACGGGTTCGGTATCAGTGAATGGATCGAGTTCGCAAGATCCTGGCACAAATACAAAGACGAGATAGACTCTGGAACAGTACCCATCAAGATAGATCTACCATACCGGTCAAAGACACTCCGGAAAACCAAGATCGACAGCTTCGTCTACCTATGGGACGACGCAGTCGAAGCACTCCAGCACTTGCTTCAGGAGAGAAAACATGAGCTTGGACGCGAGCTGACAGCCCAAGACACTCTGTTCGCCAGCTATATCGAAACACCGCTCAAAGTCAACACAATCGAACTCATCATCCGAAACATGGCCGAACGGACAGGATTGCACAAAAAGATCGGACGCAACCAGAGACTCCGCCCCCACAAGCTCGGAAGAACATTCTTCGCAACGGAAGCCGTCAACGCCGGCGTAGACCCCGCCGTCAGAGAATTCGTACTGCTCCACAAGACCGACCAGTTCGGCGGAACATACGTCCAATCCCACAAAACCGCCAAAGGCGAAGAGCTGATCCGCCGAGAACTACTCAAACTGCGACCTGTCCTGAACATAAAGTCAGACAAGGGCACCGAACAATCCAGACAGAGCTACTTCGAACAGACAATCGAAACCCTGGCCATCAGCAAAGGCATGGCCCCCGAAGAAGTCAGAAAAGCCGTTATTGTAATACTCGCCCGAGGCGGCGACTTCAAGAAAATCGAAGCCCAGCTCAGAAACGAAGCTCTCGCAACCGGAAACTATCCCCACGTTGAACCCGGGCCTGGAGCTCCACCGGTAAAGATCCATATCGGTCCAGTAATTGCTCGAGACATGATAGTGGCACGAATGACTCCCGAGCAGATCCGACCCGCAGTGATATCATGGGTCAAGTCTCTAGAAGCAACTCCGACCGATGCGCCTGACCGGGTCGTGGACGTGGACGACGGAGAACTGGACAGATTCACCAAGCTAGGCTGGCGCTTCGTCTCCATAGTCAACGCGAAGAAAGCTGTAGTCCGCTGGGAACGGAAGAGCGACCCAGTCTACCCTATAACCCCCGATTCTATTCTGGACGAACACTCCAAGCCCGGGTGGCGAGCCACCAATAACTAACCCCCACATTGCCTTACGACACGGGTTCGGAATGACTCGTCCTGCAACCAGAATATTGCCGATAGCGTCGCAGAAGTCACGTCATCCTATAACTAAAGCCCGGAAAACTTCCGACTTATCCCCTACTTGTCTCAAGAAACTGCGGGAACTAGGGGTTCTTCTTCGAAGTGCCTCGGCTCAAGCAGGTGACGTAACCATCTGTCTTGATCCCTCTTTTTCCCAAGGAACAATCCGTGACTATCAGAGAATGGGGTTCCGCATCAAACGGTTGGATTTGGATAGGAGAGACCATAACTTTAGCCTTGAGGAACTGGTGACTTCAGGCGGTCGCTTGCTGTGGTAATGTGTACGCGTTTCCGCAATATCTTCAGCCCTTTCAGGTTGATCAAATCACAAGTCCGAGATCGGCTAAAGTGATGCCTTAGGAGGGAACTGGACTTCGGTTCAAGTTTTCCCTCCGTCGGAAGCCGGTAGTTCGAACCTATCCCTGCACCATCAGCCAGCGTTGAATATGCCGCGTGGTCTGTTTCTCCATCAAGGTTTACCGAGCCCTGACTAGTCCTAGTCTCATCGCGTTCAGAATCACTGCCAAACTTAGGCCCATGTCCCCGACGCCGACTGCGAGGGCTAGTGTCACAAGACCCGGAATGGCCAGAAGGGCGAACGCAGCTTTGACTAGGATCGAGGCTGTTATGTTCTGTTTTATGACTCGCACTGTATTCCTGCTCAGATCGAGCATGTAGGGAATCTTCGACAACTCGTCCCGCATCAATGCTATGTCGGCCGTTTCTATGGAAACGTCGCTTCCCAGCACGCCCATGGCTATGCCCACATTCGCCTTAGCAAGGGCGGGGGCGTCGTTCACCCCATCGCCCACCATCGCAACACTTCCAAACTTGTCCCTCAGATAGGCAACCTCTTCCAGTTTTTCGTCCGGAAGAAGTTCAGCGTGATAATCGTCCACACCAACCTCTTTCGCAAGAGCGGCAGTCGTCGCTTGGTTGTCCCCGCTGATTATTGCGGGTTGAACTCCTCTTGCCTTCAGTTCCTCTATGGCAGTCGCCGCAAAATCCTTCACGTTGTCTTTCAGGGCAACGAGCCCAACAATCTCGTTTCCCACACCGAGCAATACGGTCGTCTTCCCTTGAGCTTGGAGTTCACGTGTTTTGTTTAGCACCTTGTCAGGCATCTTCTGAAAGAGTTCTGGATTGCCCACCAATATTTCTCTGTCGCCGACTGTGCCCTCGACTCCTCTTCCTCGAATCGAGCTGAACTTTCGGACAGGCGTTAGCATTAGCTTCTCCTCCTTGGCCTTCTCTACGATGGCCCTAGCGATCGGGTGTTCCGACATCGATTCTAACGAGGCCGCGAGCTGTAATACCTCATTGGGAGAAGAGCTGAAGGAAACCAGATCTGAGACCTTGAGCTTTCCTGTCGTCAGTGTGCCTGTCTTGTCGAAGACGAATGTTCTGACTCTTGCCAGACTCTCTAGGTACTTTCCGCCTTTCACGAGCACACCATTGCGTGAAGCCGCCGTGATAGCTGACGCCATGGACACTGGGGTTGAAATGGTCAGCGCACACGGGCAAGACACAACAAGCAGGATCAACGCTCTGTAGAACCACGTGGTGAAACTAGCGCCCAGAATAATAGGGGGGATCAAGGCTACGGCGATAGCGCCGGCCACAACCAGCGGTGTGTAGTACTTGGCGAACCTCTCCACAAAACTTTCTGTCGGCGACCTCTCTGACTGAGCTTGCTGAACTAGCTTCACAACTTTCGAAATGACTGTTTCAGTGGACGGCTTGGAGGTTTTGACCTCTAGGAAGCCCTCTTCGTTGATGCTTCCTGCAAAAACCCCGCCTCCCTCTTCCTTGTCCACGGGAAGCGACTCGCCGGTTATCACAGCCTGGTTGACAGACGAAGAGCCTCTCACCACGATCCCGTCGACAGGTATCCTTTGCCCAGGTCTCACTACAGCTATGTCTCCAACCACCACATCGTGAATATGCCTCTCAACTTCTCCACCATCGACCCTCAATGTAGCAGAGCTAGGGGAGAGTTTCAACAGTCCAGCGATGGAACCTCTTACCTTGTCAGACGCGGTGTTTTCTAAGAACTCAGCAAGGGAGAATAGGTACATGACCGCGGCTCCCTCGTCCGCCTGGCCGATGGTGAAGGCCCCGAACGCCGCCACCGTCATGAGAAAGTTGACATCCAATCTCCCCTTGACAAGTGATCTAAAAGCGGCCTCGATTATCCCGCGGCCGGAGAAGAGAATGACTCCAAGAAAGATTGCGCGACCATACAATGTGTTCTTGGTCACGTATTCAATGGCGAGCGCGACGCCGAACAGGACTGTCGAAGCGATTACGACAAGGGCTCTGTGCCTCTCCCAGACGGACTCGGAGTCTTCGGGTGCCTGGGCAGAGCACAGTTTGCACTCTTGTGCATCAGTTTTCACGCTCATGTTCCAGGCCCATTTTCATCAGTTCGCCGACGTGCTGGTCGGATAGGGAGTAGTACACTATCCGGCCGTCCCGCTTGGGCTTGACCAGGTTGAGAGTCCTTAGCAGTCGGAGTTGGTGGGAGACAGCGGACACGTTCATTCCCAAGACCGCCGAGAGGTCGCACACACAGACGTCTCCCTGAGATAGGCAGTGGAGGATCTTGAGACGGCTTGGGTCGCCCATTATCTGGAAGATGCCAGAAATACGCTCAACCGCGATTGTCCTCGGAAGAGAACGAGCGAGCGACCTGACCTTGCCGGGGTTGATACAGGTAACCTCGCACGATTCGCCTTCCCTGACAATGGTGGTGGTTTTCGACATGGGATTACTTGCATAACTGTTCAAATATTAAGGTAATGGTTCCATAAATTTGGAAATCAAATCCGAACACTTGTGTTTCGCGGTCGACTGGGTACCGAAATCCCACCCCGCACTTTGCATTCCTTAGATCTCTTAATGCATTGGCGAGAACCAAGGCCTTGGTTCGAGCCCGCGGAGAGTCTATACAGATCATCCGACACGTATGATGTGCAGAACAGAGTGATCTATCAGTACAGGACAAGGCCAGAGGGTAGGATGACGTCAAAGGTTAACCGTTCGTCTGAATTATTTCCCCTGGAAGACTCGGGTCTAATCCGGAGGAACTGGAGGGTGGGTCTGAGGGTTATCTTCGGACTCTTCTGGGCCGCGGACGCCTATCTGAAATGGTCCCTGATAGCGCAGGGAATAGACTACCGAGACCTAGTTTCAAGTGCCGCGGAAGGGCAACCGAGCACCGTCGCTTCATGGATAAGGTTCTGGGCAGACATTGCAAATTCGACCCCAAGTTTTACCTACATAATAGCCATAACAGAAACCCTCATTGCCATATTCATCATCATTGGACTCTTCACAAAACTTACCTCAATAGCAGGAATTGTCTTCAGCTTCCTCATCTGGAGTACCGCTGAAGCTTTCGGTGGACTCTTCAACCCAGGCGCAACAGACATCGGAACCGCTCCACTCTACATGGCAATGTTCGCAGGGCTCATAGTCGTCCGCGCTGGAATGCAACATGGTCTAGATGGACGCATCCTAAGGAGGTATCCCCGCCTCGGCCTTCTACTTTGAATCCGGCCGCGTCAATTGGACGATCAGCGGATAGCGTTCCTTGAAGTGAGCATAAGTTTCGTCACTGCATACGAAGGGAATGTCCGGTCGCCCCTCAATCTTGACCTCACTGTCTATGACTACGGTAGGAACCACTCTTACACCGTAGCTTCTGGCCAAGTCCAAGTTGTCCGACAGGCTGTCGACTGTTAGCTGGCATCCGGCGCACCTTCCCGCTTCTATCTCGTCCACGACCTCGGTACATAGAGGACAGTTGGCCGAGAATACCTCTATCCTATGCGACACGTGGTTTGAAATGGCTAGAGTGGTATTAGAGTATTCTGAGCGTCAAATGTTAGGCGACGGCTGTCGATCGATGGGAGGATTATCCGCAGGAATCGAAGGTAAGAAGGTGGCGTAATAAGAGACGGAAGCTGTGAACAAGCCATTTACCAAAAATGTATCCGATGACGATTACCTCCACGATACATCAGGCGATAAGGTAACGCAACCGGGGAAGGCCTTGCAACACAACAATCGTAGCATTAAACCAGGAACTCTTTTAGTCATACTGGGCGTCGTTGTAGGAGTTAGTGCTCTTCTCAGCGATGTATCAGCTGGGCAAGCAGAGCAATCGATCCAGTCCGGGCACGCCGGTCATGGCGCTACCGCGGCAACTATAACCCACTCTTCCATTGCTATTGCTCTCGCGTTTTTTGGCACTGCGATCATCTTGTCCGGGCTCGTGCTAAGCTATCCCGAATCACTCATGTCAGTCCGGGCACTTGCGCTTCCGGTCGGATTGACCTTGCTGTATGCAGATGGTTTGCTGCACTGGATGGCAGTTCTAGAGCACCTGACCGAGCCGCTGTCCGCAGCCTTCTTCATTGGATCCGAGGCCGTTCAGGTCGGAGCAGTTCTTTTGATTCGTCGGCGGGAAAAACTGCTCTGGTGGGCTGGTGTGGCTCTCACTGTTTTCTTCATCGAACTATATGTGATAACTAGAATCGTTCCGCCTCCATTCTCGCTGGAGCCTGAGGCAGTTGAATCCCTTGGGACTCTCTCGAAGGTCGTTGAGGTCGGTATCTTGATCGCTCTCGCGCTCTTCTTCGGGCCCAAGATTGTCCCTGCCAGGCTGAGGATTGCTGTTGTTAGCGTCCCGTCTTTCACCTTCCTCTTCCTCGGCGTGATTGCTAGCCTGGTAGTGATCAACTTTGAAGTCTACAGGTATTGGTGGGTTCTCTCCGAGAGTGCATTTCTGGTCACAAGTCTTCTGCTGGCCGCCCTTGTGATCTACGCTAGCCTTGCCCATTACCTCCGCGCGGGGTTGCTCGTAGGGCTGACAAGGAGCTTTGCAACGATGCTTATTATTCTGCACAGCATTTACGCTGTGAACTACGCCGAAGCCGGTCTGGTTCTCCCGCTCCTACTCTGCATCTTGACCGGAAGCCTTCTTGCTACATCCATGCTCTTGTGCAGGGGAGAGCACTCCAGCGAAATTCTAGGGTATGAAGGTGAGGCAACGTCTTTATCCGAAAGGCACAGCATTTGAGGTAGGGCGAGGTCCACCTTTGGAGTCTGAGAAATGTCCCTACTGCGGAGCCTCCGTGAAGAAGAAGAAGAACCTCCAAGGGCACCTAACGAAGATCCATCCCAGTAGATTTAGCTCCTCGACCAAGACTCCTACAGTCATGAAGACCGGTTCTGTCTTTCGTATCCATCGAAAGAGAAACGTCGCGGTTCTATCGTTGGCAGTGTTGGCAGTCATCGGAATTGCCCTTCTCGCCTTACCGGCGCAGAATATGAGCATGCCAGGAACAAATCCAGGTCCAGCATCGGCTGGCTCTGTTGAACAGTTCAGTTATTTGAGCCAACAAGACAGTCGTTGTTTGTGGGGAGCAAACATGGGGGACGAAATGGGTTATACGAATTGGATTAACCGATTGGCCGACGATACTTACATTCAAGGAGCATGCTGTAATCCCATGGTCGCTACAGACTATCAGAGTCAAATTTCTGGGCTTCATGATGTTTTAGCGTCAAATTCTTCATTGTCAACCGTCGTTGCTTCAGACCCATACAATCTGCCTTCTCCGATTGTAAAGGCTGACATTGCCGGGGAAAAACTGGCTCTCACCCCTGACCAGCAATCCGTCTTCGCAAGTGCTGCAACATTATCAAAGGAGAATTGGTGCTGTTGCCAGTGTTGGAGCTGGTATCAGCACGAAGGACTTGGCAAGATTTTGATCGTCAAGTACGCATACTCTGCCCAGCGGGTCGCTCATGTTATTGACCTCGGAGCTTGTTGTGGTACTGGTACTGGGCCTATGAGGATGAATTGAAACGTCTTTGTGGTGGAATCTATGGTGATGGTTCATCCGGCGGACCCGGGACAAAGGGCGTACATTACTGTGGATGGGACAGAAATGCGGGCGACGAGTGATCTCGTCCTGAAAGATGGCCAGAAGATCCAGATAGTGTGTGGACCCTAGATTGCTATGAGCGTCGGAGAAAGGCCTGTAGCCCCATTCATTCTCGGCTTGTTAGGCGGGATCCTTATCCTGCTCGGGGCCTTGGTAATGTCGATGTTTGCATTCGCGACTTTGAACATGATGGGTATGATGGGCATGATGAGCCTAACCATGGCAGGATTCAGCGGAGGGATGGCGATGATGATGGGCTATTCATTAGCTTTCACGATTTTTGGTCTGGCGTCCGGTGCACTCGTCATCTTGGGCTCTGTGATGCTTTACAATCGTCCTTCAGAGAGCCAGATTTGGAGCTCTCTAATCCTCGCTTTCTCTCTGCTTAGCATACTTGGAGCTATGGGAGGGTTCATGGTTGGCCTCTTAATGGGAGTACTTGGGGGTATTTTTGGGCTGGTTTGGAAGCCAGCAACTTCGACTCAGATGAGCGATCCCCATCGACCAGGCTAAAGGCTGCCTTCAACTCGTAGAAACGCAAAACGAAATAGGAAGCAGGCAGAACACTAAGATAGGCTCTTCTATCTTCAGCTATCTATATCAGATTCGGCCGTGTTCACTAGACGGATATGAGTATCAGCGTCGAATCGATCAATCCAAGTCGCACGTTAGTCCCGCCCAGGATCGAAAGCACTTCATCTATCTTTACAGTTTCCCGAGAAGACATCTTCGACTACAAGAGATGTCCAAAAATAGTTTCGATCAAGACCTACCGGGCTACAAGGACCAAGAAACTGAGGCCGGAAGCCAATGAACTGAAGTTCCCGCTTCTCAATATTGTCGGGCAGATTGGGGAAGCTGCGGTCCGATTTGCTTTCTCAGGAACCGACGAGAGCGACGCCTCCTTTGGAGGAGATAGTCCTGTTCCTGGCAAGACCTCGGAAAGGACTTCCGGAATGAGAATTGCTCGGCTCATCCTGTCGCGATTGAATCTCATGGACAAAAGGATCCAGATGGATCTTGAACTCTTGGCGGAGAAAACACTTGAGGGGTTAAAGGAGATCAGAGCGGATATTGACAGAGCTCTTGGACCCCTGACCATTATTGGACGAGGCGAATCGCGTTATGGAGCGTTGCCGACATGTGGATACCCAGACTATGTCGCGTTAACCTCCAACAAGAAACCTGTTCTGATTGAGGTGAAGAACGGGGTTAAAGCGAGCCCAGGCAAGGACGAGTTTCAGGCCTCATTCTACAACTCCCTCGGGAAAACTGATAAGGAAGCTGGTCAAGGAGGGAAAGAGTAAGGCTTGGGTGGTCTGGTTCCTTCGGACAAGAACTGGGCTGACCCTTGCTACTGCTCGAAGCTTGGTGGAGGATGCGTTTCTGGAGGAGCCGAAGAGTGAGGCCGAGGAAGGACTGCTAACGTCGACCACTGGGATGACAAGGGACTGGGCCTTTGTTCGGAGGAGAGGAGTTGGAGAGACGAAGAAGTCAAAGACTCTAACAGATCATGTCGTTCGGAGGCTGAGAGGAATAGATATGGCTGGGGCGAAAGGACATTCCGTTTCTTCAAAGTCCGAACGGACCAAGCGCTGAGCGCTTAATGTTCGGCGCGTTCGTATTCCGAAAGTAGAGAGTTTCAAGTCCGACGCTCTGCTATGGGAACTCTTCGGCTCAGGGTGTGAGTCTCTATCGCGACCATCATGGCTCGCTGACTTGACCGTACCGTTTCAGATTGGTTTTGACGTATTCGAAGACCAATCGAGAATCTTCCCGCTCTTCACGGGTTCGAGCCGAACAGTATCCATGTATCCGACA
>Ga0137396_10001607_pt1 | contig 12012 bp, 12 predicted proteins | sample czc16metaG_FD_108284 | JGI IMG/M metagenome (GOLD analysis project Ga0137396, IMG submission 108284) | Vadose zone soil microbial communities from Angelo Coast Range Reserve, California, USA - czcobulk3.16 metaG | ecosystem: Environmental > Terrestrial > Soil > Vadose zone | place: USA...
CCTGCCGGTGCGTGCGGGTCCGCTCCAGGTCTGCCTGCGAATGCTCGAGCGCGACCTCGTCGGCCTGCACCGCCTTCACCATGGCGTGTTCCTTCTCCACGATGACGTCGCTGTATCCCATGGTCCGCAGCAGCCCGACAAAGCCACCGACTTCCAGCAGGGCGGCAAGATAGCCGCGCTGGTCCTTGTACAGGCGCCGCACGGTGGTGGTCAAGGTCCGCCGGTCTTGCTGCAGCTGGGCGGCCGCCGCTTGATGCTCGGCTCGCACCACGTCCAGCTGAGCGTCCAGCGTAGCCAGCTGCCGGTTCGCGTCCGCTACCTTCTGGGCCAGCCCGAGCAGGTGCAGCTGGGCCTCGGCCAGGGATCGCTCCAGCAGGAGGGCATGCCCTTCGGCGGCGGTCAGGTCCGCGATGATCTGACCCTGGGCCTCCCGGTTCTGGAGCGAGCCGGATTGGGCCGACGGCCCTGGCGTCGGCGGGGCCGAGGGGCTGGGCACCGGAGTGGGTGACGGCCCCGGCGGGCTGGTCGGGGTGGTGCTGCCCAGGGCGGGGACGGACCACGCCAGCATGACCAGCAGCGCCCCCGTCAGCGCGGCCGAGAACCGAGCTCCGGCGCGGGAAGTTTTACCTTTCCTGCGCGCGTCTTTACATGTCTTCAGCGCGTGATCCACCACGAAAACTACGCCCTCCACCTTCCTGAACTGCCCGCCTCCGTGCCGGCGCCCGGCCACCCCCTGCCGTGTGGGCGCCTCGATCTCACAGTGTGCGGCAATCGAGCCCTCGCTGTCACGGGGCATGATCGGCTCGAGGGGGGCCGATCCGGCGCTGCCGCTGAGTTTGTGCTAGGATTTCGCCCAAATCTTCTTGCCAGAAGGGGGAAGCTTATTGGCAAAGAGCCGGTTCATGACGCACACGGTTGTGCTCCTGGTCGCCGCTCTGATCCCAATCCTTCCGTCGTTCAGCAAAATCCAGCAAGTTGATACCGCGTACGGCGCGGGTTTGAGTAGCCCCGCCGCCGCACCCACCTCCAACGCCGCCGACGCCGTGACCATCGAGCGCGGGTTCATCCGCAAGCCCAGCACCGCCACGCCAGATCCGCCGGCTCGCCGGCCGGTGACGAGCTACACGGTCAAGACCAACGACACCCTGGAGAACATCGCCGCCCAGTACGGCTTGACGGCGAACACCCTTCGTTGGTCCAACGGCCTGACCGACGATAGCGCCGTGCTGCCCGGGCGCGCACTCGTGATTCCGCCGGCCAACGGCGTGCTGATCAAGGTCGAGGCCAGCACGGACCTGGCGGCGCTGGCCGGGCAGTACCACGTGGCCATCCAGGACATCATCGATTACAACTACGTGCGGGATCCCGCGCACCTGGTGCCGGGCAGCTACCTGATGGTGCCGGACGGGCAGGGGCCGGCCATCGCCCGGCGCGCCGGAAATCCGCGCACCGTCACCTTCAGCCACGAGACCGTGGTCTACTACGGCGCCGTCTACGGCAGTGCCAACCACTTCCCCTGGGGCTACTGCACGTGGTGGGTCGCCAACAAGCGTGCCGTGCCGTGGGGCGGCAACGCCTGGGAATGGTGGTATCAGGCCCGCCAGTACGGCTTCGCCGAGGGCCAGGTGCCCAAGGTGGGCGCCATCATGGTGCAGGGCATCACCGCCTGGTCGCCAGTGGGCCACGTCGCGTATGTGGAGTCGGTCAACCGCGATGGCTCCTTCACGGTCTCGGAGATGAACTACGGCCGTTGGGGTGTGGTCGATTTCCGGACCATTACCTCCATGCAGGACCTGGACCTGCTGGGCTTCATCTACTAGGAGACCGAGACCCCCTCCTCCCCTCGCCGCCAGGGGGAGGAGATTATTCCGTGACGGACAAGGCCCGGCCGTTCAGGGTCGGAGAGAGCGTCACCGGCACGCCATGGCGCAGGGTCTGCGCCGCGTGGCAGGCTCGCTCCGCGTGGCTGACCAGCTGCCGCACGGCGGCTTCGCGGGCCGAGCTGACCACATCCAGCGCGATGGTCACGTCCTCGAAGTAAGGGGCCGCCTCGTCCACATCGTATTTCTCGGTGTTGCGGAAGGTCGCCCGAACGTCAGCCGTAGCATCAGTGATCGGTACCTGGTAGAGGGGCGCGAACCGCGCCAGCTGGGTCAGCAGTCAAAAGGCGGTGCCCACCATGAGGTATTGCAGCGGCGACGGTCCGAGCTCCGTGCCGCCGCGGGCCATCGGCTCGTCGGATTCAACCACGAACTTGCCCATCCGCCCCTCGAGATGGACATCCTTCAGGATGCGGGCCACCGCCCGGGTGGTCGTCGTACGCTGCGCGTAGGGCTTGCTGGTCATCTCCTGCCGGAGGCGCACGATCTCGCGCATCTGCTTCTCGAGATCGACCCGACCCTCGCTCATGCCCGACATGCTAGTTGATCGTGGTTCCCGAGACCCCCTCCCCTACCCCTCCCCGCCAGCGGGGGGAGAACTTATGCGCCGGCGACCGTGAGGATCAGGTCGGTGGCGAAGGCGAGGAAGAAGCCGCCGATGACCCCCAAGGCCGATGTCAGAGGCGTGCCGAAGCGCCGGCCCACATGGAACAGCTCACCGATCACGTACAGGATGGCGCCCATCGCCATCGACAGGAAGACGGTGTCCAGGATCGCCGAGCTCATGACGCTCCCCACGACGGTCCCCACGAAGGTCGGCGTGCCGCCGACCAGGCCGTATCCCACCAGGGCCAGCGGTCGCACCTGGTGGCCGGTCAGGGGGGCGGCGATGCCAAAGCCCTCGGTCGCGTTGTGCACCCCGAACCCGATGATCAGGAGCACGGCCAGGGTCAGCGAGCCGCTCACCCAGGACTCGCCAATGGCCAGCCCCTCGCTGAAATTGTGCAGGCCGATCCCCATGGCGATCATCAAGGCGAGGTGCGACGGCCGCTCACCGCCCTCGGCCGCCGCCCGGATGCGCATGAACCGCTGCTGAAACCAGACCAGCGTCACCAGGACGACGCCGAAACCGAGCAAGGCCACCGCCAGATACAGGAGGGTCTGGGGCGCGCTAGCGTGCTCGGCGCCGGCGGGAATGGCCCGGGCTTCGACATGGGCAATGACCTTGTGGGCGACCTCCACCAGGAGGAAGGTCAGGATCCCCGCGGAGAAGGCGTTGAGGAAGGCGCGCGTCCGCCGGCCGGCCGCTTTCCAGAAGGCGAGCGGAAGACCAAGAAAGATGGTGAAGCCGGCAATCGCTCCTAGCAGGAGGAGCTGGATATAACTCATGACCGGGCCAGCCGAACGGCCCCAACGATTATATCGGCGACATGCGGGAGAACCCGCAACCCCATTAGAGGCGGGTGTCATAATTCCCGGGACGGGAACGACGGAATCCATGTCCACACCCGAAGAAATCCTGGATCGAACGCGCGCGGAGGGGCTGGCCGAGTTAACCGGCTTCCTGCGGATTCCCAGCATTTCCAGCCAGCCGGAGCACGCCGGCGACGTGCGCACGGCGGCGGATCATCTGGCCGACCTCTACACCCACATTGGGTTGGAGAATGCGCAGGTGATCGACACCGCTGGCCACCCGGTGGTCTACGCCGAATGGCTGCACGCCCCCAACAAGCCGACCGTGCTCGTGTACGGACACTACGACGTGCAACCCGTTGACCCGCTGGATCTCTGGACGTCACCACCCTTCGAGCCGGTGCAGCAGAACGGCCTGTTGCTGGGCCGGGGCTCCTCCGACGACAAGGGACAGATCGCCATCCACTGGCAGGCCATCCGGGCCTGGCTGCAGGCGACCGGCGCGCTGCCGCTGAACCTGAAGATGATCGCCGAAGGCGAGGAAGAGATCGGCAGTCCGCATTTCGAGGCCTTCGTGGAGTCGCACCGCGACCTGCTCCGCGCCGACGCTTGCGTTGTCAGCGACTCGGGAGTGGCGGCCAAGGGTGTGCCAGCCATCGAGTGCGGACTCCGGGGACTTGTTTACTTCGAGCTCCGCGTCGAAACGGCCAACAGCGACCTCCATTCCGGGCTGTACGGCGGGATCGCGCCCAACCCGGCTCAGGCGTTGAGCGAGATCATCGCCCGTCTCAAGGACCCCAACGGGCGGGTGCTCGTTCCCGGTTTCTACGACGGCGTCCGGCCCCTGACAGACGAAGAGCGTCGCCAGTTCGCCCGGGTCCCGTTCGACGAGGCGACCTTCAAGCAGACCTACGCGGTAGAAGCCCTCCAGGGGGAGCTGGGGTTCACGCCCAACGAGCGGAATTGGGGGCGGCCAGCCCTCGACGTAAACGGGATCTGGGGCGGCTACCAGGGGCCGGGCAGCAAAACCATCATTCCGGCGTGGGCCGCAGCGAAGATCAGCTGCCGGCTGGTCCCCGATCAGCATGCGAAGGCGGTGGCTGCCGCTATCCGCGCCTACATCGAAGCCATCCGTCCGGGTTACGCTCGGAGCACGCTCACGGAGGTCGAAGGGCATGGAGACCCCTGGATCACGGCGATCGACCATCCACTGATCCAAGCTGGGAAGCGGGCCCTGGAGCGGGTGTACGGCACCGAACCGGTCTACATCCGATCGGGTGGATCGATCGGGGCAGTGGACGTCATCAACCGGCGCCTGGATCTTCCCTGCCTGCTGGTTGGCTTCGTCCTTCCGGACTGTCGCGCCCACGCGCCGAATGAGTCCCTCGACCTGGAAAGCTACGAGCTCGGACGGCGGGCCGTGGTCGAACTGTGGCGGGAGCTCGGTTCGCTCGATCTAGCCCGGCAGAAAAATCCCAAGTAGCAGCAGGGCCGCGAACAGGATGCCCAGGACGGTGGCGACCGTCTCCCCCGCCGTCATCCCACGGGACTGCTCGAAGGGATACTTGGCCGCGACGTACGAGCTGACCGCCGACTGGGCGGTATAGAGCGCGGCGCCGGTCAGTACCGACCCCGCCAGCAGGGTGACCAGGGCCACGGTGGCGTCCGTGGCGCTGCCGAAGATCCGGTCGGCTGCCAGGGCGCCAATGATCAGGCCCAGGACCAGCGCCGGGTTGACCCGCTCCGAATTGGTGCTCTCGGCCGCCTTCCGGAGGTCGTCCAGCTGCTGCCACAGGACGTAGAGGCCGAAGAAGGGGACCAGGATCCACCAGAAGGCCCGGGCGCGGGGGAAGCCCTCCCGCTTGGTGAACTTGAAGAGCTGGTAGGTCCACCAGAAGAAGTAGAAGGGGTCGGCCAGGGCGGCCAGGATGCCTACCCGCCACGGGCTCCGATACGCGTGGGCTCCGGACTGCCCACTCCCCGGCGCGGCCGGGATCTGGGGCGCCGGCAGCGCCACCGGGCTACTCCGCCACGAACCGGTAGCCGATGCCGGGCACGGAGTGAATGTACTGCGGCTTTTCCGAGTCGCGCTCGATCTTCTTGCGCAGCCGGTAGACGTGGGCGTCCACCGTCCGGGTCTCGATCTCGACCTCGTAGCCCCAGACCTTGCGCAGCAGCTCGCCGCGGCTGACCACCTGGCCCGCCTGGGACGCCAGCAGGGACAGCAGGTTGAACTCGGTGAGGGTCAGGTTGACTTCTTTGCCCTCCCGCCAGACCTGGCGGCTGTTCAGGTCGATGATCAGGCCGGGGAACTCGAAGCGGGTCTTGGGCTGCTGCTGGGCTACCACCTGCTCGCTGCGGCGGAGGTGGGCCCCCACCCGGGCCAGCAGCTCCCGGACCTCGAAGGGCTTGGTGATATAGTCGTCCGCCCCCACCTCCAGACCGACCACCACGTCGATGGTGTCGTTCTTGGCGGTGAGCATGATCACGGGGACCTGAGTCCCGTCGGCCCGCAGCTGCCGGCACACATCCATGCCACTGATGCCGGGCAGGTTGAGGTCGAGGAGGACCAGGTCGGGTTCCGACTTCTCCAGCATCTCCATGCCTTTCTCGCCGGTCTCTGCTTCAACCAGGTTGAAGTTCTGACCGACGCACGCCATCCGAACGACTTCGCGGGTCGGCGCGTCGTCCTCAATCATCAAGATGGTTTTCGGAAAGGGCATGGAAGTCGTCGCTACTCCTTCTCCAGAAAGTTGGTCACTTGCACCATGAATTTCTTCAGTTCGATCGGTTTCGGGATATAACCGCTGCATCCGGCGGCGATCGCCTCCTCCTCGCTTCCCTTCAGCGCGTTGGCCGTCAGCGCCACCACCGGAATCCGGGCTGTCGCCGGATCGGCCTTCAGCTGTCGGGTCGCCGCTAATCCATCAACGCCGGGAAGCTGCAGATCCATCAGTATCAGGTCGGGTTGGAGGTGGCGGGCCTTCTGCAGGCCCTCGGCGCCGGTGGTGGCCGTATCCACCGTGAAGCCGTTCCCCTCCAGCACCATCCGGGCCAGGTCCAGGTTGCTGGGGTTGTCCTCCACCACCAGGATCCGGCTGCGGTGGCTCCGAAGCGGCCGGAGCGGCATCTGAACCGTAAAGGTGGTGCCCGCCCCGGGGGCGCTGTCGAAGCCGATCTGGCCGCCATGCAGCTCCACCAGCCGCTTGGTCAGGGCCAGCCCCAGCCCGGTGCCGGGATACTCCCGGTTGCTGGCACTCTGCACCTGGTAGAAGGGCCCAAAGATCTTGTGCTGCAACTCCTTGGGGATGCCGATCCCGCTGTCCCTCACGGTAGTCTGGACGTGGTCGCCCTGGAGGGTGGCCTCTACCACCACCTTGCCGCCGGTGGGGGTGAACTTGATAGCGTTGGAGAGCAGGTTGTAGAGCATCTGCTTGAACTTGTTCTTGTCGGCGATCAGGGTCAGATCCACCGGCTCCACCCGGCTGGTGATGTTGATCTCTTTCTTGGTCGCCAGCCCGCGGGTCACGTTCAGGACCTCTCGCACGGCGGAATCGACCCCGAAGTCCTCGTAGACCAGGTCCATCCGGCCGGCCTCGATCTTGCTCAGGTCGAGGACGTCATTGATCAGCTCCAGCAGGTGACGGCCGCTGTTATAGATGTTGTCCAGGCAGTCCCGCCGCTGCTTCTCGGACAGATTGCCGGCCAGCCCGTCGCGGAGCAGCTCCGAGAAGCCGAGGATGGCGTTCAGCGGCGTGCGCAGCTCGTGCGACATGTTGGCCAGGAACTCCGACTTGAGCCGGCTGACCTCGGCGATCTGGGCGTTGGCCAGCTCCAGGTCCCGGGCATGGCCCTGCAGCTGCTCGTAGAGCCGCCCGTTCTCGACAGCGATGGACGCCTGGTTGGTGATGACTTTGAGGATGGCGGCGTCCAGCTCGGTGAACGGGTCCACCCGCTGCCGGGAGAGGGTCATGGCCCCCACCACCCGCTTGGGCGTGGCCAGCGGTTGGACCAGGAGGGAGCGCGGCGAGCGGGTCTGGTCCAGCATCTTGAAGCGGGGATCCTTGGTGGCGTCGACGATGTTGAGGGTGGTCAGATGCTCCACGGCCCCGCCCACAATGCCCTCGCCCAGGACGAATCGGGCGATGTGCGGCACCGCATCCTTGTGCGGGTAGGTGGCCATGGCGGTAAGCTCCTTGCTGCCTTCGTTCAAGAGGAACACCGTGGCGGCATCGAACTGCACCATCTGGGAGGTGGCACGCAACATGGCGGCGATGTTGTCATCCAGCGACAGCGATGCCGTGAAGAGCCCGCCGAGCCGGTTGAGCAGCTCGATCTCGGGGTCTGTCGCCACGTTCGGGACATTATAGGCCACGGTTTTTTTCAGCCTCGCGATCGCGCGGTGCTACCCTCGCCACCGTAACGTCACGTTTTGTGACTTTCCTGCTTCTTCGTAAGGTTGGCGCGATCTCCTCGGCGCCGCGTTGTGTGAGGCAACAGGAAACGCAAAAAACAGCCGCGGGAGGCACTTGCCGATAATCCAGTCGATGAAAGCGATCCGATTCCACCAACACGGCGGGCCGGAGGTGCTGCGCTTTGAGGACGCCCCCACCCCGACTCCTGGACCGGGCGAGGTGCTGGTCGCCCTGCGGGCCGCCGCCCTGAACCACCTCGACCTCTTCGTCCGCGAGGGGATTCCGGGGGTGTCCCTGCCGCATATCGGCGGCGCCGATGGCGCCGGGGTGATCGCGGCAGCCGGTTCGGGGGCGGGCCGGTACCCAGTGGGCACCCGCGTCTTTTTCGATCCCGGGATCAGCGACGGCACCTGCGCCTTTTGCCAGCGGGGCGAACACAGCCTATGCGACCACTACCAGCTCCTGGGGGAGAACCGGGACGGCACGTTCGCCCAGGCGGTGGTGATCCCCGAGGTCAATTGCCGGCCCATCCCGGAGGCCTTTAGCTTCCAGGAGGCAGCGGCCTTCACACTGGTCTTCCTGACCGCCTGGCGGCTGCTGATGACCAAGGCCCGGGTGCAGGCCGGCGAGACGGTGCTCATCCTGGGCATCGGGGGTGGCGTGGCGCAGGCGGCCCTGCAGCTGGCCAAGCTGGCCGGGGCTACCGTCTTCGTGACGTCGGGCGACCCAAAGAAGCTGGCCCGCGGCCGCGCCATGGGCGCCGACGCCGTTATCGACCACACCACCACGGACTTTTCCCGGGAGGTATGGAACCTGACCGGCAAGCGCGGGGTAAACGTGGTGGTGGACAGCGTGGGCGCCGCCACCTGGGAGCGCAGCATCCGTTCCCTGGGCAAGGGCGGCCGGCTGGTGGTGCCCGGCGCCACCAGCGGCCCCCAGGCCGAGATCGACGTCCGGCGCGTGTTTAACCGCCAGGTCACGATCTACGGCTCGACGATGGGATCCCGCAACGATTGGGATCAGCTGGTCGCGCTGGCCAGCGAGGGCAAGCTGCATCCCGTGATCGACCGGACTTATCCGCTCGAGGCCGCCGCCCAAGCCCAGGCCCGTCTGGCCAAAGGCGCGCAGTTTGGCAAGGTCGTGCTCGATATCCCGCCCCTGTCATGAGACACGGGATGTCGGCGGTCATCATGGCGGCCGTGCTGGTCGCCTGTGCGTCGTCGCATCCCCAGGCGACGGCCACCGCGCGGCCGCCGACACCGACGCCGACCGCTACCCCGCGGGCACCGATCACGTTGCCTGCGGATCCATCGATCCAGGTGATGCCGGGCTTTGCCGCCTGGGTCTACGCCTCCGGACTTCCGGAGCCGACCGCCATGGCCTTCGGACCGGACGGCCGCCTGTATGTGACCGGTGCCGGCGGCACCATTTGGGTGGTGCCCGCGCCGGGCGCCGCCGTCAGCCGGCTCGTCAGCGGCCTGCCCGCCGCGCTCGGCCTGGTGTGGCGCGACCAGGACCTGTTCGTCTCCGTCCGGGGCAGCATCCGCGCCTACCACCTGCAGGATGGCGGCCTGACCGGCGGGGCGTGGGTGGTCGGCAACCTGCCCAACGGCCGGCATCAAAACGACAACCTGGTCCGCTTGCCAAATGGCGATTTCCTGGTGGGCATCGGGTCGACGTGTGATGTCTGTACTGAGACCGACCCGCGCAGCGCGAGCGTGGTCCGCTTCCATGCCGACTGGTCGTTCGCCGGCGTGGTAGTGCGCGGCGCCCGCAACCCCTACGGCCTGGCGATGCGGCCCGCCACGGGGACCGCCTACGTGACCATCAATGGACAGGACAACCTGGGCAGCCAGCCCGCCGACCACTTGCTGCAGGTGGTCGACGGGGAGGACGCGGGCTGGCCGCGGTGCTGGCCTTCATTCCCCGACGGCGGGCTGCACGGGTCGTGTGCGGGCGTCGCCCCGCCGCTGGCGGTGTTCGCCCCGCACAGCTCCGCCGACGGTATCGTGTTCTACGACGGCGGCTCGTTTGCGGCCGAGTACCAGGACAACGCCTTCGTCACCGAGTGGGGGGCCAACGCCGGCGGCAGCCTTGGCCGGCGGGTGATGCGGGTGGTCTTCACCGGATCACCGGGACCGGAGCACGGCGTCGCCGGCGACTTCGCCACCGGGTTCGTCCACCCGCTGCCGATTACCATCGCGCAGAACGGCGATCTGCTGGTGGGCGACTTTGGCAACGGGACGCTGGTGGAAATCGGGCCGGCAAATTAAGCCGGAATCCGGCACGCACTCGGGCGCTGGGGGCCCGAAAAACGGAAAACCGACCATCGCTCAGTGGTCGGTTTTCCTGGCCCCCGGAGGGCCCGCCCGTCGGCAGACGAGCCCCTCTATTGTGGCATCTCGGGGCCGCCGCCGCGGACCGGAGTCGCCTCGTATTCGGCCCCGGCCAAAGCCGAACGGGCGTTTGGAACCCTGGGCCGGCTGCGCCTCTTCCCACAGTCCACAGCGGGCACTGCCGTTAACGCTCAGTGAAATCCGGTGAATTCCTGTATAGCCCTTGAGCCCCGGCCCTCACAGTCCACCGGCCTCGCGAATGCTGCGAAATCGGTCGGCTGACAGCACCAGGTGGTCGAGCACTTCCACCCCCAGCAGCTCGCCGGCTTCCAACAGATGCCGGGTGACGGCCAGGTCCTCCGGGCTGGGGGTCGGGTCACCAGAAGGATGGTTGTGCGCCAGCACGACCGCGGCCGCGCCCAGGGTCAATGCCGGAGCGAAGACCTCGCGCGGCCGCAGCTGCGCGATGTTCAATCCCCCCACCGCCACCACCTCACGTCCCAACGGCTGGTTGCGCGCGTTGAGATAGAGCACGGCGAAGGACTCGCGTGAACCGGGACGCAGGTCTTGAAACTGCAGGAGCGCTTCCTTGGGCGAGGTGACCGCCGGGGCGGCGCTGTCCGGCGGGATCAGGCACCGCCGGGCCAGCTCACAGAAGGCCCGCAGCCGCTTGAGCTGCCCCCGGCTCCAGCCGTGGTGTCGCGCCGACTGCTCCGGGTTGCCATCGGGGTGAAGGAGGCGGCCTTCGCGGAGCACCGCCGCCAGCTGGTCGCGGCCCGCGCCCCGCGCCCCGACGACGGTCTGCAGCAGCGTGACGTCGTCGGCCTCGCCGCGGCCCCTGCTGGCCTGCATCGACCTGGAGCGACTCCCCTGCGCGACCGCGGCGAGACTCCACGCCGCCACGTGGTCTATTATCGACGTTTTTGCGTTTCTGTCAAGACTAGCGAGGAACGAGGATCACCAGCAGCAGGATCACCAGCACGATGGCCAGAATGCCGGCGGCCACCAGCCAGACGAGCATGCCGATGTTGATCCCGCGGGCGTTGATGCCAGGCCCCACCGACATCGGCTCGCCGGGGACGATAGGGGCGCCCTGCCCAGGAGCAAGCGACGGCGGAGAGGCCGCGCCCTGCTCGGGTTTCGGATCGTCCGTCATCCTTGCCACTCCGAGGCCTGCGTGATACTGTCCAGCACCCAGCCGAACTGTCCGGTGGTCACCGTGGCCTTGCAGTAGGTGCACACGCCCGACTCGCTGATGGAGAGCGGCGCGCCGCAGTTGGGGCAGGTGGCGACTTCGGCGGTCTCCCCGGCCTTGGTGCGGGCCGAGGCGCTGCGGACGAAAGTCCAGTATTCCGTGAACGGAGTGTTCTGGTGGGACCCGAACACCACCCGGCCGCTCTGCTCGTCCACGTCGTAGTCCGCGCAGCTGGCGTCGATCCGGGCGCTGATGGTGTCGAAATTGGCATCGCTGCCGACGGCGACCAGGCGCACACCGCCGATGACCAGGTTCTCCATTACGTTGCGTTTGTGCTGCGCGATCATGCTGTCGATCTGCGCCTTCCAGCGCCGGTACAGGCCGTCCGACATGTACACGCGAGCCGGCTCCAGGTTGCGGTCCATCCAGGCCTTCTCCAGCGCGAAGAAGGCGGCCTGCACCCGGTCCAGGAAGACCTGCTCGTTGAAGTTGGGGTCCTTGGCGATCAGCGCCGCCCGGCCGTCGGCCGGGTTCGACGGGCTGGCCGCCGGCGGCCGCCGGGGCGGCGACCAGGACGAGCCGGCGTAGGGGCCGGTGGGCGTGCCGATGGTCGTGCGCCGGTAGGCCTGGTACAGCGAGTAGAGGATGAACAGCAGGAAGAAAAATCCGAACAGCCCCCCACCCCCACCGAAGAAGAAGGGGATGGGCAGGTAGCCGCCGCCCAGCCCGCCCGAATAGCCGCCCCCGAAGAAGCCGCCACCGCCGCCGCCGCC
>Ga0137396_10001609_pt1 | contig 12007 bp, 9 predicted proteins | sample czc16metaG_FD_108284 | JGI IMG/M metagenome (GOLD analysis project Ga0137396, IMG submission 108284) | Vadose zone soil microbial communities from Angelo Coast Range Reserve, California, USA - czcobulk3.16 metaG | ecosystem: Environmental > Terrestrial > Soil > Vadose zone | place: USA...
AGTCTCGAATCGCTCAAACACAGAGCAAGACAGCTGGAGATCGATCGCAAAAAACTTGAGCTCGACGTCGGCACCCGCCAGAACAGCATCTCGCGGCTAAAGACGCAGCAATATGAAACGCGCAAGAACGACGAGTTTCAGGCGATGGGTCATGAAATCGAGCGATATGAAAAGGAAATCGTGCAGCTGGAGGATCAGGAGCTCGAATTGATGGAACAGGCCGACAAGTTAAAGTCGGAAATATCGGCCCAGGAAAAAACGGCCGTGGCGGGACGGGATTCCGTCAATCGGCAACTTGCCGATCTTGATCAGAAAGCAAAGACCTTCGGGGCGCAGCTTGGGGACTTGGCCAAAGAACGCGAGCAACTCGCTGCTACCATCGACGACGACGTCCTCTATCGCTACGAGCGATTGTTTTCGAGCAAGGGAGATGCCGCGGTCGTGGCCGTCGAACATGGCGTTTGCACTGGGTGCCACATGAAAGTGACAACCCAGACGGCGGTGCGGGCGAAAAGCGGCAGCGAAATTGTCAGCTGCGAGCAGTGCGGTCGCATTCTTTACACATCCGAGTGACGGTCAGACGTTGAAGCGAAACTCAATAACGTCGCCATCTTTGACGACGTAATCTTTGCCTTCGATTCGCAGTTTGCCTGCTTCCCGCGCTTTGGCAAATGAGCCTAGCGAGACAAGCTCTTCATACTGAATTACTTCTGCTGCAATAAACCCACGCTCGAAATCGGAGTGAATGATCCCAGCTGCTTGGGGCGCTTTGTCGCCGCCGTGGATTGTCCAGGCCCGCGTTTCTTTTTCGCCCGTGGTCAAATAAGTGCGCAAACCGAGTAAATGATAAACAGCGCGAATAAGCGCGCCGACTCCACTCTCGTTCACGCCGAGGTCGCGCAAATACTCGGCCGCTTCTGTTTCACTTAGATCAACCAATTCGCTCTCGATCTGCGCACTAATGACGACCGCTTCAGTGGCGAAATGATTTCTGGCGTAGTCCTGCACCGTTTTCACGTGTTGCGTCACGGGTCTTTTTTCGCCCCGCGACAACATTGCGAGATCACTCTCGGCCACATTACAAGCGAACAGCGTCGGTTTCGCAGTCAGCAGAAAAAATCCGCGCGCAATCGTTTTCTCTTCATCAGTCAACGAAAGCGCGATGGCCGGTTTTCCTGCGTCAAGATGTGGCAGCAACATCTCCAGGACCGCGTTTTCCGCCTTCGCCACCTTTGATCCGGTGCGTACTTCTTTTTGTAATCGGTCCCGTCGTTTTTGGAGGGAGGCAAGGTCAGCCAGGATCAGTTCGGTGTTGATCACATCGATGTCGCGAATGGGATCAATCGCGCCACTGACATGATGAACATCAGGATTTTCGAAACAGCGTACGACTTGCACAATGGCGTCCACCTCGCGGATATGGCTGAGAAATTGATTGCCCAAGCCTTCACCGGCGCTCGCGCCTTTAACCAAACCGGCAATATCGACGAACTCGATTGCAGTCGGGATAATTTTTTGGGAGCGCGAGAGTTTGGCGAGCACCTCGAGACGCGCATCCGGCACGGTGACCATGCCCAGATTCGGATCGATCGTGCAAAAGGGATAGTTTGCGGCCTGAGCTTTGCGGGTCCGAGTAACGGCATTGAAGAGTGTCGACTTTCCGACATTCGGCAGCCCAACGATTCCAGCGCTCAGCACAGGCGGGGACCCTAGCGCGATCTGTAGGAGCGGTCTACGACTGCGTCAAAGACTGGTTAGCAAGACACTCGCGGTGGGATGCCGGTAGGGCGCCAAGGAATTAAGCCTACAAGCAAAGTAACCTCGTCCACGGCAGGCTGCCCTTTACTTTAGCAACTCAACGCCACCGGTATCCAAATCATACCGCGCAGCCACAACTTTAACTTTTCCAGACAACACGCGCGGCGCGATGATCGGGCTCGTACTCTGGAGGCGCTTCGCAATATCGACCGCGTTCGCACGAACGGCGTTATCAATCGGATCACCAGCTTTGCCTTTCGTCTCTTCCACTGCTGGCGCGATCGCCTTCAAAACGTCCGGGATTTTTCCAGTCTCATTCGATCCTGAAACCGCAGCTGCGACAGCGCCGCACCGTTGATGTCCAAGCACAACAATCAAAGAACTGCCGAGATGTTCGACTGCATACTCGATGCTGCCCAGCGCGATGGCATCAACCACTTCGCCCGCTGTGCGGACGACAAAGACCTCGCCCAGTCCGACGTTAAAAATGAGCTCAGGCGGGACCCGTGAATCCGAGCAACTCACGATCACGGCAAACGGCTTCTGATCCTTGGCCAGAGCGACACGGCGTTCGATGAGTTGCGAACCATTCAGCTCGTCCGACTTCCCTGCGACAAAACGTGCATTTCCATCGAGTAGTCGTTTGAGCCCATCATCGGTGTTGACCGAAGTTGGTTCACTCGCGTTGGCCATTGCGGCCACAACGGCAAAGCAGACACAGATCCAAAAGTTAACGGCTTGTCTCACGCTCTTCGGTGTATTCATAGTGACGCGACTTTATCGGCGGATTTTACGCAGCGAAAGCCAAGATGATTGGTGCCGGTGTTGACCTCGCCTTTGCCGCGCGTGCCGACGATGTAGCGCGAGCAGTATTGGTCATTGCAAAGAAATGAGCCGCCCCGATGGACCCGCTTTTTCTCGCTCGGCTCTGCTGGATCGAACGGCGAATCGGGGCCGTGCGGATTGACCGCAACCCCACCTTTGTTGGCCAACATCTTGTAGTAATCGGGCCGATACCAATCGCTGCGCCATTCCCACACATTCCCAGCCATGTCGTAAAGACCATAGCCATTGGGCGGAAAACTCTTCACTGGCGCGATCCCAGGGTAACCATCGTCGCCCGAATCCTTCACCGGAAATTTCCCCTGCCACGTATTCGCCATCCATTTCCCGTTGGGTCGAAATTCATCACCCCATGCGTATGTTTTCGCTGTCAAACCGCCGCGTGCGGCAAATTCAAACTCCGCTTCCGTCGGCAGGCGTTTACCAGCCCATTTTGCATACGCTTCTGCATCCGGGTAAGAGATTTGGACGACAGGGTATTTTTCTTTTCCCTTGATTTCGCTCTGAGGTCCGAGCGGATGACGCCAGTTCGCGCCTTTAATGTAACTCCACCATTGGTGGTAATCGGTCAGCGGAACCTCATGTTCAGGGGGCGCGAATACGACTCCACCAGCAACGAGATTTTCAGCGGGTGCACCAGGAAACTCCGCTTTGGTTGGCGTGCACTCCGCGAGCGTGACATAACCAGTAGCCTTAACAAATTGTTCAAACTGGCCGTTGCTTACTGCAGTTGCATCCATCCAAAAGCCATCCACGTGAACGCGATGGATTGGCCCGGCGTCATTTGAGGCCATCGGCATTTCGCAACTGCCGCCACCGTTAACGTTGGCGCCCATGGAAAACTCGCCTCCAGGAATCCAGACCATTGCTTTTGGCGGCGAACTGGGGGCAGCGGTTTTGTTCGAAACAGTAAGTGCGAACTTAGCGTCCGTTGTCTCCGGCAGATTTTGCGCGGACAATCCGACGATATTCCACAACAGAACACTATGACAGAGACAACGCTCAGTCTCATTTATTCTCGATCTTTGCCGTCGCGCTGTTCCGGCCGAAAAGCAAACGAAAGAGCATCCGACGACGCCGTTGGATCACCTTGCTCACAACTACTGGTGATCCCGCTCATCGTCAGTAGGACAAGAGGTCTTAGCGGCGCTGAGACGGCGCTTTCGCGATCGCGCGAATCGTAACGGGGCATTCAATCTGCTGAGTTTCAGGGGACGTTTCGGCTGCGGATCATGATGCTTATCGCCAAAAAGGCCTGCGTCTTGCTTCCTGTGGTACGTTGAACCACGTTGTTCGGTAACGCCCGAATGGAATGAGGTCGGAGCGATCTTCACTTAGTATCTCCTACGTTGAACCCACTTCTCGCCTTCGTCATCGCAGCTTCGTTTACCGTCGCAGCTCTGCCCGCAACCGCGGCGACCTTGTCGCCCGGATTTGTTGAGGCACAAGTTGGCAGCAATCTGTCAGGCGGACCGAGCGCAATGGCGTTTGCGCCCGATGGGCGGCTTTTTGTCTGCCTCCAGGGCGGCCAGGTGCGCGTGATCAAGAACGGCGTGTTGCTCAGCACCCCGTTCCTGAGTATCCCGGTCGATTCTGCTGGTGAACGCGGTCTGCTCGGAATCGCATTCGACCCAAATTTCGCCACGAACGACTATGTTTACATCTATCACACTGTTCCGGGTTCGCCGGCCCACAACCGGGTTAGCCGTTATACCGCTGCGGGCGATATCGCCGCACCCGGCAGCGAAGCCATTATCCTGGAACTCAACAACCTCAGCTCTGCCACTAATCACAATGGCGGGGCGCTCCATTTCGGCCCGGACGGCAAGCTCTACATCGGCGTCGGCGAAAATGCCAACGGCTCAAACGCACAAACCCTTTCCAACCTGCTCGGAAAGATGTTGCGCATCAATACTGACGGTACCATCCCGGCCGACAACCCGTTCAGTAATACCGCAACCGGAAACAATCGAGCGATCTGGGCGCTTGGCCTGCGCAACCCGTTCACCTTCGCCTTTCAACCAGGCTCGACTCGCATGTTTATCAACGATGTCGGCCAGTCGACCTTCGAGGAGATCAACGACGGCATCGCTGGATCGAACTACGGGTGGCCGACAACAGAAGGTCCAACGAACAATCCAGCTTTCCGCGGTCCGATCTACTTCTACGGCCACGGCACAAGCGATACCACCGGCTGCGCCATTGTCGGCGGCGCATTCTATAACCCCCCTGTTAATCAGTTTCCTCCTTCTTACCTTGGCAAATATTTCTTTGCCGATCTGTGCAGCGGCTGGATCCGTGTCTTCGATCCCACCACTGGCACAGCAAGCGGCTTCGCAACCGGGATCTCCAGCCCGGTGGACCTTCAAGTCGGACCTGACGGCGCTCTCTATTACCTCTCCCAAGGTTCCGGTGGACAAGTCTTCCGAATCAGCGCTCTGTCGGGGCCGCCCGCGCGAGCATTGAACATGTCGGGCCGTTCCCGGATAGAAACCGGCGATCAGGTCGCGATCAGCGGCTTTGTTGTTACGGGTAACGCGCCCAAACGCATCGCGGTCCGTGCCATCGGGCCGTCGCTCGCAAACTTTGGAGTGCCGGATCCGCTTGCCGATCCGGTGATCGACCTCCACCGCAGTGACGGCTCGATTGTCATGGCTAACGACAACTGGAAGGACGCGCAGCAGGCGGATATTGAAGCCACTGGTCTGGCCCCACGGGACGACAGGGAAGCAGCGCTCATCGCCACACTCCCACCTGGAAATTACACTGCTGTCGTGACGGGAAAGAATGGAGGAACCGGCGTCGGCCTGGCAGAAGCGTACGACGTCGATCAGGCTGCCGATTCACGGCTAGCCAATATCAGCACCCGCGCACCGGTCGGCACCGGCTCCGATGTCCTGATTGGCGGCTTCATCACCGGCAACGGAACCGGTGCGACACGCATTGCCGTCCGCGCCATCGGTCCCTCGCTGGGGCAATTCGGTATCGCCAATCCGCTTCCGGACCCCAGGCTTGAGTTGCACGACGTGAACGGCGCGCTGCTCGCGTCGAACGACAACTGGCAGGACGATGCAGGGCAAGCGGCGCTGATCAGCAGTTATGGACTCGCGCCGACCAACAACCTGGAATCCGCGATCGCAATCAGTCTCGGTCCCGGTTCATATACGGCGATCGTCGCCGACAAGAACGGCCAGACCGGCGTCGGCTTGGTAGAGATTTACGACCTCCAGTAGGTCCTGCTTCTTCGAGCCACAGTACACGTCTAATTTCGCGAGTTCCTCGCGACCGCGGCCCGTTTTATAATAGTTTTCCTTTGCTACAGCTTCCTTGCGAGTCGCGAAGCTCTCGCTGTGGAGCATCCTCCAAGGAATACCGTGGCGCGTGGCTTTCGAGTGACCGGCATTGTGGCGACGCACACGTTCGTCAACATTCTCGCAGGAACCAATGTACCGGCGTCCGGTCTTCGCGCTCCTAAGAACGTAAACATGAAACATCTGGCGCGTTAATCAAATCGGGCCGGCGGGATTTGAACCCGCGACCTCTTGAACCCCATTCAAGCGCACAACCAAGCTGTGCTACGGCCCGTGTGGGCTGAATTATCCATTAGGCTGGGAAAAGTGCCAGTGTAGTTGCGCGGGTGGGTGCGACCTGTCGCCGCGGCGACCGCACTACCAAGCTGTGCTACGGCCCGTGTGGGCTGAATTATCCTTACTGGCACTGTCGTTACCAGTGAAGTTTTCGCGCGTTACCAGCAACGGGCTTGAGTTGCAGCAGGCGTTTTTGCGAATAAGCGATGCAATGCACGTCGATCTTCGCACGGCGCCGGCTCTGGTGCTTGGAGCAGCGCTGATCACTTTTTGCGCATTGCGGGGGTTATCTGATACTATACACGTTAGGCTAAACGAAGTTTCGTTCCGGTTTGCTCAGGAGCTGATCGAGCACAGCCGGTTCATTCCAGACCAGAGAAATACATGGGGTGAACACCGTCCCTCGGCGGAGGAAGAGAACGCCTTTATTCGCGCGCATGGAATCGAAGAATACGCGAAATGGCATCTCGGTATTGATAACGGCCACGGCCAAAATACGAAAGCCAGATACAAATTTCCCTATGGCGACTTTAAAACTATTCATCGTAGCGCCTTGCTGGCGGCGAGAAGCAGAGCGCGACAGTACGGCTATTTTGACATCGAAAACGCGGCGAATCGGTTACTTGAAATGATTGAACTAAAAGGAAGAAATCAGCGCAGCGACGGTCCAGCTGCTGAACACGTATCAGTCCAAGCAGTCAAAAATCCATCGATCAACTCTGGCAAATCATCGCTATAGCCGCCTTCTAGAATTGCCGCGGTCGGAATTCCAGTGCCGCCCAACCATCCGCCGAAGGTGGCGAAGTCGGCGCCTTCCAGTGTCATTTGAGTGATTGGATCATTTACGTAGGCATCAAAACCGGCAGAGACGAGCAGCAAGTCCGGTTTAAATTCGAGTAGCTTTTCCAGCGCGCGCTCCACTTCGCGAACGTGGTCGATCCGTGGTGAGTAAGGCGGTACCGGGAAATTATGAACGTTCGCGAATGATCGCGTTCCGGTTCCGGGCCAGCCGGGATACTGATGGATAGAAGCGAAAATAATCTTTTCGTTGTTCGCCACAATCGCTTCGGTGCCGTTGCCATGATGCGCGTCGAAATCCCAGATAGCGATCCGGCCAACACCTCGTGCAGCAGCGTCCAGCGCAGCCAGCGCGACGTTGCCAAAGTAGCAAAATCCCATCGGCTGATCATGCAGGGCATGATGTCCTGGAGGTCGCATTAAACTAAAAGCTGGCTCTCCTTCCATTGCTGCCCGAGCCGCTTGAATGGCGGCCCCGGCCGATCGCGCTGCATGCTGAAAAATCTGCGGATAGGCTGGGCAATCGGAATCGAAATCGATCCGCTGATTCGCAACCCGGTTCAAATATTCTTCCGAATGTGCCCGTAATAATTCTTCACGGGAAGCGTTTGCCGGTTTTATCCAAATCCGATCCGGATGTTTTTTCTTTAAGAGCGATGTCGTTCGCACAATCCGCTCCGGCCGCTCGGGATGTCCCGGGCGACCGTATTCGACGCAACGTGGATCGTGGAAAATGCGCATCGACGTTGCAGTTACCGCGATTTACCGCTCGGCTCAATGACGCGTCGCGGGCAAAGAATGTCCTAACGCTGATGGACCGTTGCCTGGTGATAGGGCAAACCGAGCTCGTAGAGCGGTAGCTCGTCTCTCAGCGCATCATAAACGGCGGTCTTGCCATTCTGGTTTGCCAGCTTCATTCCGCGACGCGCGGCCACGAGAGCATCTTCGAAGCGGCCCGCTTCGGCGTAGGCGGCGGCGAGAGTGTGGAGAATTATCGGATCTGCGTGCAACGTAATTTCGTTGGCTCGTTCGGCGAGCCCGACCGCACGAGCGCCGTCACGCATCGCCGCATCCGGCGCGGTGGCAAGGAGCCAGGCCAGGCTGTTGATTGCGCCAAGATCGTCCGGAGTAAACTGGAGCGCTTGGTTGAACTCGGCGACGGCTTCGCGCATCCGTCCGGATTTCATCAGTGCGTTACCAAGACTGGCGTGGACCGTTGAATTATTAGGTTGAATGCGTTTCGCCGCCTCGAGCTGTGAGATGGCCTCCGATGTTTGTCCGCTCTGGAGAAGCAGGGCTGCGAGATTGAGTCGTGCCTCCACATAGTCAGGCTGAAGCGTGAGTGCGATTTCGTATTCGCGTTTCGCGTTATCATTCTGACCGAGCTCGCGCAGGGCTGAGCCGTAGTTGTTGTGACTATCCGCGTCGCTCGGCCGGATTTCGATGGTGCGTCGATAATGATTGAGCGCTTCCTTTAGCTCGCCTTTTTCGAGCAGGAGACGCGCAAGATTGAAGTGCGCATCCGCATAGTCGGCACGGCTGGCAATAGCGCGCCTGTAATGCAAAATCGCGTCCTCCAGCTCACCGCGGTCTTTCAGCGCGATGGCAAGATTATAGTCGACCATCCAGCAGCCGGGATTCGCGGCGAGGGTGGCGCGATAAAGAGTGACCGCATCGAGATACTTCGCGGTTTGATGAAACGTCAGTGCCCCCAGTACGAACAAGACTACACCGGGAAGGGCAAGCCTCGGGACACTTTTAAATCGATTGCCTGCTGTCCAAACCGCCGCACCGGCGAGCGCGAGCGGTCCCATGCTCGCCAGGTATTGAAAATGGTCGCTGACGAACGTGTAACGGAAAAAATAGACATCGAAAAAATCAAGTACTGGAAACAAGGTGATTACGAAATAGGCGAAGGCGAAGAAAACCGGACGCAGCCGGCCATTTCGTTTTACGAGAAGAACAATCCCGCCAATCACTAATGCGATCAGCGGAACATAAGCGAGCGGCCGCGCCGGATCGACGTTCCACCTTTGGTAAATGAAAATGAGAGGATATGGCCAGACAAGTTTGAAAAGGTAAAACCAAATGGCGTCGGCCGAGATGAGAATTCGTTGCAATGGAGTTTGCACCCACTCAGGGCCGGTCGCGCCGGCATGGAACTTTTGCTCCCAAATTGTCCATGCGCCGGCGACAACAGAGACAAGAAGGAACGGTGCGAGCGCGCGAAAATCACGCCAAACCAGCTTGCGGTCACGCCACCACATACAGAGCGCGAGCACAACCGGGAGCATCACAGTTGAGGGTTTGCTTGTAATCGCAGCCGCAAAACTTATGACCGACAGCCAGTAAAGTAGCCTTCGCTCCGGTACTTCACGCCATTGCAGAAAGAGCGAAATGGCTAGCAAGTAAAACACGGCTGATTGCGTGTTCTTCATTTCCGTGATCCAGGCGACCGACTGCACCACTACCGGATGCAGGGCCCAGATGGCCGCGCCCAGCCACGCCCCGCGAATGCGCAATTGAACAAGCACGCGCCAGAGCAGCACCGCCGACAATGCATGCCAGGCGACATTCAACAGGTGATAAGGCAGCGGATTAAGTCCGACGAATTTGTGCAGAATCCAAAATGTTGTGAGGACGAACGGGTAATAAACGGCGCGCGCGCTTGTCCAGATTTCGGTGAAACTGAGCGGCCCGACGATGACCGGATTTTGCGTCAGATGCTGTTCGTCATCCCAGATAAACCCGGCATGACGCAGCCTCGAATAACCGAGGCCGATCGCGAACACGAGGACGGCGGCCAAAAGGAATCCGCGGGCGATTTTAACGACCCGATCAGCGGCCTGTCCGGATAGCGTCATGAATCATGCGAAAGAGTGCGTGGGTAAAGACAATTGGCAACAATGCGCATCTCTCTAGAAATGAGCAATCTTGACCAGCGGCACTAAGCCTTGCGCGCGAACGCCGGAGAGTAGGCACCCGTGGGTGAATTCATGATCCCGCATTTTGTCTCGTCCCATCTGCCTATCTCTGTTTAAATGCCGGCAAATGCGACAGTGCGCGACACAATCAGAACGTGAGACTGTCAATACTGCGGTGGCGACGCGGTCCCAGCGCTTTGCGTTCGCCTTAGACAACAGCACGACCGCCATCCTCCCATGCCGAGTGTATTGATTATCGAAGACGACGCGGATAGTCGGCGGGGGATTGCCAAACTGTTCGCGAGAGAAGATTGGAAAGTCTTGGAAGCGGGAGACGGCGATACCGGAGTGGACCTCGCGGTGCAGCATCGGCCGGAAGTTATTTTGTGCGATTTGCTAATGCCAAGGTCCAATGGCTTTCAAGTATGTCGCACGATCCGGCAGCAGCTCCAACCGACGAAGATCATCGTCGTTTCCGGCCGGGATTATGCAGTCGATCGCGCGAGCGCGTTGGAAGCTGGGGCGGACGAATATCTGCTCAAGCCGATTACATGGGAACTCCTCTGCCACGCAATCGATCGCCTTCTTCCAGAAATTCCGCATCGATCAATGGTCACGAAATCGGCCGCCGAGCTTCGGTCTGTCCCGCCGCGTTTGAAACTGTGGGGCGTACGCGGCTCGCTTCCACTGCCCGGGCCGACAACGGTTCGTTATGGGGGCAATACCAGCTGCGTGGAGGTGCGCGCTGACGGCGAAATCATTGCCCTTGATGCCGGCACCGGGATCCGCAGCCTCGGTCTCGCCTTAGAGAAAGAATTCGGACCGCAACCGATCAAGCTGACCCTTTTGATCACGCACACGCACTGGGACCACATCCAGGGTCTGCCCTTCTTTTCTCCCGCCTACAATCGCAAAAATGTCATCCGGGTTCTGGGTTACGAAGGCGCGCGCGCGGGTCTAGGCACGATCCTCGCCGGCCAGATGGAGACGCCTTTTTTTCCGGTCAGTTTGCGTGAACTGCCGAGCCATCTCGCCATCGAAGAGCTTAAGGAAATGGAGTTTTACATCGGCAAAGTTAAGGTGCGCTCGAGGTTTGCCAATCATCCGGGCATCTGCGCCGGTTACCGGCTCTTTACCAGTGCTGGCTCAATCGCCTACATGCCGGACAACGAACCGTACGAACCTCTCAAAATGCAACTCGCCACCCGCGGTGGGATCAACGGCGACGAGGCGCGCGATTTTGCAGCGGCCGAACGAGGCAAAATGGTGGAGTTCCTCCACGGTTGCGACGTGGTCATCCTGGACGCGCAGTACACCGACGAGGAATATCAGCAGCACGTCGGATGGGGGCACAGTTCACTAAGCAGCGTGGTCTCCCTCGCCCTCGATGCGAACGTGGGAAGGCTTGTGCTTTTCCACCACGACCCAGGTCATGACGACGAAATGATTGACCAAATGGTTGACCAGGCTCGGTCTCTGGTTTCCAAAAGTGGAAAGACCTTGGCGATCGAAGGAGCGCGTGAAGGCGTGGAAATCCTGCTCGAGGCAAAATTATCGGCTAAGTAACTCGTCCGATACGGCTCAATGCTGGATGCGACCATAACTTCAACGGTTCGCTCGCTACGCGTCGCGTCTTCTGGGGTTCCCTCGCTACGGAATTTTTAGCGGAATGCGATGAGTCCGGTTTTTGCCTGAACGTAAGTTTTGTCAAATTGCAGCCGGAACGGGCGAACCATCCCACCAGCTCGAAAACTTCTGCGACTATCCTGATGAATCAGCCTTGACTCGGCGTCGAGAGGTTTCTACAAACTTGAGCGATCTTTAGAACAGCTCCGAAAATATTCACCATATGAAAAAAACAACTCTCCGTCATCTACTTGTCACCGTTGCCGGCCTGGCAGCGGCTTTGGTTCCCGTTAGCATCTTCGCTGCGCCGGGAGATCTCTTTGAGTCAGACTTTGGCGGGACGGTCTTTAAATTCACGCCCGCTGGAGCCAAGACCACCTTTGCCTCCGGCCTCAGCGGCCCAATTGGCCTGGCCTTTGATGGCTCTGGCAACTTGTTTGAAGCGGACTTTAGCAGCGGGAATATCTTCAA
>Ga0137396_10001610_pt1 | contig 12005 bp, 10 predicted proteins | sample czc16metaG_FD_108284 | JGI IMG/M metagenome (GOLD analysis project Ga0137396, IMG submission 108284) | Vadose zone soil microbial communities from Angelo Coast Range Reserve, California, USA - czcobulk3.16 metaG | ecosystem: Environmental > Terrestrial > Soil > Vadose zone | place: USA...
GCGCGCCGCCGCCCCGACGAGCAGCGACGAATCGAGGCCCCCGCTGGTGAACACCCCCAGCGGCACGTCGGACATCAGCTCGCGCTCCACTGCCCGGAGCAGGGCGGTGCGCAGCTGGGCGGCGTCCACGAGACGCGAGGGCGCAGCGGCGGCGGTGGCGGCACTCCAGTACGGCCGCTGCTCCACGTGCTCCTGATCGGCGACGAGGAGATGCCCGGGCGCCAGCTTGTGAATGCCGTCGAACATCGTGTGCGGGCCGGGGACGTAGCCGAGCGCGCGGTACAGGTGGAGGGCACTGCGGTTCAGCCGGCGCGGTTGGTCGGGGAACGCGAGCAGCGCCTGGATCTCCGAGGCGAACCGCAGCTCGCCGTCGCGCTGCGTCCAGAACAGGGGCTTTTCTCCCGCGCGATCGCGTGCCAGCAGCAGGCGGCCCAGACGGTCGTCCCAGACCGCGAGCCCGAACATCCCATCGAGCCGCGCCACCGCGTCCGGGCCGTGGCGTTCGTAGAAGGGGACGATCGTCTCGATGTCACCGCGCGAGCGGAACGGATAGCCCCACGCCGTGGCCTCGCGCCGCAGCTCGGGAGCGTTGTAGATCTCGCCGTTGCAGACCATCCAGATCGCGCCGTCGGGGCTCTGGAACGGCTGGTCGCCGGTGGTGAGATCCATGATGGCGAGCCGGCGGGCCCCGAGGCGGGCCCGGGTGTGACCCACGATCCGCTCGCCGTCCGGCCCCCGATGGCGCAGCGATTCGGCCATGCGGGTGAGGCACTCGGGGTGGCGCAGGACCTCGCCGCCGCGCAGCGCTACCGCGCCGAAGATGCCGCACATGGTCCATAAGCCGCGTACCGGCCTTGGACGGCCAGTAGGGTGAGAGTCGAGTCGAGCACCGCGCGCGTGGCGGTGTCGCCGGTGCGAGTGACGAAGACGGTCGGCTGGGGACAGCGCGTCAGCACCTCGCGCCAGGAGTCCGCTGGCTTCAAGGGCGAGCCCGGGAGCAGGCGGAACCGATCGACGTAGTCGGCGATGAAGTTGCTCGTCAGCTCGCGTCCCGTCGCGGTGGCGACGTCCACGGTCTCACCCAGATAGAAGGGCAGAGAAGGCGGAAATGCGGCGACACCGAGGACTCGGGTGCCGGGGAGTTGCGTGTTCCGGATGACCTGCGCGAGCGTCGCCGCCGAGCGGTCGTCGCCCACGGCCGCCAGGAGTCGTCCCGATACGAGTGGGATCGCCATGACGACGAGCGCGTACCCGGTCACGCCGAGGATGGGCTGAGATCGTCGCACGGCCAGCCAAAGCAGGACGGCCGAACCCACGAGCGCAATACCCAGGGCGAGCGCGGTGGACGGAATGGCGGCGCGCTCCGCCGGCGTCAGCGCGATCGGCGCCGGCAGCCAGAGGGTGAGCGACGCGAGGGCGAGGCCAAGCAGCGCGGCGAGCGAGACGTACCCGCGCCACGCGACGCCGATGCCCTCGCGCGCCAGGACGCGCGCGGCGGCGAGGGCGAACGGAGCCATCAGCGGCAGCACGTACTGTGGCAGCTTCGACTGGTTGACCGTGAAGAACGCGAGTGGTCCGAGCACCCAGCACGCGAGCAAGATCGCGTCGCCGGCATTCGGGTTGTCGCGCCGCGCGAGCCACGCCCAGCGCCACTGTTTCACCCGTGCCAGCGCCGGCACGACCCACGGGAACGCCGCGACGGGCACGATGGGCAGGTAGTACCACCAGGGTGCGGTGCGGTGGAACTTGGGTGTCGTCACCCGCTCCAGCGTCTCGCGCACGAACACGTAGTGCGGGAAGTCGGGGATCCGGGCTGAAACGGCGATGAACCACGGCAGGGCGACGAGTCCGAAGGCCGCTAGGCCCAGCAAGGGAAAGAGTCGACGCAGGGGCCGGCCTGTGAGCAGCGCGTGCGGCACGGCGGTGGCGAGGGGGATGAGGATCGCCACGGGGCCTTTGGTCAAGGCGCCGAGTCCGATCGCCGCCCATGCGAGAATCGGTCGCTCGTCCCAGAACGCGAGGATGGCGGCGGTCGCGCAGAAGGCGAGTGTGCTGTCGAAAATCGTGGCGCGGGCGTAAGCCATGACGAGCGGCATCGTGGCGAGGGCGAGGCCCGCGAGCCACCCGGCGTCGGGCCCCCAGCGGCGACGCGCGAAGGCGACGATGATGGCGATGGTCGCCAGCGTGAACAGCAGGGCCGGCAGCCGCGCCGCCGTGTCGGTGGGGCCGAGCACCTCCATGGCCAACGCCGCCGCGGCGAAATAGACGACGGGCTTGTCCAGGTAGGGGAGGCCGTCGAGATGGGGCAGGAGATAGTCGTGCGATGCCGCCATCTCGCGGGCCACCTCGGCGTTGCGACCTTCGTCGGGGTCGAGCAGCCGGTAGCCGTTGAGATTGACGCCGAGCGCCAGCGCCGCCGCGAGGACGAGGAGCGGCAGCCGGGCGTAGGCGCTAGGCGCCTGGTTGGGGCGATCCAAGAGGCTGCTGCGGCAGCTGAGAGACGGTGATGGGCACGGTGGCCTTCCGTTCCCCGTCCACGGTGATCTCGAAGCGGTATTGGCCGGCGTGGGGAAACGGCACGTCGAAGACGAGCACGGCAGCCGCCTCGATCTCGGTGACGCCGTCGGGCGGCTCGGCGAAGTTGACCGTGCCCGAGCCGCCCAACAGCTCGGTGTCCGTATCGTCCGCCAACCGGATCTGCACGCCGTGCTCGCCGATCTCGGTGCGCTTGCCCTTGAGGCGCAGCACGAGGTGCAGCCGCGGGTGCATCGCCGGGAACTGCTGTACCCAGATGTGCTGGAAGATGCCGAGGACCGACATCTTCCCCGATTGGTCGACCAGGGCGTAATCGGCGACGACGGCGAAGTCGAGATGCACTATTTCTTCGCCACGGGCACGCTCACCTTGGTGCGATCCCACGTGAACGTGATCGTCGTCGGCGCAGCAGCCGTGGGCGCGAAGGCGATCACGAACTGCTCCACCGGCGCCGGGAGGGTCTCGACCTTCGCGTCCACGCGCACCAGGTCCTGCTCGGCGTGGTACTCGGTGCCCCATTGCCCGGTTTGCTTGTTGACGATGAGCAGCCAGCCGGTTGGAGTGGGCAGCGTCCACAGCGTGTACCTGCCCGCGGGAACCGTGGCGCCTCCGATGACGAGATCGACGGCCGTGTTGAACTGCGTGGCGGCGTTTGCCCCCGTGCGCCACGGGGTGTTCCACGGGACGACGTTGCCGAAGATCTCACGGCCGCGCTTCATCGGTCGGCTGTAGTCCACCCAGACGTCCGCGCCACCAACCGTCGCCCGCGCCGTGTCCCGTACCGAGAGCGGCCCTAACGGACGGGTTGCGAACGCGGCCGTCGCCGCGGCCATCGGAACCGATGGCACGCGTTCGACGTCCACCTGGACGGTGCTCCCCCTGCCGGTGAGCCACACCAACCGCCCTTGCCGGTCCAGTCGGAACGTGAAGGGCCCGAGGCCCGCCAACTGTCCCTCGGTGAAATTGAAAACGAGCGTATCGCCGCCGCGCTTGCGGACATACCCGCCGCTCGTTGTGGTACCCGAGAAGAGGGCGGTGATGGGGACGCTGTCGCGCCCGGTGGCGCGTGCCTGCAGTCCGATCTGCTCGACGAGCCCGTATAGGTGGAGGGCGTACGGGATCGTGCCCCTCGGTACGGCGATGCGCATCGTGGTGAGGCTGTCGCCGCGCTGATTCGTGATTACCGCGCTGTCGCTCACGAACTGCACCGTCCCCCTGGTTTCCGCGGGTCCGGGGCCAGCACCGATGTTGTGTGTGATCAGCTCGAAGCGGTGAATCGAGCCGTCGGGGTTCAGGTCCGCGGTATAGATGCGATGCACGGTGCGGGGCGAGCGGATTACGTACTCGCCGCGCAGCTGGGTCGTCGTGCGCCGATACTGCTCGAGCGACAACGTGTCGTTCCCGAGGCGGACGACGAAGGCGCCGCTGTCCTGCGCCGTGAAGATGCCGACTGCGACGATCAACGCGAGCATGGAGCTACCCCCTCAAGAAACGCGGATGGTTTTGACTTCGTCATTGCCCTTGATGGCGTTCACCACGTCCATTCCCTTGGTAACCTGGCCGAACACGGTGTGGACGCCGTCGAGATGGCGCTGCGGCGAATGACAGATGAAGAACTGGCTGCCGCCGGTGTCCTTGCCGGCGTGCGCCATCGAGAGCGTCCCGGCGACGTGCTTGTGCGTGTTCTTCTGCGTTTCGCACTTGATCGTGTACCCGGGACCGCCCGTGCCGACGGGCCCCTTGCCGGTCTTCGAGTAGGGGTCGCCGCCCTGGACCATGAAGTTCGGAATGACGCGATGAAACTTGGTCCCGTCGTAGAAGTTCGCGTTGGCGAGCTTCTCGAAATTTGCCACCGTGCTGGGGACCTCGTCGGCGAATAGCTCCACCTCGATGGTCCCCTTGGCGGTCTCGATTACGGCCTTCTTGTTCGGCATCTAGGTTCCCGCGTTGAGGTTGTCGTCGACGTGCTGCACGGTCTTCATCCCGACGATGGTGCAGCCGATCTCCGGCCGGTCGAGCACGAACTTGAGCGCCAGCTGGGCGGCGGTGAGCCCCGACTTTTCGGCCAGCTCCGTGACGCGCTGGCCGAGCGCCGCGAGCTGGGCGATGTAGGGCCGGGGCATGCGGGCGCGGATGTCGCCGCGCTCCCAGGTGCTGTCGGGCGCGTACTTCCCGGCCAGGAATCCGTTGGCGAGCGGCTCCCGCACGATGACCCCCACGTTGGCCGTGCGCGCGGCCGGGAAGAATGCGTCCTCCGCCTCCCGTCGCGCCAGGTTATACACGATTTGCACCGTGTCCGGCATGGTCGCGTTGACCGCGGCGATCCCCTCTTCCGGCGGGTGCACCGACACGCCATAGAACCGGATCAGCCCCTCGCGCTTGAGCTGCTCCAACACCTCGTAGGTCTCCATCGCGGAGATCACGTTGATGGGCGGGTTGTGCAGCTGCAGCAGGTCGATGTAGTCGGTCTGGAGGCGCGCCAGGGAGCGCTCCACCGCGAAGCGCACGTAGGACGCGGTGAAATTCGCGTCGTGCGTGACGGCCAGCGTGGCCCCGCGCTCGATCTCCTCGAGCGGCCGGCCGACCGCCTGGGCGATCCGCTCGCGCATCAAGGGGTGCACGTCGCGGTTGTAAAAGTTGCCCCCGACTTTGGTCGCCACGATCACCTTGTCGCGCACCCCCTGCAGCCCCGCGCCGAGCAACTCTTCGGCGTGCCCATGGCCGTACACGTCCGCGGTGTCGAAGCACGTGCACCCCAGATCGTAGGCACGCCGCACGGCGCGCTGCGACTCGGCGTCGTCGGTCGGGCCGTAGGAATTGCCGAAGGCGTTACCGCCGATCGCCCACCCGCCGAAACCAATTTCGCTCACCTGGAGGCCGGTGCGCCCGAGCGCGCGGCTGTTCACGCGAGCAGCTCGGCCAGCCGGGTGGGATCTTGCACCGGCAGCGAGCACGTCGTCCCCACGCAGACGGTGGCGGCCGGCGCGGCCGCGATCGTTCGGACCACCACCTTGCGCGGGCGGTACGTCTGCAGGGCGAGCAGGTGCATCGCGCACGCCGGCCCGTCGCCGGGGGGGCCCGCCACCTCGATGCGCGTCACCGGATGGACCGCCCAATCGGCGGCGCGGAGCAGCGTCGCGCCGTGCAGCGACAGCTCGCCCGCGGCTCCCGCGAACGCGCCGAGCTGGCGGTCGAGCTGGGCACGCCAGTCGGGGCTATCGGTGATCGCCCAGAGACGCGCGAGGACGAGCGCCGCGACGCCGTTGGGCGACGGCGTCGGCGCGTCCTGGACCGGCTTGCCGCGGGTGGCGAGATAGGCGGCGCCGGCCCGGTCGCGTGCGATGTCGAAGTACCCGCCTGCGGCGTCGTCCCAATGACCGCCGGCGCAGTAGCTCATGACGGCGGTCGCGCGCGCGCGCCACGCCGCGCCGCCGGTCGCCTCGTAGGCGTCGAGGAACGCGGCGGCCGCCTGCACGTTGTCGTCCAGCATGCCGAGTGGGTCGGTCCGTCCGATCACGTGAGACATACCGCCGTTCGAGTCCCACGCTTCATTCCAGATCCGATCGAGCACCTTGAGCGCAAGTGTGTTGCACTCCGGCCGGTCGAGCACCGCTCCGGCCTGGAGGAACGCCGCGGCCATCATCGCGTTCCAGTTGACGTAGGCCGCCCGGTCCACGAAGGGCGCCTCGCGGCGGTCACGCGCGGCCTTGAGCTTCCGCACTGCGTCCCGCAGGATCGGCCCCTCATCGACCGAAGCGGGGTCTTGTTTCCACCACAACACGTTTTTCCTGGGGTTGTGGTGCATTTCTCCTGTTTCCGCGATATCAAAGACACTCGCAACCACCGCGCCTTCTCGCGCAGTTAGTGCCGTTCTTGCCTCTTCAAGCGTCCAGGTCCAGTAGTCGCCGTCGTCGCCGAAGGCGACGTCGGCGTCCTGGGACGTGTAGAACGCGCCGCGCTCACCGTCCGACAACAGCTCCAGCACCCAGTCGACGATCCCCGTAGCCACTTCGCGGAACAAGGGTGTGCCGAAGGACTGGTACGCCGAGAGGTATGCCCGGAGCAGCTCGGAGTTGTCGTAGGCCATCTTCTCGAAGTGCGGCACGATCCAGCGCTCGTCGGTGGCGTAGCGGTGAAATCCCCCGCCCACGTGGTCACGGATCCCGCCGCGCGCCATGGCGGTGAGCGTCTTCTCTACGATCTCGCGCTGCCAGTCCAGTTTCGTGTCGTGCCACCGCGCCAGCATGAACTCGCACGCGGCGGGATGGGGGAACTTGGGCGCTGTGCCGAAGCCGCCGTAGCGGATGTCGAACATCCCGGCCATCTGGTCCGCGCCGCGGTCGATGAGGGCGGCGCTTACCGCGCCGGGCTTCCCTTCGTTCAGCGACTCGGTAACGTGCTGTCGGATGGCCTGGGCGTTGGTGGTGATTCTGGCGCGGTCCTCGCGGTAGGCGCGTGCGATCTGGAGCAGCACCGACTGAAATCCCGGGCGGCCGTAGTGATTGTTCTCAGGGGGAAAGTACGTCCCGCCGAAAAAGACTTCCCCCTCTGGCGTCAGAAACGCCGTGAGGGGCCAGCCTCCTTGCCCGGAGAGCGCCTGGACGGCGCGTTGGTAGCGCGTGTCCACGTCGGGGCGCTCATCGCGGTCCACTTTGACGCATACGAAATCGCGATTCAGGATCTCAGCGAGCCCCTCGTCTTCGTACGATTCGCCGTCCATCACGTGGCACCAGTGGCACCACACCGCACCGATGTCGAGCAGGACCGGCTTGTCTTCGGCGCGCGCCCGCGCGAACGCCGCGTCGCCCCAGGGAAGCCAGTGCACGGGCTGATGGGCGGCGGACTTGAGGTAGGCGGACGATTCGGAGGCTAGTTGATTCGACATCACGAATGGTCACTCAGGTACTTCACCGCCACCCGGCTCATCACCTCCGCCCCGATCACGAGCGAATCCTCATCGATGTCGAACGTGGCACTATGGTGCGGCGATGCCTTGCCGGTCTTGGGTGCCGACCCGACGAAGGCGAAGCAGCCGGGGACCTTCTGGAGGAAGTACGACATGTCCTCGCCGCCCATTGTGCGGACGCCGGTCTTCACGTTGTCCTTGCCGACGACCTGGGCGGCGACGTCGGCCATGAGTGCCGCCATACGCTCGTCGTTGACGAGCGGCGTGGACAGACGACGGTAGTGCACCTCGGCGCGGGCGCCGAACGCGCCCGCGATCCCCACGGCGGTCTCCTCGATGAGCGCGGGCGCGTCGTCCCAGAACTTGCCGCCGAACGTTCGCACCGTGCCGCGCAGGTCGGCGCGGCCGGGAATGACGTTGAACGCGTGTCCGGCGTGGACCTGGGTGACCGAAACGACGCCCTCCTCGAGTGGATTGCGGCGCCGGGAGACGATGCTCTGGAGTCCTGTCACGACGTGCGCCGCGATGAGCACGGGATCGACCGTCTGATGCGGGGCGGCGGCGTGGCCGCCGCGACCCAGGATCGTGATCTCGAACTCGTCCACCGACGCCATGATCGCCCCGGGCATTACGCCCATCGTGCCGACCGGCAGGTCGTTCCACAGATGGATGCCGAACGCGGCGTCGACCTTGGGTGCCTCAAGCACGCCGTCGGCGATCATGGCCTGCGCGCCGTGCGACACCTCCTCGGCGGGCTGGAACGCGACCTTCACTGTCCCACCGAGCGGCAGGGCGGCGAGGCGCCGCGCCACCTCGAGCCCGATCGCCACGTGCCCGTCGTGGCCGCAGGCGTGCATCTTGCCGGAATGCTTCGAGCGGTACGAGACCTCGTTCGCCTCCTCGACGGGAAGCGCGTCCATGTCGGCGCGCAGCAGCACGCAGCGGCCGCCACCCGAACGCACCGCCACGACGCCGGTCTTGCCGACGCCGGTCTTCACCTCGTAGCCGAGGCTCTTGAGCCGCTCGGCGGCGAGGGTCGAGGTACGCTTCTCCTCGAAGCCCAGCTCGGGGTGCCGGTGCAGGTCGCGGCGCGTGGCGACGAGGTCGGCGCGGTCAACCGGCGGGAGGCTCATACCCTGCTGCTGGGACAGAGACGGTTCACGACGCACTCCTCACATTTCGGCCGACGCGCGATGCACACCTGCCGGCCATGCTGGATGAGGGTGTGCGACCACCAGGTCCACTTGTCGCGCGGCAGCAGCTCCATCAGGTCCCGCTCGATCTTCACGGGATCGTCGTGTGTGGTGAGCTTTAGAAGGCGGCTGATGCGCTGGACGTGGGTGTCCACCACCACGCCTTCATTCTTCTTGAACCAGGTGCCGAGGATCACGTTGGCGGTCTTGCGGCCCACGCCCGGGAGCTCGGTCAGCGCCTCCATCGTATCGGGTACCTCGCCGCCGTGCCGCGCCACCAGGGCCTGCGCCATCCCGATGATGGACTTGGTCTTGTTGCGGAAGAACCCGGTGGACTGAATCTCCCTCTCAAGGACGTGCGGGTCCGCCGCGGCGTAATCGGCCGCCGTCCGGTACTTCGCGAACAGCGTCGGCGTGACCAGGTTCACCCGGGCGTCGGTGCACTGGGCAGAGAGAATCGTCGCGACGACGAGCTCGAGGGCGCTCGTGTGATGTAACGCGCAGGTCGCGTCGGGATACGCCCGCTCCAGGCGGGCGATGATCTTGCGCACGCGGGCCCGGCGCTCGGCTTGGGGGTTCCTCGTCTTCGTTTTCATGCGTACACGGGGGGGGGCCGGCGCCGCCGCGCGTGGGAGAGAAACCCTTCCGCGTCGCGCGTGTTCAGCACATCCCCAGCCGCAAGCCAACCCTTGCGCGCGATACCGACGCCCAGGGCCACGTTCGTAAGCCCCGCGACCGAATGCGCATCCGCCCCGAGGGAGATGGGGACGCCCAGCTCACGCGCGCGCCGCACCATGCGCCAGTCGAGATCGAGTCGGTGGGGGTCGGCGTTCACCTCGACCGCGACGCCGCGCTCGGCGGCCCGCGACAGCACGCGCTCCAGGTCGATCGCGTAGGGATCGCGCGCGAGGAGCAGCCGCCCCGTGGGGTGGCCGAGGATCGTGGTGTGGGGATCGTCCAGCGCGCGGAGCACGCGCGCGGTCATTTCGGCTTCGGTCATGCCGAAGCGCGTGTGGATCGACGCGATCACGAAGTCGAAGCGGTCGAGCACGGCGGGACCGTAATCGAGCGAGCCGTCGGCCAGGATGTCGGCCTCGACCCCCTTGAGCACCCGAAAGGCGCCGGCGCGGCGGTTCACGGCGTCGATCTCAGCGTGCTGGCGGGTCACGTCGTCCGCGCGCAGCCCCCCGGCGTATGCCGACGACTCGCTGTGGTCGGTAATCCCCATCCACTCGTAGCCTGCGGCGCGAGACGCATCCGCCCAATCGGCGACCGTCGTCGTTCCGTCGGAGTAGTTGGTATGGCAGTGGAGGAAGCCCTTGAGATCGCGCTGCTCGAGCAGCCGCGGCAGCCGGCCCGCGGCGGCCGCCTCGACTTCGCCCATCCCCTCCCGCAGCTCGGGCGGGATCCAGGGCAGGCCGGCGGCGCGATACACGCTCTCCTCGTCGCCCCCCTCCCAGGGGCGGGCCGCTCCCCTGAGCCGGGCGTCGACCTGCGCGACGTGGTCGGTGGATCCCGTGGCGCGCAGCAACGCGCGCCCGGCCTCCGCCTCCGTGGCGAGAATGACCTGGGCCACGGCCCCGGAGGCGAACCGCAGCGTGACCGCGCCTTCCTTCCCCGCCAGCTCGATCACACCGGGTGCGTCGTCGAGCCGCTTGATCAGCGCGGCTCGCATGCCGTCGCCCGCGTGCACCACGACGAAGTCCAAATCCCGGATGATTTCCAGCCGCCGCCGCACGCTGCCGGCGATCTCGACGCGCCGCACCCCCTCGAGCGCCGCCAGCGCCTGGGCGATCCCCTGCGCCTCGTCGAGCGCGTGGTGGAGCAGGCGAACCCCGCTCGCCTGCCGCAGCGCCGCGATGCCCTTGCGTACGTTGTCGGCGGTCTTTCGGCCGAAGCCGTGCAGGGCGGCGAGCCGGCCATCGGCGGCGGCGTCCTCCAGCTCGGCGAGCGACTCGATGTGGAGGAGTTCGTGAATCTGGCGCACTTTCGCGACGCCCAGGCCCGGAATACCCAGCATCTCCACGAGGCCCGGGGGGATTTGTTCACGCAGCTCATCGAGCGTGCTCGATCGTCCGGTGGCCGCGAGCTCGCGCAGCACCTCCTGCACCTCCGGCGCAGCGTCGGCCCGCACGCCGGATCTGCCCGCATTCTGAAAGACACGGACCCGCGCCACGGTCTCCCCCTGGAGCTCGAGAAACGCGGCGATGTGCTCGAGGACGGAACGGACGGCGAGTTTGTCCATGTACTGGACGAACGTAATCCGGGATGCGGGATGCGGGAAGCGGGATGTGCTAGGTGACCTCGACGACGTGCTCCGACGCATCCCGCATCTCGTTTCCCGCATCCCGAGTCGCCGGGAGCTGGGCAAGCAACCGGCAGGCGAGGAGGAGGAGCTCTCCCGCGTTCGCGATCGAGTACAGTCCCGCCTGCGCGCCGCCGGCGATGGTCGGCGCGAATCGCTCGCTGCCGTCCGCGCGCGCGGCTGCGACCTCGATCTCGCTGCCGGTTGGGTCGTCGGCATCCGCGTGGCCATCCAGACCCACCGCCGTGAAACCGGCCCTGCCCTCACGGATCCCGAAGATGCCCAGCACGGCGATGCGACCCGGCTGAACTGTTTCGGTGACGAACAGCCCATCGAGCGGCTCGGGGGCACCGTCCGCGGCGGCGGTCCCCCACACCTTCAGCTCGGGCAGTTGGAGGTAGAGCGCCTGATTCGGCAGGTGCGACGTGATGGACGCCGCGCCCCCCCCGCCCGCTGCCGCGCGCCGCAGCGCCGTCTCCCCGATGCGGTACACCCAGCCGCCCCCCGCCCAGTGGCGGTAGGCATGGTGCAACATCAGCATGTGGGCCTCGAGCGCATCGGGACCGGTGCCGTCCGCCGCGATCTCGCGCAGCAGGCGGCCCACCGGCTCGAGCAGCACGAAGCGGTCCCGATCGGCCGAAGAGAGCGCGCCGTCCGCGAACGTTTGGGCGATGGCCGGAAATCGGTCGCGGGCCAGCTCGGCGAACGCGAGCTCGAAAGGCGTGGGTCTCATTGTTTGGGCAGAAACCCGTCCAAGGCGCGCACGAATGCGTCAGTCGCTTCGACGTGGGGGCAGTGCCCGACCGGGAGCTCGATCAATTCGGCGCCGAGGATCTGCGCCACCTCGCGGGAGCCGGCGATCGGGATCGGGTCGAAGGTGCCGTGAACGATCCGTGATGCGAGATGCGGGATGCGCGCTGCGACGTCTCGAAGCTGCGGTCGGAGATCGTACTCGCCGAGGCTGTCCCACACGGCCTGCTGCGTGCGGGCGTTGACGCGGAACGGGGTGAGGTTCTTCGCGTCGTGGAAGTCGCGGAAGTAGCCGGCCACCGACAGCTCGAACGCA
>Ga0137396_10001611_pt1 | contig 12005 bp, 10 predicted proteins | sample czc16metaG_FD_108284 | JGI IMG/M metagenome (GOLD analysis project Ga0137396, IMG submission 108284) | Vadose zone soil microbial communities from Angelo Coast Range Reserve, California, USA - czcobulk3.16 metaG | ecosystem: Environmental > Terrestrial > Soil > Vadose zone | place: USA...
CGTCGCGGTCCTCGGCGCGAGCAACGGCGGGTTCACGACCGCCGCGGACCTCGCGCTCGCCGGCCACTCGGTTCGTCTCTGGGGCCGGACCGCGCAGGCCCTCGGCTCGCTGGCGAACGCCGCCACGATCGCCCTGGCCGCCGAGGGGCGCGCGGGCAACGCGCGCCTGGCGCGCGCGACGACCGATCTCGCCGAGGCGGTGGCCGGAGCCGAGATCGTCATCGCGCCGATCCCCGCGACCGGCCACGACGATCTGGCCAGGCGCCTGGGGCCGCACGTCAACGACCGGCAGATCATCCTGCTCACGCCGGGGACGCTCGGCAGCTACGCGATGGCCCGCGCGCTCGCCCGGGCCGGCGCGGCGCTGCCCTTCGCGCTCGCCGAGACCGGCACCCTGCCCTATCTCACGCGCAAGACCGGTCCGGCGTCGGTGTCGGCGCCCGTCCGCGCCGTGAACCTTCCGCTCGGGGTCTTTCCGGCCTCCCGCAGCAAGCAGACGTTCGCGCGGCTGGCCGATCTGTTTCCCGCGGCCCGGCCGTGCGTTGACGCGCTGGACGCGGCGCTGACGAACGCGGGGCCGGTGATTCATCCGCCGCTCGTACTCCTGAACGCGGGCGCGATCGACGGCGGGCGCTTCGACGTCCACGCCGCGGGAACCACGGCGAGCGTGAAGCGCTTGATCGACGTGGTCGACGGCGAGCGAGTCGCGACGCGGGAAGGGTGGGGGTATCCGGCGCCCCACTACGAGCTCGCGACCTACTACGACGAGGCGCGCGCCGCCGAGGGTCTCTACGGAGCCGGCGCGAAGGCGAAGGTTCTCGGGAGCGGACTCTGGAACGAGATCCTCACGCTCGAGCACCGGTACGTCACCGAGGACGCGGCGCTCGGCCTGGCGCTCTTCGAGTCGGCCGGGCGCGCGGCCGGCGTCGACACGCCGGGTGTCTCGGGGCTCCTCTTGACCTTCCGCGCGCTCCTGGGGCGTGAGCTCTCGGGACAGGGGCGAGCGCTCGAGTACCTCGGCCTCGGCGACTTCAGCCGGCGCGAGATCAGGGGATTTCTCGATCAGGGCTGGGAGTCGCCGATGTGGGCGAAGGCGATCCGATGAGTGCGGCGCCGGCGCTCGAGGCCGACGGCCCAGGCGGGCTCACACTCAGCGGCGCGCGCGATCTGCTGATTCGGCCCGAGACCCTGGTGGGGATCCAGAAGGCCGTGGAGGGCGCGCTGGGCGAGCGCGCGGGGGCCTGCTGCTTCGTGGCCTCGTGACCGGGCAGGCACTCGTCCACGTCGTCGTCAGCGGCCTCGCCACCGGTTCGATCTACGCGCTGATGGCGATCAGCCTGGTGATCATCTACAACGCCACCCGCACGCTCAACTTCGCCCAGGGCGAGATGCTGATGATCTCGACGTTCGTCGGCTGGACCGCGTGGCAGGTGCTGCACGCGCCACTGGTGGTCGCGCTCGCGGTCGCGGTCGTGGCGGCCGCCCTGCTCGGCTTCGTCCTCGAGCGCGTGGTCATCCGTCACGCGATCTCGGCGACCCACTTCGACGTGCTGATCATCACGCTCGGGCTCTCGCTGATGCTGCGCTCGGCCGCCGGCGTCACGTGGACCCACGACGAGTTTCCGTTCCCGTCGTTCTTCTCCAACCGGCCGGTGGTCGCGGGACCGATTCGCGTGGCGCCGATCTCGCTCGGGATCATCGGCGCCTCGCTCGCGCTCATGGTGGCGCTCGGTGCCTTGTTCCGCTGGACGCGCCTGGGCCGGGCGATGCGCGCGGTCGCGCAGAACCAGCGGGCGGCGCGGCTCATGGGGATCAGCGTCGAGCGCGTCTACTCCTCGTCGTGGATCATCGCCTCCGTCGTGGGCGCGGTCGCCGGCGTGCTGATCGCGCCGGTCATCTTCCTGTCCTCGAAGATGGGGCTGGTGGCGATCAACGGGTTCACCGCGGCGGTCCTCGGCGGCTTCGGCTCGATGCCGGGCGCGGTCGTCGGCGGCATGCTGCTGGGCGTGCTCGAAAACCTGGCGCCCCTCTATCTGCCGGCGTCGATCAAGCACTCGGTGCCGTTCCTGGTCATGATCACGATCCTGATCGTCCGCCCCGGCGGCCTGCTCGGACGCGTCGCGCGGCGGAAGGTCTGATGCGGCACGCCGCGCTCGCGACCGTCGCCGCGGTGGTGGTCGGCTGGCCGTGGGCCGCGCCGCGCTACTTCGTCTTCCTGGCGAGCCTGATCGCCATCAACGCGATCGTGGCGATCGGGCTCAATCTCCTCTCGGGCTACACGAACCAGCTCTCGTTCGGGCACGCGGGCTTCCTGGCGATCGGCGCGTACGCGGCCGCGATCCTCACGATCCGCGCGCCGGCGCTGCCGGTCCCCGCGACGCTCCTGCTGGCCGGCCTCGTCACCGCCGCGGTGGGTCTGGCCCTGGGCGTACCGTGCCTGCGTCTGGAAGGCCTCTACCTGGCGATGGCGACGCTCGCGTTCGGCTTCGTGGTGGTCGAGGCGATCCTGAATCTCGAGTGGCTCACGCGCGGCAACGACGGCCTTCGCGTACCGGCCGCGCGCATCGGTCCCTGGATCCTCGCGACGGACACCGCCCGGTACTACCTGGTCGTGGCGGTCGCCGCGCTCCTGATCGTGGCCGCCGTCAACCTCAGCCGGACGAAGACGGGCCGCGCGCTCCTGGCCGTCCGCGAGAGCGAGATCGCGGCCCAGGCCAGCGGCGTCAACCTGGCCGCGTACAAGACGCTCGCGTTCGTCGTCTCGGCCTTCTACACCGGCGTGGCGGGCGGCCTCTTCGCGCTGGTGGTGGGCTTTCTGTCGCCCGATTCCTTCGACGTGTTCCTCTCGGTCGATTTCGTGGCGATGATCATCGTCGGCGGCCTCGGGTCGATTCTCGGCTCGGTGGTCGGGGCCGCCGTCATCACGGCTCTCAACGATTCGCTCGCCGGCTTTCAGAATTACCGGCCGCTCATCTTCGGCGCGATTCTCGTGACCTCCATGCTGTTCATGCCGGGCGGCATCGCGAGCGCGCTCCGCAAAATCCCCGGGGCCGGCGCTCGCCCCCCTCGATAAGGAGACGATCGATGATCAGCCGTGCAAGCCTTCTGCTGCTTCTGGCCGTCACGCTGAGCGCGCTTCCCGCCGCCGCCCAGCAGGGCGTCAGCGACACCGAGATCGTCATCGGCGGATCGAACTCGTTCTCGGGCCCGCTCGCCTTCACGGGGGATCAGATCACGAAGTTCGGCGTGGATCTCTACGTCCGCGTGATCAACGACGCCGGTGGGATCCACGGCCGCAAGATCCGGACCGTCTACTACGACGACGGCTATCGGCCGCAGGACGCGGTCGCCAACACCAAGAAGCTCGTCGAGCAGGACAAGGTGTTCGCGATCATCATCCCGCAGGGCTCGCCGCCGGTCGTCGCGACGCTCGACTACCTCGAGGAGAACAAGGTGCCGCTGCTGTTTCCGTATCAGAGCTCGCCGGTGACGCGCGGCAAGCGCTACGTGCTGCAGGGGATGACCCTGAGCGACCGGTCGTCCAAGATGATGATCGACTACCTGGCGGGGCAGCGGAAGATCAAGAAGTTCGCCGCGCTCTACCAGGACGACGAGTACGGCAAATCGTTCCTCACCGCCTTCGAGAAAGATCTGGCGCGATTCGGCCTCAAGCTGGTCGGCGCCGAGTCCGTCAAGCGCGGGGTCATGGACGTGAGCGCCCAGGTCGCGAAGCTCCAGGCCGCCAAGCCGGAGGTGACGTTCCTCGTGCTGGTGCCGGGACCCGGCGCGCAGGCGCTGAAAGAGCGCCAGAAGATCGGCTGGACCGACACGCTCATGGTCTCGACCGGTCCCCTGACCGATGAACGATATCTGGCGCTCGCCGGTGACGCGGCCGAGGGCGTCGAGGGCCTGTCGCTCTGGCCGGATCCGGTGACCTCCGATCTGCCGGGCGTCAAACTCTACCGCGAGCACATGCAGCGCTACTTCCCGAAGAACGAGCCGAACCGGTACTCGATCGCCGGCTACTTCGCGGGGATGCTCTTCGCGGAGGGCGCCAAGCGTGCCGGGCGGGCCCTGACGCGCGAGTCGCTGCTGGCGGCGCTCGAGTCCTTCAAGGGATTCGAGAGCGGGATCCTGCCGCCGATCACCATCGGGCCGGATCACGAGACCCAGAAGCAGGGGTTCTGGGTGCGCGTCGAGAAGGGACGCTTCAAGCAGCTGACGGACTGGCTCAAGTCCGAGTAGGACGGTGCTCGGGGTCGAGGATCTCTCGATCAGCTTCGGCGGCCTGACCGCGCTGAGCGAGCTCAGCTTCGCGGTCCGCGATCGAGAGATCTTCGCGCTGATCGGCCCCAACGGCGCCGGCAAGTCGACCGTCTTCAACGTGATCACCGGCCTCTACCGTCCCCTGGGCGGCCGGGTCACGCTCGGCGGCGAGGACGTGCTGGCGCTCGCGCCGCACGAGATCGCGCGGCGCGGCGTCGCCCGCACGTTCCAGAACACCGAGGTGTTCCGCCAGCTGACCGCCCTCGATAACGTCCTGATCGGTCGGCACGCGCACCTCCGCGCGGGCGTGATTCGCGGTGCCCTCGGGCTGCCGTCGGTTCGCCGCGAGGAAGCGCGGGCGCGCGAGTCTGCTCACGCGCTGCTGGCGCGGTTCGGGCTCGACGGCGTCGCCGCGACCGAGGCGGGCAGCCTTCCTCTGGGGGCCCAGAAGCGGCTCGAGATCGCCCGGGCGCTCGCCTCCGAGCCGCGGCTCCTGCTGCTCGACGAGCCGGCCGGCGGGCTCAATCCGACCGAGACGCAGACCTTGATGGCGGTGATCCGCCGGCTGCGGGACGAGAGCGGATTGACGATCGTCGTGGTCGAGCACGACATGGACCTCGTCATGGGGATCTCGGATCGAGTGGCCGTCCTCGATCACGGCCGCAAGATCGCGGAGGGCGAGCCTCGCGAGATCGTCGCCGACGCCGCGGTCGTCGAGGCGTATCTGGGCAGCGAGGACGACGCGTGACACACGTGCTCGAGCTCGACGACGTCGCCGTCTCGTACGGCAAGCGTCGCGCGCTCGAGGGCGTGAGCCTGAGCGTCGCGCCGGGCGAGATCGTCACGTTGCTCGGGGCCAACGGCGCTGGAAAATCGACGACGCTCCGCGCGGTGTCCGGCCTGGTGCGGCCGACGCGCGGCCGGATCCGCTACGAAGGCCGTGACATCACGTACGTCCCGGCCGATGCCATCGTCGCCGCCGGCGTGAGCCATGTTCCGGAGGGGCGCGAGATCTTCCCGGAGTTCACGGTCCGCGAAAATCTCCTGGTCGGCGGCCACACCGTGGAGCGGTCCCGCATCGGCGAGCGCCTGGAGTCGGTCTTCCGGGTGTTTCCCGTGCTGGGGGATCGCCAGCCGCAGACCGCCGGGACGCTCTCGGGCGGCGAGCAGCAGATGCTCGCGATCGGCCGGGCGCTGATGACCCGGCCGCGCCTGCTCTTGCTCGACGAGCCGTCGCTCGGTCTGGCGCCGATGCTCGCGCGTGAGATCTTCCGCGTGATCCGCCGGATCAACGAAGGCGGCGTCGCGGTTCTGCTGGTCGAGCAGAACGCGCGCCGCGCGCTCGCGCTCGCCTCACGCGGCTACGTGCTCGAGACCGGGCGCCTGGTGACGTCGGGCACCAGCGCGGAGCTCTCGGCGGATCCACGCGTGCGCACCGCGTACCTCGGGCTCGACCGTGTCCGCGGCGACGTCGCGGGCTGACGCGCGCTAGACTCGATGGCCGTGAGCGCGAGTGCCATGTGGCAGCCCGAGCTCGAATCCCTCGACCGCGCGCCGCTCGAGCGTCTCGTGGTCGAGCGGATGCGCGCGACGCTCGCGCGGGTGCTGGCCGAGCCCGCGTGGGCGCGCCGCCTTCCCGGTGTCCGCCCGGAGGACATCGCCCGGGTCGAGGACTGGCGCACGCTGCCCTTCCTCACGAAAGAGGAGCTGCGCGACGCCTACCCTTACGGGCTCGCGTGCGCGCGCGCGGCGGGTTACCAGCGGATTCAGATGTCGAGCGGGACGACCGGGAACCCCATCCTGAATCCGTACACCGCTGCTGACGTCGCGCAGTGGGGCGAGGTCATGGCGAGGTGCTACGTCGCCGCGGGAGTCGGCCGGAACGACGTCATCCAGATCACCCCTTCGTTCGGTCTCTTCACCGGCGGGTTCGGCTTCCACTACGGCGCCGAGCGCCTCGGCGCGATGGTGATCCCGGCGGGCGCCGGCCGCACCGGTCTCCAGCTGCGGCTCATGCGTGATCTGAAGGCGACCGTCGTGACGGCGATCGCGACCTATCCCTTGCGATTGATCGAGGCCGCGCGTGAGGACGCCTTCGACCTCGCCTCGCTCTCGCTCCGCGTCGGGATCCTCGGCTCGGAGATGTGGTCCGACGAGCTGCGGACGCGCATCGAGCGCGAGCTCGGCATCCGCACCTTCGACATCATCGGCATGACCGAGAGCGGCGGACCGGGGCTCGGCATCGACTGCGCCGCCCGCGCCGGCGTTCACGTCTGGGAGGACCACTATCACCCTGAGCTCGTCGACCCGGCGACGGGCGCGGTCGTGGCGGACGGCACCGAGGGTGAGCTCGTCATCTCGACCTTGACCCGCGAGGGCCTGCCGCTGATCCGCTATCGAACGCACGACCTCACGCGCGTTCTCTCGCGCGCGCGCTGCGAATGCGGGCGGACCTCGGTCCGGCTCGACCGTCTGCGCGGCCGGGTCGACGACATGGTCATCTACAAGGGAATCAACTTCTATCCGCGCCAGATCGAGACGACCCTGCTGCGCCACGCCGGCGTGAGCCACGAGTATCAGGTGGTGATCGACACGGACGGGGGCGGCGAACGGATGACGATCCACGTCGAGACCGACCCGGGCTGCGATCCGACGGTCGCGGCGCGGATCCGGCGCGAGCTGCAGGACGCGCTCGCGCTGAGCCCGGAGGTTCGTCTCTGCGCCCCCGGCGCGATCGAGCGGGCGCAGGGCAAGGCGGTGCGCGTGGTCGATCGGCGGCCGCGGCAGTGAGGCTCCTGGCGGGCGTGACCGTGCTCAGTCTCGAGCAGGCCACGACCTTGCCGTTCCTGACCTACCGGCTCGCCTGCGACGGCGCCCGCGTCATCCGCGTCGAGAACGCCGAGCGGCCCGATCCCAACCGGTTCGTCGGCCGCGACGTCCTCCCCGAGCCCGCGATGCGGAGCTATTTCCTGCCGAACAACTGCGGCAAGGAAGCCATCACGTTGAACCTCGGCCATCCCGAGGGCCAGGCGCTCCTGCGCGGGCTGATCGCGAAGCTCCGGGTCGACGTGTTCGCCTGCAACCAGCGACCGCGGAGCTACGCACGTCTCGGGATCGAGCCGCAGGCGCTCTCGGCCGTGAAGGCGGACCTCATCTGGCTCGGGATCACCGGCTTCGGTCCCGAGCACGACGAGGCGGCCTACGATCCGGTCCTCCAGGCTCGCAGCGGCTTCATGGAGCTGACCGGCGAGGCGAACGGCTCGCCGCTGGTCTTCGGGCTCCCGATGGTCGATCTCGGCGCCGCCGAGCACGGCTACAGCGAGGTGATGAAGGCCCTCTACCGCCGGGCCACGACCGGCGAGGGCGCGCGCATCGACGTGTCGATGCTCAGAAGCGCGGTGTCGTGGATGGTCGCGCCCGTCGTGCTCTCGAGCCTCGGCGAGCGCGTGACCCGCAAGGGCAACCGGCATCAGTTCTTCGCGCCGGTGGCCGTGCATCGCACGCGCGACGGCCACGTGTACCTGGCGATCGGCAACGATCAGCAGTGGGCGGCGCTGACCGCCTTGCCGCGCTTCGGTGGGCTCGCGCGGCCCGAGTACGTCGCCAACGCCGGGCGCATCGCCGACGTCGAGCGCCTCGACCGCGAGCTGGCCGCGTGCTTCGCCGACCTCACCAGCGGCGAGGCGCTCGAATCGCTCCGGCGCGCCGGCGTGCCGGTTTCCAGGGTGAACACGCTGGCCGACGTGGTGGCCGAGCGCCTCGTCGCCGAACGGCTGGTCGAGGTCACGGACCATCGCTCCGGGCTCCGGATCTCGCTGCCGGCCCCGCCGGTCGGCGAGCCGCCGACGCTCAGCTTTCCGCCCAGACTCGGCGAGCACAATGAGAAGATCTACGGCGAAGCCCTCGGTCTCGGGCTCGAGCAGCTCGCCGAGCTCCAGCGGCGACAGATCGTCTGAGGGAGACGCACCATGAACGACGTGTTCTATCTCACCGAAGAGCAACGGATGATCCGAGACCTCGCCCGCAAGGTCGCCCGCGACCGGATCGCGCCGAACGCCGCGCAGTACGACGAGTCGGAAAGCTATCCGACCGAGTCGATGCGGGCGCTCGTCGACTCCGGCCTCTTCGGCATCTGGGTGCCCGAAGAGTACGGCGGCACCGACATGGGCTGCCTGGCGCTCTCGCTGGTGGCCGAGGAGCTCGGCTGGGCGTGCGCCGGGACGACGACGAACTTCGGCGCCCATCCCCTCGGCGGGATCCCGATCCTCCTGGCCGGCAGCGCGGAGCAGAAGAAGAAGTATCTGCCGCGGCTCGCCGCCGGGGAGTTCATGGCGGCCTATTCCCTCTCGGAGCCCGGCTCCGGCTCCGACGCGGCGAGCCTCCGGACCACGGCGGTGCGCAAGGGGGATCACTACATCCTGAACGGGTCGAAGCAGTGGTGTTCCCACGGCGATCACGCCGACGTCATCACGGTCTTCACGACGGTCGATCCGGGCCAGCGCGCCAGGGGCATCACGGCATTTCTCATCGAGAGGGGCATGCCCGGGTTCTCGGTCGGCAAGAAAGAGAGGAAGATGGGCATCCGCTGCTCGCCCACCGTGGCGCTCCACTTCACGGACTGCGCCGTGCCGGTCGAGCAGCGGCTCGGCGAGGAGGGCGAGGGGTTCAAGATCGCGATGCGCACGCTCGACATGACGAGGCCGATGACGGGCGCGATGGCCGTCGGTATCGGCCAGGCGGCGCTCGACGCGGCCACCGCGTACGCGAAGGAGCGCCAGCAGTTCGGCCAGCCGATCGCCTCGTTCCAGGGCATCCAGTTCATGCTCGCGGACATGGCCATGCAGGTGCACGCGGCGCGGCTGATGGTTCACCACGCCGCGCGCCAGGTCGACACGGGCATCCGGGGCAACACCTACGAAGCGTCGATGGCCAAGTGCTGGGCGGGTGACGCCGCCATGAAGGTCGCCACCGACGCCGTGCAGATCTTCGGCGGGTACGGCTACACGCGGGAGTTCCCGGTGGAGCGGTACATGCGCGACGCCAAGATCATGCAGATCTACGAGGGCACGAACCAGATCCAGCGCATGATCATCGCCAAAGAGCTCCTGGGCGGATAGGGGCGCGCCTATGATTAGGGGAGGCTTCGAATGAAGCGTCGTACGTTCCTCAAGACCACTGCCGGCGTCGCGGCGCTCGGGTTTCCGCTTCCACTGCGCGCCCAGCCCAAGACGTTCAAGATCGGCGCGATCCATCCGGTGACCGGCGCGCTCGCCGAGCCCGGACAGGCCTGCCGCCTCGGCGCGCAGATGGCCGTCGACGCGATCAACGCGGCCGGCGGCATCAAGGGCAAGCACGGGATCAAGCTCGAGCTGATCGTCGGCGACACCCAGACCAAGCCGGAGAACGGCCGCGTCGAGGCCGAGCGCGTCGTGAGTCAGGGCGCCCAGATGCTGCTGGGCTCCTTCGACTCGGGCAGCACCAACGCGATGGTGTCGGTGGCCCAGCAGCGGCGCGTGCCGTTCCTCATCGACATCGCGGCGGCCGATCCCATCACCGCGAACGTGGCGCGGTCGGTCAAGGACGGCCAGCAGAAGGTCCAGTACGTCTACCGCAACTTTCCCACCGGCTCGAGCTTCGGCCGGAAGGCGGTCCAGTACTTCATCGACATCTTCAAGGAAGCCAGCGTGTCGCCCAAGCGGGTCGTGCTGATGTACTGCAACGATCTGTTCGGCCAGAATCAGGCGCGCGGCTTCCAGGCGGCGCACAAGGCCGCCAACCCGTCGTGGGACATCGTCGAGGTGATTCCGTGGCCCGAGCCGCCGACGGATCTCTCGACGGAGGTCTCGAAGGCCAAGGCGGCGAAACCGGACATCATCGCGCCGATCACGCGCCCGGCCTCGGCGCTCTTGCTGTTCCCCGAGATCCGCAAGCAGCGGGTCGAGATGATGGGCATCGTCGGGCCCGGCAGCCCCGGGATCTACGAGGCCGGTCAGCTGGCCCAGCTCAAGGAAGACCTCGAGTACGTGCTGACGAGCGTGCCCTGGGCGAACTTCAAGAACCCGAAGACCACGGCGGTCGCCGAAGAATTCCGCAAGCGCTCGGGCGGCAAGACCTTCGACACGAACTCGGGCTACTCCTACGACGCCGCGTACCTCATCGCCGACATGCTCGAGCGCGCGACGGCGCTCGACGACCCCGACGCGATCGTCGACGCCATGAAGAAGACGAACTACTCCGGCGGCCTCATGCAGTACGGCGGCCCGGTCGTCTTCAACGAGGTCGGCGACAACCCCAACGCGATCCCGACCATGATCCAGATCCTCGGCCAGAAGCCCGTCGCCGTGTGGCCCAAAGAAGCCGCCTTGCAGAAATTCGTCTTCCCACGGCCTCGCGCGTAGGACGACCCAGGGCGGCGGCGGGCGTGCGCGGGAGGGGTCGGACGGACCACGCGGCACGCGTGCGCTGCTCCGCGGCGGCTGGGCTCCATCCCGGCGCGCGACGTCCGCCGCATCGTCGGCGGGAACGGGTCCGCTCGACCCCTCCCGCGCACGCCCGCCACCGCCCTGGGTCGAGCTCGAGCACGCCGTGGATTTGACGCTCGTTCTGCAGGGGGTGCTTAGCGGGTTGCTCTTTGGAGGCGTCTACAGCCTCATGGCGGTGGGGCTCACGCTCATCTTCGGCGTGATGCGGGTGGTGAATTTCGCGCACGGGGACATGATGGTGTGGGGCATGTACCTGGCGCACATGCTGGCGACGCGGGCGGGTGTCGACCCGTATGTGAGCTTTGTCGTGTGCGCGGGCGCGCTGTTCGCGCTCGGCTTTCTCGTGCAGCGCGGGCTGGTCGATCGCATCGTCGACGCGCCGCACGAGATGCAGATTCTTCTGATGCTCGGCGTCGCCCTCGTGCTCGAGAACCTGGCGCTGGTCGCGTTCGGCCCCGAGCCGACGCGGGTGCGCTCGCCGCTGGCGGCCGCCGCCGTGTGGCTCGGCCCCGTCTTCGTCGACGTGGCCCGCCTCGTCACGTTCGTGGTCGCGGTCGCCCTCACGCTCGCGCTCTGGGTGTTCCTCTTCAGGACCGACCTCGGCCGCACGATCCGGGCGGCGGCTGACAACAGCTACGGGGCGCTCGTGATCGGCACCGACGTGCGGCGCGTGTACGCGGTGGCGTTCGGGGTGGGCGCCGCCTGCGTGGGCGCCGCCGGCGCGCTGGTCTCGCCGATTCTTCCGTTTCAGCCCTCGACCGGACTGTCCCTGTCGGTGGCCTCGTTCAACATCGTGATCATCGGCGGCATGGGAAGCCTTCTCGGCGCGTTCGTCGGCGGGCTCCTGGTCTCGCTCGCCGAGTCGCTCGGCGCCGTGTTCCTCAAGCCGTCGCTCAAGGAGCTGTTCAGCTTCTCGCTCCTGATCGTGATCTTGCTGTTCCGGCCGGCCGGTCTCTTCGGTCGGCGCGCGGCATGAAGTGGGCGCTCGCGGGTGCGCTGGTGGCGCTGATCGCCCTCCCGGCGGTGCTGAGCTCGTACGCGCTGACCCTGTTCATCCTGATCTTCTTCTACGGATTTCTCGGCCAGGCCTGGAACATCGTCGGCGGCTACGCGGGCCAGCTCTCGGCCGGCCACGCCGCCTTCGTCGGGGTAGGCGGATACACGGCGGCGGTGCTGTCGATCGAGCTTCAGCTGACGCCGTGGATCGGCATGCTCGTGGGCGGCGCGCTGGCGGCGCTGCTCGGCGCGATCATCGGC